>ERZ791917.171-NODE-171-length-89332-cov-34.291542_pt1 | contig 89332 bp, 63 predicted proteins | sample MGYA00510138_ERZ791917 | MGnify/ENA primary metagenome ERZ791917 (study PRJEB30046, sample SAMN00792102) | human gut metagenome | study: EMG produced TPA metagenomics assembly of the A metagenome-wide association study of gut microbiota in type 2...
AAAGACGGTGATTTGACCTTCCACGCCCTTCCCTGGCCTGCGGTTTTCCTATATTTCCAGGAACCCGCCCTGGGGGTTCCTTCCATCGGCTGGAGACTAGTGACTGTAATCCCATACCCATTCGCCCCCGGCAAAGGGTCTCCTCCGCCGTGAGACGCTCTCCCCCTACTCCTCCAGCACTCCCCGGATGCCCTTTTCTTTCAATATATCCCGGTACATCCCCAGTTCCTGATGGATCAGAGTATCGATGGTGCGCATCCCCAACAGTTCCACCGGAGCCCGGTCATCGGTCAGCCGGTAAGGGCCCGGGTGATAGGGTGCCAGCCGCTGTCCCGTCTGCTCCATCAGCTGCCGCAGTTCCAGATCCTTTTCCCGTTTCTCCTGCAGCCTCAGATTCTCCGCCAGATCATCTTCCATCCCAGCGAACAGTTCCCGATTGGTGGCCTGGGGCACATCCGCCATATATACAGCAGGGAAAACGGAAGCCACGGTGTCCGCCAGATAATCGTTGAGGCTCCCCGGAACACTGCCTTTCATATTCATGTTCAGCACCATGACTCCGCCCGGCCGCAGATGCTCCCGGACACTTTGGAAAAATTCCACGCTGGACATGGAAAAGGGAATGGTGATGTCCTGGTAGGCATCCACCATGATCAGGTCATATTTTTTCCGGTCCCCGCTGAGATACGCCCGCCCATCATAGGCCGTGACGGGAATATCCGGAGGCAGACCGAAATAGGTCCGGGCCAGGGCGGTGATCTGAGGGTCGATTTCCACCCCGGTGATCTTGAGCTCCGGAAAATACCGGCGGCACTGGTGGGCATAGGTTCCCGTCCCCATCCCCAGGATCAGCAGTTCCGGATCTTTCTTTTCCCGGATCCGGGCCATATAGGGAGCTGCCAGGGCCACGTCGTAATACATCCCGGTAAGCCCTTCCTGTTTCATTTTGATGGACTGGACCCCGAAGAGCACATTGGTAGACAGGACGATGCTGTCCGGCTCCTCCCGCACTTGGAGGTAATTGTAGGTGGACTCTCCCTCATATTTGATTTTCTCCGGATCTTCCCAAAAGGCAAAAGAAGTACTGTGCCCCAGCACACAGGCAGCAAGGAAAATCACCACTCCCAGGGCCATTTTTTTCCGGGTGCCGCCGCCAGCGGCAAAATACACCAGGGAAAGCAGCAGCAGGATCCCGGCAAACAGCAGGAAGGTCAGACTGGTCCCCAGGGCGGGAATGGTCAAAAAAGTGGGCAGGAAGGTCCCCAGGATGCTGCCGATGGTATTGGCCGCTCCCAGGCGCCCCACGATGCCTCCGGTCTCTTCCTTTTTCTCCACGCAGTACCGAGCCAGGGAAGGGGTCACCGTGCCCAAAAGGAACAGGGGAAAGACAAAGACCGCCAAGCAGGTCACCAGGGCCGCCAGCACCAGGAAATGGGTATCGATAGCAAGGATCAGGAGGCCGGAAATCCCGATAATCAAGTATTTCCCTACCGCCGGGATCAGGGCCAGCCACAGGGAAGCCAGGAAGATCCGGTCGTACAGTCGGTCGGGGTTGGGATCCTTGTCCGCCCTGCGGCCACCGTACAGATTGCCCAGGGCCATGGCGATCATGATGGTGCCGATGATGATGGTCCAGACGATCTGGGAAGAGGAAAAATAGGGAGAAATCAGCCGCTGGGCTCCGATTTCCACGGCCATCAGCGCCATTCCTGCAAAGAATTCCGTCAGATACAGATACAGATGGCTTTCCAGCAGTTTGTTCTTTCCTGGCATAAAAAATCCCTCCCTTTCAGTTCCTGAAAAAAGTATGGAAGGAAAGGGAGAGTTTGTCAATAGAAAGACGTCAGGGACGAAAGAAGTCAGACCGGCCCTGACTTCTTATCCTACTCCATCTTCCCTGCCAGTTCCTTCAGATACTCCCGGAAGGCCGGCCCCAGATCATTGCGCCGGAGGGCGAACTCCACAGTGGCTTTCAGATAGCCCAGCTTGTCCCCGGTATCGTACCGCTTTCCGTCGAAATTATAGGCATAGACGGATTCTTGATGGGCCATGACCCGCAGGGCATCGGTGAGCTGGATCTCTCCTCCCTTGCCGGGCTTGGTCTGTTCCAAGATGTCGAATACATCGGGAGTGATCACATACCGTCCCAGGGCAGCGAACCGGCTGGGAGCCTCTTCCACGCTGGGCTTTTCCACCATATCCCGCACTTTCAGCAGGTTGTGGTCATCGGTTTCCGCTCCATCGATGATCCCGTAGGCGGAAACCTGTTCCGGCCGGACCACCTGACAGCCGATGATGGTGCCGCCGGTCTTGTCATACTGATCCACCAGCTGCTTCAGGGCCGGTTCCCGGTCTCCGGTATAGACCACATCATCCCCCAAGATGACCCCGAAAGGTTCTCCGTCGATGAAATCCTTGGCGCAGAGGATGGCGTCCCCCAGGCCCCGTTGGTATTTCTGCCGGACATAGTGGATCCGGATATCGGAAATTTTCCGGATCTGTTTCAAAAGGGCGATCTTGCCCGTTTCGTAGAGATGTCCTTCCAGTTCCGGGGAAGAATCGAAATGGTCCTCGATGGCCCGTTTGGCATGGCCGGAGATGATCAGGATCTGTTCGATCCCACTCTGGAGGATTTCTTCCACAATGTACTGGATGGTGGGTTTATCCACGATGGGCAGCATTTCTTTGGGCATGGCTTTGGTTTCCGGCAGGAACCGGGTGCCGAACCCGGCGGCCGGGATCACTGCTTTACGGACTTTCATCATTGGGCATTCTCCTTTGTTTCTTCACTGGTGGGTGCAGCCGGTTCCGTGGCCGGTTTCTTGGGAGCCTTTTTGTTGAACTTCTGCATCAGCTCACCTACATCCGCTCCGCCCATCCAGGCTTCCACCGCATCGGCAGCCTGACTGACAGCTTCCTGGATTTTCTCCTTGTCCGCTCCCCGGAAGGGATGGAGCACATGGCTGATCACCGCCTGTTCCTGATGGACGGGATGGCCGATTCCTACCTTGATCCGGGGATAGACCTGGCTCCCCAGGGCCCGTTCAATGGATTTCAGGCCATTGTGCCCTCCGGAAGAACCTTTCCGGCGGATCCGCAGGGTCCCCACCGGCAAGTCCATATCGTCCTGGATCACCAGCACTTCTTCCGGCGGGATGTGGTAGAAATTGGCGAAATCCGCCACTGCCGCCCCGCTGTTGTTCATATAGGTGGTGGGTTTGATCAGCCAGCATTTTTCCGGCATGCGCCGTTCTAGGTATGCTGCATTGTCCGCCTTCCGCCAGGCGTTCTCCTCCCCCCACCGCTGGGCCAAGATGTCCGCAGTCATGAATCCGATATTGTGCCGGGTCCCGGCATATTCCTGCCCGATATTCCCCAGGGCAACGACGAGTTTCATTGGTTTTCTCTCTCCTGTAAACGAAAAAAGGGTGCTGCACCGCAGCACCCTTGCACCCTTTAAATCTCAAACAATTGGCTGATGGACAGCTGGTTGTAAATCCGCAGGATGGTCTCTGCCAAGATCGGAGCCACAGAAAGCTGAGTAATCTTCGGATGCTTTTTGTTGGGCGGCAGAGGGATCGTGTTGGTCACGATCAGTTCCTTGATTTCGGACTGGGCGATACGGCTCAGTGCCGGATCCGTCAGGATGGGATGGGTCACGCAGGCATAGATATCCTTGGCGCCGAATTTCTTCAGAGCCTTAGCCCCTTCGCACAGGGATCCTGCCGTATCCACGATATCGTCCACCATGACGCAGATCTTGCCTTCCACATTCCCGATCAAGTTCATGACTTCTGCCACACCGGGTTCCGGCCGTCTCTTGTCGATGATGGCCAAGCCGCATTCCAGCCGGCTGGCAATGTTCCGGGCACGGCTGACGCCACCCAGGTCCGGAGAGATCACTACCATGTCTTCCGGAGCGAAGCCCTTTTCCTTCACATAATCTGCCAGGATGGGACCGCCGGGCATATGATCCACAGGGATATCAAAGAAGCCCTGGATCTGGGCAGCATGGAGATCCACCGTCACCAGACGGGTGATCCCAGAAACCGTCATCAGGTCTGCCATCAATTTGGCAGTGATGGGTTCCCGGCCCCGGGCTTTTCTGTCCTGCCGGGCATAGCCGTAGAAAGGAACCACTGCCGTGATGTGGCGTGCACTGGCTCTCTTGAAGGCATCGCACATGATCAGCAGTTCCATGACGTTGTCATTGACAGCCGGTCCGCAGGTCGGTTGGATGACGAATACATCCTTGCCACGGACACTTTCATTGATCATGACCTGGACTTCTCCGTTGTTGAAGCGGTTGATCACCGCATCGCCAACCGTCGTCCCCAGATAGGCTGCGATTTCACGCGCCAGATCAGGATTGGCATTTCCGGAGAAAATAGCCATGTCTTCGCCTGTTTTATCACCCAACATACAAATTATACCCCCACTGCTTTATAATTTAAATCTATTAAAAAGTATACAACTCATTAAGGTTTGTGGCAACCCCTTTACTTCCTGTTCCGATACTTCTCTGCCCAGTCAGGTATATTCACCTGTTTTCCCCGGGCTACCCCCAGGGCATTTTCCGGCACATCTTTGGTGATGGTGGAGCCCGCGGCGATGTAGCTGCCCTTGCCGATGGTCACGGGAGCTACCAGGTTGCTGTTGCAGCCTACGAAGGCATCGTCCTCGATCACGGTCCGGTGCTTCACCTTCCCGTCGTAGTTCACGGTGATGGTGCCGCAGCCCATGTTCACCCCGCTGCCGATGTCACTGTCCCCGATGTACTGGAGATGGGGCAGTTTGGTGCCCACCCCTACATTGGAGTTCTTCACTTCCACGAAATTCCCCATCTTCACCTTGTCTCCGATCACCGTATTGGGCCGCAGATGGTCGAAGGGACCCATGTGGACCCCATTGCCCACCTGGCAGTCATGGGCGTAGACGAACTGGATATGGGTGTCGCTGCCCACTTTGACATTGGTGAACCGGACCTGGGGTCCCACTTCACAGTCTTCCCCGATTTCCGTTTCCCCTTCCAACCAGGTGAAAGGATAGAGTACCGTATCCCGGCCCACCTTCACGCCTTTTTCCACAAAGGTGCTGTCCGGATCCATGACGGTGACCCCTTCATCCATGAGTTTCCCCACGATTCGGGCGTTCATCACTTTCTGGGCCACAGCCAGCTGCCGCCGGGAGTTGATCCCCATCACCATGTCGAAATCCCCGGTCTTGATGCCGGCTACTTTCCGGCCCCGTTCCAGGCATTCTGCCAGGATATCCGTCAAGTAGTATTCCCCCTGAGCATTGTCGTTCTTCAGGTTCACCAGCAGGTCGAACAAGAGGGGCATTTCCACACAGTAGATACCGGTATTGATTTCGGTGATCTTCCGCTGTTCCGGGGTGGCATCTTTTTCTTCCACGATCCCGGTCACCTGGCCCGCTTCATCCCGGAGGATCCGCCCGTAGCCGAAGGGATCCGGGGCTTCCGCCGTAAGCACGCTGACCCCAGCACCGCTCTTCAGGTGGGTCTCATAGAATTTCTTCAGTTCGGCTCCCTCCAAAAGCGGCGTATCTCCGCAGAGGATCAGAGCCGTACCTTGGGTATCCCCCAAAAGGTCCCGGGCTTGGAGCACCGCATGGCCGGTTCCCAGCTGTTCACCCTGGACAGCCACCCGAGCCCGGGTCCCCAGGAATTCCGTCACCTTTTCAGAGCCAAAGCCCACGATGACGATCTTGTCATCGGCACCGGCTTCATCCGCCGCCTCCAGCACATGTTCCAGCATGGGCTTCCCACTGAGTTTATGCAGCACCTTCGGGAGTTTGGATTTCATCCGGGTCCCCTTCCCCGCTGCCAGGATAATTGCCGCCAATTCAGACATGATTCCTTGCCTCCTAAAAATTTATCGCATTTCAATCTTGTAGCCGGCTTTGCGCAGGGTATCGGCCACTTCCTTGGCATGCTGCGCATTCCGGGTCTCCAGATCCAGCTCCACACGGGTCACGCCCAGAGGGACGGAACGGTCCGCCCGGTCGTGGTTGATGTAGAGGATGTTGATCTTCATTTCTTCCAGATAGCTGACGAACTTCAGCAGTTCACCAGGGCGGTCCATCATCCAGGTCACCAATTTCACCCGGCGTCCGGTCCGCACCAGCCCCCGTTCGATGATCTGGGAAATGGTGTTCACGTCGATGTTCCCGCCGCTGACCACCGCAGCCGCCCGGTCGCTGCCCGGTACGATATGGTGGAGCAGGGCTGCCAGAGGCGCGGCTCCGGCTCCTTCCACCACCATCTTCCCCCGTTCCAGCATCAGCAGCATGGCGGCGCAGATGTCTTCTTCATTGACCAGGAGCATGTCATCCACATATTGGCTGATCAGTTTCCAGGTCAGTTTTCCAGGCATGCCCACAGCGATTCCATCGGCGATGGTCCTGCCCACCCCGTGGCTCACCCACTTGTTCTCTTTCTTGCACAGATACATGGCCGGAGCCTGTTCCGTCTGGACCCCGTATACCTTCACCTTGGGATTCACCTGCTTGACCGCAGCCGCGATCCCCGCCAAAAGGCCGCCCACCGGCACCACGATGCTTTCGATATAGGGATTCTGTTCCAAGATCTCCAGGCCGATGGTCCCCTGTCCGGCGATCACAGCTGGGTCATCATAGGGATGGACAAAATAAGCCCCAGTTTCCTGCTGGATTTCCTGGGCTTTGGCCAAGGACTCGTCAAAAGTCTTCCCGTAAAGCACCACTTCCGCCCCATAGCCCTTGGTGGCTTCCGCTTTGGCCAGGGGAGCCCCTTCCGGCATGACCACAGTGGACTTGCAGTGGGCCATCCGGCTGCCCAGGGCCACACCCTGGGCATGGTTCCCGGCAGAAGCCGCAATGATGCCCCTAGCCTTCTGTTCTTCGCTGAGGGTCATGATGCAATTGGACGCCCCCCGGACTTTAAAAGATCCGGTCCGCTGGAGATTTTCCAGCTTCAGGTACACCTCCCGTCCACTGATCTGGCTGAAAGTATGGTTGCTTTCCAGCGGTGTTTTATGGACCAGCTTTTCCAGCCGTTCCTGGGCGGCCCGGATCGTATCCAGGGGGATCATTTCTGTCATTTCGTCATCTCTCTCCTTTATTGGGCATTTGCCCTGTGCTGTTTTTTCCCTTATAACAGTTCCGGTACGATATCGATGGCCTTGGTGGCATCGTCCACGCCCCGCAGGGTCATCAGGGAGGCATAATCCGTCACGATCTTCTTTTCCGGTATCCGGCTGGCAATGAAGAGATAGGTCCCCACCACTTCAGCGCCCACTTCTTCCGCCAGTTCCTGCATCCCCCGGGCCGTACCGCCAGCCCGCATGAAGTCATCTACCACCAGCACCCGTGCTTTGGCCGGCAGTGCCTTCCGAGGCAGGGACATGGTCTGGATCTTCTTGCTGGATCCGCTCACATAGCTGATGGAAACGGCCGGCCCTTCCGTAATCCGAGCTTCCTTCCGGGCCATGACCATGGGGATGTTGAAAGCCCGTGCCGTGGAAAGGGCCAAGGAAATTCCTTTGGCTTCCACGGTCATGATGTAATCCGGCCGCAGTTCCAGGGTCCGCTGCATGATGATTTCCCCCAGACGGGCCGAAATCTGGGGGCTGAACAGCAGATCGTTCATGTAGATCATGCCCCCGGGCAGCAGCCGGGAGGGGTCATTCAGTTTCTTGGCCAGGGTCCAGAGGAATTCGTTGTCAGATTCCGGGGAATGGTAGGGAATGAAGCGCACCCCACCGCTGGCTCCCGCAACGGTCTCGATGATTCCCAGGTCATAGGCGGCCAGCCCGTTGCGTACCGTCTGGACATCTTCACTGAGGGTGGATTTGGCCACCGTGAATTTTTCACAGAAATAAGAAAATGGGAATAATTGGAAAGGGTGGTCGTTCAGTTCCTTCGTAAGTGCTACAATGCGTTCCAAGCGTTTGATTCTTGCCATTATGCTTTCCCTTCTTTCTTGTCTTTCGCAGACTGTTCTTCCTTGGTCTCAATGACCTTCAGCAAGGTCCGTTCTGCATTTTCCATGTGGATCCGCACCGCTCTCTGGGCTTTTTCCACATTCCGCTCTGCCAGGGCATCGATGATGTTCTGGTGTTCTTTGATCATGTCCACCAGACGTCCGGGATAGGGCATGGAGCGTCCCCGGATGGCCGTGATCTGTTCCCGCAGATTGCTGATGATGTTCATGCACCGCCGGTTCCGGCTGGCCCGGTAGATTACATCATGGAAAGCGGTATCGTTTTCGATGATCTTCGGGTAATTCCGGGCATCGATCAGAGGGATGTCCGCGTCCAACAGGACCTGCATCTCTTTGACTTCTTCATCACTGATCCGTTCTGCAGCCAGTCCAGCCGCCAGCACATCCAGAGCCGTCCGGATCTGGTAGACTTCGTTGATGTCTTGGATGGAAATATCCGCCACATAAGCGCCCCGGCGGGGGATCATGACTACCAGCCCTTCCAGCTCCATTTTCCGGATGGCTTCCCGGACGGGGGTCCGGCTTACGCCCATTTCTTCCGCCAGCTGCAGTTCCATCAGCCGCATCCCGGCCGGGAACTGGCCGCTGACGATGGCCTGTCGGATATTGTCCACCACCACATCCCGCAAAGGTCTGTAACTGTCCAAAGGAATCTTGTTCAAATGCTGCACCATGATACTTTTACTCCTCCTGCACCGTGTGTGCCAATTCGATTTGTACATCCAGATGATTTTCCTGCAGCTCCGCTCCAGCCCCGGCTGCTCTTTCCCGGTCCGGGAAGATGCCGAACAGCGTGGGGCCGCTTCCGCTCATCATGACTTTTTCTGCGCCCAGCCGGGAAAGTTCTCCGGCAAGAGCCTGGAGCCGGGGATACCGGGCAAGGGTGACCTGTTCCAAGTCATTGGCCATGCTCTCCAAAAGGGCTTCCCGGCTTCCCTGGCGGATGGCCCGTTCCACTCGGTCGATATCGGCAGTCTCCCGCCGGTCCACCCGGTCGATTTCGCCGTAGACCCAGGCCGTAGAAACCCCCAGGTCCCGGGGTTTCACCAGGACCAGATCCAGCCGGGGAGCCGGCGGCAGGACGGTCATCTCTTCACCCCGCCCTCTGGCCCGCTGGGTCCCTCCCCGTATACAGAAAGGGATATCGCTGCCCAAGGCTGCTCCCAATGTTTCCAGCTCCTCCTGTTCCAGGGGACAGCCGCTCAAGGCATTAAGGCCTCGGAGGACCGCCGCTGCATCCGTACTGCCTCCTGCCAGCCCCGCCGCCAGGAAGATCCGTTTGATGCAGATCAGGCGGTACGGGACCGGCTGACCGGTCCGCTCTGCAAAAGCCCGGGCCGCCTTCACCATTAGATTGCTGCCGTCGCAGGGCAGCTGGGGATTATCCGTCTCCACCCCGAAAGTTTCCGCTGGTACAAAGGTGATGCTGTCTGCCAGAGAAATGGACTGCATGATCATATCCACCTGGTGGTAGCCATCCGAGCGCTTGCCCAGGACGCTGAGTCCCAGATTGATTTTTCCATAGGCTGTTTCCTTCATTTTTCACTCCCTCTGTCCGACCGCTTTTATCCTGCTTCTCTGCCGCCAAAGCAAAGCCCCTCGATCAACGGTTCCGCATATGTATCCTGTATCCACTTATTGTATCGTGAAATGGTCCTGCCCGCAATAGTTCACAAGTGTTTTTATGAACATTTTTTCAAACTTTTTTCACGAACGTTCTTTATTTATAATTTTCTGCCTTCCTTTGCCGAAAAATGATACAATAGAGGCATATTCCATCGGTGGGAGGAGGTCCCGTCTGTGAAAAAACTGATCATCCGCTATTTTATGACGGCTCTGGGCTGTCTCATCATGGCCCTGTCCATCAACTGCTTCTTCATCCAGCACCGTTTCCTGTCCGGCGGGATATCCGGTGTCTCCATGATCCTTTACTATCTGACTGGCTGGCCCCCTGGCATCACCAGCCTGATCTTCAACATCCCGCTTTTTTATATTGCCTGGAAATACATGAGCCGCCAGTTCTTCATCGACAGCGTCATCGGGACTGTGCTGTTTTCCCTGGCCCTGGACGGCACCGCTTTCGTCCAGGCGTATGTGACTGTCCCGGATAAGCTCCTGTGCTGCATCGCCGGGGGGACCCTCAGCGGGCTGGGCGGTGCCCTGGTCTACCGGTCCGAAGCCTCCACAGGAGGGGTGGATATCCTGGGTTTCCTCACCAAGAAATACTACAATATTGCCGTAAGCACCACCAATTTCCTGTTTGATACGGTGGTCATGATGGCCGCCGTGGTATTCCTGGGGCTGACGCCAGTGCTCTACAGTATGGTGATGTTCTTCATCACCTTCAAAGCCACCAACGTGTTCATGGTGGGCTTCGATTACAAGAAACAGGTCATCATCGTCTCCACCCATGCCGATGAGATCGGCCAGCGGATCATGGATGAAGTGAACCGGGGCATCACGGTGCTCCATGGGGAAGGAGGCTACACCCTGCAGCCGCTGCGGATCATCCTGGTGGTGGTGAAGCTCACCCAACTGGCCCACCTGGAAAAGATCATCAAAGAAGTGGATCCTGTGGCCTTCGTGACCATCCAGGACGCCAACAACGTGTTCGGCCGGGGCTTCACCCAGCCCAATCTGGATCTGGAAGAAGAACAGAAGCTGCGCCGGGACCTGTAGGATGCTTTTCTTCGCTGCAAATATAGAAAATCAAAGCTGTCATTCTCCTGCGGAAAGGATCACCTTATGGAAAACCGTGTACTACTGGCATTCTGCCTGATCCTGTTTCTCTTTATCCTCTTCCAGGGCCCTCTCCTGGGAGCTCTTTTCCTGGGTTTCCTGCTGTTTTCCGGCTATGCCCTCTGCCAAGGCATTCCCCTTCCCCAAGTCCTTGCCATGGCCTGGAAAGGCGTCCAAGGGGTCCGGACCATCTTCCTGGTCTTCCTGCTGATCGGCATGCTCACCGGAGTCTGGCGTTCTTCCGGGACCATCCCTTATCTGGTGGTCCTCTCTGCCCATTTCATCCATCCGGCCTATTTCCTGCTGCTGGCATTCCTGTCCAACTGCCTGATTTCTTTCCTGCTGGGTTCTTCCTTCGCCACGGCAGCCACCATGGGCGTGATCACCATGAAAATCGGCCTGAACCTGGGGATCCCGTCCCTGTATACCGGCGGTGCCATCCTTTCCGGAGTTTATTTCGGAGACCGGATGAGCCCGGTTTCCACCAGTGCCATGCTGATCAGCGTCTTGACGAACACGGATATCTACCGGAACATCCGCAACATGGCCCGTTCGGCCCTCGTTCCTTTTCTGTGCACCTGTGCCGTCTATCTTCTCCTGGGCTTCCGCTCCGCTTCCGGGATGCTGCCGGCAGAAGACGGGCTCCAGTCCCTGGCCGCGCTCTATACTTTCTCTCCCTGGCTGCTCCTGCCGGCGTTTTCCATCCTGCTCTGCAGCTTCTTGCGGATCCCTATCCGGTACAACATGGTCATCAGCATCTGCCTGGCCGCCCTGCTTACCCTCCTGATCCAGAACATGTCCCCTGGAGAAATGCTGGAGACCATGATTTGGGGCTATCGCTCCCCCCTGCCGGAATTGGGCCCCATGATCAACGGCGGCGGCATGGTCTCCATGCTGCGGGTAGGAGCTATCGTCTGTCTTTCTGCGTCCTACGCAGGGATCTTTGACGGTACAGGACTCCTGGACGGCCTGAAAGAAAAGTTCCTGGAACTGGCACGCCACTGGGGCGAAGCACCGGCCATTACCCTGGCCGCTCTCTTTACCTCCCTCATCGCCTGCAACCAGTCCTTCTCCATCATCCTGACCCATCAGCTCTGTCGGGCATTCCGCCTTTCTCCAGAAAAACTGGCCCTAGCCCTGGAAGATACCACGGTGGTCCTCTCTCCTCTGGTCCCCTGGTCCATCGCCTGTGCTGTGGTACTGGACTCCACCGGTTCTCCCAAGAGTTCCGTATTCCTGGCCTGCTACCTGTATCTGATTCCTCTCTGGGGTCTGGTCAGAGCAAGGAGAAAAAAATGAAGAAGGGGTTGCTGCACGCAACGTGCAGCAACCCCTTCTTTTTTATCGATTGATCAAATTGATGAACACCATCAAGATCCCAGAATTGCAGAAGTCGATGAACATGGCTCCCACCAAAGGCACCGCGAAGAATGCCCGGGGAGCCGGACCGTAATTGGACGTAATGGCACTCATGTTGGCCATGGCATTGGGGGTAGCTCCCATCCCGAAGCCGCACACCGCCGAGACTTCCACAGCTGCATCATAATCCTTACCCATGGCATTGAATACCACAAAAGTGGTATAGAGTGCCATGAAAATGGTCTGGGCCACTGCAATGATGAAAAGAGGACCGGCGATATCGAACAGTTCCCAGATCCGCAGGCTCATCATGGCCAGGGACAGGAAGATGTTCAGGCTCACATCCCCCACCGTCCCCAGTTCCTGCATGGGGACCAGCAGGCTCCCGTGGGAATGATCGGAGATATTCCGGATCACCGCGGCCACCAGCATGGATCCGATGTAACCGGGGAAAGTCAGCCCCACACTGGTGAAGAACTTGCTCACCAGGGTCCCCAGCCCCATGGCCACCAAGATTTCCCCATAGGCCAGCATGAATTTTTCAGCCGTCATGACCAGAGGGGCATTCTCTTCCATGCTCCGGGCTTTTTCCAAAGATTCATCCTCATCTTCCTGGGTGCTGTGGAGATGATATTTCTCCAGCAGCCGGTGAGCCACCGGGCCGCCCATCAGGGATCCAGAGATCAGGCCGAAAGTAGCCATGGCAATGGCCACCGTGGTCGCCCGCTCCGCTCCCATTTTTTCCAGCATGGGCCCAAAAGCTCCGGAAGTACCGTGCCCGCCCACCAGAGGGATGGATCCGGCACACAGTCCCAGAAGGGGATGGAGGCCGGTGATCTTGGCCAAGGCCACCCCCAGGATATCCTGGAAAGTGATCAGGACAGCACAGACAACAGTCAGGACCAGGACGTCCCGGCCCCCCTTTTTCAGCAGTACATAGCTGGCGCTGAACCCTACGCTGGTAAAGAACATATTCATGAAAAAGCTCTGCTGGACCGTATCCAGCTTAATGGCTCCAACTCCGGATTCAAACAGAGCCAAGTTGAGCAGGGCGAAGAGCACGCCTCCGATGACCGGGTTAGGGATACAGTACGTCTGGAGGAACCGGATGTTCTTTTTCAGCAGCTTCCCCAGATAGTACAGTAAAATCCCCACCGCAAGGGTTTGATATGAATTCAATGCAAGCATCTTTGTGCTTTTCCTCCTTCTTTATCTTTGACTGATCAGAGCGATCAACACTTCCTCGAGCCGCGCCCAGGTACGTCCTCCCTGACGGGATTCCGCAGCCAGCCTGGCAAGCCGGACCATGCATGTTTGTAAGGATTCAACAGAAAAAAGATGGCTGTGCTGCATGGCCAGTTTCACCCCATAAGGATGCATTTTCAGAGCAGACGCGACTGCCTCTTGCTGAGCACCTTTCCCCATCATTTCCTTTACCTGGAGCAGGCGCCGGAGGGAAGCAAAAAGACGCAGGATCAGGACCGATAGGCCTTCACTGCCGTTTTTCTTTTTTTCTTCCTGTAAAAGAGTCAGGACTTTGTCCAGTTTCTTTTCTTCCACCGCATTGCCCAGGGCAAAGCCGGAAATTTCCGGCAGCTGGGAAAACATCTGCGTCACATCGTCTGCCTGCCACAGTTTTCGTTTCCCTGCATACAGGGCGATTTTTCCGATTTCCTGCTGCAAAAACAACAAGGGGACCGGGTCGGCAGCCGACACGTATTCCTGGATCAGGTTGATGGCCTCCGGTGTGAACCGGGCGCCATAGGAATCCGCCTGGGTCCGAAGCCAGGGCTGCAGCTGATAGGGGCGAAGAGGGGAACATTCTACCACCGGGGCCTGTTTGCTCATGGTTTTATAGAAAGCTTGTCTTTTGTCAAGTTTTCCGCATATACAATAAACAAAGGCATAATCCGGCACATCCGTCAACAGCTGGATCAGCTCATCGACGGAAGTGGAACCCTTCTTTTTACCCTTCACACCTGCCCTGCGGCTTCCCGTTTTTTCTTTCTCAGCCAAAATCTTGGGGTCTTCCAGGACCACCCAGTTCTGGCCGCCGAAAAAAGGGACGCTGTTGATGGCTTCTCTCAGTGCTTCAAGCTCAAAGTCCCGTTGAAAGATCCATTCGGTGGGTTCCTCCCCGGAAGCGAACGCTTTTTCCCGGAAGGCCTTCCCGATGGCTTTCTTGAAATACTCCTCCTCTCCCCAGGCGATGACAACGTGGGGACACGCTGGATTTTTCCGCAGATTTTCCAGAAACACATCTGCTGTTGTATTCACATCTGATTCACTCCTAGAAACAATCTTGTTGCCAGCGATAACTATACCATACTGGACCCCATTCGTCAAAAATCACCTTGATGGCACCTTCCTGATCCGTCCGTGCCAAGGGGATCCCGAATTGTTCCAATCTGTCCAGGGTTTCCGGGTGGGGATGGCCGAACCGGTTCCTTCTGCCGGCGGAAATCACTGCCAAACGGGGAGCCGCTGCAGTCAGGAATTCAGCTTCTGAAGAAGTCTTTGAACCATGGTGGGCTACTTTGAGCACATCGCTCCGGATGGGCTTTTGGGCCGCGGCCAGTTCGGTTCCTGCCGGAGCATCTCCGGTAAACAGGATGCTGCGGCCTTGGCAGCTCACTCGGACGATGGCAGAGTTTTCGTTCTCCTCACCTCCCTCGTTCTGTGTTTTAGGTGCTTCCACGATTTCTAGTATACTCTTTTTTCGCCGTATTTTCTGGTTTGTTTGTATTTTGTATACAATTTTAACGTTTTCTCGCAATTTTCTATCGTATAATACATTTTTCACGTATTTACTGCCTTTTTCCTGTGTAATCATTAGTTCATTCACAGGTAACCACCGTACCAATCCGGCCAGTCCTCCGGCGTGATCCTGGTGTCCATGGCTTAAAAGGACCAAATCCACTTTTTCAGCTCCCAAATAGCGGAGGAAGGGGACCAAGATCCGTTCCCCCGGATCGAATTTCCCATTCAATCCCCCCGTATCCACCAAGATGATTTCCCGCTCCGGTGTGACCAGGACGGCGCAGTCCCCCTGCCCCACATCCAGGAAATAGGCCGTAAAAGGCTGCTGCCGGAAGCGAGGAAGCAGCATTTCCAGGCAAAGAGCCGTGCCGGCAGCAGCCAGGGTCCAGCGGCGGAGTCTTTCCCGTCGGGGCAGGAACCAGCCTTTTCCCAGGAGACCCAGGACCAGCAGGAGATACAAAGGCCAAAGCCAAGGGCTGGGCGATCCGGTGACCAGTTGGGTCCCAGGCAGCTGGGCGATCCATTTCCCGGCCCAAAGGGCAAACCGCAAGAGACAGGAAACCCCTGCCAGCACAGGTCTTGACAGGAAATCCAGGCCGGCCATCCCTAGGAGCGCTCCGACTGTACTGCCGGTCAGGCAAAAAGACAGCAGGGGGACCAGGAACAGGTTGGCCAGCAGGGAAACCAAAGAAAGCATATGGAAATGGTGTACCAGAAAAGGCAGGCTGAGCAGCTGGGCACTGATGGGGACGGCCAGTCCCCGTGCCAGGAGGCCGGGAAGGAAATGCTCCAAGCCTTCTGCTGCTGGCTGCCGCAGTGTCATCAGCCCCAGGGCTGCGGAAAAAGACAGCTGGAACCCCGGATCCAAGATCCACCAAGGATGCCAGGACAGCAGCAGGATCCCGGCCAGACCCAGGAAAGCCGTGCTTTCTGCCCTGCGTCGGCCGGCCTTTCCCCATAAAGTGCCCAGGCCCAGGATGACGGCCCGGCAAACAGAGGCCCGCAGGCCGCACAGGACCCCGTATCCGGCCAGGATCAGCCCCAAAAAGGGCAGAGCCGCTTTTCGGGGGATCCGGAGAAAAGAAGCTGTCCCGGTCAAAAGGCCCAGCAGCAAAGCCACATGGCTCCCAGATACGGAAAGGAGATGGCTGAGGCCGCAGCGCTGGAACAGCCGCAGGACTTCAGGGGAAATCTGGCCGCTGCCCCCCAGCAGCATGCCCTCCAACAAGGCACTTTCTTCCGGAACCATGGACTGCCGCAGTGGTCTCCGGAACGCTTCTCCCCACAGCCAGATCCGATCCTGCCAGGAAGGCACAGCCGTGAGGATCTGGAAATGATTCCCGTCACTTTGGAGTTTTCCCCCTTCCCCTTGGATGGCAGCCCGTTCTTCCGGCCGCTGGCAGCCTGGATTGTAGAAGCCTTCTGGAGGCAGGAATGATCCGGTCACCTGGACCCTGCCCACCTGCAGGGGGAAAGAGGCTTTTTGCAGGAACACCCGGACCCGGCCCCGTTCTTCGTCTAGCAGGAAAGCCATCCCTCCCTGCCGGGTATGGACAACGGAACCGGGAACCACCCGGCCGGTCATAGCGACAGTCCGTCCCTGGAGGGGAGCCATCCGTCGGGCAGCAGGGAGCAGGGACCCGCAGCCCAGCCTGCAGCCCTCCGGCGCAGAACAAACAGCCTAGGAAGGCCAGCTGGAGGAGGGCCTTTCCTTTCCGGCGGTCCCAAGCCCCTGCTGCCAGAAGGAAAAAGCCCAGAAGGCCCAAACTCCAGTACTGCCAAGGACTGGCAAGAGTCAAACCGGCCCAAGTCCCGGCAGCGTACCCCAGACTTCCTTGAAGGACCAGATTCATGTCACACCTCCACCCATTCCCGGAGCTTCTGGAATTTGGCTGGCCCGATGCCGGAAACCTGCTGGAGGTCTTCCGCCTTCCGGAAAGGCTGCGTCTTCCGGTATTCCACGATCCGCCGGGCTAGAGCCGGACCGATGCCAGGCAGTTCCGTCAGTTCTTCGATCCCCGCCTGGTTCAGATTGATTCTCCGGGCTGCGCCCTGGCCTGGACCATTCCCTGCCCCGGCAGAGGGGACAGCTTCCCGGCTGCTGGGAGCTGTCCCAGCCTTTTGGGCTTTTTTCTTTAGGAAAGGCACATTGATCTGGCAGCCATCCTTGCACTTCCTGGCCAGGTTGACTCGAGTCAGGTCCGCTTCTTCCGTCACACCCCCCGCTTCTGCCAGTGCCTCCTGGAAGCGGATGCCGGGCGGCACCTGGTAGAGCCCCGGTTCCTGGACCGCCCCGCTGATGTAGATGGTGATCCGGGGAGGCTTTTCTTTGGTTGCCTTTTCCTGCTGCACCACAGCTTGGGGTTCCGGCCCCTCCGGCAGAGCCTTTCTTTCCTGCCAGATACTGCCTCCCACACAGACAAAGACAAGGGCCAGGACCACCAGCCATTTCTTCTTTTCCCATGGATCCATCGAGAATCCCTCCTTTTGCAATGATCATAAGGATGCCTTTCGACATCCGAAGAGGAACTCCTTCCTTGGTGGAAAAAGAGCGGCAGTAAGTGGAAAAAGATGCAGTAAAGGGGGCTGTTGCGTATGCAACAACCCCCTTTGTCTTACTTCGCTACGATATTCACCAGCCGGCCGGGAACGGCGATGACTTTCATCACTTTTTTATCCCCGATAGCGGCCTTTACTTCGGCCTGTTCCAGGGCCAGGTTCCCCAGGTCCTCTTTGCTGATTTCCGGAGTAGTCATGATCCGAGCCTTGGGCTTCCCATTCACTTGGATCAATACTTCCACCTCTTCCACCTTGATGGCTTCCGGATCGTAGGTGGGCCAGGTTTCCTTATGGATGCTGGTCTCGCTGCCCATGGCGTCATGCCACAGTTCCTCGGTGATGTGAGGAGTGAAAGGAGCCAGCATCAGCAGCAGTTTGGAAATGGCTTCGTACACCAGCCCGGCGTTCACCGGTTCCGCCTTTTCCCGGTACGCATACAGGGCATTCACCAGTTCCATCAGGGTGGAAATGGCGGTGTTGAAATTGAACCGCTTGTCGATGTCCTCGGTGACCTTCTTGATGCTCACATGGAGGATGTGGCGCAGTTCTTCGTCTGCTTCGTTCAGGTTGGCCGTATCATAGGAAGTGACCTTCTGGGCCAGTACATCCTTGAAGTAGTACACGATCCGCCATACCCTGTTCAGGAACCGGAAGGACCCTTCCACACCCTGGTCACTCCATTCCAGTTCCCGTTCCACAGGAGCGGCGAACATGATGAAGAGGCGGGCGGTATCGGCCCCGAACTTCCCGACGATTTCTTCCGGAGAGACCACATTCCCCAGGGATTTGGACATCTTGGCCCCATCTTTGATCACCATGCCCTGGGTCAGCAGGTTGGTGAAGGGTTCGTCCGCTTCCACCAGGCCGGCGTCGTGGAGCACCTTCATGAAGAACCGGGAGTACAGCAGGTGCAGGATAGCATGTTCGATGCCCCCGATGTACTGATCCACCGGCATCCAATGATTCACAGCCTCTTTGCTGAAGGGAGCCTTGTCATTGTGGGGATCCGCATAGCGCATGTAGTACCAGGAAGAGCACAGGAAGGTATCCATGGTGTCCAGTTCCCGTTTGGCCGGGCCGCCGCATTTGGGGCAAGTGCAGTTGACGAACTGTTCACTGGTGGCCAGAGGAGACTTGGCCCCAGCATCGAATTTCACATCCAGGGGCAGCTTCACCGGCAGATCCTTTTCCGGCACCAGCACTTCCCCGCAGTGCGGGCAGTAGACCACCGGGATGGGGCAGCCCCAATACCGCTGCCGGCTGATCAGCCAATCCCGGAGACGGTAGTTGATCCGCCGTTTCCCCAGGCCCTTTTCTTCCATATAATCGATGATGGCCTTCATGGCCTTGTGCATTTCCATGCCCGTGAAGGGACCGGCATTCACCAGGACTCCGTCCTTTTCCTCATAGGCATCGGTCATTTCTTCCAGCTTCAGTTCCTTGTCCTTGGGCTGCAGGGTGAGGATCTTCTTGATGCCGTATTTGGTAGCAAACAGCCAGTCACGATGATCCCCGGTAGGTACGCCCATGACGGCGCCGGTGCCGTAATCCACCAGTACATAGTTGGTGATCCAGATTTGGACCTTTTCCCCAGTCAGTGGATGGATGCAGTCCACCCCGGTGTACATGCCCAGCTTTTCCGATTCGCTGGAAGTCCGTTCAATATCGGAGGTATTCTTCACTTTGTCGCAGAAGGCTTCCAATTCCGCCTTCCGGGGATTGTCCTTCAGAAGTTCTTCCACCATGGGATGTTCCGGCGGGATGACCACGAAAGTGACCCCATAGATAGTGTCCGGACGGGTGGTATACACGTTCAGTTTCTTGTGGAGGCTGGGAACTTCAAAGCCGAATTCCAGGCCTTCGCTGCGGCCGATCCAATTCTTCTGCATGGTCTTGACCCGTTCCGGCCAGCCCGGCAGTTTTTCCAGGTCATCCAGCAGCTGCTCCGCATAGTCGGTGATCTTGAAGAACCACTGGCTCAGCTGCTTTTTTTCCACCGGCTGGTGGCAGCGCCAGCATTTGCCGTCTTCCACCTGTTCGTTGGCCAGCACCGTGCCGCAGGTGTCGCACCAGTTGACGGAAGCTTCCTTCTTCACCGCCAGTCCCCGTTTGTACATCAGCTCGAAGAACCATTGGGTCCATTTGTAGTAATCTTCTTTGCAGGTGATTACCTTCCGGTCCCAATCATAGGACAGCCCCAGTTCCTTCAGCTGCCGAGTCATGTTGGCGATGTTCTCCATGGTCCATTTCGCAGGTGGGATATGGTGTTTGATGGCGGCATTTTCCGCAGGCATGCCGAAAGAGTCGAAGCCCATGGGATGGAGCACATTGAAGCCCCGCATGGTCCGGAACCGAGCCACTACATCACCGATGGAATAGTTCCGTACATGGCCCATGTGCAGGTTGCCGGAGGGATACGGGAACATTTCCAATACATAAGATTTGGGCCGAGGATCCTCATTGCTGACCTTATAAGTCTGGTTCTCTTCCCAATACTTTTGCCACCGAGCCTCGATTTTATGTGGTTCGTACTTTTCCTTAAACATGAACATACCTCCTAAAAAGAAAACCCCTCTGAAACACCTTGCATAAGTTCCCTGGATTCAGTAACATATGAGTATTACAGTGGTTTTTATCATGTGCAATAGATTCATTATATATTTCGCGTCTCATAAAGTCAACGCAGGAAGGAGTGGGAACTATGGCGATCTATGCCATGGGAGATTTGCATTTTTCCGGAGAACCGCCCACCAAACCCATGGAAGTGTTTGGACCCCAGTGGCTGGGCCACCGGGAAAAAGTCATCCAATATTGGAAAGGAACCGTCAAAGAGGGGGATACCGTCCTCCTGGTGGGAGATACCTCCTGGTCCATGGACCTGCCGGATGCGGTGGAAAAGGACCTAGGTGTCCTGGCCGCCCTGCCGGGAGATCTGGTGATCCTCAAAGGGAACCATGACTATTGGTGGTCTTCCCTCACCAAGATGCAGCAGGCTCTCCCCCCCAAGGTCCATTTTCTCCACAACACTTTTTATTTGAAAGGAGATGTGGCCCTATGCGGGACCCGGGGCTGGAATCTGCCCAGCATGCCCGGTTTCGGAGACCATGACCGGCTGATCTACCAGCGGGAATGCCAGCGCCTGGAACGGAGCCTGGCAGGAGCCCGGGAAGCCGGAGCCAAGCATCTCATCGCCGCCCTCCACTACCCGCCTTTGTACAAACCAGATGAAGTCACAGGCTTTACGGAACTGTGCCGGGAATATCAGGTAGAACAGTGTATCTACGGGCATGTCCACGGGGACGCCGCCCATTTCCTGAACTTGTTCCAAGGCGTCCGGGATGGCACCCGCTACCGGCTGGTGGCAGCAGATTACGTGAAATTCCACCTGGTGAAGATCTTATAGACAGAAAGGAACCATCGTGCATCAGTATCTTTTTTTCATTGGAAATTTTCCCATCCGCATGTACGGCCTCATGCTCTGCACCGCCATTTTCATGGCCACGGCCACGGCTTATTTCCTGGCCTGGCGGGACGGCCGGGGCTGGGAAAAGTACTTGCCGGACATCGGTATCTACGGCGGCTTCTGCGGGCTCATCGGCGCCCGGCTCTGGGATGTGTTCTTCTTTGACTGGGGATACTACAGTGATCATCTGCTGGAAATCCCCTACGTATGGCAGGGAGGCATGGCCATCCAGGGAGGCATCCTGGGAGGCGTCCTGGGAGGAGCCGTCTACTGCTGGCGGCACAAGGTGGACTGGATCGATATGCTGGACGTGATCTGCCCGTCTCTTTTCATCGGCCAGAGCATCGGCCGGATGGCCAATCTGCTGAACGGAGATGCCTTCGGGGCCCCTACGGGAGGTGATTTCGGCATCCTGTACCCGGCTGGCGCCCTGGCCCGGAACACCTACGGGGCGGTGCCCCTTTGGCCGGCAGAAGTCTGGGAAGGACAGATCGACGTGATCCTTTTTGCCCTGCTGCTGCTGTTCCAGACTACCCGGCCAAAAAAAGGTCAGCCCTGCTGCCTGTATGTAATGCTTTACAGCCTGCTCCGCTTCTTCCTGGAATTTCTCCGGGGAGACTATGTGGAGCCCATGCTGTGGGGACTCAAAAGCGCCCAGGTCACTGCCCTGGTGTCCTTTTGCATAGCCCTGCTCCTCTTTGTGTGGGCGGGGATGAGAAAAAAAACGGCAGCCTGACAGGCAGCCGTTTTTTCTCAGTATGACGTCAGACCGGCCCTCCGGGCCTTTCAGACACGGCCCAAGAGGCCTTCAGCCATCAGCTTAGTACGACTAAGATACACGTCCGATCTTTTTATCGCCAAACAAGCTGACATCTGACTTCTGAAAGGCCCGAAAGGGCCGATCTGACGTCTTTTATTTCATTTCTTCCGATTGTAATTGATCAAGCAGCCGGCCTTGATGATTTCTTTTTCTTCCTGGGTCAGGGGTTTGATATAGAGAGCCAGTTCCACAGGGCCCTGTTCCTTCAGTACCCAGGCCCGGATCTGGTCCAGGTCCCCTTCCAGGGCTTCCCGGATCCCCGGCACATAGATCCAGTCTCCTACGCCAAATCCTGTAGGTTCTCCCTTCAGATGGAAGGGCAGCATCCCCCAGTTGATCACATTGCTCCGGTACCGCTTGGTGGCGTAATCCTGGGTGATGTTGGCAAGGCCCCCGATGACCCGCTGGCAGCTGGCCGCCTGTTCCCGGGCAGAACCATCCCCCGGACGGGTCGCATAGACCAGAGAGCCGATTTCCGTATTGGCCGGAGAGGCCTCTCCCGGCAGACCCTGCATCTGAGCAAAGACCTTTTCCAATTCCGGCAGCTCCCTACCTGCTTCCCGAGCCAGTTCCAGTTCCTTCACTGCCTTGGTCCGGCCCACATATTCCGGATCCCGGCGGGAGAGAGTGAATTCTGCCAGCCCCAGAGGATTGGATCGGTAAGAAGAGGTCTCCCCGGAAGGGATCAATTCGTCAGTGGTGGTCACCGGGTCCAGGATCTTGGAGCACACCTGGAGCAACACATTTTCACCCAGTTCCGGCATTTCCGGCCAGTCCTTGATATTGGGGCCGTAGAACAGCTTCTGTTCCGGTTCCGGTTTGCCGAATCCGTTGTAGACCCGTGCTTTGTAGGCACTGTCGTCGAAATGGTACGCAGGTACCTTGCCGAAGACCTCGCCATATTCCTCGGCAGAAGTCAGCCGTCCATTGTTGGCAGCCGTGGCTGCAATGCTCCGGGCATCCATGAGCGCCACAGCGGACATCTGCCCCTGCCCCGGTTTGGACCCTTCCCGGTTGGGGAAATTCCGGGTGTTGTGCCGGATGGAAAGACCGTTGTTGTTGGGGGTATCCCCTGCCCCGAAGCAGGGTCCACAGAAAGCGGTCTTCACCACTGCCCCGGCGGTCATCAGATCTCCCAGCACGCCTTTTTTCATCAGATCCATATACACTGGCAGGGAGGAAGGATACACATTCAGGGCAAATTCTCCGGAGCCGATGGCTTTCCCCCGCAGGAGATTGGCCGCTTCCACCACATTGGAGTAATTTCCTCCGGAACAGCCTCCGATGACTCCCTGCTGGACCTGGAGCTTCCCATCCCGGATCTTGTCAGTGAGGGTATAGGGAGCCCGTCCCTGGGACACTTCTTCCGCTTTCTTTTCCGTTTCCCGGAGGATGTCTTCCAGGTTGGCGTTCAGTTCGTCGATGGTGTAGGCGTTGGAAGGATGGAAAGGCAGGGCAATCATGGGCTTCACCTGGGACAGGTCTACCTGGATGCAGCCATCATAATAGGCCGCTTCTCCCGGGTTCAGTTCCCGGTAATCGGCTTCCCGGCCGTGTTCCTTCAGGAAAGCCTGGGTATCCTCATCGGTCCGCCAAATGGAAGACAGGCAGGTGGTTTCCGTGGTCATCACATCCACTGCATTCCGATAGTCCGTGGACATGGTGGATACCCCAGGACCCACGAATTCCATGACTTTGTTCTTCACATAGCCGTTCTTGAACACCGCCCGGCACAGGGCCAGGGCAATATCCTGGGGCCCTACCCAGGGCTGGGGCCGTCCGGTCAGGTATACAGCCACCACTTCCGGGTATTCCGTATCCCAGGTATCTCCCAGAATCTGTTTGTCCAGTTCCCCGCCCCCTTCGCCTACGGCCAGGGTCCCCAGAGCCCCGTACCGGGTATGGGAGTCGGAGCCCAGGATCATCTTCCCGCAGCCGGCGTGCATTTCCCGCATGTACTGGTGGATCACGGCCACATGGGGCGGTACGAAGATGCCCCCGTATTTCTGGGCGGCGGTGAGGCCGAAGAGATGGTCGTCCTCATTGATGGTCCCTCCTACGGCACACAGGGAATTGTGGCAGCAGGTGAGCACATAGGGCATGGGGAAATGGTCCATGCCGGAAGCCCGGGCAGTCTGGATGATCCCTACATAGGTCAAATCATGGGAAGTCAGGGCATCATAGCGGATCTTCAGATGGTCTGGGGATCCGCTCACATTGTGGGCCTGGAGGATGCTCCAAGCAATGGTCCCCTTCCGGCCATCTTCCTTATCCAGTTTCCGGCCCAATTTCTGTTCCGCCAAGGCCTTGTTTTCTTCCGGGATCAGATCCCGGCCGTTCAGCAGATAAGCACCTTTTTTAAACAATTGGATCATTTCATTCACCTCATTGAAAAATTACTGGAACAGTCCGCCCAGATTGAATACGTGGAGAGCCGCCATGAGCACATTGACCCCCACATTGGCCACGCTGAGCAGGAAAAGGGTCCGGAACATGGTGTTCATTTCATAGATGGTGGTTTCTTTGGCCGCCGAGTAAGAGGACATGATGATGGCTCCACCGGTAGAAAGCGGGCTGATGGCCGCTGCAAAGGAAGTGGCGGTGATGGCAGAAATCAGTTCCACATAGCCGACGCTGCCTCCAAAATTCCCGGTAATCTGATGAGCAATGGGATACAGGGCTGGCATCACCACGCCAGTGGTGGAGCTGACCCAGGACAGGATCCCGGAAGTAGCAGCCATGATGGGCACAGCCGTGGATGCGGTCATGAAAGAAGCCAGGAAATCAGATACCAGTTTGATGCCCCCCAGTTTGGTGATCACGCTGACCAGCATCCCCACCCCGCAAATCAGCATCAAGGTGCCCCAAGGGATCTGCCGGATGGCTTGTTTTTCGTCAGCGCATTTCAGGAGGATCAACACGGCAGCCGCTACGAAAGCGAAAAGCCCCGTATCCATCTTGAAGCCGATGCAGAAGATGACCATCACGGCGATGGCTGCCATGGTGATTTTTTGTTCCCGGTTGAAGGCAGGGATATCCGACAGTTTCAGGGGATTGTCCCCGTTCACCTTGTACCCTTTGTACAACAGATAGACAACCACCGTGAACACAAAGCCGGACAGCAGGGTGGTCAGGAACAGATGGAGGCCGAAGCCGTCGACGCCATAGGGTTCCGAAAGGTTCCGGGCCAGGATCCCGGTCAGGGACAGAGGGGACGCACAGCCGGCGTTGGCCCCCAGTTTGGCATAGAGGGCTGTGGCCATGGGGTTGATCTTCAGCTCAAAGGCCAGGTACACGGCGAAGGTGGTCATCAGGATCCCAGCGGCAATGTGTCCGGGACCGATGGCTGAAATGAACGCACTGAGTGCAAACATCAGGATGGAAATCAGATAGGTCCGTTTCCCCACCAGGGCCACCACTTTTTTGGAAAACAGGTCCAGGGTGCCGTTGGCGGAAGCCATCCCGAATAGAAAGGTAACACCCACCAAGGTCACGAACATGGAACTGGAAAACCCGCCCACGATGGTCTTTACAGGGACCCCTCCCGCCATACCCAGCAGAAAGGCAGCCCCTACAGAGAAAAATCCGATGTTGATTTTTTTGATGAACCCTATGGCGACCACCAGGGCCAATACCAGCAGGGAAATGACACTAAAATCCATAACCATTCTCCTTTTTCTGAATCAGACCCGTACCCGAGCCAAGCCTTCCAACAACAGGTTGGCCGTCCGGTAGCCGAAGGTATCCACGATTTCCGGCACGGGTCCATTTTCCTTCCAGTCTACGCCGCAGGGCAGGATGCCTCCGGGATGGCCGATCCGGATGTTCTTCAGGTCTCCATCCGGACGGAGCACCCGTTGGACCAGAGTGCCGGGTACAGCTGCAGCTGCTGCGGTGCACATGGCTCCCGTCATGGCATAGCTGGGGTGGGCCTTCTGCATGGACATCATACGAGCCGTCAGATCCACTTGATCCTTCCGGACGGTTTCCCCAGCAGAAGTGGTGTAATCTGCCGGCGGTGCCACCAGGATCATCTTGGGCAGGCCCGGTGTCACCCAGGCTGCTTCTTCCGATTTTTCACAGAGTCCCAGTTTCACCGCCGCCAGCCCCCGGATGGTTTCCAGCAGCCGGAGCAGTTCCGGATTCCCGTTGATGGCATCGGGCAGTTCCGTCCCGGCAAGGCCCAGATCGGAAGCCCGGACGAATACCAGAGGGTTGGCCGCGTCCACCAGGGACACTTCCAGGCTTCCTTTTCCTGGTACTTCCAGCACATCCACCGGATTCCCAGTGGGCAGCAGGCCCTTCCCCAAAGTCCCAGCCGGTTCTACAAACTTCAGTTTCAAAGGAGCTGCTGTCCCAGGCACTCCCGCGATCCGGAAATCTCCGTCATACTGGACCTGTCCGTCACGGGTGGGAACTTCTTCCTGGATCACCTTGCCGGTATTGGTATTGTAGATCCGCACCAGCGTCATGCCCTCCAGCACCGGCACCAATTTCTTTTCAATGGCAAAGGGCCCTACCCCGGAAGAAATGTTGCCGCAGTTCCCTCCATAGCTGACCACAGCCTTGTCCACGGAAACTTGGGCAAACGTGTAATCTACATCCGCGTCAGGGCGGTCCGATTTCCGGAGGATGGCCACCTTGCTGGTCACCGACTGGCTGCCTCCCAATCCGTCGATTTGCTTTTTGTCCGGACTTCCCATGAGCCGAAGCAGCAGAGCATCCCACTGTTTCCGGTTGGCCGGAAGATCTTTTTCCAGCAGGTAGACCCCTTTGCTGGTCCCTCCCCGCAGCAGTGTCACTGGCAGTTTATATACTTTCTCCATATTCTGTACCTCCCTGACTTCCTGAGCACCGTTCTTTTGTTGACTCTATGGTAGCAGAATTTTCAGAATGTGTTAAATTCATCTTTTTATAGTTTATTATGAATTTCATTCATGGTATGGAGCAAGATATACTTCTTTGAGGAAGATTTCTGAACAGTTTCTTTTTGGGAAACAGCTCTTTTGTCACTTTTTTACGGTTCCTTTCCATCTCTTCCAAGAAAAGAAGGAAATTTTCATTTTTTCAGTGTAATAAAAACAATTCATTGTTTTTATATTTACTATGGTTTTTAGGAATGGTTTGGGATATAATCGAAGAAAAAACCAAGGAGGATGCTATGGACTTCAAAGAACTGAATTATGTATTGGCCATTGCCCGGCATCAGAATATCACCAAAGCCGCAGAAGCCCTCCATCTTACCCAGCCCACTCTGTCCAAATTCCTGAAAGCCCTGGAAACAGAACTGCACCAGCCCCTGTTCCAGCGCCTGGGAAACAAGTACCAGCCCACTTACGCCGGTGAACGGTACCTCCAGCGGGCTCGGGAAATCCTAGAGGCCAAACGGGCCCTGGACCAGGAGATGGGAGATATCATCAAAAACAACGAAGGCTATCTGAAGATCGGTTTCCCCACCATGCGGGGCACCTATATGCTGCCCATCACCCTGCCCATTTTCCATGAGCGGTATCCCAATGTGCGGATCGATGTTCACGAAGCCAATTCAGAACACCTGGTCCGGCTGCTCCTGGATGGAGACATCGATCTGGCATTCTTCAACTATCTGGATCCGGAACCGGGACTGGCCACCACGGTGATCAGCCGAGAAGAAGTGGTGCTGGTGATGACCAAAGACAGCGAATTCACCCGGTACGGCCGGAAGAAGAAGGACTGCCGGTATCCCCATATGGATCTCCGGCTCCTGAAGGACCAGGGATTCATCGTCCAGAACTCCAGCCAGCGGACCCGTCAGGTGGTGGACCGTCTGTTCCGGCAGCAGCATCTGGAACCCCGGATCATCCTGGAAACCAAGAACATCCAGGCGGAAGCGGAGCTGGCGGCCCGGGGCTATGGATTCACCTTCATTACCGAAACCCATCTGAAGTACATTCCGGACCGGAGCCAGCTGGCCCTGTTTTCCGTAGGCAGCCCCAACACCACCGTCACCTTTGTAGCCGCCTACCGGAAGAATGGCTATCTCCCCTTCCACGCCCAGGAATATATCAAGATTGTGAAGGAGTTTACGTAAGAAAGACGTCAGACCGGCCCTCCAGGCCTTTCAGACACGGCCCAAGGGGGCCTTCAGCCATCAGCTTTGTACGACTAAGATCCACGTCCGATCTTTTTATCGCCAAACAAGCTGACATCTGACTTCTGAAAGGCCCGCAAGGGCCGGTCTGATATCTTTTATTTCACTTCACTGCCTGAATCATCTCCGGCAGATAGAACTTCCTGCCTTCTTCCAGGATCTGTTCCGGGATACCGAAGAAGGGTTCGGCGATGCTGCCGGCAATGGCTGCCAGAGTATCCGTATCCCCTCCCAGGGACACAGCGTTCCGGATGGCATCTTCGAAATCTTTGGCTTCCAGGAAGCTCTCCAAAGCCTGGGGCACAGAGCCGCTGCAGGTGGCGTCCCCCTGATAGCTGTCCCGGATTTCCTCCAGCCGGAAATCCAGGGGATAGTACGGGCGGAGATAGGTACGGATCTGGTCTTGGGTCCTGTGCTGCCGGGCCAGGAACACCGCTCCCGCCACGGCCTGGGCAGCCCGATAGGCATCCGGATGGTTGTGGGTCACCTGGCAGGAAAGGACAGCCAGCTGCTGGGCTTCTTCCAGAGTGGAAGCGAACCAGCCCGCCGGAGAGACCCGCATAGCCGCCCCGTTGCCGAAACTGCCGTAGGCCCCCATTTCCGGGTGGAAGAGCCAATAACGGAATTTGCCGCCGAACCCGGCGTCGGGATATTTCTGCCCGATGCGCCGCATTTCCCGGGCCAGGAGTGGCAGCACGGTATCCGCTTCCAGCAGTTTCCCGGCCTGTTGGGCCTCCTGGAAGGCCCTGGCCACGGCCAGTGTCATCAGGGAGTCATCCGTCGCCCGGCAGCCGGGAGCAAACAGCGGAAATCTTTTCCCCTTATGGTCCTTCCACTCATACACCGATCCCACAATATCTCCGATAAATGCCCCTTCCATGTTCCGGGCCTCCTATTTCCAGTCCAATTCCACCGGGCAGTGATCGCTGCCCAGCACTTCATTGTGGATGATCACATCCTGGATCCGATTCTTTCCATTGGCAGACACCAGGAAGTAATCGATCCGCCACCCGGCATTCCGTTCCCGGGCCTTGAACATGTAGGACCACCAGGTGTAAGCCCCGGTTTTGTCCGGATACAGGCTCCGGAAGGAATCTACGAACCCATGGTCCAAGAACTGTTGGAACTTGGCCCGTTCCTCGTCGGAGAACCCGGCGTTCTTGTGGTTGCTGTCCGGGTTCTTCAAGTCGATGGGCTGGGCAGCCACATTCATGTCCCCGCAGACGATCACCGGCTTCTGTTCCGCCAGACCGGTGCAGTAGTCCTGGAAAACATCTTCCCATTCCATCCGGTAATCCAGCCGGGTGAGCCCCCGCTGGGAATTGGGGGTGTACACGTTCACCAGGATGAAATCCGGATATTCAGCGGTGATTACCCGGCCTTCCTGATCGTGTTCCGCCAGACCCAGGCCGTAGGTCACCTTCATCGGTGCAATTTTGGAAAAGATGGCAGTGCCGGAATAGCCCTTCTTCACCGCACTATTCCAGTATTCCTGGTAGCCGGGGAAAGCAAAGGAAGCTTGTTCCCTCTGCATCTTGGTTTCCTGGATGCAGAAGATATCCGCATCCGCTTCTTTCATGAAATCTCCAAAGCCTTTGTTCATACAAGCCCGGAGGCCGTTTACATTCCAGGTGATCAGTTTCATGGGTTATACCTCGTTTGTCGTTCATCGTTGGTCGTTCATCGTTCATCGTATCTGACATCTGATGTCTCAAGGCCCATCAGGGCCGTGTCTGACTTCTTGTCCCATCCCGTCCTTCACTCTTCACTGGCTTCTCCCCAGCTCCGGGAAAATCCAATTCAGCACACCCAGCCAAGCAGCCCACAGAATTGGATATACCGGCTCTGGCAGGACGAATACAAAGGCTGCCAGAAAGCTCCAGAACGCCGCCGTGAGCAGCAGCAGCCCGCCGTTGAACAGCATCCTGTGCTGGTAATGGGCCCCGCAGCGGCAGTATTCCAGTCCCAAGGCCAGATAGAACAGCTGCTGGAGGAAGGCGGCCCCCAAGGCTCCCCGATCCGGATCCGCAACGGCCCAACAGCCTCCCAAGGTCAACAGTACCGGCCAAATTGTCCACAAAATCCCCCGGGGCTGGCACATCTTCCGCCAGCCGAAAAAATGCCAGACGCTGTACCAAGTGCAGGGCACCGTCACCAAGAACCAAAGCTCCAGCAGGGGGTATTCCACCTTCAAGGGCCAGGCAGCTGGGAACAGATACAGGCTGCCCAGTACCAGAGCCAGAAAGGCCAGATGCCAGGCCCGTTCCCGTTTCTTCAGCCGTTCGATGACGGGCAGGGCCAGCCAGACACCGGAACCCACCCAGAACAAGAGGACCAATTTCAGGGGAAAATACCAGTCCACCGCCGGCGTAGCAAAGGTGGTCAACGTGTTGAACACCAGCACCAGCCAGAAAATCAAATCTTTCCGCTGGCGCAGGATCAGTTTGCCCAGCTGCCGGTTATCCATGATTCTGTTTCTCCATCTTCGCCAAAAATTCCAGGCTCCGCAGAGGCCGATCTGTCTGGTAGAGGATGAACTGGTAGAGGATTTTTTCCAAAGCCATCAGTTCCCTGCCCCGGACCGTGAAATCAGGAGGCGCCGCCAGATCCAGATGGAGCAGCTGGCCCATCAGGTCCCGGGTAGGCACTGTGAAGGGCAGTTCATCTCCCATGGCACATTTTTTGCACAGGAAGCCCCCCTGGACCAGGCTGAAATAGCCGTCTTCCTCCACCGTTTCCCCGCAGCTGGTGCACTGGTCTAGGATGGGGTTCAAACCGCACAGGGCCAGGAGCTTCAGCAGGGTGCTGTCGGTGACCAGCCGCCGGTTCCGTTTCCCCAGCAACCGGAACGCTTCCAAGAGAAGTTGGAACACTTCCTCCTGGGGTTCTCCTTCCCCCAGGAGATTTTCCGCCGCCTCCCCGATGATGGCCCCGTAGGCTAGATTCTCCCAATCCATGGGAAGAGGCATTTCCAGGCTCTCACAGCTCCGGAGAGAAGCCACTTTCCGGCCGGGATTCAGCGTCACCTGGAGATGGGCAAAAGGCTGGACCAGCCTCCCGCTCTGGCTCCGGGGATAGGCCGCCCCGTAAGCCACAAAAGGGATCTTTCCATGTCCACGACAAAAGCAGACTGCGTACTTATCCGCAGTCTGCCAGTTTTTGACTCGGAGGATCACTGCTTCGTCTTGGAACACTTCACTGCTCATGGACAGCCGCTTCCTTCTTATCTTTTTTCAGAGGGATCACCCGCACCCGGAGGACCCGGAACCCGGTAGAATCCAGCACTTCGAATTTATAGCCGTTTTCCTCTACGCTGTCCCCTACCACCGGCTGCCGGCCGATGAGGCCGAACACATACCCTCCGATCGTGTCCTCTTCCGGATCATCGAACTGGATCCCCATAATCTCCGAAACTTCATCCAGGAGTACCAGCCCATCGAACACATAGGATCCATCGGGCATCTTGTTGATTTCCGGCATATCCGCATCATGTTCGTCCTGGATATCCCCTACGATTTCTTCCAGCAGGTCCTCCATGGTCACCAGCCCTGCCGTACCCCCGTATTCATCTGCCACGGCGGCCATCTGCACATGCTTGTGCTGCATCAGCTGGAGGATCTTGGCGATGGACATGCTTTCCGGCACCACATCGATTTCCCGCATGATGGACCGGAGATCGAAGCCCGGCTGCTTATAGTCCGCATTCATGAACTCCCGGATATGGATCATCCCCAGGATATGGTCCCGATCCTCTTCACAAAGGGGATAGCGGGTATGCCCCGATTCCCGGATGACTTTCATATTTTCCTCGATGGGATCATCCACGAACAGGCAAACCATATCCTGCCGCGGCACCATCACTTCCCGGGCTACCCGGTCAGCAAAATCGAACACATTGTCGATGAGCCGGCTTTCCACCGGATCGATGCTGCCGCCTTTTTCACTGGCACTGACCATTTTCCGGATATCATCCTCCGAATGGCTGGTTCCCCGGTGGATCGGTTCTTCCCCCATGAAATGGTACAGGGATTCCCCCACATGCCAGAACAGAAAAGCAAAAGGATATATGATTGGTTTCAATATGCGCCCAAGCGCAGGTCCCGCGTCTATAGGACATCTCTCCTTTAATCAGTTTGCTGGGAACTTCCCAGACAGTTACACTTTAAAATTATACACTTTTCTCCCGTACCCGGTCAATATGGATCAATACTGGGGACGCTCTCCGGCCAGTCCCAGCCGTTTCAGGTCCCCTTCTTTTTCCCGCCACTTGGGCCGCACCTTCACCCACAGTTCCAAGTACACCCGGCAGCCTAGGAAAGCTTCCATATCCGTCCGGGCCCGCTGGCTGATTTCTTTCAGCATCTTTCCTTTGGCTCCGATCAAGATGGCCTTCTGGGAATCCCGTTCCACGAAGATATCTGCCCGCACATACACCAGGCCGTTGGGCCGGTCCTTCATCTCCTGCACCTGGACAGCTACCGCATGGGGAACTTCATCCCGGGTCAGCTGGAGGACTTTTTCCCGGATGATTTCTGCGGCCATGACCCGTTCCGTCTGATCCGTATACATATCTTCCGGATAGAAGCTGGGCCCCGCCGGCAGGCAATGGATGATTTCCTGGAGCAGAGGGGTGAAATCCTGGTCTTCCAGCGCCGAAAGGGTCAGTACGCTGTGGAAGGGATATTCCTTCCGGAACTTGTCGATCAATGGCAGCAGTACCGCTTTATCCGTCAGCTGGTCGATTTTGTTCAGGACCAGGATGACCGGGACTTTGCATTCCCCTTTCAGCCGGTCCAGGATCACCTGTTCTCCCTTTCCTCGTTTTTCCGAAGCATCCACCACAAAAAGCACCACATCCACTTCTTTGATGGCGTTGATGGCCGCCTGGACCATATGTTCTCCCAATTTATCCTGGGGTTTGTGGAGACCGGGGGTGTCCAGGAATACGATCTGGGCCTCTGGGGTACTCAGGATGCTCAGGATCCGGTTCCGTGTAGTCTGGGGCCGGTCAGAAATGATGGCCACTTTTTCCCCCACCAGTTGGTTCACCAGGGTGGATTTCCCGGCGTTGGGCCGTCCCACAATGGCCACAAATCCAGAGCGATGCTGTTTGCTCTTCTGTTCTTCCATGATTTCCTCTTCTCTTATAATTCAAAAGCGTAGGGCAGCAGTTCCGCTGCCGTCATTTCTTTGCAGGCTCCCTGGAGATTGGTCAAAAAGATCCGGGGGATGGCAAATTCCGCCATCACCTGCCGGCAGGCCCCGCAGGGAGAAACCGGTCCCGGCGTATCGGCCGTGACGCAAAGAGCCGTGAATTCCCGTACTCCTTCTTTCACCCCGGCAAAGATGGCACACCGTTCCGCGCACAGGCTCAGGCCATAGGAAGCATTTTCGATGTTGCAGCCGGTAAAGATCCGGCCGTCCGCCGCCCGGACGGCCGCTCCCACTGCAAAATGGGAATAGGGTGCATAGGCCTTCTCACGGGCTTGGCAGGCCGCTTCATACAGTTCCCGGTCCAGTTCAGCCTCCATAGTTTTCCTCCGCCAGGTCCAGTTCCCGGAGGATTTCCTCTTCCCGGGCCCGCATCACCCGTTTGTCCGCTTCTTCCATATGGTCATAGCCCAATAGATGGAGCATGCCGTGGACTGCCAGATAGGTCATTTCCCGGGTCAATCCGTGGCCGAATTCTTCTCCCTGTTCCACCGCCCGGGGCGCAGAGATGATCACATCCCCCAGCAGGTGTTCCGCTTCCCCGTCCTCTACTTCCGGTTCTTCATCCCCTTCGTCCAGGGCAAAGGAAAGCACATCCGTGGGCCGGTCGATACCCCGGTACTCCCGGTTCAGGGTATGGATCTCTGCATTGTCCACAATGGTGATGTCCACTTCCGTATTGGGTCCCAAGGCTTCCTTCTTGGCCACGATTTCCATGGCCTTTTTCAGCGTTTCTTCCAGTTCTTCCGGAATGGCGATTTCCGTCTGGTTGTTTTCTAAAGTAACGATCATTTTCCTGCTCCTTTGTCCTTTCCCTCAGCCGCCGGCCGGTGTTCTTTCTTGGCCCGGTCGTATTTCTCATAGGCTTTGATGATGGCCCCAACGATTTCATGGCGGACCACATCGTGTTCTGAAAAAGAAACGATCCCGATCCCCGGCACGTCCCGGAGCACCTGGGCCGCATTCACCAGGCCGGACTGGCGTCCGCTGGGCAGATCCACCTGGGTAGCATCCCCGGTGACCACCAGCTTGGACCCGAACCCGAACCGGGTCAAGGCCATCCGCATCTGCTCTGCCGTGGTATTCTGGGCCTCGTCCAGGATGATGAAGGCATCGTTCAAGGTACGGCCCCGCATGTAAGCCAGAGGAGCCACTTCGATGATCCCCCGCTGGAGGTTCTTCTGGAACGCTTCCATCCCCAGCATCTCATAAAGGGCATCGTACAGGGGCCGGAGATAGGGATCCACCTTTTCCTGCAGGTCCCCGGGCAGAAAACCCAGCTTTTCCCCGGCTTCCACTGCCGGACGGGTCAGGATGATCCGCTCCACTTCCTTGTTCTTCAGCGCTTTCACCGCCATAGCTACAGCCAGATACGTTTTCCCGGTCCCGGCCGGACCAATGGCAATGGTGATGTCGTTTTGGGCGATGGTCTTCAGATAGCGCATTTGGCCCAGAGTCTTGGCCTTGACCTGCCGTCCCCGCACCGTTGTCAGCACCGTATCGGTAAAAAGCCGGTGCAGCTGCTCTTCCTGTCCTTCCAGCACCAGTTTCAGGCTGTATTTCACGTCATGGGCCGTTACCGGCAGGCCCTGCCTATACAGGTAGAGCAGTTCCTGGATCAGCTTCCCGGCCAGTTCCACGTCCTGTTCCTTTCCCTGGGCGATCAGTTCGTTGCCCCGGGGGATCAGCTGGCAGCCCAGGCTCCTTTGCATCTGTCTCAGGTATTCATCCGTTTCTCCCAGCACCGCCACCATTTCCCGGGCGTCCTGGAAGACAAACCGTTTTTCCGTCACTTCAGACAAACTCCATTCCTCCTACTTCTCCAAGGATTGATTGACTGTCCTCTCCATTATATCGTTTCCCTGAAAAAAAAGAAACAGGAAACCCTATTGACAAAATGGCTCCTATCGTTTAGAATAGCATTGTTGCTTATGGAACTATAGCTCAGATGGTTAGAGTATCACGTTGACATCGTGGGGGTCACTGGTTCGAATCCAGTTAGTTCCACCATTTAAAAAGCGAAGAGGCACTGGCTCAGAGATGGGCGGTGCCTCTTTTTTTGTCAAAGGACATTCCAGGCAGCTTGTCATGATTCCATAATTCCTGCAGCAAAAAAGGCTGCGGATCCTCCCGGCATTCCTGCCGGCAGCTTCCGCAGCCCTTTTGTATCGATTTCTTTATTTCTTTTCTTCCCCATCCCCTGCATTCAGCTGATGGTCCGCATCATAGGAGGATTTCAGGGCATTCCCATTGTCCTTTACGGCGCTCAGGGTCTTGGTCAGGTTCTCTTCCAGATAATTGAACACATCCATAGCGTACTGCATGGATTCGCTGTGGAGCTTCTCTGCATAGGCATCCGCAGCAGCCCGCATATCCCGGTCGTACTGCTGGGTGGTGGCGATGATGCCGTTGGCCTTTTCCTCGGCCGCCTTCACCACTTCTTCCTGCCGGACCAGACGGTCCGCTTCTGCCTTGGCCAAATCCACGATCCGTCCGCCTTCTGCATGGGCCTGTTCTACGATATGGTCTGCTTCTGCCCGGGATTTATCGATGATGTTCTTCTGTTCTTCCAACAGGTCATGGGCCCGTTTCACTTCCAGGGGCACAGCCGCTCTCAGCTTGTCCATCACCATGGTGATTTCGTTCTCGTCGATTACCACTTTGTTGACAAGCGGGATTCTCCAACCATCCGACAGAATGCTTTCCATTTCGTCCAAGATCTTATCTAATTCCATGACCATCTATCCTTCCTTTTTGTATTCAGTCTTCCTGTTCGAGGGTTTCCCCCGTTGCATGACCTCCGCCCGGATACAGTCCGGGACGAATCCAGTGATATCACCGCCAAAATAGACCATTTCCCGTACTCCGGAAGAACTGAGATAGGAATACTTGGCATTGGTCATGATGAACACCGTTTCCAGCCGTTCATCGATTTCCTTCATGAGCAGGGCCCGCTGGAATTCATATTCGAAATCCGTGAAAGCCCGCAGCCCCCGTACGATGAATTTTGCGCCCTCCTGTTCACAGAATTCATTCAGCAGACCGGAAAAACAGGTTACCCGTACATTGGGAATATGAGCCGTTGCCTTTCGGATCATGGCGACCCTTTCCTCCATGGAAAACATGGCCTTGTCTTTCGTCGGATTCACAAAGACGCTGATGATCAGTTCATCGAACATCCTGCTGGCCCGTTCAAAAATATCCAGATGTCCCATGGTAACCGGGTCGAAGCTGCCCGGACATACAGCTTTGCGCACGTTGTACCTCCAAAAGAAGCAGATTTGCTAAGTACCATTATAACAAAAACAATTCAGCTTTTCCACACTATTAAGGAGATTTTCGTATCTCCGTACTTTTCCTGCCGGAATTCCGTCCCTTCCGGCAGATAGCTTCCCGGATCCTCTCCCAGGGAATGTTCCAGCACCAGGAGCCCTCCCGGCTTCAATACCGGCCATTTTTCCAAAGCCTCCACCACTTTCTGGTTCAGCCCCTTATCATAGGGAGGGTCTGAAAAGATCACATCGAATTGTTTCCCCTGCTGCTCCATCATGGCCAATCCGTTCACCGCATCCGTGTGGATCAGTGTCACCGCTTCCCCGGCCCTTGCCTTCTCCACATTGGCCCGGACCAATTTCAGGCTCTCCCGGCTTTTGTCGAAATAGACGATCCGTTCCGCTCCCCGGCTCCAGGCCTCCAGCCCCAGATTCCCAGTGCCCGCAAAAGCATCCAGCACCTGGCTTCCAGGGATCCTAGCCTGGATGATGTTGAACAGGGCTTCTTTGACCCGATCCGCTGTAGGACGCACCAGATAATTCTTCGGTGTCACCAGTTTCAGTCCCCTGGCTTTTCCCGTAATGATCCGCATACACAAAACCTCTTCCGTAGGATATAATAGTATTTATCATTTTATGAAAGGAGTCCCCTGCTGTGAAGAAGAAACCCCTCCTGGCTTTCGCCCTGGGCTGCATCGCTGCTGCAGGTGTATTGTACCATACTCTGGCACCCAGAGGGGTTGTTTTTTCTCCCGGACAAGTACCTGCGGCGGAGAATTGGGCCCTTCTGCCCCTGGACAATCGGCCTCCCTGCCGGGATTTCACTGAGGAACTGGGAGCCCTGGGAGGCATCCATTTCACCGCACCTCCCAATGAGATCATGGACTGGTATGACGAACCGGCCCGTGTGCCGGAGCTGAAGAGTTGGCTGGCCGGCATCCTGCCCCAGCAGCAGGGAGCTTTGCTTTCCACCGATCTCCTGATCTTCGGCGGCCTCCTCCATTCCCGGATGGAACCTCTTACGGACCAAAAAGCCGGAGACTTCTTCACCTATTTGGAAGAGCTGAAGGAAAACAGCCCGGATAAGCAATTCTACCTGTATTCCATCATCCCCCGGCTCCTGATCAGTGATCACGTGCTGCCCGACCGGTGGTACCAATGGCATCTCATGACCTGGACCATCAATATGGACAAAAAGATCCGGGGACTGCCCTACGACAAAGAGAACTACGAAGAAGTGAAGGCCCTGATCCCTATGGACCTGAAATGGAAATACATCACTCTGTACCGAGACAACGACCGGTTCAACCAGGAACTGGTCCAGTTCGTCACAGAAGAGAATTTGACGGATCTGGTGATCGGCCAGGACGATGCCCATCCCTACGGCCTGCCCAACTACAACCGGCTGAACGCTGGTGCCTACCCCCAGGCCTACGACCTGCACCCGCCCATCTACACTTCCCAGGGAGCGGACGAACTGGGAGCCCTGGCCGCCGCCCGGATCTACAGCCGACGCACCGGCTACCGGCCGAAGATCAAAGTCCTTTACGGGTCGGAGAAGATGAAGGACTACACCCTCCATTTCGTTCCCCTGACCCTGGGCCAGATCGCCGCCGAAAAGATCCAGCTGGCCAACGGCACCGCCACAGACTCCCTGGAAGACGCAGATTTCGTCCTGTATATCCACTGCGGCAGCGAAGAGCCGGAAGCCTATACGGCCATCGCCCAGGAGATCAAAAGACTGATGGACCGGAAGCCGGTGGCCCTGGTGGACCTGTCCACCCGTTTTTCCGCCGGGGACTGCATCCTGCCCCACCTGATGGCCAACGGGACGCCGCTCCCCCAGCTGCTGGCCTATTCCGGCTGGAATACCGCTTCCAACGCCATCGGTACGGCGGTGGCCCAAGGGACCATCGTATCCGGCCAGGCCCGAAGACTGCCCAAAGACCAGCTTCCGGCCTTGTACAGTGCCAATTTCCGGTTCAACTATGCCCGTTTCCTGGATGACTGGGCCTACCAGAAGCTGATCCGTCCCCACATGGCCGAGCTCCAGGAGCTGAACGGAGTGGACCCGGAAAAAGGCGGAGACTACCCCAACGCCGCCACCTGCTACCTGTCCCGGGAACTGGGGATCTATCACCAGGTTTTCCTGTGGTATTGCCGTCAGTTCCCCTATTACCAGGACGGCCGGAATGCCTATTGGTTCCGGGATGCCCAGTTCGCCGTGAACCTGCCCTGGGAACGTCCTTTCGAGATCCGGCTGAAGATTTTCCCGGAATTTGGCAAAGAACAGTTGACAAAAGCCAACTGAACCTCTATAATCTATTTGTGTTGTCGGGGCGTAGCGCAGTTTGGTAGCGCGCTTGGTTCGGGACTAAGAGGCCGCAGGTTCGAATCCTGTCGCCCCGACCATATTTTAAAGAGAACAGCCGTCACCTTCGGGTGGCGGCTTTTTGTATAGAAAGACAACAGAAGCCAGACCCGGCCCTTCGGGCCTGTCAGAAGTCAGATGCCAGCTTGTTGGCGATAAGCAGAAGGTCCCTGCTGCTACGCCGAACAAAGCTGACATCTGACGTCTCAAGGCCCATCAGGGCCGTTTCTGATTTCTTACCATACCCCCTGAATGGCCGTACATTGATTGATTCAAGCACAAAGAAATATGATACAATACACCCAATAGAACTTTGTTATGGGGGATGGACATGGAAGATCAGAAACGACAAGCAGCTAAGGATTTTGCAGAATATTGGCAAGATAAAGGCTATGAAAAGGGAGAAAGTCAAAAGTTCTGGCTTTCTCTCCTTCGTGACGTCTATGGGGTATCCCACCCGGAACGGTATATCAGCTTTGAAGACCAGGTCCACCTGGACCATACCAGTTTCATCGATGGGATGATTCCCTCTACCCATGTGATGATTGAACAGAAAGGCCGGAACAAGAACCTGAAAGCAGCCATCAAGCAATCGGATGGTTCCCTGCTGAACCCGTTCCAACAGGCCAAACGGTACATTACCGAACTCCCGGTCAGCATGCACCCCAAATACGTGATTACCTGCAACTTCCAGGAGTTCCTGATTTACGACATGGACAACCCCCAGGGAGAACCGGAACAGCTCCTGCTGAAGAACCTGCCCAAGGAATACTACCGCCTGAATTTCCTGGTCAATGAAAAGAGTAAAGTGCTGAAACAGGAAGAAGAAATTTCCGTGAAGGCCGGGGATTTGGTGGGGAAAATGTACGATGCTCTCCGGAAACAGTACCTGGATCCGGATTCTGACCACGCCCAGAAGAGCCTGAACATCCTGTGCGTCCGGCTGGTATTCTGCCTTTATGCAGAAGATGCCGGTGTTTTCGGCAGTCACAGCCAGTTCCATGACTACCTGGAAACCTACCGGACCCGGAACCTTCGGGATGCTCTGATTAAACTGTTCCGTATCCTGGACCAGAAACCAGAAGACCGTGATCCTTATGAGGCCCCTGAACTTCTGGCCTTCCCCTATGTGAACGGTGGCCTTTTTGCCGATGAAAACATTGAAATTCCCCGGATGGATGAAGAAATTGCTGAACTGCTGATTAAAGAGTGCAGCGAGCAGTTCGACTGGTCCGAAATCAGTCCCACCATCTTCGGTGCCGTGTTTGAAAGCACCTTGAACCCGGAAACCCGGCGCAAAGGCGGGATGCACTATACCAGCATCGAGAACATCCATAAGGTCATTGATCCCCTGTTCCTGGATGATTTGAAAAAAGAACTGGAAGAGATCAAGAGCATCCAGGTGGAAAATACACGGAAGAAGCGTCTGGTGGCCTACCAGGAGAAGCTGGCTTCCCTGAAATTCCTGGACCCGGCCTGTGGCAGTGGAAACTTTCTGACAGAAACCTATCTGTCCTTGCGGAAGCTGGAAAATGAAGCCGTTTCCTGCTACTACGAGGGTCAGATGGTGCTGGGAGATTTTGTAGACCCCATCAAAGTATCCATCAGTCAGTTCCACGGCATCGAAATCAACGATTTTGCCGTAACCGTAGCAAAGACGGCCCTGTGGATTGCCGAAAGCCAGATGATCCAGGAAACACAGAAGATTGTCCACATGGACATTGATTTCCTGCCCCTGACCACCAATGCCTTCATCCATGAAGGAAATGCTTTAAGAATGAAATGGGAAGAGATACTCCCTGTCTCTGATTTAGTTCGATTAATTGGTAATCCACCATTTCGAGGATATACATATCAATCACTAGAGCAAAAAAAGGACTTAGCAGCAACTTTTGTTGACAGGAATGGCCATACTTATAAAAATTCTAAAAAGATTGATTATGTAGCAGGCTGGTATTTTAAAGCTTCTCAATATATAAATACGACAAAAGCCAGAGCAGCTTTTGTTTCTACTAACAGTATTACGCAAGGTGAACAAGTTTCGATAATTTGGAAACCGATAATTGATAGATTTGGAACCCATATTGATTTTGCGTGGAGAACTTTTATATGGAGCAGTGAAGCATCAGAAAAAGCAGCTGTACACTGTGTCATAATTGGATTCAGTAACAACAAAGAAAATCGAACAAAAATAATTTATGATGGAAAATTCAAAAAAGAAGCCAGCAATATCAATCCGTATTTAGTTGATTCACCTACAGCTTTTATCGAAAACAGAAATTCTCCGCTTTGTAATATTCCTAAAATAAGGAAGGGAAGCCAGCCTACCGATGGTGGCAACTTAATTGTATCTAAGGAAGAATACAATACTATTATTCATGCATGCCCAGAATTAAAATCGTATTTACATCTATTTTTGGGTTCTAGTGAATTTATAAAAGGAACAAAACGATATTGTTTTTGGCTAGTGAACGCCTCACCTTCAATATTGCGAAAGCCATTTATTAAGGACCGTATAAAGCAAGTGCATGAGTTTCGTTTGCAAAGTACGAAAGCAGCTACACGTAAACAAGCTGATATTCCAATGCTCTTTACTGAAATTCGACAGCCTAATAGCAACTATATTGCAATTTCCGAAGTTTCGTCTGAAAGAAGACGTTACATTCCAATGGGGTTCCTAGACCCTAGTATAATATGCAGTAATAAGTTGCAAATGGTTCCTGATGCAACTATTTATGAATTTGGGGTATTGGAATCCAATGTACATATGGCTTGGATGCGAGCAATATGTGGAAGATTAAAAAGTGATTATGATTATTCAGGAAGTCTTGTCTACAATAATTTCCCGTGGCCAACTCCTAATCTGGAACAAAAGGAAAAAATCGAAAGAACAGCACAGGCCATTCTGGATGCACGGGCCAAATATCCGGATTCCAGCCTGGCAGATCTGTATGATGAACTGACTATGCCCCCGGAACTCCGGAAGGCCCATCAGGAAAATGACAAGGCCGTCATGGAAGCCTATGGGTGGAATTGGCGTGGAATGACCGAAAGTGACTGTGTGGCCGAACTGATGAAGCTTTATCAGAAGCTGGTCAATGCAGAAAAGAAACAGTGACAGATTGAGTATGTGAAGGAGGGAAACGGAAATGAATCTCCAACAAACCCTGCAACAGACCAATCTGCCCCGCCTGGCAGCCTGTGCAGCTCATCGCCATGTGGCTTCACAGGCTGGGCGAGAAATGGTGGACACGTTTCTCCGTTACCTTTGTGAGCTGGAGCCTGTCCTGCCGAATGATAAAGAAATCCTGATTCCTGGAAGCTGGTATGATGCAGGAGAAAAGCACCTGACCGCCGACCTGTATCGGACCGCTGACCTGGAAAGGGCCCGGAAGGATTGGAAGCTGAAACGCTTCTACAGCCGGAAAGAACTGGCTTCCATGGAACCGGATGTACGGAAAGCGCTGTACAACAGCCTGTCCCAGAACAGCCCCCAGGCTTTGGATTACACAGCTGCTCCGTGGGCGGAAACCCTGGCAGCGGAAGTCCGCATGCTGGACAGCTTCACCCTGGAAGAACGGCTGGATTTCCTGGTAGCTGCCGTGCTGGAAATGGCGTATTACGGTTTTACGCCCGATGCCCATGCCCGGAATGTGGAACGGCTGGAAGCTGCCGTCCGGGGGTTGGATAAGATGAAAATCACGGATTCCTGGGAAATAGAAAGTACCACCGAAAAAACCGACATGGAAACGGATCCAGATGAATGGATAGACAGCATCCTCCAGCTCCAGGATACTGTTAGGATGCTCCAGGTGCTCTTCTGACGAGAGATAAGTCAAAATACGAAGCCCATGAAAAGCAAAGCCCGTCAGAACGCTTCTAAAATGAGATTCTGACGAGCTTTTTGCACCCATGAAAGGAAACCATCATGATTTATCTCACAGGAGACATCCACGGCCCTCTGGATTTTGACCGAATCCGGCCGGAAAATCTGATTCTCCGGGGCGTGGACTGCCAGCCGGAGGACATACTGCTTGTTTGTGGGGATTTCGGGATACCCTGGACGAACCCGGCCCAGGGCCCGGACCGGGAAATGCTGGAGGAAATCGCCCGGTGGCCCTATACGGTGGTCTTTGTGGACGGGAACCATGAGAACTTTGCCTTGCTCAATCAGTACCCGGTGGTAGCATGGAAAGGCGGACATGCCCACCAGCTGCTGCCCAACCTGTTCCATCTGATGCGTGGGGAGCTGTTCACCCTGGAAGGCCATACCTTCTTCACCATGGGCGGAGCCATGAGCACGGACCGTTGGATGCGGAGAGAAGGGATTTCCTGGTGGCCGGAAGAAATACCTTCCGAAGCGGAATGGCAGCACGCCTGGGACACCCTGGACCGGGCTGGATGGAAGGTGGACTACGTGGTGACCCACACAGTCCCCACCCGCTGGAAAATCCAGGGCGGTATGCGGATGGTAGCCCACCTGGGAGACAAATGCCCGGTGGCTCGGAAGCTGGAAGAGCTGGAAAGCCACCTCACCTATCGCCGCTGGTTCTTCGGCCATCTCCATGACGACCGGATTACCCAGGACGGGAAAGCCGTTTGGCTGTATGAGAAAGTGGTGGACCTGGAAGGGAACAGCAAATTCAAAGGGAATCTTTGGAAAAAGTTCCTGGAAGGCTCTTATACCTATCCCATGATCTGCCGACCTGGGCCAGAAAGAAAAGGTATGGCTCAACCGTTGCTGGCCCGATTTCCAGACTTTCCGGAAGGAAAAGAAACAGCGGTGGACCGGTTTGCACCCGGTGTTGCAGGGAGCAAGACATTGATACAGCTGATTTTAAAGACAATGGGATATGGAAACCCCCTTCCCTGTCCGGCATCTATCGAATCCATGAAACAGCAAATGGATTCAAACGAGGAACTCTGGATGGTAACGGTGCAGCATGGCGTGTTCTGGCGGGAGAAAAAAATCTGATAGTAGCCTGATTACTTCAGCCTTGCAAACGTAGGGAACTATGATACAATGAAAAAAGAGCTGTCCATTTGGTCAGCCCCGTTGTTAGAAGGTTTTAGAAAACCCGCCTATCGTTTGGAGCCGACGGCGGGTTTCCTTATGCCCCCCTTATATACCTCTCTTGCAATCCCCTGTAACTGTGTTATAATGAAACTACAAAAGGTGCTGTCTGGTGACGGTCAGCCCCATAGGATTTTTGGATTAGATTAACCGCAAACCTTTGGACTGGGAGCGGTTAATCTTTTTTTACGAGAATCAGGAGTATAATCAACAGCAAAAGCGTAATGTTGAAATCGTCCATGAGCCTCACCCCATCTCTGGGGCAAGATTTGACCGCCTACCGTATAGACAGAGCCTTATACAGTATGATATATCGTAGTGTAAGAAGCTAGACACGGCCCTGACGGGCCTGTCAGATGTCAGACGTCAGCTTGGCCGCGATAAGCAGACCGGTCTTGCCTCTAAATCGTACAAAGTTGACCTCTGATATCTCAAGGCCCGTCAGGGCCGTATCTGACTTCTTTTATGATTCAGAAGATGAGCCTATATGAGTCAGGAACCGCTATACGGCTCTACAACGAGAGGGTGTTGCACCGTTCTGTGCAGCACCCCCTTTTTCTCTTACAGCACTTTTACCAATTCCTCATTGCTTCTCCGTTCCGTGTGGAGATGGGCAGGTTTGGTTCCTTCTGCGGCATAGCCGATGGGCAGCAGCAGCAGAGGCACTTCGTTCAGTTCCAGGCCGAAGGCGTCAGCGGTCTGGGTCACCGGGAAGTAGTTCACCCAGCAGGACCCGATGCCCTGTTCCCAGGCTTCCAGCATCATATGTGTGGCCACGATGCTGGCATCCTGTTCCCCGGCCCGGATGCTGTGTTCAAAGGGGTTCACCCATTCCTCGTCCTTTCGGACGGTGACCATGAGCACCACCGGTGCATTAAAGGCGCACCGGGTCAGTCCCCGGATCTTTTCCAGGGCTTCTGGGCTCTGGAGCACGTACACCCGGTAGGGCTGATAGTTGTGGCCGGTGGGAGCGATCCGCCCGGCTTCCAAAATAGCGTCCAGTTTCTCTTTTTCAACAGGTTTATCACTGAATTTCCGTACAGAATATCTGGCTTTGGCCAGGTCCATGAAGGTCATTTTCTTTCATCCTTTCGTTTTTTGATTGCTTACCAGCTCAGCACTTCCGGTTCCCCTTCCGTGATCAGGAGGGTATGTTCCCACTGGGCGCTGTCTTTGCCGTCGGCAGTATGGACGGTCCAGCCGTTGATTTCGTCGATCCACAGTTCCGGACTGCCGGCATTGATCATGGGTTCGATAGTGATCACCATGCCCGGGACCAACAGCATGCCGGTTTTCCGTTTCCCCACATGGGACACAAAGGGGTCTTCATGCATCTCCAGGCCCACGCCGTGGCCGCCGAATTCCCGGACCACGCTGCAGCCATGTTTCTGGGCAAAATTCTGGATGGCGGCTCCGATGTCCCCCAGGGTATTCTTCCAGCCCACGGCATTTTCCATGCCCCGCTTCAGGCATTCCCGGGTGATCCCCACCAGGTTCTTCCGTTCGGCGGGCACCCGGCCCAGCATGAACATCCGGGAAGCATCTCCCACATACCCATCATAGATGGTAGTAGCATCCACATTGACGATGTCCCCACTTTTCAGCACCTGGCTGGGGTCCGGGATCCCATGGCAAATCACATCGTTCACAGAGGTGCACACGGATTTGGGGAATCCTTCATAATTCAAGCAGGCCGGGATGGCATGGAGCTTCAGGGTAGTATCGTAGACAATGGTATTGATATCGTCAGTGGTCATCCCCACTTTGATATTCTTTTCCACGGCATCCAGCACTTCTGCATTGACTTTGCCGGCCTTCCGGATCCCTTCGATCTGTTCCGGCGTCTTGATCATGTCCATCCGGGGCACTTCAAAGCCTTTGGCAGCAAATTCCATGAGTTTCAGTTTCAGTTCGCTTCTATCCAAACTTTTCCCTCCTTCGCATCGGAAAAGAGATTTTCCTCCGCTATTCTATTTTCTCCTGAAATACGATATAATTAAGACTCACTGTCGGGTCTGGCAAAACAGCCAGCCCGATGAATCATTATAACACAAATTTTGTCTATTTTTTTCCTGTTTGTTTTGGAATTGTTTAAACCCGGTTTTTATAATATAGGAAAGAAACGGAGGGGCATGGCCCCAAGAAAGGATGACGATTATGGATTTGTTCCTGAATATGGTCCGGGGGTTCTGCATGGCCCTGGCCGACAGCGTCCCCGGGGTTTCCGGCGGTACCATCGCTTTTGTGCTGGGTTTCTATGATGAATTCATCAGTTCCCTGTACGTGCTCACCCACGGCAGCCGGGAGCTGAAGCTGGAGGGCATCCGGTTCCTGGCCAAGCTGGGCATGGGCTGGGTCATCGGCATGGGATCCTCGGTGCTGGTCATTGCCAGTCTGTTCACCAGCCGGATCTATGAACTCAGTTCCTTGTTCCTGGGCTTCTCCATTTTTTCCCTGCCGCTCATCATCAAGGAAGAAAAGGAATGCCTGCGCCGGACCAGCCGGATTATCTATATGGTGCTGGGAATCGTACTGGTGCTGGTGATTGCGGCGGTGAATCCCACGGGCGGCCAGGGCACCAATGTGGAAATCGCCCATCTGACGCCGCTATTGGGCGGCTATATCTTCGTCTGTGCCATGATTGCCATCTGCGCCATGGTGCTGCCGGGGATTTCCGGTTCCACCATGCTGCTGATTTTCGGGCTCTATGTACCCATCATCAACGCCATCAAGGAATTCCTCCACATGAACCTGTCCTATTTCCCGGTGCTGTGCATCTTCGGTTTCGGAGTCCTGGCGGGCATCGTGGGCATCATCAAACTGGTGAAGAACGCCCTGGACAATCACCGGTCCGCCATGGTGTACTTCATCCTGGGACTGATGATCGGTTCCCTGTACGCCATCGCCCAGGGGCCCACTACCCTGAAGGTCCCTCAGCCAGCCATGACCTGGGAAACCTTCCATCTCTTCTGGTTCCTGATGGGCGGCGTCTTCCTGGCAGCCTTGAACGGACTGAAGGCGTTTACGGAAAAGAAGATGAAGCCGGAGAAATAAAAGGGGTGTGAAAGATTGCACACCCCGGTCGCGGGCTGTGAGGAAATTGATTTTTATTTCCTCACAGCCCCCTTTTTTGCCATTTTTGTTGACTCTATCGTTAGTGTGTGCTAACATATCCTGTATGAAGTTAAGGCTTCATGAATAAATTGTGAAAAGAGGTAGCAACATGCCCTTGACATTTGCCGATGAAGGCAAAGATCTGACTGTCCTGCGGGTGGGCGGTTCTGCCAAGATCCGGACCCATCTGGAAAATCTGGGCATCACCCAGGGTGCGGTGATCTCCATCGTCCAACACACCCCCAGCGGACTGATTCTGAACATCCGGGAATCCCGGGTCGCCATCAGTATGGAAATGGCCGCCAAAATCACTGTACAGTAAAACGAAACCAAGGAGGGGAAATCTGCAATGACTACATTACGAGACGCCCAGACGGGCAAAGATTATGAAGTGGTGAAACTCCACGGCACCGGAGCCATCAAGCGCCGGATCATGGATATGGGCATCACCAAGGGAACACCAGTCCACATCCGGAAAGTGGCCCCTCTGGGAGACCCCGTGGAAATGACCGTACGGGGCTATGAACTCTCCCTGCGGAAAGCCGATGCAGAAATGGTGGAAGTCAAGGAGCTGTAACATTTTTACCATTGCATTAGGTTTTTCTAACTTATTTTGATAAGAGTAATAGACGGGAAAGAAGGTATTTTCATGGAATTCAAAATCGCCCTTGCCGGGAACCCCAATACCGGCAAGACTACTCTGTTCAACGCCCTGACCGGTTCCAATCAGTTCGTAGGGAACTGGCCCGGTGTAACGGTAGAAAAAAAGGAAGGGAAGCTCATGGGCCATCCGGATGTGATCATCCAGGACCTGCCCGGCATCTATTCCCTCTCCCCCTACACCTTGGAAGAAGTGGTATCCCGGACCTATCTGGTAAAAGAACGGCCGGACGCCATCTTGAACATCGTGGATGGGACCAACCTGGAACGGAATCTGTACCTGAGCACCCAGCTGGCAGAGCTGGGCATCCCCATGGTCATGGCCGTGAACATGATGGATATGGTCCGGAAAAACGGCGACATCATCAACATCGACAAGCTGTCCCAAAGAATGGGCTGTCAAGTGATCGAAATCTCTGCCCGTACGGGAGAAGGGATCAAGGAAGCGGCCGATCTGGCTGCCAAGGTGGCCAAGCACCAGCAGGTGATGGTGGCCAAGCATTCCTTCGACGGACCGGTGGAACATGCCCTGGCTCATATTGAAGAAGCCACCCAAGGAATGCTCCCCGCCCACCAGGAACGGTGGTATGTGATCAAGCTGTTCGAACGGGATGAAAAAGTCCGGGATGCCCTGAAGCTGCCTCAATCCGTCATCGACCACATCGACGGGGATATCGAAGCGGTGGAACAGGAAATGGATGACGATGCAGAAAGCATCATCACCAACGAACGGTACAAATACATCAGCTCCATCATCGACGAATGCAACATCAAAAAGAGCAAGGGCAAACTGACCACGTCCGATAAGATTGACAAGATCGTCACCAACCGGTGGCTGGCACTTCCCATTTTTGCTGCTATTATGTTCCTGGTCTATTATGTTTCTGTGACTACCATCGGGACCGATGCTACGGACTGGGTCAATGACACCCTCTTTGGAGAGATGCTCATCCCTGCTGCTGATGATCTGATGGACAGCATGGAAGTGGCAGATTGGCTCCACGGCCTGATTGTGGATGGCATCATTTCCGGGGTGGGCGCCGTGCTGGGCTTTGTACCCCAGATGGTGGTCCTGTTCATCTTCCTGGCCTTCCTGGAAGCCTGCGGCTACATGGCCCGTATCGCTTTCATCCTGGACCGGGCTTTCCGGAAGTTCGGTCTTTCTGGGAAATCCTTCATCCCCATGCTGATCGGCTCCGGCTGCGGCGTGCCCGGAATCATGGCTTCCCGGACCATTGAAAACGAATCTGACCGGCGGATGACCATCATGACCACCACCATGATCCCCTGCTCCGCCAAGATGCCCATCATCGCCCTGATCGCCGGTGCCTACTTCGGCGGAGAATGGTGGGTGGCTCCTTCTGCTTATTTCGTAGGGATCTTCTCCATCATCATTTCCGGGATCATCCTGAAAAAGACCAAACTGTTTGCCGGGGATCCAGCTCCCTTCGTCATGGAACTGCCCCCCTACCACATGCCCACCCTGGGGAACATCGCCCGGAGCGTATGGGAACGGAGCTCCTCCTTCATCAAGAAGGCCGGCACAGTGATCCTGCTGTCCACCATCCTGGTCTGGTTCCTGTCCAGCTTCGGCTGGGACGACGGTGCCTTCACCATGCTGGACGAGGATGCCCTGAATGAAAGCATCCTGGCCTTCATCGGTTCCAAAGTGGCCTGGATTTTCGCCCCTCTGGGCTGGGGTGACTGGAAAGCCGCTGTGGCTGCCTTCACCGGCCTGATTGCCAAAGAAAACCTGGTAGGGACCTTCGGGATCCTGTACGGGCTGGCAGATGCCGCTGAAGACGGAGAAGAATTCTGGGGCACCTTTGCCCAGGACTTCTCGGTGCTCAGCGCCTACTCCTTCCTGATGTTCAACCTGTTGTGCGCTCCCTGTGTGGCTGCCATGGGCGCCATCAAACGGGAAATGAACAACGGCCGCTGGACTCTGATCGCCATCGGTTACCAGTGCGGATTCGCCTACTGCATGGCCCTAATGTTCTATCAGTTCAGCAGCTTCATTTCCACCGGTACCTTTACCCTGGGAACGGCAGCAGCCTGTGTGGTCCTGGCCATCATGATCTACCTGCTGTTCCGTCCGGCTCCCAAGTATAACGGGGAAATCCAGATCAAAGATGCAGCGGATGTAACGGAATAAGGTATAATGGGGGCGTGGGGATCCACACCCCCATTTTGTCAACAGTCAGCTGTCAACGGTCAGCGGCCGAAGGAAGGCAGATGCAGAGCATCTGCCAATGCATAAAAGGAGAAATGACCTATGGGTACATTTATTGTGGGCCTGGTGCTCTTTCTCATCGTTGCGGCAGTGATCCGCAAGATGTACAGGGACCATAAGGCCGGGAAAAGTTCCTGCGGAGGAAACTGCGGAAGCTGTGGACTTTGCAGGGGGAAGAAATAAAAAACGGGGCTGTTGCATAAGCAACAGCCCCGTTTTTTATTTCACTCCCAAACTCTTCACCCAATCCTTCACCTGGCTGTCCTGGATGGTGCCGGTGAAGCAGCGGCCCTGGAGCCAGGTGCCTTTGCTGCCGGCCATTTCCTTCAGCTGGTCGGCACTGCTGCCCAGGCCGGAGCTGTAAGCGGTGGCAAAGGGAATCACCGTCTTGCCGGTGAAGTCATTGCTCTTCACGAAGGTATCCATGGGCCAAGCGGCAATGCCCCACCAGATGGGATACCCGACGAATACGGTGTCATAGTCCTGCCAGTTGGCGGGTTTGGCGTTCTTCAGAGCCACGTTCCGCAGGCTGGGATCATCATGTTCCTTGTAGACCCGGGCACTTTTGTTGTTGTAATCCAAGTCTGCGGTCGTATAGGGGTTTTCCAGATCCAGCAGGTACAGATCCCCGCCGGTCTCCCCGGCAATGGCCTTGGCCACCTGTTCCGTCCGGTGGGTATTGGTATAATAGACCACCAGTACCTTTTTGGCCTTGGCAGGCGCTTTTTCCGCAGCCGCCGTACCCGCTGCCTTGCCCCCGCCATTCTGGGCAGCCTGCTGTCCGCCGCAGGCCGTAACCGCCAGCAGGGACAGAGCCATGCAAACGATAGAGATTGCTTTTTTCCACTTCATATTTTATTCCTCCTTGAAAATCTCGTTTTATTTTTATTGTATACCGGCAGTCACTCCCATGGGAAGATGCCGTTTCAGGATCTCTGCACGCCGAATCGTTTCATCCCCTCATTGATCACCTGAGCCATTTCCTGTTTCATATTCCAGTCGCCGTGGATTCCGTCCAGGGCCAGTTCCGTAGGCAGGTCTCCCCCGTTTTCAAAGGAGGCCGCCACGTCGATATGTTCCCGGCTGCGGATGTAGGCGTTCACCTGGGCAAAGGACTGGCGCCAATTGTCAGCGGTGGGTTCGTCAAAAGCTTTCTGGATGTTGGCGGGATTGATGGGCGGCAGGGTGAGATAGATGGGACGGATACCCAGGGCTTCCGCCTTCCGGCCGATCTCGTCCAGATCCTGGATCACTTCTTCTGCCGGCACCCCTGCCCGGAGGCTGTTGGTGCCTCCCAGTATCAGCAGGTACTTCAGATGGAAGGACCGCACATCCCGTTCGAACCGCTCCACCATCATGGCGCTGGTATCCCCGCTTTCCGAAAGGTTCACTGTAGGAAAGGCCAGATAATGGCTGTAGCTGTAGGCATAATCCACGGGACTGAAAGAAAGATGTCCTCCTCCGTGGGAAATGCTGTCTCCGTAGATGCCCACCCCGATCTTCCGGGAAGGCAGGGTGGTGAACTTCTGGGGCAGGCTCCACTGGCCCACCGGATTCCCCTCCTTATCCATGCCCCGGACCCGCCAGTAATAGGTCCCCAGCCGGGGTGCCTCGTCATACAGATCCGTAAGAGAGGTGACCTGGGCAAAGACCCGATACCGGGAAGGTGCGATTCCTTCCGGATTCTCCGGCATCCGGTCCGTTACTTCCACTTCGTACTGGACTGCTCCCGGGTTCCCGGTATAGGCATAGACAGGATAAAGCAGCAGGGAGCCATTGGTATCCTCCATCCGGCTCCGAGGCACCGGGGCATTCCGGTCCACTTTCCGCAGGCTGCTCTCAACGGCCGCCGGCTGGGAATAGTTCCCCAGAGGCTGGCCATCCAGGTCAAAAGCCCGTACCCGGTAATACAGGATGCCGGTCGTCTGTTTCTTCCGGAGTTCCTCCAGAGGCAGCAGGGCCTGGGCGGAATAGATCCGGCTGTTTCGATATAAGGCATGGTCTGCTTCCCGGGCGGGATCCAGATTTAGAGGAATCCCGTCCAAAAGTTCCAGTTCATACCGGACAGCATCCAACTGTTCCGGCCAGGTGAGTAGGCCCAGATCCGCCCGAGACGCTTCCACCACTGCCTGGCGGTTCATTGCTGCCACAGGAGAAAGCCCTGCTACCCGACGCTCCGTACAGGAACTGGCCAGGATCACCGGAACGGCCGCCAGTGCCAGAAGACTCATGCCCAGGGCCTTTTTTTCCAGGCCGGGCAGTATTTTTCTTTCCATGATGCTTTCCCCTTTCACAGCTTTACTCTGTTTGCTTTACATCCAGCGGCGCAGACCGCGGCTAATGGGATGCTTACTTCCATCCCTGTACTTTCCGGATCCACTCTTCCACTTTGTCCTGGCTGGTCACCTGACGGCTGCCGCCGGTGGAATCGAACTGGATGGTCAATTCCGGACCGAAAGAAGCCCCTTTACAGGCTTTTTCCATATCCTTCAGGGCATGGCCGGGCCAACCTCCGTGGGTGGCAAAAAAGGCCGCTTTCTTCCCGGTGAAATCCTGGCTTTCCAGGAATGTCTTCATGGCCGGAGCCATGGTATACCACCAGGTAGGGGTGCCCACCGCCACCGTGTCGTAGTCCTTCAGGTGGAAATACAGAGGGGCCAGTTCCGGCTTGTACCCTTTGGCGATATCCTTTTCCGATTCCCGGACTACTTCATCGTAACTTTGGTTTTTATAGGCAGTCAGGGTATCGATCCTGGCAAGATCGGCCCCGGTTGCCTTCTGCAGTTCTTCCGCAATCTTTTTCGTATTCCCGTTGGACCAGGAATAATAGACAATCAGCATCTTGGACATATTTTTCCCGCTTTCCTTTATTCTTCTCCCTGCCGTCATTTTTCCATATGATACAGGAGATAATCCACATTGGTGAGTTTTTCCTGCTCCCGATGGAGCTTGGCCAGGATCTCCTTCCGGTACTGGCGGAGACACCGGCACTGGCACCGGTCATTCTTTTCCTGGAGGATCTTCCGGATGGTCTCTTCCGGACAGCCGGCCGCCTGGAGTTCTTCCTGGCTCAGAGCCGTCTTTTTGAGGCTTTCCGCCTCCTTTTCATTCATTTCCGTATACCTCTTTGGCATACCGGAACGCCGCCCAGGCTTTGGGCCAGCCGGCGTAGAAACCCAGCTGGGTGATGGCCTGGACCATTTCTTCCCGGGTCACTCCGTTCTTTTTGGCGGTGGCCATGTGATACTGGAGGGAGCTGTCCGTAAGCCCCTGGGCGATAAGAGCTGTCACCGTCACCAGGCTCCGGTCGTGGAGGCTCAGCTTATCATTGGCGCTCCACACTTCTCCAAAAAGGATGTCATCATTATACCGGGCAAAATCCGGGGCAAAAGTCCCCAGCTGATCCCGTCCTGCGGTCTGTACCACCTTGACCGGTTCTTTTTTCTGTTCCATGGCCAAAACCTCCCCTGTCTGCAATCCGATTCCGCTTATCGCCACAACCGCCAGAATCCCTGCTGTCATGTGCCAAAACCATTGTTTCCGTTCCATGGGGCCTCCTTTTATTTCAGCTTTCCGTATTCCTCAGGATCCACTGCCTCACACCATTCATTGCTGGTGCCTTCTCCGGGGACTTCCAGAGCAAGGTGCTGGAAGGCGGAATCCGGGGCCGCCCCGTGCCAGTGCTTCACTTCCGGCGGGATGTTCACCACATCTCCGGCTTTCACTTCCCGGGCGGTTTTTCCCCATTCCTGGTAGTAGCCCCGGCCGGCGGTGACAATGAGGATCTGTCCGCCCCCTTTGGCTGCATGATGGATGTGCCAGTGGTTCCGGCACCCCGGTTCAAAGGTCACCACAGCAGTGGGAACCTGTTCCAGGGTCAGCATGTTCAAATAACTCTTTCCATCGAAATATTGGGCATAGCCTGTATTTTCTTCCCCCAGGGCAAAGGGGCTCTCTTTTTCCAGTTCTTTCAGATCCATGATGATTTCTCCTTTCCTGTTCTGTTTGTATTGTATTCCAAACCACTCAAGATGTATAATGCTTATAGCAACTATATCTGAATACGTTTTTTCTATTGCAGGAGGGAATCATGGAAATCCGTACCCTGAAATATTTTCTGGCGGTGGCCCGGGAACAGAATATGACTGAAGCCGCCAATGTGCTGTTCGTCACCCAGCCCACCCTGTCCCGGCAGATGGCGGACCTGGAAAAGGAACTGGGCAAAAAGCTCTTTGTCCGGACCAACCGGAGCACCACCTTGACGGAAGAAGGGATGCACCTGCGCCAGCGAGCAGAAGAGATCCTGGCCCTGGTGGACCAGACCAAGGAAGAGATCCGGGAAGACGACATGGACCTTTCCGGCTGCATCCGGATCGGCGCCGGAGAAACCAAAGTGATGCACTGGATCACTGACACCTTCGCCGAACTGCACCAAGACTATCCTCGGCTTACCATCGAACTGTTCACCAACAATGCGGATGGTGTCCAGGAGCGGCTGGAACACGGGCTGCTGGATTTTGGCTTGTTCATCGAGCCCTTCAACCTGGAAAAATACAACTACCTGCGGCTGCCGGAAAAGGATCAGATTTGGATTGTCACCAGCAGCCAGAGTCCCTGGGCCAGCTTGGACCGGGTAACCCCAGAGGACTTTCTCCAGATGCCCCTGCTGGTTTCCTCCCGGACCGCTTCCAAGAACTTTGATTTCACCGTCTGGTCCCAGGGCAAGGTCACCCCGGACAAGATCCATGCCATCGGCCGGTTCGATCTTCTGGGCAATGCTTCTCTTCTGGTCCGCACCGGCTGCACCAATCTGATCAGCCTCAACACCTTCTTCCAGGAAGGGACCCCCGGCCTGAAGTTCATTCCTTTGGATCCGCCCCTTTTCACCACCAGTGTAGTGGCCTGGAAGAAATTCCGCCTCCTGTCCCGTTCCAGCCAGGTATTCCTGGACCGATTGAAGCAGAAACTTTCTGATTTTTCCCATTGACAAACGTATACGAAAAGTGTACTATTGAGTCGTAAAAGATAGAATTATTATTAAAATAATTTTATTTTTAAATTGGTATGTTATGACTAACTTGAAGGAATCTGACAGCCTGATTTTCCATGACAGAGGAGGTACGCGTATGTTATTTACCACCACACAGGAACATGAAGAATTTCGTGCCAAAGTCCGCGGCTTTGCGGAAACCAAGATCAAACCCATTGCGTTCATGCTGGACAATGAAAATAAATTCCCTGACGAACAAGTCAAAGAAATGGGAGAACTGGGATGGATGGGCATCCCCTTCCCTAAAGAATATGGCGGTGCCGGGCTGGACTACATCAGCTACGCCATTGCCGTGGAAGAACTGGCCCGGGTGGACGGGGGCGCTGGTGTCATCCTGTCCGCCCATGTGTCCCTGGGGTCCTACCCCATCTTCGCTTTCGGCACCGAAGAACAGAAACGGAAATACCTGGTGCCCCTGGCTTCTGGGAAAAAAATCGGGGCGTTCGGCCTGACGGAACCCAATGCCGGTTCTGACGCTGGAGAAACGGAAACCACCGCAGAATTCGACGGGACCCACTGGATCCTCAACGGGAACAAGATCTTCATCACCAATGCAGGAAAAGCCGATACGTATGTGGTGTTCGCCGTCACCGAACCGGGGAAAGGAACTCGGGGCATCAGTGCTTTCATCGTGGAAAAAGGTATGCCCGGCTTCACCTTCGGGGACCATTATGACAAACTGGGGATCCGTTCCTCCGCTACGGCAGAACTGATTTTCAACAATGTAAAACTGCCCAAAGAGAACCTGCTGGGCAAACGGGGCCAGGGCTTCAAGATTGCCATGGCTACCCTGGACGGCGGCCGGATCGGGATTGCAGCCCAAGCACTGGGGATTGCCCAGGGTGCCTATGAAGCAGCTCTGAACTATTCCAAGGAACGGATCCAGTTCAATGCCCCCATCTGCCAGAACCAGGGTGTTTCCTTCAAATTGGCAGATATGGCCACCAAGCTCCGGGCGGCCCGGTTCCTGGTATACAGTGCTGCAGAACTGAAACAGGAACACCAGGATTACGGCATGGAAAGTGCCATGGCCAAGATGTACGCTTCCGATGCGGCAGTCTCTATCACCAATGATGCCCTCCAGATCTTCGGCGGCACCGGCTACCTGAAAGGCATGGATGTAGAACGGTTCTACCGGGATGCCAAGATCACCACCATCTACGAAGGCACCAACGAAATCCAGCGGGTGGTCATCGCCTCCCACATTACGGATAAGATGTCCGTAGCCAAGCACGGGGGCGCTCCCAAACAGAATGCGGCCATCACCGGGGCCCGGAAGAAACAGATCTTCAAAGACGGAACTCCGGAAGAACAGGTGGCAGCCCTGGTGGAAGCCCTGAAGAACGACGGCTATGACTTTACCGTGGGCATCCCTCTGGATACTCCCATCTCCGATGCGGAACGGGTGGTCAGCGCCGGCAAGGGCATCGGGGAAAAAGCCAATATGAAGCTGATCGAAGACCTGGCCCGCCAGGCCGGGGCTGCAGTAGGTTCCTCCCGTCCTGTGGCGGAAACCCTCCAGTATGTGCCTATTGACCGGTATGTGGGCATGAGCGGCCAGAAGTTCAACGGCAACCTGTACATTGCCTGCGGCATCTCCGGTGCCGTCCAGCACCTGAAGGGCATCAAGAATGCCACCACCATCGTGGCCATCAACATCAACGCCGGGGCCCCCATCTTCAAGAACTGCGACTACGGCATCGTAGGCGACGTGAAGGTGATCCTGCCACTTCTGGCCAAGGCCCTGAACAACGGTCAGCCTAAGAAGCCCGCTCCTCCCATGGTCAAGATGAAGAGACCTCTGATCCTGAAAGACATGCCGGAAGGCCGTTATGTCTGCAAGGGCTGCGGTTATGAATACAACCCGGATCTGGGCGACCCGGATGCGGATGTGAAGCCGGGAACCAAATTCCAGGATCTGCCGGAAGACTGGGTATGCCCGCTGTGCAACTCCGCCAAGACTGAATTCGTACCCGTAAAGTGAGAAAAGGAGCATAACTATGGAATGTGTAAGAAAATTAACCAATGACTTATACTGGGTAGGGGCGGATGACCGCCGGCTGGCACTGTTTGAAAACATCCATCCCATCCCCCGGGGCGTTTCCTACAACTCCTATCTGCTGCTGGACGAAAAGACCGTGCTGTTCGATACCGCGGACTGGTCCGTGTGCAAGCAGTTCCTGGAAAACGTGGAAGGAGTCCTGAAAGGCCGGAAGCTGGACTACCTGATCATCAACCATGTGGAACCGGACCATGCGGCATCCATCGAAGAAGTGCTGCTCCGCCACCCGGAAACCACCGTGATCAGCAATGAACAGGCCTTCACCCTGATGGATCAGTTCGGCTACCGGGTGGAAGGGGAAAAACAGATTGTGGTGAAAGAGGGCGACACCCAGAAATTCGGGAAGCACACCATCGCTTTTGTGGCCGCTCCCATGGTCCACTGGCCGGAAGCCATGGTCTCCTTCGACCTGACCACCGGCACCCTGTTCTCCGCCGATGCCTTCGGTTCCTTCGGAGCCCTGGGCGGCCGGATCTTCAACGACGAAGTGGACTTCGACCGGGACTGGCTGGATGATGCCCGCCGGTACTACACCAACATCGTGGGGAAATACGGGCCCTTCGTCATGGACCTCCTGGGCAAAGCCAGCCAGCTGGACATCAAGATGATCTGCCCGCTCCACGGGCCGGTATGGCGGAACAACATCAAATACATCGTGGACAAGTACATCCACTGGGCCACTTATGAACCGGAAGAAAAAGGCGTGCTCCTGGTTTATGCCTCCATGTACGGCAATACGGAGAGCACCGCTTCCGTCCTGGCAGCCAAACTGGCAGAAAAGGGCATGACCAATATCCATATGTACGATGTGTCCAAAACGGACATTTCCTACCTGATTTCCGATGCCTTCAAATACAGCCATCTGGTGCTGGCTTCCGTGACCTACAACCTGGGGATCTATCCCAAGATGCTGAACTTCCTGGAAGACATGAAGGCCCTGAACCTGCAGAAACGGATCGTAGGGATCATCGAAAACGGATCCTGGGCCTGCACCGTAGGCGGTCTCATGACAGAATTCCTGGAAAACAACATGAAGGCCATGACCGTCCTCCAGGACGGAGTGACCATCAACTCACGGATGACCGGAGGCCAAGAACGGAGCATGAACGATCTGGTAGATGCAATCTTGAATTCCATGAAAGAGGCGTAAAAAAAAATAGGTGGCTGTTGCGCAAGCAGCAGCCACTTTTTCTTTACGGATAACTATTCTATATGATATAATTTTCTTATTGTTTTGTATCTTCATATCTTTGTTTACTGAAAGGAGACGGTATGCGTCATTTTGCTTCTCTGAAATCCCCTTTGCTCCTGGCTGCTCTGGCAGCTTCTCTTTCCCTTCCATTGCCCGCCGCGGCAGAAAAGGGAGCTGAGATCTATTCCCATGAACATCGGGAATCCCACACCACCACCCGGACAGAATCTTCCACCCACACTTCTTCTTCCACCACATCCACCCATTCCAGCAGCAGCGTCAGCTTGGACAAAGAAGGCTCTGCAGAGATCCTGGGCAACATCCTAGTTCCCAATCCCCATCGGAAAGTACCTCAGTTGGACCGGATCTCCCGGCAGGCTTCCCTGACACCGGTCTTTGCCGGCAGGGACCAGCAGGGGCGCTGGGGCCTTTGGGACAGCCAGGGCCGTCAGCTACTGGCACCCCATTTCAAAAAGCTGGAAGCTGGCAAAAACGGATCGATCATGGCTTGGGAAGACAAAAAAGCGCCTCGGTACTTGACCCGGGACGGCCAGCCGGCCCAGGACCCTGCCTCTCTTGAAGGGCTCTATCCCTTCAAGGAAAAGGGGCGCTGGGGATTCCAGGATGCCTCCGGAAAAACTGTCCTGGCCCCAGTCTACCAAGCCGTGCTCACGGGATTCAGTGAAGGCATCGCTTTTGTGAAAAACAGCAAGGGCAGGACCGTAGCCATCGATACCCAGGGCAAAGAGCTTTTTGCCGCTCCCTATGATCATGTCTTCCCTTTCCAGGACGGCCTGGCAGAGACCCGGCGCAAAGTCCGTTCCTTCAACTGGGCCAGTGCCGTCGGAGCAGCCCTGGGCTCCGCCCTGTGGGACACCAGTGTATACAATCCAGAAGCACCCCTGAGCCTGACTTGGGACGGGGTGAAACGGGGCTATATCGACCGGTCCGGCCAAATCATCATCGATGACCGGAACGATTCTGTATTCCCCATGACTCCCTGGGGCACTTTCGTGAAAGACAAGGGAGAATTGTGGTTCGCCAACCGACAGGGAAAGATCCTGTTCGGTCCAGGGAAATATGACCTCAACGGCGGCGGCCTGGACGAAGCAAAAGGGCTGGGGGCCATCCAGGACAAAACCAGCGGGAAATACGGTGTAGTGGATCTCAGCGATGGTTCCCTGCGCCTGCCCTTTGCCTGGGATGGCATCCAATTCCTGGGCGGTCAGCGGATGCTGGTCAAAGAAGGGTCCTCCACCCGGCTGGTTTCCGAAACCAGCGGCCAAGTGCTCAAAATCTGGCAGGATCCGGTAACGGTCATTCCCTACGGGGCTGGTGCCGAAGTTACCTGGATCCAGGAGGGAAAGAGCTTTCGTCTGATGGACCGGGAAGGAGGCTTGCTCCCGGTCCGGATTCCGGCAGAAGTGACCCAAGCGGCCTCCTTCCAGGGCAAGACAGCTCCTGTCAAAGGAAAACAAGGCTGGGGCCTGATGGATGCCCAAGGGAATTGGCTGGTCCAAGGGCTGAAAGAAATCAAAGTTTTATAGGAACAGGAGGTGCTGCGCATTCCGCGCAGCACCTCCTGCTTTTTACTTGCCATGATGTTTCTTGCTGTCTTCCACGGTCCGCACCCGTTCGATGGTAGGGTTCCCGTGTTTGTCTTTTTCGATCACGTCGATGCGGATGTACTTCAGTTCTCCGTCGAACTCCTTCACCAATCTGCCCAAGGTTCCGTCCTGGTTCAATTCCGGATTGGATGCGGCACCGGCCATGATGGCACGATACAGGAGAGCAGCGAATTCATACCGGGTCATCATCCGATCCCCTTTGAATTCTCCATCCTCGTACCCTTCGATGATTCCAGCCCGGGCCAGTTTCATCACGTAGTCATAAGCCCAGTGGTTTTCCGGGATATCCGGGAACAGGGCATCTTTGTCCACCGCCATCACCGTTTTTCCTGCCAGCTGGTTCATCAGGGTCTTCAGCTGCTGCATCTCTCCATCCTGCCGGGCTACCAGGGCCTTCAAATCCCGGATTTCCTTGGCCATGGCCACCCGGCTGTTGGACACATGGTTGTGCTGGCCGATCTTGAAGGTGGCCCCCACATTCACCATGTTCTCTCCCCCGCCGGTGCTGCCGCCGATGCTGAACATCACATCTTCGTTGGGCCGGTAGAAGGCTCCCAGGGCCACAGCATTGGCTCCGCTGTAGTTCCCGGCCCCCACCGCAAAGTCCAGCTTGTCGTCCGGGTCGAAATCCAGGGGATGGAGGGCGGCCAGGGCGGCTGAATTGGCCCCCACCCGGTCCACCCGGCTTCCCAGTTTGTCCAGGCTGCTGCCCAGCTGGTTGATGGCCCGGCCGGTCTGCTGGAGCTGGCTCACGTTCACCGCATCCGTCGGCGCCGTCCCCGGTGCCACATTGTGGATCTGGTTACCGCCCATATCCACCTTGCCGTCCTGGACCGTAATATTCCGGTTGGAATCCCCGGTTTTCACCGTCAGACCGCTGTTGTTGATGGTCGTGTTGCCTGTCGTGACGCTGTTCAGACCGGTAATATCCTTGGCCAGGCGCACATTCAGGGTATTGTCATCTCCTTTCACGATGCCGATGTTGTCGGCGCTGCTGATTTCCTTGGCACCGCCCTTCAGGTTCAGGGTCTCACCCAGGCCCACTTTCACTTCCTGGCCGTCATCCCCTTGGAACTTCCGGCCACTGCTAACCTTGTCGCTGACGGTCTTCAGCTGGTCTTCCGTGGCGGCCCGGCCGTTCTGGATGTGCTCTCCATCCCATTTCCGATTGTCCAGACCGTTCAGATAGTTTCCTTTTTCAGGGTTGCCATCAGCCACGTCGTTCCCCTGCTGGCCCAGGGTCAGGGCGCTGTCACCAGATCCGATGATTACCTGGCCATTGGAGCCATGGATGGCAACCTGCTTATTGGGATCGTCGCCCAAGGTGATGTCATCATTCAGGTTCACCGTGTGGTCATCCTTCACGGTGATATTCTTGCCGCTCTTGGCCTCAGAAGCCTTTGCTTCATTCTTAGCCAGCTGCTTCACATCTCCGATGCTGGCCGCATTGTTGTCGCCGGCCTCCGCATATTGCTTGCCGTCGATGCCGCTGGCGATGTTGGTGATCTGCTTGGCCCCGCCGTTGACGCCTTTATCATTGATAGTAATATCCCCAACTTTGACTTCATTGGTATTTACACCATTTTTGTCGATGGTGGTATTCCCGGCCTTGATGCTGCCTTCCTTACCTAGGTCCACATCCTTCTTCAGGGATACTTCCAGGGCATCTCCTTTCACCTTGGTTTCTATGTTCTTCCCATCGCCCTTGACGGTAACCGTCTGGCCCAAATCCTTCTTCACGGTGCCGCCCGCTTCGTCAGACAGGCCGAAACCGCCTTTGTCCTTACCGGAAATGTCCGTGATGGCTTGGCTCAGCTGGCCTTCCGTGGCGGCCCGGTTTTCTACCACATTGTCTTTATCCCACTTGGTGTTATCCAGACCAGTGATATAGTTGCCGTTGGCCGGGTTCTTTGTATCAGAATTGGTCTGTCCGCCAATGGCGATCTTCTTGTCACCGCCCACCGTAACCTTCGTAAAGTCCGGCGTATCGGTCATGACGATTTCCAAACCATCTTTGGCTGCATTCTGTCGGACGCCCAGGTTCTTGGTGGAGGCATTCTTCAATGCATCTGCATCCGTAATGCCGCCTTTGATGGATAGGATGGTATTCAGCTTCCGGACTACTTCCTGTCCGTCGTTGCCCACGAATTTCAGGCCGTCGTCCAAGGTGGCCACGGTCTGGGGATCCTGGCCATTCTTGTCGGTATAGACAATACGGGTAATATCCGTTCCGGCAAGATTCTCCTTGCCGGTCTTGCCGTCTTCGCCCTTCTGTCCTTTTTCCGTTTTGATGATGGTGGTGCTGTACCCTTGTTTGCCGTCAGTCCCCGGTACGCCATCTTTGCCGGTCAGGCCAAGAGTGCCTTCCTGGCCGTCCGTACCATCTTTGCCCAAAGCCAGCTTGTCGTTGAGCTTGATATTGTAAGTCATCAGGCCATCGCTGTCTTTTTTGGCCGCGATCATCAGGTTGCCATTCTGGGTATCATATTCCCCGTAGGCATTGGCTCCTGGTTCAGCTACTGCCGGATCGGATTTGTCGTTGACCGTGACCACGGTACGCTTGCCGGCGGCCGTAGCGGCGTTGTTGATGGCTTCGCTGACTTTGGCCAGCTGATCTTCCGTAGCAGCCCGGCCGCTGACATAATCTGGATCCGTTACACTCCAGTCCTTATTGGACAGACCAATCGTATAGCTGCCATCAACAGGCTGGTTGCCCTTGTTGGTGATCAGTTCCGTATTGGTGAAATGGCCGATCTTGGCGTCACCGGCCTGCAGGGTCCCATCATCCAGATCAACATGTTTGGCCAGCTGGATATAGAGCTTGCCATTGTCATCCTTTGTGACGCCGATATTGGCATCCGTCAGGTCTCCCTGGGCTTTGCCCACGATGTCCAGCCGTTCATTGAGTTTCTTGGTAATAACCTTCGAATCATCGTTCTGGCCGTCATCGCCGGCGAACTTCAAACCGTCATCAAGAGTAGCCACTGTATGGGTATCCTTCCCATCGGTGCCGTCCTGGTCGTTCTGATAAACAATACGAGTGATGTCCTTGCCGTCCACTCCCGGTTTGCCATTCTTTCCGTCTGCCCCAGGCTGGCCTTTTTCGGTGCGGATGAAGGTGGTGGTGATGCCATCAGCATCGTCTTTGCCGTTGATGCCGATGTACCCATCCTTGCCGTCTTTCCCAGCTTTACCTTCCTGGCCTACCACTACGCTGTCCGCAGAGATATTCTTGTCCATGAGCACATGGATGGTGGTGTTGCCGTCTGCATCCTGTTCCACAGAAGTCAGCAGGTTCTGTCCGGAGTATTTATCCAGTGTTTTATCCCCAGCACCGGTGATGTTGATAGTGCTGCCCAGCTGGTTGGTCACCGGGTTGGAGCCGGTATCGGCCGCTTTCTGATTGGCCCCGAACTTGAGGCCCTGGCCCAGTCCTTCGAAACCGCCGATAGTGATGTCGCTGGCATCCGTCCCGTCCGCATTCTGGACCTTCAGGGTCACCGTGCCGGTTTTCGTATCAACCATGTACTTTCCAGCAGAACCAGCCGCCGGGTTCTGCACCAGATGGAGGTCGTGTTTCAGTACATTGCCCAGGTCAACTGTGATCTTCTGATGATTTCCCTGTTCATCCACGTCATTCCGGGTCAGTTCCAGGGTCTTGCCGTCATCGCTTACCGTACCATCCGTGATGTAGTAGTCGTGGAGGCCGTCAATGTGCACGTCCGTGCCATTCTGACGGGTCAGTGTGATGCTGCCCTTACCATCCTTTTTCTGGGTATCCGTGCCTTCTCCATTGTAGGTTACAGCGCCTCCAGATACGTAGACATCGCCCTTCACCGTGCCATTCTTGATTTCATCGGCCACAGCCTGGAGCTGGTCTTCCGTAGCCGCCCGACCGCTCTGGATTTTTTTGCTGTCCCAGTTGGTGTTCTTCAGTCCAGTGATGTAATAATCGTCATTGGAGTTGGCACTTTCCGTACCATCCGCATTCTTGCCGCTCTGGATCCCGATCACGATACCGCCGCTGTAGGTGTCACCGGTCTTGGTACCGCCCACCCGGACCGTATTGAACCGCACATCGTCGGCGGTAGCAATGGTCACCGTATCTCCGGTGCCTCCCAGTTCGATGTTCTGGCCGGCCGCAAGGTTCACCACCCGGCTGGTGGGTGTAACGTCCTTCCGTTTGGTGCCGTCCACATCCAGCTCCCATCCTTTGTTCACCGTATCGATCACCGGCTGGACAGTGCTGTTGGCGATGTTCTTCACGTCGCCGATATTGGCCCCGTTGGTCAGGGTATTGTAGGTAGGCTTTTTATCAGCGTCAGTGCCATCGGAACCGCTGCCCATGTTCTTGACCTGGTTGCCACCGAAGGAAATCTGGTCCCCGTTGATGACCACATTCTTGGTTTCATCATTGGCATCGTTGGTAATCGTAATGCCGCCGTCGTTCTGGACGGTCTTGCCGGTGGTGACAGAGTTCAGGTCCTTGAGGTCCTTGGCCAGTTTCACCGTCAGGGTATCGGTGCCGTTGGAGACCACACCGATGTTGCCGTCGGTGAGGCTGTCCTTATTGGTCACACCGCCATTGATGGTGGTCTTCTGGTTCAGGGTCCGGGCAAAGCCGGTGCTGTCAGCCGTGCCGTCTGCCTTGATGTCACCGGCGTAGATCTGGCCGTCATCCAGGGTAGCCACTTCATAGGTATGGCCCTGGCCGTCCTTATAGTGGAGACGGGTAGCTTGGGTGACATTGTCGGCGGAAGTGATGTTCTGGCTATCCGTCAGGGTCTTGTCCCCGTAATGGACATTGGTATCCGCCTTGGCCTCCTTACCATCCTTGTCCGTGAGATCTGGATTGCCGGCAAAGATCACATCGCCGGTGGTGACCGACGTAAAGGTGGGTTTTTCATCCATGAGGATGGAGATATCCCCGTTTTCCGCAATCCGGGTGGTCAGGTTAACGGTGCTGTAGCTGTGGTTAGCCGCTTCATCGCTGGCCTTGATGGCAATGGTGTCCCCCAGTTTCCGGCTGACCACCTTGTAGCCCTTGTAGTTGTCCGTGGTATTGGAAGCATCCTTGGTGTTGGTGGTGAAGCCGAGGCCCGCCGCTTTCAGCTGGGCCACGTTCACCGCATCCGTATCCAGGGAACCGGCCGCCACACCGGTAATCTGACGGGTCAGCAGGCTGCCTTCCGTGTCGTTGCCGATGGCAATGGCGTTGGCCTGGGAAACCCAGGCTGCAGAAGTCTCTGTAGCGGCCTCCCCGGTCAATACATCGTAGCCCTTGGAACCGCTGGAGCGGTTGGCCAGAGCCCCGCTGCCCAGAGCAATGCTGTCAGCCAGTTTGGCCTGTGCGCCATTGCCAATAGCGGCAGCGTTGGTGGCTGTTTCGTCTACTATACCGCCCAAAGCAGCCAATGAATTTTCTGCCGCAGCCATGGAGTTTTCCCCGAAAGCCAGGGAATTTTTCCCGCTGGCGGTAGAATCACTGCCAAACGCCGTGGCACTTTCTCCGCTGGCAAGGGTTCGTTCCCCAAAAGCAGTGGCATAGGTGCCGCTGGCTACGGTACCGATTTTGGACGTGGTCCCGTCCCCATTGTCAACGACTTTGTCCCCGCCGCCCCAGGCCGTGGCATACTGGCCGGTGGCCTGGTTCTTGTTGCCAAAAGCCGTAGCGCCGATCTGGGTTGCCTGGGTCAGATTGCCGAAAGCCGTAGCGTTCTGTCCGGAAGCCAGGGTATCGATGCCAAAAGCCGTGGCGTTGGACTGGGTGGCTTGGGTCCGCTGGCCAAAGGCGGTAGCCCGTTTTTCCGTTGCCTTAGTTCCTTGCCCAAAGGCAGTGGAATTGCTGCCGCTGGCTGCGGTCCGTTCACCGAAGGACACCGCATTGTCACCGCTGGCTGCATTGTTGGCCGGTTCTGCCGTGGTATCCGTCTGCTGCCCGCCAAAGGCCAGGGCATAGCGGCCAGTCGCTTTGCCATACTGGCCGATGACCGTAGCGCCGACACCTTCTGCTTTGGCCTTATAGCCGATGGCCACGGCATTCTCTGCCTCTTTGGTAGTAGATGCACTGACTCCGGCTGCCAAGGAATTTTTAGCAAGGGCGCCGCCGTTGGTATAGTTGGTATCCGTTTCCGTATCGGTGGAGTTGACGCTGTAGTCATGCATGTTGATCTTCTGGGTAGCGGCTTTCAGCTGGGCCACGTTGACGGCGTCCGTATCCAGGGTCCCGGCAGCCAGATTGTTCAGCTGGCGGGTAATGGCCGTGGCCGTGATTTTGCCATCCCCATCTCGTTCTTCTGCCCGGCCGATGGAAACGGCTTCGTCCGTGGAATGCCAGGTTGCGGTATCCTCCACAGAAGCCACCCCGGTCCGCGGGTCATAGCCTTCTATATTTTTATCCGCCCCAGATTTGGAATTCTTGCCCAAAACGATGGAATTGGCCCGCCATGCGTTGGTCCCTTCCCCGATGGCAATGGCGTTTTCACCCCAGGCCCCGCTGTTCTGGCCCAGAGCAATGGCATGGGCCGTAGTCCCGGCTCCGGACCCCAGAGCGATGCTGTAATCCCCCCAGGCTCCGCCGCCGCCCAAAGAAACTGCATTTTGTCCCGTGGCCATGGAACCGGCCCCTACCGCAGCGGATTGGTACCCAGAAGACTGAGCTCCATAACCTACAGTGCCCGTATTGGAAGACTTGGTTTCTGATCCTACGCCAGTACTCCGGTAAGCCACACTGGCATTTTGCCCCAACGCCACCCCATAGGAACCTGTGACGGAAGCATTGGATCCGATGGCCGTACCACTGGTTAAACTTCCGCTGATATGGGCGCCCCCGATGACCGTGGAATCCGAAATGGAATCGCTCCAATACCCGCCAACAGTAGAGTTCTTGCCGATAGCCGTCACATTGGTCCCTTTGGCACTGGCCCCGCCAATGGCTGTGGAGTTGCTGCCTTGGGAAGATGTCCCATAACCCAGGGCCGTGGAATGATCCCCTGAAGCCACAGAGCCATTGCCTACGGCCGTGGCATACGCATAGGTGGCATTGGCCCCCTGCCCTACGGCCGTGGCATTCGTATCACCGGCATGGCCGCCCACGGCCGTGCTCTGAGACCCAGTCGCCGAAGAACCGTGCCCCACAGCTATTGCCTGACCATTGGTAGCCACGCCGCCAATGGAAACCGCCTGATTGCCCGTAGCCGAACCTCCTACGGTAATAGCCTGGCCGCCGCTTGTAGCAGAACCGGCCCCGATGGCGATGTCATTAGCGCTGTTGGTATGGCCTCCGATGGCGATGGAATTACTCCCTGCCGCACTGGCTGAAGTCCTATAAATAGTCCCACCTATTGTTTTAGATTCTGAACCAATGGCAATGGAATCATCTCCAATGGCATGGCCGCCTACAGACGTGGAATAAGAGCCCTGGGCCGTAGAACCATACCCAACTTCCACAGAATGGTCTCCTTTGGCATGGCCCCCTACCGCTACCGAGTAAGCGCTTTGGGCAGTGGAACCTGTCCCCACCTGCACCGCATAGTACCCCTGGGCATGGCCCCCTACGGCGATTGAGCCTTCCTGCTGGGCGCTGGTCCCGGAGCCGATGGCCAGGCTGTTCGTACCGCTGGCCACGGAACGGTATCCATAGGCGGAAGCATTCTCTCCCGACGCATAGGTCTGGGTGCCCACGGCCGTAGCATTGTTCCCCTTGGCCACGGCGCTGACTCCGGCCGCCAAGGCATTGTTCCCGGTGGCTCCATCGTTCAGGTAGTTGTTGTTCCCAGCTGCATCCGTTGCTTCCGTGGTCTTCACGCTGTAATAATGGGTCATGGCCTCTTTCAGCTGAGCCAGGTTCACGGCGTCGCTGTCTTCACTGCCGGCGGCCACATGGGTGATCTGACGGCTGGCACTGCCATTGCCTATAGAAAGGGCCCCTGTGCCAGACTGCCAGGCTGTACCGGTCTTGACAGATGTAGTGCCCGTCTTGGGATCCCAGCCGATTTCGCCGCCGGAACGGTCTGCCTGAGACCCTGCCCCCAATGCGATGGAACCATCCGGTACAGCAGTGGTACCTTTGCCGATGGCCACCGTATTTTCCTTGGCTGCGGCCGTATCGCCGATGGCAACGGCAGAACTTTCGGCACTGGAATTATAGCCCACAGCCACGACCTTACTGCCCTGAGCAGAAACACTGGACCCGGCAGCGATGGAGTCGTTGGACGCCTGATAGAGGGTGACAGAATAGAGTTTGTCCAGGTTGTCGGATTTTTGATAGTTATACACCGGCTTGCCATCCTTTTGATCGGCTTTGGAAACATCGCTGGTGATTTCAGTTTTGGTGGTTTCTTCCCCGGTGGCAGGGTCTTTGACCGTATAAGTATGGACGTACTGAGGCGTGGCAGTGGTGTTTCCGTCTGCATCCCGGAAGACCTGGGGTACCTGGGTAGGCTTGCCGTCCTGATCTTTATACCAGGCCGCACTGTCCTTATCTGTGGTCTTATTGCCATCTGCATCCGCATAATAGACGATAGGCTTATCGGTAATCTGGGCCTGATTGCCGATAGCCGTCGAGCGTTCCCCTTCGGCCCGGCTCTGATAGCCTACGGCCGTAGAGCCTTCTGCCTCCGTGGAGATGACCAGATCGTTCGCTTGGCCTTCCCCTTTCACCAGTTGTTGGTTGGCCTCATCCATGGGTTGGCCCTTGGTGGAATCTTCCGTATCTTGGCGCAGGGTATCGGTCTCCGTACCGATGACTGTATTGTTCTTCCCCGCTTTCTTTTCCCCTTCTCCGTGGACCTGGTTCCCAATGGTCAGATTGCCATTATCATCATAAACTGCAGTTCCTCCGTTGCCCAGATCGACTGGATCAGCCGCCCAGGCTCCCGCTGGCCAGATAAGCCCCAGTGCCAGCGCCAAAGTCAAGGCACAGGCACTCCCTGGGTTCCTGTTTTGCCGGCTGGCACGTTCCTTCCCGTGGTTCCGGGCGATTTCCGACACCACCACCCAGCTGTTCCGTACTTTGCTCCAAATGACTTTGTAAATGCGATTCATACTGCTCCCCCCATGATGATACTGTATCCACCCAAAATAAAATGATTTTTCACACAAGATTATCCTTGTTATTGACTAAACATAGTTCTGCTGCAATGACTATTTTTAATGTAGCACATGGCAATTGTCTGTTCAAGCTGCAATATCTATGTATTTGTTTAATTTTATGGAAGTGAAAAATAGCTGGCAAGAAAGTGAGGAAGAAGAAAAAAAATCGCTTTTTTTCTTCTATTATCAGGCATAACTGCTGGATTTAATTGATTGTATATCTTCGTTTTTTTGCAAGTTCATCCGTTTTTGGCGTATTTTGATGATTTTCCAGTGTTTCATATAGAAAACATCTTTTCCCGCCAGAATGGTACAAATCTGCATCTATCACGCAGAAGAAAGAGGAGGTGCTGCACAGGCTGTGCAGTACCTCCTCTTTCTATCTGCAAATCCATCACTTCCTGTGATGGTCCCGGTCATCCTCCACCGTCCGTACCCGTTCGATGGTAGGCTTCCCTTTCTTATCCTTTTCCACCACCGCAATGGTGATGTATTGGAGTTCTCCGTTGAATTCTTCCACCAGTTTGTCCAGGGTCCCGTCCCGGTTCAGTTCCGGATTGGAGGCAGCCCCTGCATTGATGGCTCGGTACAGCAGGGCGGCGAATTCATACCGGCTCATCATCCGGTTCCCTTTGAATTCTCCGTCTTCATACCCTTCCACAATGCCGGCCTTGGCCAGTTTGGTCACGTAATCATAGGCCCAGTGGTTCTTGGGCACATCCGGGAACAGCACATGATGCTCTGCTCTGCTCCGCTGCCACTCACCACTGGTTTTCCAGCCAGAGTGTTCACCATCTGGGTCAGTTTCCCCACGGTGGCTTTCAGGTCCCGGATTTCCTTGGCCATGGCCACCCGGCTGTTGGACACATGGTTGTGCTGGCCGATCTTGAAGGTGGCCCCCACATTCACCATGTTCTCTCCCCCGCCGGTGCTGCCGCCGATGCTGAACATCACATCTTCGTTGGGCCGGTAGAAGGCTCCCAGGGCCACAGCATTGGCTCCGCTGTAGTTCCCGGCCCCCACCGCAAAGTCCAGCTTGTCGTCCGGGTCGAAATCCAGGGGATGGAGGGCGGCCAGGGCGGCTGAATTGGCCCCCACCCGGTCCACCCGGCTTCCCAGTTTGTCCAGGCTGCTGCCCAGCTGGTTGATGGCCCGGCCGGTCTGCTGGAGCTGGCTCACGTTCACCGCATCCGTCGGCGCCGTCCCCGGTGCCACATTGTGGATCTGGTTACCGCCCATATCCACCTTGCCGTCCTGGACCGTAATATTCCGGTTGGAATCCCCGGTTTTCACCGTCAGACCGCTGTTGTTGATGGTCGTGTTGCCTGTCGTGACGCTGTTCAGACCGGTAATATCCTTGGCCAGGCGCACATTCAGGGTATTGTCATCTCCTTTCACGATGCCGATGTTGTCGGCGCTGCTGATTTCCTTGGCACCGCCCTTCAGGTTCAGGGTCTCACCCAGGCCCACTTTCACTTCCTGGCCGTCATCCCCTTGGAATTTCCGGCCGCTGTTGACCTTATCGCTGACAGTCTTCAGCTGGTCTTCCGTGGCCGCCCGGCCACTCTGGATGTTCTTGCCATCCCACTTGGTGTTTTCCAGGCCGTTCAGGAAGTTTCCATTTGCCGGGTTGCTGTCGCCGGCCGTATTGGCCTGTTTGCCCAGGGTCATAGCATTGTCACCGGACCCGATGGTCACCTGTCCTTTGGAGCCGTCCACGGTGACCTGGTTGGCCCCGTCGCCAGCCGTGACTTTGGCGCCGTTTCCGTCGATGGAAACCTGTTTGGATGCATCCGTTTCATCACCGAGGGTGATGTTGTCATTCAGATTGACCGTGTGGTCGTCTTTTACGGTGATGTTCTTGCCGCTCTTGGACTTGACCGCTTCAGCCGCCTTACCGGCTTCGTCTCCGGCGATTTTCTTCACATCCCCGATGCTGGCCGCATTGTTGTCGCCGGCCTCCGCATATTGCTTGCCGTCGATGCCGCTGGCGATGTTGGTGATCTGCTTGGTTCCGCCGTTGATGCCCTGATCCGTAATGGTGATGTCACCGACTTTGACCTTGTTGGTTTCCACGCCATCACCGTTGATGGTAGTATTCCCGGCCTTGATGCTGCCTTCCTTACCTAGGTCTACATCCTTCTTCAGGGATACTTCCAAGGCATCGCCGTTGACCTTGGTTTCGATGTTCTTCCCATCGCCCTTGACGGTAACCGTCTGGCCCAGGTCTTTCTTCACGGTGCCGCCCGCTTCGTCAGCCAGGCCGAAGCCGCCTTTATCCTTACCGGAAATATCCGTGATGGCCTGACTCAGCTGGCCTTCCGTCGCCGCCCGGTCAGCCACCACATGGCCAGCATCCCACTGGGTATTGTCCAGGCCGGTGATATAGTTGCCTTTGGCCGGGTTGGGGTCCCCATTCTGGTTGTCCTGCCGGCCGATGGTAATCTTATGGACCCCGCTGCTGTCCGGGCCTACGGTGATGGCTTCGAAATCCGGCCGGTTGGTCATGACGATTTCCAGCCCATCTCCCGCCGTATTCTGGCGGACCCCCAGGTTGCGGATGGATACCCGGCTCTTGTCAGCCAGCATTTCTGCATCATCGATGCCGCCCTTGAGGGACAGGGTGTCATTGAGCCTCCGGGCGACCACGTTACCGTCGTTGCCCACGAACTTCAGACCGTCGTCCAGGGTGGCCACCACATGGTGTTCCGTACCGTCTTTTTCTTCATACATCAGCCGAGTGATGCCGTCCTTGCCAGGCTGGCCGTCCACGCCGGGGATGCCGTCTTTGCCGTCAGTCCCTTTGGCTCCCACCGTCTTGATGAGGGTGGTCACAGAGCCGTCAGCCCCGTTCTTGCCGGTGAGACCGATTTGGCCATCATTGCCGTTCTTCCCGTTCGCCGTGATTGTCTGGGTGGTCACATCATCCGCCAGGCTGAAGGTAACCTTGCCGTTTTCCGCTTGGGTCACGATTTGATTGGCTCTACCGCTAAAGGTGACGGCTTCACTGAGCTTATTGCTGCCTTCAGTATTGTTGTCGCCCTTGTATTTCAGATCCACAGCTCCTGCCACTTTCGTGGTATCCACGGACAGGTCATAGTCATGGCTGGTGGCATTGGGGTCATTGGCATTTCGATCCACTACGGATACACTGCCGTCGGTAGATTTCACGGTGGTCCGGCGTCCATCGGTGATTTTTTTCACATCCCCGATATTGGCGCCATTGTTGTCGCCGGTATCGGTGTATGTATTCCCCAGGCCGCTGCCCATGTTGGTGATCTGGTTCCCTGCCATGGAAACGGTGGTCTTGCTGATGGTAATGGTCCCCTTGCCGTCTTTCCCGGCTTTTTCAATAGTCAGGCCGTCGCCATCCACGGTGGTATCCCCAGTCTGTACGCTGGTAAGGTTCTTCAGTTCCTTGGCCAGGCGGATTTCCAGTTTTCCGTTGGAGGTTTCTTCCGCTGCTTTTGTGGAAACGACACCGATGTTGCCATCCGCAACAGCCGTCAGTTTGGTTGTATCGTTCTGGCCGCCCAGAACATCCAGCTGAGTGTTGAGCTTACGGGTCACCACATCGCCGCTGTCCCCGTGGAATTTCAGGCCGTCATCCAGGGTAGCTCCCTGATGTTCCTGACCAGCCGGATCCTTGTAGACAATGCGGGTCAGAGTTTCTCCATCCTTTCCGTCGACCCCCGGTCTGCCCGGCTTCGTCCAGATGTCCACCATGCCGTCCTTGCCGTTGAGTCCGATATGGCCTTCGGTGCCGTCCACTCCATCCACGCCGTCTTTGCCGGTGATGGTGACGCCATCCTTGCCGTCTTTGCCTTTGACGGAAATGCCGTCTTTGCCGCTCAGGCCGATGGTGCCATTTTCCCCTTTGATGGAGATTCCATTTTTCCCATCGAGGCCGATGCTGGATTTTCCGTCTTTTCCGTCAATGCCGATACGGCCCGGTGTCCCTGGCTGGCCGTCTTTCCCATCCTTGCCGGTGACAGTGATGGTCTGGGTCATCAGGTCGTCCGCCAATTTGAAGGTGACTTTGCCATTGGTGGCTTCGGTGACGATCTGTCCCTCCGTGCCGTTGAAGGCCACTGTATCCTTCAACTGGCTGGTGCCCGTACCGCTATCCCCGCTGTAGTGCAGGTCGGCCTCAGCGGCCAGGCGCTTCACATCTCCGATGTTGGCGGCATTGTTGTCCGTATTGTAGGTATAGGTCTTGTTGCCCTTTCCATCATCGGTGATTTCCGAGGCCCCACTGGCCATATGGCTCACCTGGGTATCCACAGGATTGCCATCGGCGTCCGTGGCTTCAAAGGTCACGTGGGTCTTGTCCACCTTCCCATCCTTCATATCATACTTTACGGTCCGATCGTAGGCTTCGTCCACCTTCGTCTTGGAAGCGATGTCTTTGAGGGTGATGGTCTTGTCCGGATACTTCGGATCATTGGTATGTTCCGTATCTCGGACTGTCAGGGTCAGTTCTCCATTGGTGGCGGTATAGCTGCCGTCATCCGTATTGGGATTCTGTACCAACTGATAATCCGTGCGTACGGTATTGCTGTCAGTGATGCTCTGAGAAAGCTTGGCCAGCTGGTCTTCCGTTGCCGCCCGGCCGCTGACATATTCCGGATCCACCACGTTCCAATCCTTGTTAGAAAGGCCCGTTGCATAGCTGCCTGCGGAGGGATGGTTGTTCTTGTTGGTGGTGAGCTCCGTATTGCTGAAAGCCCCGAAGGTGGCATTTCCGGCTTTCAGAGTACCGTCTTTATCCAAATCCACATGTTTCGCCAGGCGGACATAGAGCTTGCCGTCCTTGTTCTTCACCCCGATGTTGTTGTCCGTCAGGCTGTCCAGGTCGGCTCCCCCGATGATATCCAGCTGCTCGTTGAGCTTCTTGCTGATGACTTTCGCGGTATCGGTCTGGCCGTCGTCCCCGGCGAACTTCAGGCCGTCCTCCAAAGTGGCCACGGTATGGAGGTCTTTCCCATCGGTGCCGTCCTGGCCGTTCTGATAGACGATCCGGGTGATGTCCGTACCGTCCACCCCGGGCTTGCCGTTGGTGCCATCTTTCCCCGGCTGGCCCTTTTCCGTGCGGATGATGGTGGTGGTGATGCCGTCTTTCCCATCCTTGCCGTTGATGCCGATGGAACCGGCAGCTCCCTTTTCTCCCTCTTTTCCGGCCTGGCCTACGGTGACGGTGTTGGCCGTCAGGTCCTTATCCAGCTTGATGGTGATGTTGCCATTATCGTCCACTTCCGTGGTCACGTTGTCCGCACTGTAGGTATGCCCGGACACCGGATCGGTGCCCTGGACCTTGATGGTCCCGCCCATTTTTACATTGTGGACTTTCCCATCCGCTGTAGTCCGGGTATTGGCATCGAAATTCAAGCCTTTGTAATGGTCCACCACCCCTTCGAAGCCTCCGATGGTGATGTTATTGCTGACGCTCCCGTCCGCATTCTGGACCTTCAGGGTCACGGTCCCATCCTGGGCTACCGTATATTTCCCATCAGCGGCATCCGGGTTCTGCACCAGGCGCAGGTCGTTTTTCATCACGTTGCTCAGGTCGATGGAAATCTTTTTCGGATTTCCCTGTTCATCCCGGTCATTCCGGGTGATTTCCAAGGTCTTCCCGTCAGCAGTCACACTGCCCCCCGTAGCATAATAATCGTGGAGGCCAGTGATTTCGACCTTTGTAGTCTTATTGTTTTCTGTCAGGGTGAGTTTTCCCGAACCATCATTGACCGTAGGCTGGCCATTGTCTGTACCGTTATCAGTGTGATACGTCACTTCCCCGCCGGTAACGTACACATCACCGGAAACAGTACCCTGCTTGATATCTTCTGCGACTTTTTTCAGCTGGTCTTCCGTAGCCGCACGGCCGCTCTGGATTTTAGTAGCGTCCCAGTTGATATTTGTCAGCCCCGTAATGTAATCATTTTCATCGGGGTTGGCACTGGCTCCCCCAGACTGCTTTCCAATGACAATGCCTCCCGTATAGCCAGTCTCCGTCTTACTGCCGCCCACCCGGACGGTGTTGAACCGCACATCGTCGGCTGTGGCAATGGTCACGTTATCTGTGTTGGTCGCATCGCCAGTAATGGTGATGTTCTGGCCCTGGATCAGGTTGACTTTCGGGCTGGTGGGAGTCACGGCTTTCTGCTTGGTGCCGTTCACATCCAGTTCCCAGCCTTTATTCACCGTGTCGATCACCGGCTGGACCGTAGTGTTGGCGATGTTCTGCACATCCCCGATGTTGGCTCCATTGGTGGTGATATCGTACTGGTTGGTGGCCATATTGATGCCACTGCCCATATTGGTGACCTGATTGCCGCCAAAGGAAATCTTATCCCCGTTGATGACGACATTCTTGGTTTCATCATTGGGGTCATTGGTGATCGTGATTCCGCTGTCGTCCTGGACGGTCTTGCCGGTGGTGACGGAAGTCAGGTCTTTCAGTTCCTTGGCCAGTTTCACCGTCAGGGTGTCGGTGCCATTGGAAACGACGCCGATATTGCCGTCAGTAAGGCTGTCCTTGCTCTTCACGCCGCCGTTGATGGTGGTCTTCTGATTCATGGTCCGAACAAAGCCGGTGTTGTCGGCCGTGCCGTCTGCCTTGATATCTCCGGCGTAGATTTGGCCGTCATCCATGGTAGCAATATCGTGGTGGAGTCCCTGGGCATCGTCATACCGCAGCCGGGTGGCCTTGGTTTCGTTGTCAGACGTAGTGATGTTCTTACCGTCCGTCAGGGTCTTATCCCCATAATGGACGCTGGTGTCCGCCTGGGCCGCTTTGCCCTCATTGTCTTTCTTATCAGGATTGCCTGTATAGATCACATCGCCGGTGGTCACCGTGGTAAAGGTGGGCTTTTCATCCATAAGGATGGAGATGTCCCCGTTTTCGGCGATGCGGGTGGTCAGGTTGGCCTTGCTGTAGCTGTGCCCAGCTGCTTCATCGCTGGCCTTGATGGCGATGGTATCCCCCAGGCTGCGTTTCACCACTTTGTACCCCTTATAGTTTTCCTTGGTGTTAGAAGCATCCTTGGTGTTGGTGGTAAAGCTCAGTCCGCTGTTGATGGCATCTGTGTTCGCATTGATGATCTTGGTATTGTTTTCGATGGTGGTGGTATTGCCGCTCACCGCATCGGATACGATCCGCAGTTCATCTTCCGTGGCAGCCCGACCGCTCACATAGGTGGGATCCTTCACGGTCCATTCCGTATTGGTCAGCCCTGTCACAAATTCTCCGCCTTTGGCATGGCCTCCAGTGGGCTGGCCGTTCTGGACCGTATCCAGCACCCCATCGGCATGGTGACCGATTTTGGCTGTGCCGGCCGTGACCGTATTGAGGCCCGTGAGGTCTTTATTCAGTTTGAGTTCCAGCTTGCCATTGTCTCCATCCTGGCTGGAAACCACGCCGATGTTGTTGGCAGTGGCCAGATTGTCCGGATTGGTCTCTCCGCCGGTGACGCTGAGTTTTTGATTCAGTTTCACCGCAGAAGCAGTGCCCTGATCGCCGCTGAATTTCAGTCCATCATCCAAAGTGGCGATGAACTGGGTGGAACCGTTGGTGATGTCCCCATATTCCAGGCGCTTGAATTCATTGGCTTCGTCAGCCGGATAGGTCTTGCTGTCTTTCAGATAGGTGATGCCAGAACTGATGGCGTTGAAGATATAGGTCGGAGTCTTGCCCGTATTGTCGTACAGGGCCACATAGCCGCCGGTATCCTGACCGATGCCCAAGACCACCTGGCGCTGGTCGTTGGTGCCATCGTTCTTCACCACAGAGACAGTGGTCCCGTCAATCTTCACCGCTTCTTTCACCGGATACGTCTCTTTGGATCCCGGAGCCGTCCGGAACTGGGCCACGCTGTTCACTACCAGGCTGCCGCCTTTGTGTTCTTCCTGTTCACCCAGGACCACATCTTTGCTCAGGGCCACGTCGTAATTGGCCTGGCCGCCGGTGGTCTGACGCTTCAGTTCCAGATTGCCGCCTTTGACCAAGGCATCATCAGCGTCGGCCTTCTGGCCCCCAACGGAAACAGTGGTGTGTTTCCCTGCCAGTTTGCCCACTTCTTTCAGCTGGGCCAGGTTCACCGCATCCGTATCCTGGGAGCCGGCTGCCACCCCGGTGATCTGCCGGGTCAGGGTGCTTCCGTTGCCCACCGCGATGGCATTGGCATTGGCAACCCAGGCGGCAGAAGTTTGGGTCGTTTCTGCCCCGATGGCGGCATCATACCCTTTGACACCGCTCTGCCGGTCGGCTATGGATCCACTGCCCAAAGCCACCGTATCTGCCAGTTTGGCCTGTGCACCATTGCCGATGGCGGCGGCATTGGTGGCTTTTTCATCCACTGTGCCACCCAAAGCGGCCAGAGAATTTTCTCCGGCTGCCGTGGAAGAAGCTCCGAATGCCGCAGCATTTTTCCCGCTGGCAGTGGAATCGCTGCCGAAGGCCGTGGCACTTTCCCCACTGGCAACCGTCCGTTCTCCAAAAGCCAGGGAACGGCCGCCAGTAGCTTTCGTCCCGTTGCCAAAAGCTACGGCATTCTGTCCCAAGGGATTGCCTTTCTTGTCTTTCTCAGTAGAACCGGCCTGGGTATTTTCCCCAAAGGCCAGAGTTCCTTCGGCAATGGCCTGGGTTCCTTCCCCAAAGGCTACCGAAGCGACGCCGCTGGCGGTATTCCTTTTTTGATCTTTATTATATCCGCCGCCAAAAGCCAGGGAATTCTGCCCCGATGCCGTATTGTACTGTCCAATCGCAGCAGCACCGTTTCCTTCCGCTTTGGCGTTGGTACCGAGAGCAATGGAGTCCTGACCGGTTGCCTGGGCACCGTTGCCGACGGCTACCGAATGGGCACCGGTTGCCGAGGCGCTGACCCCTGCAGCCAGAGCGTTGTTCCCCGTAGCACCGGTATTATTGTAGTTGGTATCGTTGGCCGGATCTACGGAGTTCACACTGTAATCGTGGACACCACTGCCACCGGTACCGCCACCGCTGCCATTGTTGACCAGACTGACCACCTGTTTCAGCTGGGCCACGTTCACAGCATCCGTATCTTCCTTACCGGCTGCCACGTTGGTGATTTGGCGGGTCTGCTGGGCATAGTGGATGTTTTTCGTTCCATCCCAGACATCATGTTCAGAAGATCCTACGGAAACCGCCGCCAGGGTGGAATTCCACACCGGGTCAGAACCGGCATTATAATTTTTGCTGTTGCTTGCCGGGTCATACCCGCCCTGGTTGTTGGCGGTCCGTTCTGCATAGGACTGACTGCCCAAGGCCACTGCATCATGGAGGTTTTCTTTAACCCGGGCGGAATCGCCGATGGCTGTCGAAGCCTGGCCGCCCTGTTCGATGGTGGCATTGTGTCCCAGAGCGATGGCGCCGCCATTTGCTGTATTCTTAGTATTGGCTCCCCATCCCATGGCGATGTCGTAGACCGTATCCGCTGTAGAATTGGAACCGATGGCGATGGCTCCGATGTTCGTCATGCCGGTGGAACCAACGTTATTTCCGGTGGTGGCTTGGGTGCCAATGGCAATACTTTCTCCGGCAGCAGATTTTGCCTGATGACCGATGGCAATGGCGCCTTCGCTATTATTCCCATTGTTCCCGGCATAGGCTTCATTACCTAAAACGATACCATTCTTCATATGAACGGAAGCTTTAGTACCAATGGCAATAGAATCAGTTGCCCCGTTGTTATTATCCCCTGTCGTATTGACCTGATTCCCGATGGCAATGCTGCCATCATGGATGGAGTTGCTGTTCAGGCCTAAGGCCAGGGCATTCTTTTCCACATTGTTGCCGTAACCAATGGCGATACCGTAATCTCCATCAGCATCATTCGTATTGGCGCCGCTAATGGTGTTGTGTCCACCCAGAGCCAGGGCATAGGCCCCGGTCACCGTATTGGTATCGCCGAATACGGCATTATAATTGCCTTTCACGGTATTATTGGAACCCAGTACATGGGTATAAGCTGCTTTCGGCGTGGTGCCGCCATTCTGCTGCTGGCCATCTACGCTGTTGCCGTAGCCGATGGCGGTGCTTTCGTCACCATGGGCCGTATTGTTGACCCCCAGCGCAGCCGTATAGTATCCGTTGGCATCGTTGGTATGGCCGATGGCGGTGCTGGCGTATTTGGCCTTGTTGTCCTTTCCGATAGCCACACCCATGTAATCGGTCACGCTGTTTTCCCCGATGGCTACACTGTATTCTTTGGCGTAGGATTGATGGCCGATTGCCACCGCGGACCGTCCCTCGGCAGTCACATCGCTGCCTATGGCCACGGCATCGGACGAATCGATGAGCCGGGGCACCATATAATACCGGTCCACAAAGGTCCCGTCCGAAGCATAGTACCCCTGCCGGCTGTTGGTGATGTTCCCTTGTTCATCCAGCCAAAAGCGGGCATCCGCTTGGTTGCTGGTCAGTTTTCCATAAGCATCCACGTAGTAGCTGCTGACAGAATTCAGGACCTTAGCCTTGTTGCCAATGGCCGTGGAATGGTCCCCTTCCGCCACATTGTCCACGCCCACTGCCGTAGCCCCACTGACATAATAAGACTGGCGGGTCCGGTCCTGTCCGTAATAGGTAGCCACATTGTTGTAGACTTCCACTGCCTTGCGGTAGTCTTCATCCGTGCTGTAATAACTCCGTTCCGGATATTTGGCCCGGACGTTATACTCGTCATCCATGTACTGGCCGGGAGTCAGCTTATAGACTTCCACCTGTTTGTCATCATAGGAATTGGTATCGGGATTGTACACCTTCACCGTAATCCATTCCGTATCCAGCTTCTCATAGGCATAGGAAGCATCCCCGCTGATGGGCTTCTTGGTTTCCGTGGAATGGGTGAATTTCCCCACCCCGTTCCGAGTCCCCAGCACCACATTTTCCGGTTTGCTGTCCACCCGGGCATTGCCGGTTTTGGGGTCTTTCTGGATGGGAGAGACCTGGTTGTCCTTTCCGACGATCAGGTTACCCTGAGAATCATAAGTGGCGTAGGCATCGCTTCCCTGGGCCGTGGTCTCCGTCTTGTCTTCGATATTCACCGCTTGGTTGGCCGAGGCATTGCCTGTATTGGAGGCAGCTGCAGAAACCAAAGGGACCGAAGAGAAAGCCAGTCCCAAGGCCAAAGCTAAACTATATACCCCCCCCTGGTATATTCTTTCGGCTGGAATGTTCCTTCCCATGGTTCCGTGCGATTTCGGATACCACGACATAGCAGTTTTTGACTTTACTCCAGATGACTTTGTAGATTTTATTCATAGATAGCTTCCTTTCCTCAAAACTTCTGGCTCTTCTGAAGAGTTCCCGGGGGAGCACCGGCAAATGAAAATGCCCAATAAAAAAAGCCTGGGACAGAACTCCTTCTGTACCAGGTCCCGACAAAATGCAGTACGCCCTTATCCACGTACTCCTTACGCCACTTCCTCAAGAATCTTCAGCAAAACAAATCGGTAATCTGGTTCCCCTCAAGTTCCCGGTTATCGATAAGCGTTCCTCCCTTCTTACGATTCTCTTTATTGACAGCTTTTCATTCCTATGTCATTTTTATAATTTACCATAGTTTTTCACATATTCAATCAAAAAAATATATGTGTATATCTATATTTTTTGATTATGTTACATGAGTATACAGTAAATGGGCAGATCGTCCTCTGGCAAATCTTTCCGATCTGTTCTATACTATTACCCGTGACCAAAAGGAAAGGATGCCTGCAGCATGGAAAAATACATCGATATCAACGAAAAAGGGTTCAGCATCCGGTGTAAATTGTTCTACCAAAAAGATTTCCGGAACATCCCCAGCTTAGTGATCTGCACCCATGGATTCGGGGGCAATAAAGAAAATCATTCTGCCGCCAAATTCGCCCAGCAGCTGATCACCAAGTATAAAGGATACGGAGCCCTGGTATTCGACTGGCCCTGTCATGGAGCGGATGCTCGGAAGAAGCTGGTGCTGGAAGAATTCATGACCTACCTGACCCTGGTGGTGGACTACGCCCGGAAGGAACTCCATGCCGCCACTCTCTACAACTACTCCACCAGTTTCGGTGCCTATCTGACGTTGAAATACATGGCGGAAATCGGGAATCCCTTCAAAAAAGTGGCTCTCCGCTGCCCGGGGATCCACATGTCCCAGCTGGTGAAGAATTACCTGTCTCCAGAAGAAATGGAGAAGTTGGAAAAGGGCAAGGAAGTCCAGGTGGGTTACGAACGAAAGATGAAAATGGACAAGCAGTTCGTGGACGACCTGGAAAAATCCGACGTGCGGAAGTACGAGTACTTCGACTGGGCGGACGATATGCTGATTCTCCACGGTACGAAGGACAAACTGGCCCCCATCGAAGATTCCCAGGAATTTGCCGAAAACAACGTGATCACCTTCATCCCGGTGGAAAACGCCAACCACACCTTTTCCGACCCGAAGACCAGCGATTTCGCTGCCCACACGATTGTGGAATTTTTCGGACCGGAAAAATAAAAAAGGGGGGGTGCACGTAACGTGCAACACCCCCGGTCTCATAAGCCGCATAGCGGCTCGGTCTCGGGTCTCGAGTCTCGAGCCGAATGAGAAATTTGCAAGCAAATTTTTTGAATGTACAAACCCTAATCTGCTAACGATAAGATATTCGTTTCTATATCCAGCACGATACTGGTTCTACACCTTCAAAAGAACCTGGCCATGGGGACAGGTTCTATCCAACGGCTCGAGACTCACGACTCGAGACCCGAGACCTCAAAAAGGGGGTGCTGCTCTCGCAGCACCCCCTTATTTTTTCGTCTCAAACAATGCTTCTACAAACTGCTGGGGATCGAAAGGCCGGAAATCCATCATCCCTTCCCCAATGCCGATCCATTTCACATCCAGCCCCAGTTCTTCCTTGATGGCGACCACCACGCCCCCTTTGGCGGTGCCGTCCAGTTTGGTGAGCACCACACCGGTCACATGGGCGGTTTCCAGGAAGATCTTGGCCTGGCTGATGGCATTCTGGCCAGTAGTGGCATCCAGCACCAGCAGGGTCTCATGGGGACCGTCAGGGATTTCTTTCCGGATTACCCGGTAAATTTTGTCCAGTTCTTTCATGAGATTGGTCTTGTTGTGGAGCCTCCCGGCCGTATCCACAAACAGCACATCTGCCTTTCGGGCAATGGCCGCCTGGACCCCGTCATAGACCACCGCCGCCGGATCCGCTCCATCCCCGTGGGCGATCACATCCACCTGGGCCTTCTTCCCCCATATCTGGAGCTGTTCCGTAGCACCGGCCCGGAAGGTATCCGCAGCGCACATCATCACCTTGTAGCCCATGAGACGGTAGTAATTGCTCAGTTTGCCGATGGTGGTGGTCTTCCCCACCCCGTTGACTCCTACTACCAGCACGATGGAAGGATGACCTTTGAAGCGCATCCGAGGCCCCGTGGTCTTCAGCATGTCGGCGATATAGTTTTTCAGGAAGGGCAGGGCTTCTGCCGGCGATTTAATCTGCCGAGTGGCTGCCGCCTTCCGGAGGGCAGCCATGATCTTTTCCGTGGTCTTGATCCCCACATCCCCGGCTACCAGGATCATCTCCATCTCATCCATGAAGTCGTCATCCAGTTCCACGCTGGCTCCCACCAGCTCTTCCATCCGTTCGGTGAAATTTTTCCGGGTCTTGCTGAGCCCGTCTTTCAGTTGTTCCATAAAACTCATGATTCCGGTACCTCCGATAATTTCACAGACAGGACCCTGGATACCCCCGATTCTTCCATGGTGACCCCGTGGAGTACATCTGCAGCCTCCATGGTTCCCTTCCGATGGGTAATCACAATGAACTGGGTCTTCTGTCCATATGCTTTCAGGAATTGGGCAAAACGGTCGATATTGGTTTCATCCAGCGGGGCATCGATTTCATCCAGGATCACAAAAGGTGCCGGCTGGTAAGTCAGGAGGGCGAAAAGCAGGGCGATGACGGTGAGGGCCCGTTCTCCTCCGGAAAACAGGGAAAGATTCCTCATCTTTTTCCCCGGCGGCTGGACTTCGATCTCGATGCCCGATTCCAGGATATGGTTTTCATCCTGGATCCGGAGCCGGGCCCGGCCTCCTCCGAACAGCTTTTCATAACAGTCTCCGAAATACCCGTTGATCTTGCTGAAGGCTTCCCGGAACCGGCGGGTCATATCTGTATTGATACCGCTGATTACGGTTTCCAGTTGGGCTTTGGCCTGGGTCATATCTTCATACTGGCCCTTCAGGAAGTCGTACCGTTCCCGAGCCGCCTGGTATTCTTCTTCGGCCGCCTGGTTCACCGGTCCCAGCTCCGTCAGTTCTTGGGAAGCCTGGGCTTCCCGTCTTTTCAGTTCCCCCTCCGGCAGTTCTCCGGGCAGAGCTTCCTCCCGAGCCGTTTCCTCGGTAAGTCCATAGGCTTCCATCAGCTGCTGCCGGCCGTGTTCGGCTTCCGCCGCCTTTTTCACCTGTTCCATCTCACTGTTGTGGAAACGCTGCTGGATGCTGGCTTCCTGTCCCTTCAAGATGATTCCCTGCTGGGTCAGCTGCTGCCGTTTGGCCAGGAACGCTTCCTTTTCCTGGAAGAACTGCTGCCGCGCCCCCTGGGACCCGGCCAGTTCCTGCTCCAGGGCCGTGAGCTTTTCCGCCAGTCCTGTCAATTCCTTTTCGCAGTCCTTGATCTTCGCTTCCTGCTGCTGGGCTTCCTCTTCCCCTCGGGTGATCTCCAGCTGGGTCTTTTCTCCCAGCTGATCGATGGACTGGATCCGGGCGTTCAGGGCTTCCAGCTGGCTTTTCCCTGCATTGACGGAAATCAAGGCATCCTGGTGCCGGCGGGCAGCCGCTTCCAGCCGGGTCCGCTGTTCCACCAGTCCCTCACTGAGGGCCTGGGCCGCTTTTTTCCCTTCCAGATCGTCATTTTCCAGTTGCTCCACTTTGGGGGCCAGTTCCTGGACTTGGGCTTGGAGCGCCAGGAATCGCTCTGTTCCCTGCCGTTTCTCCTGCAAAAGCACTTCCATTGCTTCCTGCTGCTTCTTTTTCTGAGCCGTTTCCTGCTGGACCCGCGCCTCAGTCCCGGCTTTTTCCACTTCGATTTTCTGGAGTTCTTCCAGACACTGCTGCCGGGCTTCTCTCTGTTCCCGGCCCCGCTGGGTCAGGGCTTCCAGCTGCTGCTGACAGGCTCCGCAGGACGCTTCCAGCTGCTGGGATTCCTCCGTGAGCTGCCGGATTTCCTGTTTCCGGGAGAGGAAACTTTTTCCCGGCTGCTTCTGGCCGCCGCTGAGGGAACCACCCGCATAGACCACATCCCCTTCTAAGGTCACCACCCGCACCCGCATATCGGTTTTCCGGGCAGCTGCCAGGGCATGTTCCAAGGTATCGGCTACCAGCACCTGACCCAAGAGGAACTGGACTGCCGGCCGGATTTTTTCCTCACAGCGGACCAGATCCGCAGCTATGCCGATGATGCCCGGACAGTCCAAAGCCGTTTTTTCCCGGCTGCCCAGGAAGCGTGGCCGCAGGGTATCCAAAGGAAGGAAGGTAGCCCGTCCTCCCTGTTGCTCTTTCAAATAGGCAATGGCTTCCTGGGCCGCCCGTGCATCTTGGGTGATGATGTTCTGGAGTGCGCCTCCCAGGGCCGTTTCCAAGGCGGTCACATAAGCATCTTCTACCGTAAACAGTTCCGCTGCCACGCCGCAGATCCGTTCTTGGAAAGGAGCCCTGGCTCCCAACACCGTCCGCACCCCTTTGCTGAATCCTTCATGCTCCCGTTCCATAGCAGAAAGCACTTGGAGACAGGCTTTTTTCTGGTTCAGGGTCCGCTGGGCACCTTCCAGCCGGCGGTTCTCTTCCCGGTAACTTTGGACGCTTTTTTCCAGTTTCTCATTCAGCTGCCGGGCTTGTGCCTCCAGCTGCTGTTTCCGGCTTTCCAAGCCTTCCAGCCGGGATTTCTCTTCCTGGAGCTGTTCCGTCACGGCCTGAAGACCTTCTTCTCCTTCCCGGATTTTTTCCTTCAGCTGTTCCTGCTGCCGATGGAGCCGTTCCTGTTCCTGCCGCACCCCGGACAGCTGATTCCGGGTCATCACCAAGGTCCGCATGCTGTCAAAAGCCTGCGCCTGATAAGTCTTTAGTTTTTCCTCTGCCCCCTGGACCACTCCGGTAAGGGTTTCCTTTTCTGCAGCAGCCTTTTCCAGCAGTTTCTGAGCCCGGTACTGGGTTTCTTCCAGTTTATCATACTCCTCAGTCACCAGGTTCAGGTTCTCCTGACTCTGGGCCAGTTCTTCCTCCAATCCCTTCCGGCTCTTGGCCAATTGAGCGATCCGGTTCCGGCTCTGCTGGATCCGTTCTCCCAATACAGCCTGTTGGCTCCGGTAGCCTGCGGCTTCCTTTTCCCGAGCCAATGTCTTTTCCTGGTAGGCATTATAGGCGGTTTCCCGTTCTTGGAGCTGCTGCTCCAGGTCTTCTTCTTGTTTTCCCAGGGTACTTGAAAGTTCTGCCAATTCCTGGAGCTGTTTTTCCAGGCTTTGGAGTTTTTCCGTCAGCTGCGCCTTCTCTTTTTCTAGAGAAGCCAGCTGTCCCAAGATCCGGGTCACCTTCACCTGCCGCAGCCGGGCACTGATTTCTTTATACTGCCGGGCTTTTTCCGCTGCCGCAGACAGGGGGACCAGCTGATTCTCGATTTCATTCTGGATATCATGGATCCGCAGCAGGTTGGCTGCCGTATCATCCAGCTTCCGCAGGGCTTCCTTTTTCCGCAGACGGTACTTGGCGATCCCTGCCGCTTCCTCAAAGATGGCCCGTCGGTCTTCCGGACGGCTGTTGAGGATCTCGTCGATCTTATTCTGGCCGATGATGGACAGGGATCCCCGCCCCAGCCCTGTATCCGCCAAAAGGGCCACTACATCCTTCAGCCGGCAGTTTTTCTGGTTGATGGAATATTCGCTGTCCCCGCTCCGGTACACCCGGCGCTGGAGACATACTTCCTCGAAATCCACCGGCAGGCAGTGGTCCGTATTGTCGAACACAAGGGATACTTCCGCCATCCCCATAGGCCGGCGGCCGCTGCTTCCGGCGAAAATCACATCCTCCATCTTCGTGCCCCGGAGGTATTTGACGCTCTGTTCCCCCAGGACCCAGCGGATGGCATCGGAAATATTGCTCTTGCCGCTGCCGTTGGGCCCCACAATGGCAGTGATGCCCGGTTCGAATTCGATATTCACTTTGTCTGCAAAGGATTTAAACCCATGGGCTGAAAAGCTTTTTAAACGCACGGCATTCCCTTCTCAGGCCCGGAGGTCCGACAGAGACACTTCATCATTTCCGTCGATTTCCGCCAGTGCCACATCCACAGTCTCGCTGTTGCTGGTAGGGACATTCTTTCCCACATAATCGGCCCGGATGGGCAGTTCCTTGTGGCCCCGGTCCACCATCACCGCCAGCTGGATGGCTTTGGGCCGCCCCATGTCGATCAGGGCATCCAGGGCACTGCGGATGGTCCGGCCGGTGAAAAGCACGTCATCCACCAAGATCACGGTTTTCCCATTCAGATCGAAATCGATGTCCGTCTCACTGATCACCGGGTTGTATCCCAGGGTGGACAGATCATCCCGGTAAAGGGTGATATCCAATGATCCCACCGGCAGTTTCACTCCTTCGATCTGCTGGATTTCCCGGCTCAGCCGGTCGGCCAGAGGGACGCCCCGGGTGCGGATCCCCACCAGTACCACATTTTCCACACCCTTGTTCCGTTCCACGATCTCATGGGAGATCCGGACCAAAGCACGGCGCATGGCATCGGCATCCATAATGGTTTTTTTCTTGACAGAAGTGGTCATAACGATTGCCTCCTTTTAATGGAACTGCCCGTGGCGCAGACGGGTCAGGATGGTTTGCATATCTTCCGGCACCGGAGCCGTAAACGTCATCCATTCTCCAGTGCGGGGATGGCGGAAAGTGAGCTGCTCCGAATGGAGCGCCTGTCCGCTGATGGAAAAACAGGTCTTCTGGGGGGCATATTTCGGGTCTCCCACCAGGGGATGTCCGATATACGTCATATGCACCCGGATCTGATGGGTCCGTCCCGTCAGGAGACGGCAGCGGACCACGGTAAACTTGCCATACCGTTCCAACACTTCATAATCCGTAGCCGCCCAGCGGCCTCCCTGGGGAACCACCGCCATCTTTTTCCGGTCCCGGGGATCCCGGTCCAGCTGGGTCTCGATATGGCCGTGATCTTCTTTGATATTCCCCCGGACAATGGCCAGATAGGTCCGTTTGGCTTCTTTTTTCTGGATCTGTTCTGCCAAGGAAAGGTGGGCCTTGTCATTCTTGGCGCAGATCATCACCCCGCTGGTATCTTTGTCCAGCCGGTGGACGATGCCGGGCCGGATGACCCCGTTGATCCCCGAAAGGTCTTTGCAGTGGTACAGCAGGGCATTGACCAGTGTCCCATCCGGATTCCCAGCTGCCGGATGGACCACCATGCCCCGAGGTTTGTTCACCACGATTACATCCTCGTCCTCGTAGAGGATATCCAGCGGGATATTTTCCGGCTTTGCCTCCAGATCCGCCGGGGGCAGCACCGTGACCTGGAACACATCGCCAGTTTTCACTTTATAGTTGGCCTTCACTGGCTTTCCTTCCCTGGCGATCAGTCCTTCCTGGATGTCATGCTGGACATTGGACCGGGTGCATCCCAGCCGGGCTGCCAGGAACACGTCCGCCCGCAGGCCTTTTTCTTCTGCCGTGGCCGGACCCGTCACCGTCAGGGCGGCCCCTTCTGGAATCACTTTTTTTTCTCCGGGCTGGTTTTCTTCCCGGATTCGTTCTCCAGCATACTCCATACGATCAGCCCCACTCCCAGACAAATAAAGATATCCGCCACGTTGAACACAGGCCAGAAATGAAAGTCCACAAAATCGATCACATACCCGGTGGCGATCCGATCGATCAGGTTCCCCAAGGCACCTCCCAGGAACAGTCCCGTTCCCAGCCGGGCTTTGGGGCCTTCCCGCCGGATGTGGTCCCGGAGCAGGAAAATGGCTCCTGCCGCAGCCAAGGTAATCACTACAAAGAAAGCCCGCTGGTATTCTAAGAGACCGAAGGCAGCTCCCGGGTTCAGTACATAGGTACAGCTGACCACCCCGGGAATCACCGGAAAGCTCATGCCGACAGTCATGGTATGGGTAATGAAAAGTTTGGTGATCCGGTCCAGCAGGACCACCAGGAAAATCTGGATGAGCATCAAATGCAATAGGCTCCTTTAGCTATTTTGGTATAAAAAAAGAAAGAGCCCTACAATGCCGTACCAATTCCGAGTTTTGAACCTGCCTAAGCAGGTGGGTGCCCTCCCTGTCATATCTGATGTCCCCTCGAAAGGGCATATCATCAACGGCCGGAGTTCACGGGCTCCCTTATAGAGAGTGTTGGCTCAAAACATATGGAATTCGACTCGCACATCGGAGGGTTGCTCTTTTATCTGTATTATACAGCCTGATAGACAGATTGTCCAGTTTTTCAAAATTTTTTTGGAAGCCAGTCCTTTTTGTATCCTTTATTTTCCTAGGAATACAGGTTTCCGTTTTTCTAGGAAGGCTTTCATGCCTTCTGCCTGGTCCAAAGTGGCAAAGCAGTTTCCAAAGACCTGGGCTTCATAACTGAGAGCCGAAGCAAGGTCCATGGACATGCCATGGTTGATGGCATCCTTGGCAGATCCAATGGCAATGGGACCTTTCTCCATGATCTTCCGGCAGACTTTTTCACAGGTATCCAGCAGCAGTTCCGGAGGGAGGACCCGATTCACCAGCCCGATCCGGTACGCTTCCTGGGCATCGATCAGGTCACCCGTATAGATCATTTCTTTGGCACGCCCCTTCCCAATGAGCCGTGTCAGCGTCTGGGAACCGCCGAAACCGGGAATGATCCCATAGTTGACTTCCGGCTGTCCGAATTTCGCTGTGGTGGATGCATAGCGGAAATCGCAGGCCAGGGCCAGCCCCAGTCCTCCGCCCAGACAGTACCCATTGACAGCGCCGATCACCACCATAGGAAGATTTTCGATGGCATTGAACACTTCATGGCCAAAACGAGAAAAGGTCATGGCCTCATGGGCCGTCATCTGACTCATGGCAGTCAGATCCGAACCGGCCACAAAGGCTTTTTCTCCTGCACCCTGCAGGATCACGGCCTTCACCCGTTCGTCATTCCGCAGCCCATCGATACAGCTCTTCAGTTCCTGAAGCGTCAGGATGTCCAGCGCATTCAAGACTTTGGGCCGATTGATGCTGACAATGGCCACGCCTTCTTCTTTTATCGTTACTAATAAATTTTTGAATTTTTCCATAGTCATCTCCGTAAAATTTGATTTTTTAGAATATTGTAACGTATCCGGTAGGGATTTGGCAATATAGAAACAAAAAATTCCTTATGAAGTTTACCTACTCTGACCACAGACAAACACAAAAGCGCCTGCATCTTTCGATGCAGGCGTCTTCTCTTAACCGGCAGCTCCCTATCCTCCCGGACCGTTTCCAGTCGAGTACTTTCGGC
>ERZ791917.173-NODE-173-length-88942-cov-5.065926_pt1 | contig 88942 bp, 71 predicted proteins | sample MGYA00510138_ERZ791917 | MGnify/ENA primary metagenome ERZ791917 (study PRJEB30046, sample SAMN00792102) | human gut metagenome | study: EMG produced TPA metagenomics assembly of the A metagenome-wide association study of gut microbiota in type 2...
TGTTGCCAGAACAGCGACCTGAACGCTGCGCGTCTGCCAATTCCGCCAAGTGGGCTTTCCGATGACAATATTTATAATAGCAAAAGTTTTTAGAAAAGGGAAGGTCTTTTTACAAAAAACTTGTCTTAATTACTTCCCCGCTGGACTTGACCAGCTGCATGTATTCACCCCGGACGGCGACCAGGGCCGCCGTCCGAGCTGTTTCCCTGTTGACTGATCAGCCGGCTGGAAATCCCGGTCCGGGTCTTGATCCACTCGTCACTGGTTTCCATGATCTGGCTCAAGTCGTCGTTGCTGACCGCAAATTCGGACAGGTAACGGCTGCTTTTTGCAATTCTATCGTAAGGCAAGGCTGACCCCTTTCCTGTTCAAAACTATAATTTTGTTGACATGTATAAAGTATAGTCCTGGCCTAAAAAACATCAATACTATTCACGTACCGTATAGTCTACAAATACCTTATAAAGCTAGTATTCATAAGTTTTTTGCGTTCCTGGCCCATATATAGCTTTTTCTTTTTTATTTTTTTGTTGGCAAAAAGAAAAGACCCGGAGACATTTGCTCCGAGTCTGTCGACTAAGTTGTTATTTTTTTAAATCTTATGTTATTTTTCCAGCCGCTTCTGCTCTATCCGCTTTCTGGCCTCCTGCAGCTTTTCCTGCTTGCTGTTGATGTTTTTGACCCCCAGGATATCCAAAAAGAAAGTAAAGATCGGGACACTGACGATCAAGCCCCAGGTACCGAAGAAGTGCTCACCAAAGAGCAGGACCACGAAGGTGTAGAAGATAGGCAATTCCGTCTTGCTGGACATGAATTTCGGGTTCAAGATATAGGTTTCCAGGGTGTGCAGGACAGCGATCATGATCAAAATATAGATCACGTCCTGGATCCCGCCGACCGTATAAGCCACCAGAGACAGAGGAATCAAGGAAATGATCACCCCGGCCACCGGGACCAGGCTGCAGATGAAGACCATGAGTCCCAGGGCAAAAATCTGCGGCATCTTCATAACCGCCAGGCAGACAATGGTCAAAGCCGTGTTGCAGATGGCAATAAAGAACTGGGCTTCCAGCACCACCCCGAAGGTATTGGTAAACTTGCGGCCAAAGTAGGCAATGTCTTCAAAAAGCCAGCCAAAGAGGCCGGACTTCAAAAAAGACTGGCTGAAGGTCTGCATTTCTTTTAACTCAATCGTGTAAAAGAAGCTCAAGACCAGGGCCATGACAAAGGACATGGTGACTGACCCGAAACCCTTCAAGGCCGCCGTCAGCGCCGTTAAGCTGCTCTTGACCTGGCTGGAGATCGTTTTTTCAGAGACATACTTGTGCAGCTGGGTCATCAGCCAGCCCACGTCATTGGTCTGGTAATAGGCGATCACCGACTTGGTCATCTTGGTCACCTGCTTGACCAAAACCGGGACATAGTAGCGCAGGGCAAAGTAAAGCAGGACGACGATTAAAAGATAGGTCAAAGCGACAATCAATTTGTCAGAAACATGCTTGAATTTCCCCTGGACGAACCTGACCAGGTGAACGATCAAGAAGGTGAAGATAAAGGTGAGCAAGATCGTGTTCATCATCGCCCGCACATAGTACAGGGCCAGAATGATCATGACCAGGACCGTTGCCCGCCGCAAGTGAATGTTGTTTTTAAATCTGTTCCATAAACTGGCTTCCATAGTGCCTTCCCCAACTAATTAATTTCCGGAAAAAATTATTTTGTTTATTGTAAACTTTTGCACCAGAAAAAACAAATCAGAAGGCACCGCCGCCGCTGCCGCCCCCAAAACCGCCGCTGGAGACACTGGAGGCCGAGAAATTGCCGCCTGAGCCTGCTGAAGAAGAAATCGCCGCATCAAAGCTGGAGGCAAAGGCACCGTAGCTGGCACCGGCATAGTAGTAGGTCCAGTAAGGATCGGCCGCGATCTCTTCCGGGAATTCCAGCTTTAGCTGCTTGAGTACCTTCTTGGCCAGGCCAAAGGCAATGGCATAAGGCATGACCTGCTCCCACAGGGTCAGTTCCCCGATGTCGCGCAGCTTGAACTGGCCGATGTCATCCAGCATGGCTTCAAAGCCTAAAGCCTGTTCGGTCGCCTTTGCCCCCTTTTCCGTCAAGGAAGAGAAGCGGTGCAGGCGCAGGCAGGCCAGACCAAAGGCAGCCAGCACCCAGAGGATGGCTGGAAAGAGCCAGAAGGTGTATTTGTCATAAAGGAAGAAGCAGACGACGATAGCTGCCACTGAGACAAACATCAAGCCCAGAGTATAGAGTGACAAAAGCTCCTTCCGGTCCTGCAATTTCTGGTCAATGTAGCCCTCCTTGATCAAGGCCTTTTGGCTGGCCTCCTGCCAGCTTTTGAAGCTGGAAGTAATCCCCTTTCTGCCGCCATATTGCTTTAAGTCCTTGTTGCTGAAACTTTGCCCGTTGCCAAGCTTTTTGAAAAGCCTGTTTAAAAGCGGCAGGTCGCCCTTGTACTTGCTGGTCTTGGCATAAGTGAAGTTCTTCCCCTTCTTACCTGCCTGGATGGTAATTTCACCCCGGCCGGCCCGGAGGGCGATTTCTCCGGCCAAGGCCTTGCCGTCCGGGTCTTTTTTGGTCACCAGGATCTGGGCCATGGTCGGACTGAAAGCGGGAATTTCAAAATTATGGCCGATTTCTTTCTTGGCCTTGACCGGGCTGCCCGACTTTCTGCTCTTGATAAAGACCGGCAGATAAAGTAGCGGTGATAAGGCAAAAAGGGCCAGGCCGATCAATTCATAAACGTTGTGGCGGGCCTTTTTTGCGGCGGTTTCCTTAGCCAGGGCTTTTTCTTGATCCACGACTTTAGCCGCGATTTCCCCGGAATGCTGCTTTTTATTCTGGCCAACTAAACTGTTTGGAAAAAGCAGGTGCAGCTCCAGAAAAGTCGCTTCCGGCAAAGTGGCTACTTCTGCTTTAACCAGGCCCTTTTCCTTGTCAACGGTCAAATGGCCATTAGCATTGACATGGGCCCAGCCTTTCAAGAAGGACAGCTTTTTATCCTGGAAGCGGACAGTCGCTGTAACATTGGAAATCTCTTTATCCCAGCCATCCCCGACAATCTTGAAGTTCAGTTCAGAAGCGTCCTCATAGCTGTCAACCGCTCCGGAAATCTTGTAGCGGTAGACCACCTGGACCTTCCCATCTTCAACATGGTGGTAAACCTTGAACTTGTAGGAATTACCATCTTTATTGAAGTGGTAGACATTACCGCTGGCCGCCTGGTTGTTCAAGTCCGGCTTGACCGTCTTTCCGCTGGCCAGGTCTTTGACCTCGACGCTCTGCCCGCTGACCTTCTGCCCGCTGGCTAAGTTCTGGGTGTAATAAACCCCGTTAGCTGAATCGTCAAAATCATAGACGATCTTCCGGGTCATTGACAAGGACCCGTCAGAATTAACAACTGCCGTGACATCCATCTTGGTCAGGTCATAATCGGCAAAAACTTTTTCTGGTAAAAAGAAGGCCGAAAAGCTGGCCAAAAATAAAGCCAGGACCCAAAGATACTTCCGTTTCATCTTTTTTCTCCCTTTCATTTTTCCATTGTTCAGACAAGCAAGGCTAGCTGACGCAATTTGAGAATATTTTTTCTTAATTTTATTATAATTCAAGCAGCAATTGCTTGGCAACGCGAAAAACATCAGCATTTATTGCTAGAAAACAAGCCTTTCTTATGTTTACATCCCTAAGGCGTGGTATACTTTATTTATTAACGTGGTCTAATAGACCAAATTGTGTTGGGAGGAAATACAATGCGCAAACCAATGCTGGCCGGCATCCTTGCCGCTGAACTCGCTTTAGTCGGGGCAGCTGTCTTTTATCACCAAAGCCAGGCTGACAAGAGCAGTCAGTCTGCTGGCAGCAGCAAGACCTACAAGGTTTACAGCAAGGCGGAAAAGGCCAAGGCCGACAAAGACAAAGAAGACGAAAAGTCCAAATCATCAAGCAAGGATAAAAGCAAGAGCAAGAAGAGCAAAAAGAAGTCATCCAGTTCTTCAAGTTCTTCAGAAGACATGAGCCAATCATCATCTAGTGAATCTTCATCAAGTGACTCTTCAAGTTCTTCAAGCGAGGATTCATCCAGTTCAAGCTACAGCTACTCCAGCCAGGCCAAGTCTAGCAAGAAGAAGTCGACCAAGAGCTCAAACAGTTCAAGCTCCACTACTTGGGGATCAGCATACAGCAACTCAACTTACAGCTACTCCAGCCCAAGCAGCTCAAAGAGCTCCACTAAGTCATCTGCTTCAACTAGCTCTTCCAGCTACACGCCTAAGAAGAACAGTACGACCAGCAGCAAGTCTACGGCTGACGATGATGTCGACACGACTGAAGACCTGCCAGAAGAAACCATCAACAACGACAGCGATAATTAAAGAGTTGGCAAACAAAAATAGTTCAAGATCGTTTATGATCTTGAACTATTTTTTTACGCTTTTTTAGCTGCTTTTTATTCTTTGTGAGACTTAACGTCTTCCGCTGCTTCAGCTTCCAGGGAAGCTTCGTACTTTTCAACGCCTTCCTTGGCTGCTTCAGCGACTTCGATGCCCAGGTCGGTCAATTGCTGGTCAGCAACCGGAGCCGGAGCGTGCATCATTGGTTCGCTTGCGCTAGCGTTCTTCGGGAAGGCAATGACGTCACGGATATTGTCCTTGCCTGCCAAAAGCATGGCGAAGCGGTCCAAGCCGATAGCCAGGCCGGCGTGCGGCGGGAAGCCCATGTCAAGGGCATCCATCAAGAAGCCGAATTGTTCGTAGGCGCGTTCCTTAGTAAAGCCTAAAGCCTTGAACATCTTTTCCTGGATGTCCCGCTTGTGAATCCGGATGGAGCCGCCGCCCAGTTCGTAACCGTTCAAAACGATGTCGTAACTGCGGGCGTGAGCCTTGTGCGGGTCGGTTTCCAGGAGTTCAATCCCCTTGTCGTCTGGCATGGTGAATGGGTGGTGGGCTGCAATCCATCGCTCGTCGCCTTCATCATATTCAAAGAGCGGCCAGTCAACAACCCAGAGGTACTTGTAAGTATCCTTTGGAATGATGCCAGTTTCCTTGGCGGTTTGCCGGCGCAGGTAGTCCAGGGAGTCGCAGCAGACCTTCCATTGGTCAGCGATGAAAAGGAGGAGTTCTCCGCCTTCCAGGCCAAATTCTTGAACCAAGCCGGCTTTTTCTTCATCACTCAAGAAGCGGGAAACAGGACCGGAGAAGTCGCCGTCTTCATACTTGACCCAGGCCAGGCCCTTGGCGTGGTAACGCTTGATGTAGTCCTGCATGGCTTCGATCTTCTTGCGGGAGTAGAACTTAGCCCCGCCCTTGACCGCGATCCCGCGGACAAAGCCGCCGTTTTCCAGGGCAGAAGCAAAGACCTTGAAACCGGACTTGGCAAAGACAGAACCCAAGTCGTGGATCAGCATTTCGTAACGGGTGTCCGGCTTGTCGCAGCCGTATTTGTCCATGGATTCCTGCCAAGTGATCCGCGGCAGCGGCAGCTGCAGGTCGATCCCCTTGACATCCTTCATAACCTTAGCCAGGAGGCCTTCAGTTACTTCTTGAACACCTTCTTCATCCATGAAGGAAGTTTCCAGGTCGATCTGGGTGAATTCCGGCTGCCGGTCCCCACGCAAGTCTTCGTCTCTGAAGCAGCGGGCGATCTGGTAGTACTTGTCAAAGCCGGCCCCCATCAAGAGCTGCTTGAAGATTTGCGGTGACTGCGGCAAGGCGTAGAAGGAGCCTGGGTAAACTCGGGAAGGAACCAGGTAGTCCCGGGCGCCTTCCGGCGTTGACTTGCCCAGGTCTGGGGTTTCAATGTTGATGAAGCCTTCCCCTGACAGGTAAGCGTTGGTAGCAGTCATGATCTGGGCCCGCATGATCAAGGCGTTTTGCAAGGTTGGCCGGCGCAAATCCAGGTAGCGGTACTTCAGCCGAGTCTGTTCGCTGGCTACCAGATCATCCCTGATTTCAAATGGCGGAGTCTTAGCCTTGTTCAAGACCGTGATTTCGCTGGCAATGACTTCCACTTCACCGCTCTTCATGTCCGGGTTCTTGCTAGAACGTTCGTTAACGTGCCCCTTGACTTCGACTACGTATTCCTGGCCCAAAGAAGAGGCTACATCCATCAATTCCTGGCCGGAATCGTGGTTGACTACGACTTGAACGATCCCTTCCCGATCGCGCAGGTCGATAAAGATCAGCTGGCCCAGATTCCGGACCCTTTGCACCCAGCCGTAAAGAAGGACGTCTTGGTCCAGGTACTGGCTGGTAATGTTGCCACAATAATCAGTTCTTTTTTCCATTTGCATCATTTTGCTAAAAATCTCCTATTTTTCGATCTTGGAAAGCAGGTCTGCCTTGTCTTCCAAGTCAGTAAATTCCAGACTGAACTGTTCCCCGTCGCTCAAGCGCTTGACGGTTAATTTGCCTTCAGCCAGTTCCTTGGCTCCCAGTGTCACGACGTAGCGGGCCCCGACCCGATCAGCCTTTCTGAACTGGGCCTTGAGCTTCTTCTGGTCAACATCGTATTGGGCGCTGAAGCCAAGAGAGCGGAGCTGGCGGGCAACTTCCACGGCCTTAATGTCGGTGCCTTCACCAATATTGGTGATGAAGAAGTCGATCCCTTGGTCTTCAAACATTTCCGGATTTTGTTTGGAGAGAACCAGCATCAGTCTTTCTTCCCCGATCCCGAAGCCGACGGCTGGGGTTTCCGGGCCGGAGAATTCTTCAACCAGGTGGTTGTAGCGGCCCCCGCCCAGGACAGTTGACGGGCTGGACCACAGGGACTTGTCGTCAACCATAAATTCAAAGATCACGCCGGTGTAGTAGTCCAGGCCCCGGACCAGGTCGTCGTCGATGACGTACTTAACGCCCAGCTTGTCCAGACTGGCCAGAATCTTGTTGAAGTTTTCCTTGGATTCCTCGTCCAGGTAGTCCCGGATCTTCGGGGCTTCCGGCAAAAACTGCTGATCTTCTTCGGCCTTGGAGTCCAGGATCCGGAGCGGGTTCTTGCCCAGCCGTCTTTGGGAGTCTTCTGAAAGCTGGTCCTTAACCGGTGTAAAGTAGTCTACCAGGGCATCGTGGTAAGCCTGGCGGACCTGGCTGTCACCCAAAGTGTTGATGTGCAGCTCGTAGTTCTTAACCCCCAGTTCAGCCAGGAGGTCGTGACCTAGCAGGATGGTTTCCACATCAGCCAGGTAGCCGTTTGAACCGAAGCTTTCCACCCCGATCTGGTGGAATTCTCTTTGCCGGCCGGCTTGCGGACGTTCGTACCGGTACATCGGGGCAATGTAGTAGACGTTGAAAGGCTTGACATAGTCCGGGCCGTAGATCTTGTTTTCCACGTAGGCCCGCACTACCCCAGCCGTGCCTTCTGGCCGGAGGGCGATGTGACGGCCGCCCTTGTCTTCAAAATCGTACATTTCCTTTTCAACCACGTCACTGGTTTCACCAGATGACCGGGAAAAGAGTTCGTAATTTTCAAAACTTGGCGTTCTGATTTCATGGTAGTTGGCCCGCTTGAAGAGGTCACGGGCAGTTTGTTCCACCTTTTCCCACTGGCCGGACGTTTCCGGGAGAATATCGACTGTACCTTTTGGTCTTTGAACTCTCATAATTTCACCTTTGTTTCCTTGTTTTGACTAAGATAATAAAAAGCGCCCTTGAATTTAATCAAGGGCGCTTGAAAACAGCACGGTACCACCTTTTGCTTGCTGTCATTAACGCTGACGAAACGAACCATTATCTGCTAAAGGGTCACAGCTAGCAGCCATCTGCTCTTTCACCAAACGGGCAGTCTCTAAAAAGGCCGGGCTATCTTCATTCTTTGTCATTGATAATTCTCATTAAGTTTATCCTGTTTTGCCCTCCTAATCAAGGGCTGAGGGGAAAAAATTACAGGTCTAAGACAATCGTAAAGGGACCATCGTTTTCCAGTTCGACCTTCATGTCCGCGCCAAACTCCCCACTTTCCACAGTCAGGCCCTGCTTAACCAGCTCCTGGTTAAAGTCTTCCCAGAGCTGGCTGGACTTAGGCGGCCGCATGGCGTGGACAAAACTTGGCCGGTTCCCCTTCTTGGTATCGGCCAGGAGGGTAAACTGGCTGACGGACAGGATCTGCCCGCCGACATCCTTGATGCCCAGGTTGGTCTTGCCAGCTTCATCTTCGAAGATCCGCATCTTGGCAATCTTGTCGGCGGCTTTGACCACCTGCTCTTCCCCGTCGCCTTCAGCCAGGCCGACTAATAAAAGCAGACCCTTTTGGATCTGGCCGACGGTCTCGCCGTCAATTCTGACGGCGGCATGATTGACTCTTTGAATTACTACGCGCATTTTTCTAAAAATCTCCCTGCTTCTAGCTTAGTTATCCGTCCGCTTGGTGTCATAAACGTCTGGGATGTCCCGCAGCTTGGCCATAATATCGTTCAGCTGGGCAGCATTCTTGACTTCGACCGTGATGTAGAAGTGGGCAATGTTTTCTTCGTTGACGCTGGCTGAAACATTGGTGATGTTATTGGTCAAGGCATTCAAGCGGTTGATGACGTCACCCAGCAGTTTCTGCCGGTTGTAGCCAAAGAGCTCGAAGTTGGCATTGAAGCTGGCCTGCTTGCCTTCGTCAATGTTATTCCATTCAACATCGATCATCCGCCCTTGGGCAGCCGGGTCCGCACTGACCACGTTCCGGCAGTCAGCCCGGTGGACAGTGACCCCCCGGCCCTTGGTCACATAGCCGACGATCGGGTCGCCTGGGACCGGGTTGCAGCACTTGGCAAAATGCAGGTCCAAATCTTCCAGGCCCTGGACTCTGACCAAGCTGTCCGGCTTTTTGCCCTTGGTCCTGGACTTGGCATCGTCTTTTTGCGGAGCGGGCTTTTTAACCACGCTGGAAGCTGTTGCCTGCTGGCCGGCGGACATGATCTGGGCTTCAAACTGCTTCTGCTTCTCTTCTTCCTGCTGCCGGCGCAGGTCGGCCGTCAAGCGGTTGTAGATAGATAAGGCAGACATGTTGCCAAAGCCGATAGCAGAGTACATGTCTTCGTCGGTCTTGAAGCTGAAGTGGTCCAGGACTTCGTCGATGTGTCTCTTGTCCAAAAAGTCCTTGGCGCTTAAGTCGTTTTCCTTGAGCAGGTCAACCAGCTCACTCTTGCCCCGGGCCACGCTCTCTTCCCGGTCAACATCTCTGAAGTAGCGGCGGATCTTGTTCTTGGCCCGGGAGGTCTTGACCATTTCCGCCCAGTCTCTTGACGGCCGGGCATTGCTTTGGGTCAAGATGTCGACCACGTCCCCGTTCTTCAGCTTGTAGTCCAAAGGAACCAGCTTGTCGTTGACCTTGGCCCCGATGGCGTGGTCGCCGACTTGGGTGTGGATGGCGTATGCAAAGTCCAGGGTGACTGATCCTTTAGGCAGTTCGTAGACTTCCCCTCTTGGCGTAAAGACGTAGACCTTGTCGGCAAAAATATCCGAATGAACGGCTTCCATGAACTCGTCAGCGTCGCTGGAATCCTTCTGCAGCTCCAGGATTTCCCGGCCGATATCGAGAGCCCCGCCGTCTTTTTCATCAACGCCTTGGAAGTTGCCCCGCTTGTAAGCCCAGTGGGCCGCGACACCGTATTCAGCAACCTCGTGCATTTCTTCAGTTCTGATCTGGATTTCCAAAGGCTTGCCGCCAGGGCCAATGATGGTCGTGTGCAGGGACTGGTAGCCGTTGGCCTTAGGCATGGCAATGTAGTCCTTAAAGCGGCCCGGCATTGGCTTCCACTTGGTATGAACTGCCCCTAAAACTGCATAGCAGTCCTTAACCGTCGGCACGATCACCCGGACAGCCAGCAAGTCATAGATTTCGTTGAAGTCCTTGTGCTTGTTGACCATCTTCTTATAGATGGAATAGATGTGCTTTGGCCGGCCACTGATGTCGTACTTGATCCCTAAGGAATCAAGAGTTCCCCGCAAGTAGTCGATGGCGTCCTTAATGTAGCCTTCCCGTTCACTGCGCTTGGCGTCCATCATGGAGACGATCTTGTAGTACTCTTCCGGGTTCATGTAGTGGAAGGACATGTCTTCCAGTTCCCACTTGATGGTCCCGATCCCCAGCCGGTCAGCCAATGGAGCATAGATGTCCAGGGTTTCAGCGGCAATGCGGCGCTGCTTGTCTGGGCGCAAATGTTCCAGGGTATGCATGTTGTGCAGGCGGTCAGCCAGTTTAACCAGGATGACCCGAAGGTCTTTAGCCATGGCGATCAGCATCTTGCGGTGGTTTTCCGCCAGGAATTCCTTGTGGGACTTATATTCGTACTTGTTCAGCTTGGTGACCCCGTCAACGATGAAGGCCACGTCGGCGCCGAACTTTTCCTTGATGTCGTCGTTGGTGACCGAGGTGTCTTCAACCGTGTCGTGCAAAAAGCCGGCAGCCACCGTGTCCGGGTCCAGGCCTAAATTGGCCAGGGTCCCTGCTACCTGGGTCGGGTGGACAATGTACGGCTGGCCAGAGGCTCTGGTTTGTCCCTCATGGGCCCGGGCCGCGAATTGATAGGCACTTTCGACAAAGGCCAATTGGTCGGCCGTCATATATTTCTTGCAGGCGGCCATGACCTGCTCGTGAGTCATTTCAATATACTTTGACATCTAGATCACCAGTTTCTAACATTTAATTAATCAGTACCTGTTATTTTAGCGCAAAAAGTTCTATTAACACAAGCTTAAACTCTTAAGCTGGACTGCTTATAAAAAAATGAGAGTTTCTTTTGCTTTTATTTTAACGCATTTTTCCTCAAATACTGAAACAGTTAGTCATGCTTGCGGGAAATTGCCAGACCGATCCAGCGGCCAGCCCGCATCTTAAGATCGATTTGGAAGGAATTCTCTGCCAGGGCCTGTTCAATTTTTGGCAGCTGCAGGTAGTCGATCCCGGAGAAGATGACCTGGCCGTCTTCATTCAAGTGACTTTCCAGCTGCGGAATTAGGTCCAAAAGGATTTCAGCTAGGATATTAGCCACGATCAAGTCAAACTTGCCATCAACGTCAGCCAGGAGGCTGGTCTTTTGCAAGGCAATGTCGTGGATGCCGTTTAAGGCCGCGTTTTCTTTAGCTGCCGTCATTGATTCATCAGAAATGTCCGTGGCCAAAACGCTCTTGGCCCCCAGCTTGTGGGCAGCAATGGCCAAAATGCCGGACCCCGTCCCCACGTCAGCGACAGTAAGTGGCTTGACCATGGCCCGTTCAATGCCCAGCATGGCCAGCTGAGTGGTCTGGTGGTTGCCAGTCCCAAATGCCAGACCCGGATCCAGGCGGATGATTTCCTGGTCCTTAAAGGCCGGCTGGTAGTCTTCCCATTCCGGCACGATGGCCAGGTGACGGGACAAGTTGATGACGTGGTAGTACTTTTGCCAGACAGTGTTCCAGTCCTGGTCAGCCACATAGTCAACGTCGATTTCGCCAGGAGCAGTCTTTAAGCCATAGCCCGCCAGTTCAGTCAGCTTGTCCTTGAAGCAGTTGACCGTTTCTTCAGGGTCTGTTTCTTCATCAAAGTAGGCAATGAATTCTAACTCATCAGGCAGGTTTGGGATGTCATCCATGTCAACGACCGTTGAGTCGTGCAGCCAGCCGGCTTGTTCAAAGTCGCTTCTGCGCCGGGCTTCGGTCCCCAGGGCCTTTAAGTCTTCCGTGGCAAAATAGGCCAGGGCGTCTTCAACGTCGTAGCTGCTTTCAATCTTGATTTCAAGTAATTTCATGATTATATCTTCTTTCTTTAGCTTCTTCTCTTAAAATGGTATCATGGAAAGCGGTGATAACAATGTCAAAAAAGAAAAAGAATAAAAACAAATTAGACAAGACCCTGGTGGAAAAGATTCTCGACCAGCAAAAAATTGCCTATGAGCAGCATATCAGCGAAATTTCCGAAGACCACGGGGTAGCCCAGGTAGGGACTGGCAATCCTATTTTAGAAGGCCACCCGGTATACAAGACCCTGGCGGTCAATGGCAACAAGACCGGCCCGATCGTCGGCGTGGTGCCTTTGAGCGGCCACTTGGACCTCAAGAAGATTGCCAAGGCTTCCGGCAACAAGAAGTGTGAAATGATCCCCCTCAAGCAGCTGGAAAAGACCACTGGCTACGTGCACGGGGCCAACACGCCGATAGGCATCTACCACAGCAAGAAGTTTCCGATCTTTTTGGATGAGAGTGTCTTAAAAGAAGACGGAATCTGGGTGTCCAGCGGCGAAGTGGGCCGCAGCGTCATGGTCAACCCGCTTGATCTGCAGAAACTGGTTAAGGCCACGGTGGCTGACCTGCAGGAATAATACGCAAAAACAGCTTTTACCCTTATTTTTGGGCAAAAGCTGTTTTTCTTTCTATTTTAATCGACCCGGCGCCACTTCTTGTCGGTCAAGATTCTGGCTATCAAGAGGCCGGCAGGCAAGGATAAGACCAGCATCAAAGCTTCAGTCATCCAGGTAGCCCCGGCCCCGACGTTGGTCAAGGCCAAGAGGAAGATCCCCCGGTACATGTAGAGGCCGGGCACCATGATAACGATGGAAGGCACGGTCAAGGCGATCCGCGGATAGCCAACCTTTTCCCGGACATAGCCGGCCAAAAGACCAGCCAGCAGAGCGGCTAAAAAGGCAGCTAAAGGAGCCGGGAAATGGGCAAAGTCAACCAAGGACAAGCGCATGGTATTGGCAATCGCCCCCACTAGCCCGGCCGCGGCGGCCATCCTCCGGTGGGAGTTGAACATCAAGGAGAAGCCGAAGACTCCGCAGAAGCTGGCTAAGAGGCGGCAGGCCGCCAGAACTGGCCGGGAAAGCCCCAAGGCCGGCAGGTCACCAGGCTTGATCTGGAGAGCCGTAGCCATCACCCAGCCAGTGCCAGTCGCGATCAAGATAATGAAGATGGCGTAAGTCATCCGCTCCAGGCCAGACCGCATGTCCAGCTTGGCGATGTCCAGACCGGAAGTAATAAAGGGAAAACCTGGAATAACGAAGAGCATGGCCCCAATGTAGCCGCGCATATGGATCATATCGACGTTAAAGAGCAAGTGGCCCAGCATGAAGGCCAGGAAGTAGGACAAGCAAGCCGCGGCCACCCCCACGGCAGTCGTGGCGGCAACCGTGATTCGTCTTTTAGCTAAGCTGCCCCGGGCAAACTGGCCCAAACCCGCCCCGATAAAGGAGCAGATGATTTCCGGAATCCCCCCGCCCAAAAGAAAAATGAAGCCGCCGCAGGCTAAAGCCGCGGCCAGGCTGGAACCCCAGAGCGGATAACGGCCTTTCATATGTTCGATTTCCCCTAAGCGGCGGCGAACTGTCTTGATTTCAAAGTCACCGCCGGCTGCTTCGAACTGGCGGACGAACTTTTCCAATTCGTTCAGCTTGGCCATGTTGACCCCGGTAGTTGGCAGGGCCAGGCTTTGGGAATAGGACTGGTTGTCAACGTCAAAGTAGGTGCAGACGATGGAGATCAGACCGATGTCAGCGCTGCAGGTCAAGTCCAGGGTTCTGGCCAAGGTGTCCATGGCATCGCGGACTCGCCAGGCCCCAGTCCCGCAGCTCAGCATCATCATGCCGACCCGGGAGATGATCGACCCTTTTTCAATCAAGGTTGCTTCCTTGATCTTGGTGTCGTCATCGCTTTGGAAGAACTCTTCCCACTGCACCCGCATGTGGTGGTGGTGTGAGAGGTGGTGTTGGTACTCTTGCTCAGTACTTTCGGTTTTCATGTTGACCGTGTTTGCCTTCTTTCATTTTTCTTTGCATTTCTCAACTTTTTCATTTTAGCATAAAAAGAGACTGCAATTTCCCGCCCTCCCTAGTTAAGCGCTTGCTATACAAATAATTTTAATAAAAAAACCGCCCCAGCGAGCTGAGACGGTTAGCGTCATATTTACTTTTGCTTGTATTGGCGGACATAGCCTGCTTGTCCTGCCAAATACCAGGTACCGTGGTTGGCGTCGCTGGTGAATTCAACATTTTCCGGCAGGCTTTCCAAGCCTTCGGTAAAGATGTCTTCGTATTGGCCAACGCCAAGGCGGATTCTTTCCTTGAGCATGCGGTCGTGCAGGGCTGGACGCAGGCGCTTTTGGTAGCCGGCAACCACCTTGCCGCTGAAGAATTCAGCCATGGCACCAGAGCCGTAAGAGAAGAAGCCGATCCGGTCACCGGCCTCAAGGTCACCGTTTTCCAGCAGGCTCAAGACAGACATGTAGAGGCTGGCCGTGTAGATGTTGCCGACCTGCCGGCTGTACTTGGCTGAGAGCTGGAAGTTGTCGCTGAGGCGCTTAACGGTTTCGTCATCCTGGCCTTCAATGGCAATCTTGTGGGCCTTGTAACCCATCTTGGTATAAGGCAAGTGGTAGCAGATGCCGGCGAAGTCAGAAACTTGCAGCTGCTTTTCTGCAAGGAAAGGCTTGAAAGTGCTCTTGAAGAAGTCCAGGTAGACGTCCCGGCTGTAGTGGCCGTCAACAACGGCAGTGGCCAAGTTGTTCGGCCGCCAGAAGTCGTTGATGTTTTCAGAGTGGGAAGTGTGCCCGTCTTCTAGGGCGATAATTGCCGGATTCTCCTTGATCAGCATGCTGATGGCCCCGGCGCCTTGGGTAACCTCGCCGGCCGTGGCCAGACCATAGCGGGCGATGTCGCTGCCGATGATCATGGCCGAGTGGTGCGGGTGGGCCCGGACGTAGTCACGGGCAACCTGCAGGCTGGCAGTCAAGGCAAAGCAGGCTTCCTTGATTTCAAAAGTTCTGATCCCGGCTGGCAGGTTAAGTGCTTCCTTGACAAAAAGGGAGGCTGACTTTGACTGGTCAATCCCGCTTTCGGTCGCAAAGATCAATAAGCCTAATTGCTCCAGATCAACCTGGTCAAGATATTCAGCCGTCGCGTTGATCCCCATGGAAACAGCGTCCTGGGTCTTGTCAGCGACCGCCATCCGGTCCTGGCCGATGCCGATCAAAAATTTGTTGGGATCCTGGTTTCTGGCGTTGGCCAGGTCAACCATGTCCACAAATTTATTAGGAGTATAAAAACCTATCTGATCAATACCGATGTCCATTAATTATTGTCCTCGCAATTCTTTCAAAAAATTCTTGGCTGCTGTTTCGCCATACTTTCCCTGGCTAATCATCATTTGATAAACAGCTTCTTTTTCTTCTTCTGCTGCCGGCAGGACCTGAACCACGTTGCGGCTTTGCAGGCGCATGTGGCCAGCCTGGATCCCCTTGGTGGAGATAGCGTTTAAGGCTGCGAAGTTGTTGGCCAGGGCGACGCTGGCGGTCAGTTCTGCCAATTCAGCTGCTTTTATTTTACCTAAAATGGCATAGCTTTGTCTAATATCAGGCCGCGATGAAATGGAGCCGCCGACCACCCCTAAGGCCAGGGGCAGGGTGACTTGGCCAAGGAGCTTATCCCCTGCAATTTTCCAGGAGCTGAGGCTGCGATACTGGCCGCTTTTAGCAGCGTAAGCATGGCTTGCTGCTTCAACAGCCCGGTAGTCATTGCCGGTCGCCAGCATGACAGCGTCCACCCCATTCATGATCCCCTTGTTGTTGGTTACGGCCCGGTAAGGATCGTTAGTTCCGATTTTAGCCAGCAGGGCCATCTTTTTGGCAACCTCCCTGCCTTCTGCCGGATCCCCTTTTTTGCTAAGGAGACTTACAGGAATTTCTACCTTAGCTGTAGTCAGCTGGCTGGGATAGTTGGACAGGATGGCGAAGAGCTTGGTTTCCACGCCAGGAAAGGCCAGCATCTTCTGAGCCAGGAATTCTAGGATGGCGTTGGTCTTGTTGGCCCCCATGGCTTCAGCCGGGTCAACCAGGGCCAGGAGGTAGACCAGGTCAGCTTCCTGGCGGGCAGTCAAGTCTTTTAAGCCGCCCCCGTGCCGGATCAAGCTGGCAAATTCCTTGTTGGCTTCTTTAATATAGGCCGGGAATTCTTTTTTAAAGTCAACCAGGGAAAAAGCTTCCGTGACTTCTAAGACGATTTGCCCGTAGATGCCGTCACGGCGGCTGGTCGCTTTTACGCCGCCGGCTTTAGCGAAGACGGACATGCCGTGGTTGGCGGCGGCGACGACGGAGGCTTCTTCAGTCGTCATGGGGATCCGCCAATTTTTGCCATTGACCAGGGCGCCGGTCAAACAGCTCAAGGGGAACTTGACCTCACCAACCACGTTCTCGCTCATCTCATCCAGGCGGGCTAAATCAGCAGCGGGGATATCTTCCAGGGCAACCCCGGCATCTTGTAAAAACTGCCGCCTCTCTTCGGGCGGCAACTGATAGAATTTCATTTTATGCCTTCTCAATTTCAAAAGCGATGGCCAGGCCGCCACCGATGCAGAGGCTGGCGATAGCGCGCTGGCCGCCTCTTTGCAGCTGGCGGGCAGCGGTAGCCAGAAGGCGGGTGCCGGAAGCGCCGAGCGGGTGACCTAAAGCGATCGCCCCGCCCTGCTTGTTGACCTTGGCTAAAGGAATTTCCAGGTCGCGGGCAACAGCCAAAGTAGTTGCGGCAAAGGCTTCATTGATTTCAAAGAAGTCGTAGTCGGCTACCTGTCGGCCAGTTTCGTTAAGCAGTTTGCGGATAGCATAGTATGGACCATAGCCCATGAATTCCGGGTCATAGCCTACTTCGGCGTAAGCGCCCAGCTTGGCTAAAGGCGTCAGCTGGTATTCAGCGACCTTTTCCGCGGTGGCCAGGATGATCATGCTGGCCCCGTCGGAGATTGGAGAGGCGTTGCCGGCAGTGACGGTCCCGTCTTCTGAAAATGCCGGCTTAAGGCCAGCCAAGGCTTCCAGGCTGGTATCCGGGCGGACGTTTTCATCCTGCTTGAGACCTTCAATTTGAATGATTTCATCGGCAAAAAGCCCTTCTGCCTGTGCCTTGACAGCTTTTTGGTGGGAAGACAAGCTGAAGGCATCGGCGTCTTGACGGCTGATGTGGTCGCGCTTAGCCACGTTTTCGGCAGTGATGCCCATGGATTTGCCGGAGAAGGAGTCAACGAGACCATCGCTGAACATGATTTCCTTTGGGGCGTTGGTCATGCTTTCGCTGCCGCCGACCGCGACCAAGCCCAGGTCACCGATTAACATTTGGGCTTCAGCCAGGCGGGCAGCCTTGAGGCTGGAGCCGCAGACTTCGTTGATGGACACGGCGACTGAGTCTTGCCGCATCCCGGCGTTTAAGGCAACTTGCCGGGCCATGTTTTGGCCTAAGCCGGCAGACAGGACATTGCCCATGAAGAGGGCGTCCAGGGCTTCGACGTCAAGGCCGGCTTCTTTTAATGCACCGCGCAGGGCGATTTGGCCCAGGTCAATGGCGGAAAAGTCAGCTAATTGCTTATGGTAACGACCAAATGGAGTTCGCTTGGCCGCAACAATATAAATATCTTGCATGTGTTTATTCTCCTCAACTAAGTTTTGTTTTGGGGATGCTGAGCTTGGCTCAGTTTTTTATAACCAGTATATTTTACTATAATGTCTTACTACTTGCTTGGTGAAGCGTTTGATTTAGCGTTTTTTTAAGTTGTTGTGTCCAAAAGAAGAAAGTGCTTCTCAATCACGAAAAGCACTTTTGTCCCCTATAGAATAGACAATCTTCTAAAACGATCACCCCCACCCGCGTGGAATGAGTAAATTGTCGTCTTAGTATTAGGCCATTATGATGGCCACCCCAACATACGTCGGGAAAATTGACGACATTGAATAAGCAACCCTATAAAACTATTTCAATCCACGCATCCAAGTAGCGGTTAAACCTTATTGAATAGACAACCTTCTAAAACGCACTAGTAGCGGTATTATCCGCATCTTGGGGATTAAACCTTATTGAATAGACAACCTTCTAAAACCTATGGCGACACGGAAGACGCGTCTCAGCCGGGTTAAACCTCATTGAATAGACAACCTTCTAAAACTCATCTGGACAACCCCGAAAAGCACCAGTAGGGTTAAACCTTATTGAATAAACAACCTTCTAAAACTCAAGCTGCGCATTGGATGACTCTTCCATGGGGTTAAACCTTATTGAATAAACAACCTTCTAAAACCAAGTCCATCATCAGCGCTTCTCTTAGCGCGGGTTAAACCTTATTGAATAAACAACCTTCTAAAACAATTCTATGCGCACTTCTAAACAGTTGCGCGGGTTAAACCTTATTGAATAAACAACCTTCTAAAACCGATACCCAGGCCCTGCAGAACACTCTCGCGGGTTAAACCTTATTGAATAAACAACCTTCTAAAACTTTACACTTCGAGAAAAGAGTTAAAGGGTAGGGTTAAACCTTATTGAATAAACAACCTTCTAAAACCGTAAAATTGTGGTTGATTATTATATCAACGGGTTAAACCTTATTGAATAAACAACCTTCTAAAACTTGCTGTCGACTCTTTGACGCCGCCTTTATGGGTTAAACCTTATTGAATAAACAACCTTCTAAAACACCTTACACTGTAATTATATCCCTTACTAAGGGTTAAACCTTATTGAATAAACAACCTTCTAAAACGACGACATGAAATGGTCTTGGTATACGGTAGGGTTAAACCTTATTGAATAAACAACCTTCTAAAACGAAGCGGGCAATGTGTATGTTCCGCATCCAGGGTTAAACCTTATTGAATAAACAACCTTCTAAAACTAACGCAGGGAAAAATCCTTGTAAGCCGTGGGGTTAAACCTTATTGAATAAACAACCGTCTAAAACGAAAAGCGTTGAAGATCGCTTGAACGGTATGGGTTAAACCTTATTGAATAAACAACCTTCTAAAACACTCTCGCTCCACTGTAAGAACTGACTCACGGGTTAAACCTTATTGAATAAACAACCTTCTAAAACTGCCAGAAGCTTTAACCAGCTTCTCAAGGAGGGTTAAACCTTATTGAATAAACAACCTTCTAAAACAAGTACTTAAATCAAAACTTACAAGTAACCGGGTTAAACCTTATTGAATAAACAACCTTCTAAAACACAATGGAATCTTTAGTCAAGTACGCACAAGGGGTTAAACCTTATTGAATAAACAACCTTCTAAAACGAATCCTGGTTTCGGGCTCACTACAAGACTGGGTTAAACCTTATTGAATAAACAACCTTCCAAAACACCGCCTCTTCTAGTAGTTTTCTAGTTAAAGGGTTAAACCTTATTGAATAAACAACCTTCTAAAACCAATTTCAGCCCCTAGTGTAGGTTCACAATGGGTTAAACCTTATTGAATAAACAACCTTCTAAAACCGTTGCCCTGGTGTCCCCGTCAACTAAAACGGGTTAAACCTTATTGAATAAACAACCTTCTAAAACCATCGTAAAGCTCACACAAGGCACTGGCTAGGGTTAAACCTTATTGAATAAACAACCTTCTAAAACGAGCGTTGATATCGTCCCTCAGCGTGTCTTGGGTTAAACCTTATTGAATAAACAACCTTCTAAAACAAAACGTTGTTTCCGGTCTCAACAGCGGATGGGTTAAACCTTATTGAATAAACAACCTTCTAAAACAGAGCATGGCCTTTGTCAACGTATCTTTACGGGTTAAACCTTATTGAATAAACAACCTTCTAAAACAGTAGTACTAAAGTAGTTGCTAGTAAGTGCGGGTTAAACCTTATTGAATAAACAACCTTCTAAAACCGTTATTTTTTAACACAGCTTTAATATAAGGTTAGTACCAATCAACAAGGTCTTCATCGATATAACTGAATTTTGCGTCACCATATACAACCTGATCCGTATGGCTACAATACTCGATAAAAATGATAGACTTTTTTAGCTCTAAGCACAGCTTAGATATTTCTTTAAACTGTTCTGCATCTAAGTAATGAGCTACATTACTAAAAACAACAGTAGACTTAAGATCTAACCTGCCATGTATCCTAAGTACTGTCTCGATTATACCATATGGATCGCGAGTGAGTGTCTTGTTGAAGTGTAGACCACCAAATTTGAAGAGTTTCTTCAAGTCTGTGTCAAAACTTATTTCAAGCGGCAAATCTACCATAAACAGCTCGTCTTGAACAGCATTTAGTAAATCGCGATAGAAGGTAATGATTCTGTTTCTGCCATCTGCGCTTAGCTCATCAACTACATAACTAGTTAATTTGGTCATGTACTTTTGAAGTAATGATTCACTAATTAATGGATCCCCAAGCCAGTCCACTGCCTTGCTTAACGGAATAGCATCATAATCTTCACTCACCGCACACAGCAGCTCATTCTTTTCTTGCATCCCTTCGATCAAGTTACAGTAGACAATTGGACTTGAGGTTGCAATTACGTTAACCTTTCCGTTCTCGATCTTAAAAGATTTGTGTGCCTTGTACGTAATAATCATAAGATCACCGTCCTGTCTGAGGTGTTTCTTATGTCCTTCACTGGCTCACCCAACAGAAAATGCATGTCGTTATATTGCTTTTCTGTCAGCATTAAGCTTTGAATGACACCATACTCTGGGACATATCCTCTTATTCTCTTTTCCAAGAGTTCTGCTGCCTTTTTTGAAGCACACACTCTTACGTAAACTGAATATTGGATCATTACGAACCCTTCATTAATTAAGTTCTTCCTAAACTGCCGATATTGCTTTCTGTCTACCGCTGTATCAACCGGAAGATCAAACATTATCATCAATCGCATCATTTGGTACCTCATAGTCAACCCCCAACTCAATATCCATCTCAAACAGATTTCCATCTAAATATCTCAAACAGTCATGCACATACTGATTGATTGCATTTCCTAAAATCATTCGATCACCATTGTAGATAATCCTAAGACTCAACAGCTCTACTAACCCATACTTGATATCAGGTGTAAATTCCTTTATATTTTTGTGGTCATAAAGCCAGTAGTCAACAAACGGCCTAAATGGTTCCATTAAATCTGACCCAAGGTTAAAAGGGTTGTGTTCCGATGAATGGTGCACACCCATATATGTCCGATTACCATCCATGATAATCTTCCGATTAACAGCTGACAGTAAAATCGAGTATCCATAATTAAGAGCAGCATTTAAAGCATTTGAGCCTTCTCTACGCTTGAAGTCTTTACCAAACAATTCCGTGAAATACTTTCTAGCTGTAGTAGCTTCTCGGTTGGATGCATCATTAAGTTCCAATTCCAGAAAGTCTTTCTCGATTTCGTCTGTTGGTAATCCATAAATCCGCAACACATTCATTTGGTTTTGAATCTTTGCTGCCACAATTTTAGTCCAAAGAATCTGTTTCCTGTCTTCATCCCAATTAAACTGTTTTATCAGCTTTTCTGGATAACAGTTAGTTGAATAGTAATTTTCTGTCTCACAAATTGGCTCTTGTTTTTCATCAACGAAAATTACCTTTGTCTGCTTTTTTGCCAATTCCGCAATTAAAGCACTAGTAATAACTGCTTGTGTGGTCAAGACCACCAACATGTTGATGTCACTGACTGGAATTTGGTTGATCCCATCTCTTGTATGAACAACCATCATATTAGATGAATATGATAGTTTAGAGTGCTGTGTAATGATCACATTTCTCCATCCCATAATTATCTCCTTGATTATTTTTACCTCAATGCTATAATTAACTTGTCGGGTAGCTCCCGACGTTAGACCTTATTGAATAGACAACCTGATTTAAAATCAAGCAAAGCTCTTCGGAGTGGAGTTTATACATTTGTCCCGCGTATTGCGGGCTTTTTTTATGCAACAAAACAGGGAGTTACACCAACCGTGTAGCTCCCTATTTCATCTTCTTCAGTTTCTTATTTCAGTAAATCAGAGACCTTGACTCTTCTTTCGAATAATCCAGTTGGTGATTGATAAATGAATACAGCATCATCTGAAAGTTTAATTCCGCGTGATGCCTGCATAAAGCCTAGGGCTGTCGTTAAGCCTAATCCAGACGGCTTTGTCATCTCAGAATTTGCATGAAGACCTCGCAAGATATCCTTAACCACTTCTGCTTCATTTTCAGCAGATATTTTGATAAATTTCTCTCTACCATCATGGAGTTTCTTCCGAAAACCGTTAATGTCAAATAATGGCAGATACTTATCCATCTTATCCAAAATTTCATCATAAACTGACAGCAAGCATTTCTTTTCATCCTGGTGATCGATATTCACCATTACGTGCTTATTGAAGTTAGTGTCATCAATGTAGTCCAGAATGTATTTCATTGACTCTTGACTCAGAGAAATCTGTTTAAGGCTGTACTTATAAGTAGAACTCCCTAACATATACAGCGCCCCGCCTTCCAAAACGGGTTGTCTATATGGAATTTTGTCCATCAAAATTTGGACATCCTTAATTCCTTTAATAGGTTTACCAGTATCCTTGTTAAACATTACCTGCGGCTTAATAATTTCCAACAGCTTTTCAGTGTAGTTTGCAGAATCCTTCAGAGTGTTTAACGCACGAATCGGAACACCAACGATCTGCAGGAAGTGTCCGTTGTCTTTTACAGCCTCTGCCAAGACAAAGTAGGCATCTTTATTACCACTGTACCCACCGTAGATCTCGGTATCCATTCCCCTCTTTCTAGGAATTAAACCGGACCGCTTCTTCGAGTCTCTTTCTGGTGACGGGTAAACCGTTTGATCAAATAAGGCTGATTTTCTAGTAAAGACCTCCTGCGTTACCAGCATCTGCTTAAAAGAGTATGCTTGCTTAAGCTTAGAGATAATATCATTCCTGTTGAATACAATTTCACCAGTACTTCTGCAGTAAATATTGTCACCATGTGTACCACGAAGCAAATCATCCAAGAAGTTCATTGACTTAACGCGTCTAGCCACATCATGGGCTGATTCTTCAGCATTAGAACTAAACTTCTTAAACTCACCGTAGACGAACATCCTGCGCAAGTTTGGATAAACTTGGTAGAGATAGTTACCAACAATCGTACTTAAGTAGGCATCTATAGCATGGTGATAGTCATTAACTTCACGGCTCTTGTACAAATCAAATTGCTTACGCACAATCGAGTTATATTTAGCCGGAACTTCAATAATCTTGCTGTCTGGGAATTCACTTTGCAAGATCGTCGCCGTCAATTTAATAACTTGACTGGTTTCAACCAATTGGCGACGAATAAAGCCTTGTGCTCTATATTCACTCAAAACATCTGGATCAGTGAGAAGATTGCTCAACTTTCTCTTGGAAATCATCCCAAGTTTTTGCCATTTGTCCCACATTTCTCGAACAGTAATTCCTAAATCAGCAACCACTTTATTGCCAAAGAGCAAAACAGGAACTTTATCAGACTTTTGATTGTTTACCGCTCTCGCAACCAAAACTCGGTTGTCTAAGGAATCATCTTTAACGAAAGACTGCGGCATAATGTGGTCAATATCGTAATCTGACAGCCGGTCAATATTCAGTTTCTCACCAGTATAAGCATCCCTGCCGCCCTGCATAAAGTACAGGTAGTAGCGGTCTTTGAGTGACTTCATTCCACTAAGCTGCTCTTTGACGCCCTGGCTGACAACTTCATCACTGATTTGATCGTAGATCTTCTGCATTTTATTTACTCTAGCAGTAGTTCTCTTTGGATCATCCTCTTGCGAGCGAGCAAATTCGATAGCAAACTTCGCTGGTACATTGCCGTCACACGCTTTGACAATATCGTGAACAACGCGCATTACTTGACGGATAGCCTTCTTGTTCTGAGGAGAAGTATATGCATCATCCAAAATACTTTCTACTGCATCATTAGACTGGCCATCACGCAACAGGTTCTGGTTTTCTTGTTCAATCTTAGCCTTGATGTTTGGATCACTGACAATCTGAACAAAGTTGTCATTGCTATTCCAAAGACGTTCAAGAACATTTTGCCCATCAGCATCTGTCAAACGAGTCAACAATTTGTCAGACAAACGACCCCAGCCTTGCAAGCGCAGACGGCAAAGTTGCTTGATCTGTTCTTCGCTCAGCCAAGCAAAATCAGCCCGTAACTTGTCTTCAAGAATCTTACGGTCTTCAAAAATCGTTGAGTACTCAATGATCTTTTCAAAATCATTTTGCCGATTTGCATTATTAAGCTGATTACCAAAGATTTTCTTAAAGTCGATATAGGTTGACATTGTCGAGTTAAACTTTGACGGATCTGAAAGACCTTTAACTTTAATATCAGTGCCTATATGTATTGTCTGCCAATATTGGACAAATTTGTCAGCTTTGACAGTCTTGTACTTCTTGAACAAGCCTTCAATCACTTGTTCTTTTTCATCACTAGTCAGCTTCTTACCATTAACCCTTATATTGTTCAGCTCGTTCAAGACCGTAAACAACTGGTACTTCAAGCTTGATGCAGGCAAAACATCTTCACCAAGCAAATAAGTATCTTTCGTTGTCATGCGCTTAATAAACTGAGTAGCAGAAGCCATCTTGTCAACTTTTTCCTCAAAATTCCATGGGGTAATCGCCTCATAGTCTTGAGGGTCTCGACGAACCATCCATGCAAAGCTGTGGCCGTCTTGTGCTTCCTGCTCTTCTTTGGTAATCATCGGCCCCACGTAGTATGGCACGCGGAAAGTCAACAGTGCATCCAACTTAGTTGGAGCTTTCTTTTGGGCTTCTTCAGATTCATCCGGATTCTTCTCAGCTAAGAATGGGTAGTACTTACTCTGCTTCTTGATGATCTCATCAAGCTCTACTTGATGAAGCTGGTTTGGGATTACGCCATTGTTATTTGATCTTTGCAAAGGCAAAAATGTCTTTTCTTCGAGTCTTTGCTTAATCTCAACAGCTTCTGGGGAGTCATCCAACAAACTGGAAATTGCTTTCTTGAGTTCCTCAGGATCAAGCAGTTCACTTCTCTTCTTAATTCCAGTTAACTTCATTGCTTTTGCCAAATCTGCGTGGCGGTTGTTGACATACAAGTCATAAATTGCTTGCAGTTTGGCAGCATTCTTTTTGTCCTTAGTATTCCGAATAACCGCCTTTAAAGTAATCAAGTCTTCTTTATGCTGCTCATACTTATCGATCATCGCTTCAGACAGGGTCATTCCGACTGGAACAATCTCACTCAGAACGATAGCATGCCGAATTTCAATAAGGCGATCCACAATGTCAGTTTGGCTCTGTTCCAATAAGGATTCTAATTCTTGTACTTTGTCTTCTTCATCCCCGCCTTGTAAAGCAAAAGCAAAGATCTTCTTTTGATCCTTATCAACATTGGTGAGATTCAGAATAGTTGAGAAATCGGCCTTATATCCCAACCAGGCTTTAGAAATATTTGTTGCCACATTTTTGATCAGTTTCTTGACCTGCTTTTCCTCCGCTTTGTCTTCAAAACTTGGGAAGCTGCTTGGCAACAAAAGATTGCCGATCTCTTTTTGGCTGTCAGCATTCAAATGGCCACCGGTGAGGATATCATTAATTTGCTCAGCTGAAGCAACATTTAATTCGACTTCCTCTGTGCCTTCATTTTCAGCAAAGAGATCATTCAACTCCTCCAGAGTTTGAACGTTCAAAATGGTTCTTTCGCTTCGGCCACCCAATGAACTCATCCCTGAGCGATAAGTTTCTACGGATTCATCATGTAAGAAATTACCACGTGCTTTAATCATTTGGTGTACGGCAATGTAGATTTCCCGAATGTCATGTTTCTGATCATCCTTCATCAGCTTGTCGCGCAAATGATAAATCGTTGGGTATGACTCATGGAAGTTTTTTTCTTCTTCTGGACTAGGAAAGACAATTGCAGAGTAGTGCTTTCTCTTCTCTTTAGGTGAAATCCAAGATTCATGCAATCTTGCAAAGAAACTCGGGTCTACCTTGGCAATTCCTTCATCAAAAAGCTCTTCTAGCAGCTTAATCCGCCATCTTCTTCTTGAGAGACGGCGTCTAGTCGTTCTAAAGCTTCTTCTTTCTGCTGCCACTTTCCCTTCAGCGAATAAACGGGCACCGATTGCTTTCTTACCCTTAATTCGCAGAATATTGTTTTGGTCGTCAGTTACAACCCAGCCAACCGAATTAGTACCAATATCAAGGCCGATCGTATAGTCTTTAGGCTTAGCCATTTTTTCTTTTTCCCTCTATTTCTCATTTTCTCGCATTTTTAACATAGCGGTTACATTCAAATTATACTATTAACCCTAGCCTCTTTCCTAACAAATTCTAAAATTAGCCAAATATAGAAAAAAATGTAGCAAAAAAAGTACCCCGCGAGGGAGTGCTTTTAGTGGACCCGCTTGAAAGTTACTGTGAAGTTCATCACGCCATCCGACCAGTTGGCATTGATTTTGCCGCCAAATGCAGCGACCAAGTCCTGAGCCATTGACAGGCCGATCCCAAAACCTGATTTCTGCTTCCCATCATAATGGTGGGACTCGTCTTCCCGGTAGAAACGTTCAAAGAAGCGGTTGGTATCGATCTCAGCCCCATTCTTGTAAGAATTGGCAACCGTCAAGACCGCGTTTTGGTTAAGCCGGCTCTTGGCCAGAACGACCATGACTTCGCCATTTGGATCGCAATACTTCTGCGCGTTATCGATCAAAATATTGACTAGTTCCAATAAACTTCGCTGCTCGGCATTGATATAAAGGTCTGGATCAATACTGATTACGTATTCCTTGCCATCTTTAGCAAGAATCGACTTGAATGATTCAGCTGATTCCTTGGCCACTTCTGAAAAATTGACCTTTGACAAAACAATCTCTTCTGGCTCGCTCATCCTGGTCAAAGTGATCAACTGGTTGATCAAACCGGTCATCCGCACCACTTGTTCTTTGGTGCTTTCATTCCACTCATCATCATTGCCCAGGAGCTCTTCCATTTCAGCGTTGGCACTGATTACGGCAAGGGGGGTCTTTAACTCATGCCCTGCATTAGTGATAAAGCGGCGCTGCTTGTCATAGGCTTCTTTAATTGGCTGAATTGCCCTATCAGCTAGCAGGAACATAACCACTATAAAGAAGAAAATTCCGCCAAAAGTAAAAAACATGGCGTATTTTACCAAAAAGATAGTCGACTGCATCAGTGGACTGAGGTCAATGATACAGATGTAGTATTTATTGGTTGAAATCTTTTTAGCTAAGTAGCGAAACCGCATCCCTTCACTGCGAATTGTCCCCTTCAGCTGGCCACCAGCCAAGCGCCTGGAAATCTGTCTTTTCCGGCTGGAAACAGAATCTATCGATCTGCCGATAATGTGGTCAGTGTCAATTACGGTCAAAGTCTTTTTTTTCGTATCAACATTAGCCGTAAAGTAGCGGTACTTGAACAAACCTTCCCGGTTGTACTGGTCACCAAGCTGCTGTTTAGCCTGCTGAATATCCAGACGGCCGTTGTTTTTAACGATAATGGACAGGACCTGGTCTGCTTCCCGGCTTGAGCCGAAGACACTGATGCCGATCAAGCTGGAGAAAGAGAAAAACATGACCAAAAAAAGCGATAGCGTCGCCAGCCAGATAAAGCGCCGCCTGATTTTTTTAATCATGATCAGGCCCTCTCAAGGCAGAACTCGCCGCCCTTTTCGCCGGAAATCTGGACATTTGCCCCGATTGAGGCCAGCTTGGACCGGAGGAAGGAGATGTATACCCAAACCACGTCTTCGCTTTCATCTTCATTCTTCCAAACGTGGTTGAAAAGCTCTTCCGTGCTGATGGCCTTGCCAGGATTAAGCAAGAAGTAGCGCATCAAGCCGGTTTCCTGCTTGGACAGGCTGATAGAGTTGTTGCTGGACAGCTCTTGGGAGTTGAGGTCCAGCTTAAGGTTGTCGTAGTTCAGTTCTTGAGTGCTGTTGTAGTCCTCGCTTCGGCGCTCTTTTGACCGTAGGCGGGCCAGCAGTTCCTTTAAGGAGAACGGCTTAGTCAAATAGTCGTCAGCACCAACATCTAAGCCTGTTACCTTGTCGTCGATTTCAGACTTGGCCGTCAGCATCATAATGTAGGTTTTGTCGCCAGTTGCGCGGATTTCCTTGACCGCGTCCAGGCCATTTTTGACGGGCATCATGATGTCCATGATAATGACGTCGTAGGGATGCTTTTTGACAGCATCGACGGCTTCTTGTCCGTTAAAAACTGAGTCAACGCCGTAGCCGCTTTTTTGCATGGCGACCGTCAAAACTCTGTTCAATTGTGCTTCGTCTTCAGCTAAAAGTATTTTCATAGTTACCCTTCCTTGATCAGTTGGCGGATTGTTTGCATGCTTACATCACAAGATGCCAATTCGTCAGCAACCCGCTTAAGTTCCTTGCTGATGCGTTCAGGATTCTTGATGTCATGCTTGTACTTCATTTCGTGTTCAAGACTGGCCCAAGTGTCCATGGCGATTGTCCGCAGCTGGATTTCAACGTAGTAGGTGCCAGGCTTATTGCCGTGGACGTCTTCAAAGGGAGTGACTACTTCCATGATCAAGTGGTATGACCGGTAACCATTTGGCTTGGCATCGGTAATGTAGTCTTTTTCCTTAATAACTTTGAAATTGTCCTGCTTCTTCAACAAGTCAATGCAAGTGTAGATATCATCAATAAAGTTGCAGACAATTCTGAGGCCGATTGCGTCCCGGTTTTCGATCAATGCAGACTCTGGCGTTAGCGGCAGACCTTTTCTCTCGCACTTTTGCGTCATGCTTTCTTCGCCTTTGACGCGGCCTTCCAGGTGTTCGTATAGCTTTTGCCCGTGTTCCGCGCTATATTCCTGACCGAAGCCTTGGATTTGCTGCAAAACAGAATCCAGGATCTGTGGAAGATAGTCAGCGTACTTTCCGTAGATGCTCATTTCACCACTCCTTCTATTACTTCTACTCTACCAGAGATCCTTGAAATTTGCTTGTGCTTTAAGGGAAACTTATGATCATCCCCGCATATATGGGGGTATCTTTTATCTAGACTTGAGAGCAATATATCATGAAAAAGGGTCCAAAATTGAGAGAGCTATGATCAAAGCCAAAATACAAAAGGCTAAAAAAGCATTCTTAATTATCCAGCCAAATTTATCAACAAAAATGGAAACACAGATAACCGAAACAACCCATGCGATAATATCCCCGCGATGTTCATATAGATAATTTTTCATTAGAGACTACCTCTTCTCATTTTTCCGCAAATTTCTCTCCCTGCTCTTTTACTTTGCTTAACTTTACAGTATAATAATAAATGTTCTGGAGAGTTGGCAGAGCGGTAATGCAGCGGACTCGAAATCCGCCGAACCAATGTTGAATTGGTGCGCAGGTTCAAATCCTGTACTCTCCTTAAAATCCAGCTTTCGATCGTTGATATATCAGCATCGCTTCAAGATTTCGGGAACCAAACGGGAACCAAGCTCAACCAAAAGCAGTAAGTAGTTTCGGCTACTGACTGCTTTTTATTTTAAAACAAAAACAAGCCTAGCTTCCATTGTGGAGCTAGGCTTGTTCTGCTATTGAATTGATTGCACTAAGGTAATTGTCGCGTAGCCAACAGTTGGATAGATGGTGACACCATCTTCGGTAGTCTGCCAGAGCTCAACATTGTATGTCCCTGCCGGAACTCCAGTCAAATTGCCGGAGCTGGCAAACAGAGTGCCATCCGCATTTACACTAGTGGCTAAAGTCGCGATCTACTTTTTGTATTCGCTGACGCCCTTCCAAATGGTAAAAGCCCGTAGGAAGTAATTCTGTCATAAGACGCCAAAAAGCCAGGACAACTTGTCCTAGCTTAAAAGCGATTAATCCTATTTTTCTTCGGCTAGCTTCTCTCTGACCTCATCAACCTGCTTTTGGACTGAATCCGGCGTCGGTCCTCCCAAAGAAGTCCGCTTGGCCAGGCAGTTATGCAGGTCAATTGCCTGGTACAAGTCTTCATCAAACAAGTCGCTGTAGCCCTTGTAAGTTTCAAGCGGCAAGTCTTCTAAAACAGTATCCTGGTCGATGCACAAGGCCACCAATTGCCCGGAAATATGGTAGGCATCTCTAAATGGCATCCCCTTCTTGGTCAAATAGTCCGCCAAGTCCGTCGCGTTGATAAAGCCCTTCTGCGCCGCCTGGTGCATGGCCTTCTCATTAGCTTCCAATGTCTTGATCATCGGAATAAAAGTCTCCAGACACAGCTCAACATTGTCGATGGCATCAAACAAGGCTTCCTTGTCTTCCTGCATGTCCTTGTTGTAGGCCAGGGGCAGTCCCTTCAAGGTCGTTAAAATCGCCATCAAGTCCCCGTAAACCCGGCCTGTCTTCCCCCGGGCCAGTTCGGCCATGTCAGGATTTTTCTTTTGCGGCATAATGGAAGATCCCGTCGTATAAGCATCCGCCAGGCGGACAAAGTGGAATTCCCAAGATGACCACAAGATCAGCTCTTCGCTTAAGCGGGAGAGGTGCATCATCACCAGGGCCAAATCGCTTAAGTCTTCTACCACATGGTCCCGGTCGCTAACCCCGTCTAAACTGTTAGCTACCGGAGCCTTAAAGCCCAATAGTTCCGCTTCATAAACCCGGTCAATCGGATAAGTCGTCCCGGCCAAAGCGCAACTGCCGATTGGCGAATAGTTCATCCGCTCTTCCATCTGCCCGAGACGGTCTAGATCCCGCATGAACATGTAAGCATAAGCCATCAGCTGGTGGCCAAAAGTGACCGGCTGGGCCCGCTGCAGGTGGGTATAACCCGGCATGAGGCTAGCCTTGTACTTTTCTGCCTGGTCGCAAAGAGCCGCTACCAAATCTTTTAAAAGCTGCTGGATCTGCCCGTTTTCTTCCCGCATGTACAAGCGGATATCCAGGGCCACCTGGTCGTTTCTTGACCGGGCTGTGTGCAGCATCTTCCCGTCCTGGCCGATCCGGTCAGTCAGGGTCTCTTCAATAAACATATGAATGTCTTCAGCTGCCGGATCGATTTCCAGCTTGCCGCTATTTAAGTCAGCCAAGATGCCCTCCAGGCCGGCAATGATTTTCCCACTTGCTTCTTCAGGAATAATTCCCTGCTTGGCCAGCATCTTGGCATGGGCAATGGAGCCGGCAATGTCTTCTGGATACATTCTTTGGTCAAAACGGATGGATGAGTTGAAGTCGTCCGCGATCTGGTCAGTCTTACCGGAAGTTCTGCCGGCCCACATTTTTTTCATATCACAATCACCTAATTTAAAAAACTTGTCCCGTCTTACTTCTTCTTGGCATCCAGCTTGGCTTGGACCTGGATTGGCAGGCCGAAGAGGTTGATAAAGCCAGCAGCTTCCGCCTGGTCGTAGTCTGATTCGTCAAAAGTTGCCAGTTCAGTTGAGTACAGGCTGTTTGGCGAAGTTACCCCGGCCTTGATTATGTTGCCTTTGTAGAGCTTCAATTTGACCGTCCCAGTCACGCATTCCTGGGTCTTGTCCACAAAAGCGGCCAGGGCTTCTCTTAATGGGGTAAACCATTGCCCGTCGTAAACCAGTTCCCCGTAAGTAATGGCCAGTTCAGACTTCTTGTGCTGAACCTGCTTGTCCAGGGTGATGGTTTCCAAGTATTCGTGGGCAAAGTAGAGAATGCTGCCTCCTGGAGTTTCATAAACCCCTCTTGACTTCATCCCGACTAAGCGGTTTTCGACCAAGTCCAAGAGGCCAATCCCGTTTTCCCCGCCGACCTTGTTCAGCTTCTCCAGCATTTCCATTAAAGGCATTTCCTGCCCGTTTAAGGCAACTGGCACACCCTTTTCAAAGTCCAGCTGCAGGTAAGTTGGCTTGTCCGGAGCGTCAAGCGGTGACACGCCCATTTCCAAAAAGCCCGGCTTTTCATAAGTTGGCTCAAGACTAGGGTCTTCCAAATCCAGCCCTTCATGGCTTAAGTGCCAGAGGTTCTTATCCTTAGAGTAGTTGGTCTCCTTGCTGATCCGCAAAGGAACATTATGAGCGGCTGCATAGTCGATTTCATCTTCTCTGGAAACCAGGTCCCATTCCCGCCAAGGAGCAATAATCGGCATGTCCGGGGCAAAGTGCTTGATCCCTAATTCAAAACGAACTTGGTCGTTGCCCTTACCGGTTGCCCCGTGGGCAATCGCGTCAGCCCCTTCCTTAATCGCTACTTCCGCCAAGGCCTTGGCGATCAAAGGACGGGCGTTGGCCGTCCCCAGCAGATAGCCTTCGTACTTGGCATCAGCCTTCAGACATGGCAGCAGGTAATCGTTGACATACTCTTCTTCCAAGTTGGCTACGACCAGCTTAGCCGCCCCGGAGTTCTTGGCCTTTTCTTCCAGCCCTTCCAGTTCATCCCCCTGGCCGACATTGGCTGAGACTGCGATGATTTCCGGGTTGTTGTAGTTCTCCTTTAGCCAAGGAATAATCACGGAAGTGTCCAGGCCGCCGCTGTATGCCAATACGATTTTCTTGATCTTGCTCTTGTCGATGTTCATTAATATTCTCTCCTGTAAAGTTCTAACTTGCTTTTAATCTGATCCGTTAGTCCGCCTCATTTTTATCACCTTTTCTATAAAAAAAGCCGCCCTTTTGCTAATTGCAAAAGGACGACTTGCTCGCGGTACCACCTTTAATTCCCAGCCATATCCGACTGGACCCTCTTGATTCTTAACGCGAATCAAACGATGGCCGCTTCTCGGTCATTTTCCCGGCTGCGTTCCCCGCGCTGGCTCTGTTTCCTCTCAACTACGAAACTCGCTTGAAGAGTCAGGGGAGCGGGTACTACTTCCTTCGTTTAACTTGTTGGATTTAATTCTAACAGGTCTCTCATTTTATGCAAGACCCTTTTACAAACTTTTTTTAATTTTTTCTGCAAAAATCTACATAAAGCGCTTGCCATTTTCACGGCAAAGCCCGCCCTGATCGCATTCATCCAAAATTTATAATATTTTTTGTTTTTTTAAACCAGTTCTTTGACTTGTACTAAATAATGGGGTATTCTTTCCTCATAATGAGAACAAGCAAAATTAATCAGAAAGACTAATACTATCCATGAATACCGATAAAATCAAAATTTTCCTTGATTTGGCAGAAAACCTGAACTTCTCGCGGACTGCTCAAAACATGAATATTACCCAGTCGGCTGTTTCCCAGTCAATTTCTTCATTAGAGCGCTACTTAAATGTCAAGCTCTTCTACCGCAGCCGCAAAGAAGTCAATTTGACCCCGGCTGGCCAGCTCTTTTACCAGGGGATGCAGCCAATCATTACCCAGTTCAACAAGGCCGTTACTCACGCCCGGGAAGTGTCCCAGTCAGTCAATACCCTCTTAGCCATCGGTTTCTCCGGGTCCGGTTATGACCGCTATGCCATCAAGCAGTTGATCCAGGAATACCGGAAAGTCAGGCCAGAAGTCAAGATCTTCCTGGAAAACTACGACCAGCGGACCATGGTGGCCCGCTTAAAGCAGGGCTTTTGCGACGTGATCTTAACCAGACCAGAATCTATCGACTCCGGCGTCACCTTGACTTACGAAAAGCTGCTGGAAGGCCGCTTTTATGCCGTCTGCAGTAAGAGCTACTGCTACATGGGCAATTCACCTGTGACTTTAAAGGACCTGTCTAAAGAGCGTTTGATCTTCCTTGACAACAGCTGGTGTCTGCCCAAGCAGAACTCCCTGCAGAATGCCTTAAGCCGGGACCTGGCCAGCCTGGACTATGCCGTGGCCAACAACATGGTCGACTACACCCAGATGATTTCCGCCGGCCTGGGCATCGGCATCTGTGCTGACTTTGTCGTTGACCCCAGTGATGACCAGCTTGAGCTTTTCCCTTTGGAAGAGGAAGTTACTGATGAAATCGGCATTGTCACCTTGAAGGACCGGAAGTCACCGGCCGCCGACTTTATCGCCTGGGTCAAAGAGCGGGGGCTGCCGGCCACCCACCCAGTCACAAAATAAGGAGCTGGAGAGCAAAGAATGAACACAGAACACTTGGCAATTTTTATTAACCTGGCTGAAACCCTGAGCTTCTCGAGGACAGCCATGAATATGGGGGTCTCCCAGTCAGCGGTCTCCCAGACCATTTCCTCGATGGAGCGCTATATCGGGGCCGACCTTTTCTATCGGACCAGGAAGAAGGTCTCCTTAACCCCGGTTGGCAAGGCCTTTTATGAGGACATCCGCCCTGTCCACCACAATTACGTGGACACTTTAAGGCAACTGGAAGCTCTAAACGAACAGGCCAGAGACAAGATCACTATCGGCATCAGCAATTCCCCTTACGAGATCTTTGCCTTGTCTAAAAGCATCAAGGCCTACCAAGCGGAAAATCCCAAAGTCCAATTTTACATCGAAAGCCATAACAACCGAGACCTGGTTGGCCTCTTAAACGAAGGCGCCCTGGATATCGTCTTCTTAAGCCAAGACTCCTTGAGTCCGAGTGCCAATGTCAAATTCAAGCCGCTTTTAACGGGCAAGTACTGTGCTGTTTTCCAGCAGGACTATGATTTTGTCATCCGCGGATCGATCAAGCACAGCGATCTTGACAAGCAAAGAGTTATCTTCTTAAGTGACAATATCTGCACCCCTGGCCAGTACTCTTTGCAAAAGATCCTCTGGCAGGAACTCCCCCACCTCAAGGTAACTTCGGCCAACTCCATCAACGCCGCCATGCTCAGCATCAAGGCCGGGCTGGGCATCGGCATCCTGCCTAACTTTCTCTTGCCTAACCAGCTGAAGGACTTGACAGTCGTTCCCCTGTCCGGCAAAAACGAGGTCAGCTATGGCACAGCCATCCCCGAGCAGACTATGTCTACCGCCAGCCAGGACTTTTATGCATGGCTGGAAACAGACAAATTGCCAGCCATGCATGAACTGGCTTAAATTAAAAGGCTAGAAGCACTTCCGCTTCTAGCCTTTTTGCATGCTATTTCAAATTTTCCTTGGCCGTCAAGGCCAGGTCCCAGGCCAGCCAGTCCCCCTTGTTGTCTGAGCCCAGCCATTTGTCCAATTTTCCCAGGCTGACCCCGGTCAATTTCACCCAGGCTGCCTTGGTTAAGCCCTTAGCCGCCAGGCTACCGGCCGGCACTTTTTTCAAAAAGGCCAGGTCTGCCGGATCATAGAGGGCGCTGGCCCGCAAATTGTAGGCCCGCTCTTTGACTCCCATGAAGACCAGGCTGTGTGCTATTGCCGCCAGAGGCAGACCAGTTTGCTCGCTCCATTCTTCCAAGCTGAGGCACTGGTCAATGGGCGTCGGCGCTAGCGGGAAAAAGTAGTTCTTCTTCCAGGACAAGGCCTGCTTTGGCACTTCCTGGCCCCGGTCAGCAAATTCTTCCTGCAGGAGCTTGATGTCCTCGTCGTACTGGCGGATCAGCTTGGTCTGGTAGGCCTTCAGCTTGATCAAGGTCGGCGTCTCTTTCCTGAAAACAGCGGCCTGCTGGGCTGCCGTGTCAGTCAAAAGGGCCCCAAAGACAATCTGCCAGCGGCTTCTGCGCTTCTCGTCCAAAATCTCCTTTAGTTCATCCCCGCCCAGCTGGGCCAAATCCGTCATTGCCGTCCCTCTTTTCTTAAGCCAGGGCTTCCTTCAGCGGCTTAAAACGCTCATCGCCCGTGGAAAAATCTCTGACCAGCCATTGGAAGTCACCCTCATACTTGCAGTACAAGAAGCAGCAGGCCAGGTAGTCCCCCTGCTCTTCAGTTGCCCGGTCAAAAACTTCCGTGTCCGCGTAATTTTCCAAGACCAATTGGTCTTCATGCTCGTCCCGGTAGTAGGCCAGGCTTTCTTCCGCCGTCTTCCCCAGCCTCTTTAAGTCACCTAAATTGACCAGAGCCAGGACTTGCTCATAATCCTGGTAATTTTCCTCCAGAATCCGGCCGGCGGTTTCCAAGTCCCCGTCGTGGTCCAGGACCAGGCTGGAAACGGTATTGTCTTTTTCTTGAACGGCAATCATGCTTTGCGTGTCGGTCATTTTATTCTTCTTTCTAAAAAATTACTTGAAAAAGCGGTCGAAGAAGCCCCGCGGCTTCTTTTCCTCGCTCTTGGCGGCTTCCGCGGCCTCCTTGGCCTGGGCCAGTTCATCCTGCAGCTTCTGGATCTGGTCGGCCTGCTTCTTCTTCTCAGCTTCTGCCTGCTGCTGCTTTTCAGCCTGGGCTTCCTTTTCCGCCAAAAGCTGGGCATTCTGCTCGGTGACCTTCATCATCCGGTCCATCATTTCGGCATTCTTTTTCAAGTATGGAGCAATATTTTCGCCCATTCTCTGCCCCTGGACTTCCGCGGCGGCTCTGGCCTTTTCCATTTCAAAGCGCTCAGCCGCGATCCCGGTTTCCTTCTCATAGCGCTCAGTCAGCAAGTGGTTACCCTGCCAGAGGTCCATATTGGCCATCTTGACCGTCAGCCCCTGGCTGTCAAAAGTCTTGCAAATTTCAGCTGAAGCTGGCAGGTAGGCAAAGTAGCGTTTGATGTCATTGCCCTTGTTGGGGAAGACCCGGGCGGGAATCATGCATTCCGGATTATCCCGGGTAAAGGTGATTTCCCGCAAGGTCGCCTCATCGTGCAAGAGAATGCTCCAGTTCCGCCGGCCCAGGTCCTCAACAATATTGTAGTTCTTCATGTGGAAGTAGTACTTGGTTTCCGTGTTGACCAGGCCGTATTCTTCAACCAGCTGCCAGAAGGCGTGCTTAACCGGGTAAAGGAAGTCGTGCTTGAGCTGCAAGTAGTCCTCGTCATCCATTTCTTCCAGCCAGCGGTCGATCTGCCGGGTCAGGTAAAGAAAGAGGGTGTTGTTCAGCCAGTGGCCGTGGTTGTCGGTATTGCCATCCAGGTATTCAAAAAAGTGGATGTCCGCGTCCGTCTTCTTGCGGAACTGGTTGCCCTGGCTGATCACGTAGCCCCTGCGGCCAACTTCAGTCAAAAGTTCGATGTCCTTGCCCTTGCTGTTCATGCTGAAAATCGCCACCGGTTCCACCCCCAGTTTCTCGCCATGCCGGTTGCTCCGTTTTTTCAAAAAGCTCTGGGCAGCGCTGGAAGAAAAGAGGGAGACTTCCGGGTCATCGATGCAGATCGGGGTGATGACCTGGTCTTCATCCATGTAGTGGTCAGTAAAGTTCCAGATATTCTTGTTAATGACCTTGGGGTTGGAGCTGTAGGCGCTGACCCGGTCCTGCTTGCTCAAACTCTTGCCGGCTAGCAGCTTCTTTCTGACCGCTGCCGTCATCCCGAAGAGCTTGTCCTCTGAACTGGCCTGGACGATCTCCTTAGTATTGCCGATGGTCAAGTTGGAGGCAATTTTAAGCAGGGTCGACTTGCCAGTTTCCCCCTGCCCGACCAGGCCGGCCACGATCGGGACGTCTTCCACGATCCCGTTTCGCTCATCGATGGCCTGGCGGATCTTCCAGATGCTGCCGCTTTCCAGGACATACATCAAGAAGGAGAAGGCAGCCTGGGATTCATTATCCTGCTTGCGGTCCCGGTAGAAACGGATAATGTCAAAAATTGCTGACACGTCCTGCCGGGTCGGCTTTTGAACAGCCACTGGTTCTTCCTGGTAGGAGTCGATCGCCGGCTTCTCCAGAATCGTCCCGGTTACTGGGTCTTGCAGATAAAGGGGACGCGGATAGTGGGCCTTCTCATCCGGCAAAACAATTGCTTCACCATTTTCATTGTCCTCGCCAAAGACGATCTGACTGAGCCGCTTGCTCAATTCTTCGTCAGTCAGGATCTTTTCTCCAGTCAAATCCTCCTTGTCAATCCCGCTTTTGAAACGGAGAAGCTTAGCCGTCTTCTTGAAGGACACGCTGGCCTGGCTTTGGCCTAATTGCCCCAGCCGGGTTACTTCTTTGAAGTCCTTTAAAGGCGCTGTCGCCAGCTTGTCTGCCAAGCCGCTGACTTCCAGCAGGTACTGGGACCGCTTATCTTCTGCCTGGTTCAAATAGCCCTGGTAGATCTCCTTGTCTAAAATATCTCTGGCCTTGGCCGTCAACTCTTTGACCAGTTGCTGGACCATGGCCCAATCATCCCCGGTCTTATCCCCGCTGCTTAAGGCGTAAGTGGCCCCCTGCCCCCAGTAGAAGCGGTAATTGTCTTTCCCCGTCAGCAAGAAGAAGCTGCTTTCTTTTTCTGGCAAAAAGCTAACCGCCAGCCGGCCGGCAGCCAGTTTTCCCTTTAAGTCCGGGCAGTCACTATCTAAAAGGGGAAGAAGCCGGGACAGTTCGTTTGCCGCGGTGAGTTCGGGAACTTCCTCATCCCCAAAAAGCAGGCAAAGGTCTGCCTGGTCAAACAATGAAGTAAATTCCCGGTCCAGCAGGGTCCAGTCAGGAGCGGCCAGGGCGGCCGTCAAAGTCCCGTATTCCTCCCCTGCTTCCTTGATGTCTTCCAGCAAGCCGTGCTGGATCAGTAACTTTCGCTGAGTATCAATAATCCTTGCCATCTGTCTTATTTCCCATTCATGACTTTTTGCCTGCCATATTGCAGACCTTTAACAAGATTATAGCACTATCCGGCCCGTTTTCGGTAGCGTTTACCCGCTTTACTGGCAAGATTCTGCGGATTTTTGCCATAAGAAAGCCAGCCTGGAAAAAATAGTTTATCATGAAAAGAGAAAATAATTGAAAAGAGGAAAAAATAATGACTATCTTCCAATACTTCATCCTGGGCTGGATTGGCTGCGGGATCTTCATCCTTTTTGCCTTGATCTGGCTCTTTGGCCTCATCACCAGCCAGCCCCGCCTGCGCTTTGCCTGCGACTTCTTCATGGTCGGCGCCTTGTTCGTCATGCTGATCGGCTTTGGCGGCCGGCACAAGCAAGTCTTAATCCAGGAAAAAAGGCAAGCTGCCATCGCCCTTAAGCAAAAGAATTACGAGCAAACCGGGGAAAAATTCCGGCAAAACAGCACCGACATCGCCAAGAGCATCGATGAAGCTGCTTCCAGCGTAACCACGGCCTGGCAGGATGCCTTAAAGGCAAATCAGCAAAAGAAAAAGAAAAAGAGCAAGAAAAAGAAAACTCCCATCTCCCCGTCTAAGGCTGTCAGCCAGGCTTTTAAGGACGAAAAGAGCCAGCTGAATAAGAGCAAGAGAAAACTGCTTAAGCAGGCTGACCTTCTGGCCCTTCTCAAGCAGTATCAGTATAAAAATGCCAAAATCAAATATGCCAGCTACAAAGAGGTCCAAAAGACTCAACTGGCCTACTATAACGCCGTCGTCAGCATCAATGGCCTGACTTTGGCCCAGTATCAAAGGCAGGTCAGCCGGGCTAAAGAAAAGTACGACCAGGCCGCTAGTGAATTAGGACCACGTTAAGCCCCGGGTCTGGCAGAAGTCCACGATAAAGGAAGCCATCTTCTGGGCAACCTTCGGCTCTTGGGCCAGATTCCGGCTGGCCAGGCTGATGGTATAAGAAGTATCTTCCGTTATCGGCACGGCAATGGCACCAGCGGATTCGTGGTACTTGGACTTAGGCAAGAGAGCCACCCCTTCACCGATCGCCACCAGGTCAACCAGGGTCCGCACATCGTCAGTCACGCTGCTGATCTGGGGATGGATGTCATTTTTAGCAAAAACATCAGCAATGATCCCGGCCAAGGCATGTTCTTCCCCAAAAGCCAGGTAAGGATACTGCTCGATCTGCTTCAAGCTGACTGACTTCTGCTTGGCCAGTTCATGGCCCGCCGGCAAGAGCAGCTCCAGCTTTCTGTGCATCATTGCTACTAAGTCAAGGCCGGCAATCTTTTCACCCGGCCGGGTAGTGACAATGGCCAGGTCCAGTTCCCCGCTTTGCAGCATGTCCAAGAGCTTGCTGGTCACCGCCCGCTTTAAATTGAAGTCGACCCGGTATTCCGGATTGACCTGCCGGTAGTCCTTGATCACATCGGTAATAAATTTATGGGCCACGATTTCAGCTACCCCGATTGACAGCTTGCCGCTTTCGCCCAGAGCCATCTCAGACAACTGCCGCCGCCCTTCCTGGATCTGCTGGACCCCGGCCTCGCTATACTCTTTGAAGACCTTGCCGTAGACCGTCAAGCGGATGTTGCGACCTTCTCTTTCAAAAAGGGGAACGCCCAGTTCCTCTTCCAGTTTCTTGACCGCGTAACTCAGGGTTGGCTGGGAAATCCCCAGTTTTTCCGCTGCCTGGGCCATATACTGGGTCTCAGCCAGCTCGTTGAAGTATTCTAAGTGTTGAAAGTTCATGTCTTTTTCCTCATAGTTAAGTCTTACCTCTTATTTTTGCTAAAATTTTAGTTTCTAGCAATAATTTAGCATTCTTTAAAATGTTTTTAGCATTTTTTAACTTTTTTGCCAAAATTTCCTGCTAAAAGCCGCTAACATAAGTTCGGAAATATATGATTTAGATTTCATATACCGATTTCATTCTTCTTTCTTGATCGGAAAAGTCGCATTTATCCGAAAAATCGGCAGTAATTATTTGAATTTCACCGAATATTATGTCAAAATTGAGTAAGCATGATTGGCGTTGACTAATAAGAAAAAGGCGCTATAATAAATATATTGTAAAATTTATTTTGTAAATTCATTCACTTAAAAGAGAGCATTAAGATGAAACAAGACGTACTTTACCAAATCTTGACCACTGCTGAAGACTGCCAGACAGTCAGCGATATCGCTAAGAAGCTTTTCTTGAGCCAGCCATATGTCAGCCAGGTTTTGAGCAAGGCAGAAAAGAAATATAATGTCGTTCTCCTGGAAAGAAGAACCCTGCCGATCGAAGTGACCGAAGCCGGCCGGACCCTTTGTGACGGCTTAGCCAAGCTGCACAGCGACCAGATGAAGATCGAACAGGACCTGCGCCGCTTCACTGAAGAAGAGCGGTCCTACATCAAGATCGGTTTCTCCCCGATCTGGGCACCAGGCGAAAGCGGGAAGATCATCCCTGTTCTGCAAAAGCAGTTTGAAACCACCCGCTTTGAACTGATCAAGACCTTCTCCATCAACTCTGCCAAGCGTTTGATCGACAACCGGATGGTTGACATCTACCTGGGGCCGCTCCTGCGGGGGGAAAACTTGAAGAACTTCTTCCTCTTCCAGCCGCGAATCTTCTTGATCATCCCTGAAACCAGCGAGCTTTACCAAGAAGGCAAGCGGGACGTTCCGTTCAGCCAGCAGCTCTTGATGGACCTCAGCAAAGAAAAGATGGTTTCCTTAAGCGATGACTCCGGCTTCCAAAAGACTGTTGACCACCTGCTTGAAGACCAGAACCTCTCCGTTAACAAGAGCATCAAGGTCAACGACTACGATGTCGCCTTGCAAATGGCAGTCGGCGGTTTGGGCTGGACGGTAACTTTGGAATACATGCTGCCGAACCTGAACCCAGACCTTAAATACAACCAGGTTGAACTTCCTCGCACCTTGATCCAGTCTGACAACGGTTTGACCATCCACATGGACTCCAGCGAACGGGCAAAGGAAGTTGCCCAGGTGATGACCAGACTGATGAAGGATAACCTGATTGACCGCAAGCTGATCAAGGAATAAGAGTAGCAATTAAAAAATTTACAGACAAAAAACGAGCCAGCTGGCTCGTTTTTTATTTGCATTTGACTATTAAAAACTATTTTTCTTTCTTCTTGACCCGGAATTCCCGCCACCATTCTTTGTGACTAAACGCGGTATAAGCCAAGATGGCTAAAGCCGTCAAGAGTGAAATCAGCAGGCCGCTTCGCAATCCCGGTGTCCGGTAAACCAGGCGGACTCGGTGCTTGCCTGCTGGCATTTTGAAGCCGACAAAGGCCGTGTTGGTCTTAATTACCTTGACTGCCTTGCCGTCAACCATAGCCGTCCAGCCGTTTGAATAAGGGATGGTCGAAGTAACGATGCCGGTTTTCTTACTAGTAAAGAGGCCGGTCAGCTGGTTTTGCGCGAGTTTTAGCTGCTTGATCCCCTGCTTTTGAATCTGCCGCACTTCTTTCGTGTACTCTTGATTCAAAGGAATTGCTACAACTTTGATCTTGAAGCGGTAGGTCCCCAGTTTTGAAGGCTGGAAGGTCAGACTATTGGGCAGAGTCTGGTAAGTGCCCATATTCATGACCGCGCTGTCGACCAGGCGGTAAAAAGAAGTCATATCCTGGCTTCTCTGCACAATTGTTTCACTGGCCTTCTTTCCCGTTACCGTCAGCTTGTAGCTGGGGTCTGGTGACCCGGCCAAAAGGTGGTAGCGCCAGTACTTGTAGCGGGTTGCCCGCTCATTAAAGGTCTGCCCGGCCAGGTTGGCCTCCTGCTTGGCCTTCTTCAGCTCCAGGTCCAGCTGCTGGCTTAAAGTGAAAGGCTGGTAGGAAATCTGGCTGATCTCGACATGCAGCTCGCTTTTGCCCAGTTTGGCCTTTTCTTCATCTGACAAGTGCAGCTTCAACTTGTAGCTGGCTTCAGAGTCCGTATAGGTCAATTTATTCTTGCTCAGCTTCTTGCCACTGGCATCGACCAGGCTGGCCTTGATGGTCTTGACCCCGGTCAATTTCGCGGCTTTAAGGCCAACCCCCTTGACCACCACCCCGCTAGCCAGAGCCCGCTCTTTTTGGCTCGCTGACAGTTTTTGGTAGCGGCTGGGGCCAATTGCCTTATAGCTTAGCCAAAGCAGCGGGAAGGCCTCTGTGGTCTTGTAGAGCTCGGCCTGGTAGGCAGGCTGTTGATTTTGGTCTTTTTTCTCCTTGTCGGCAGCGATCAGGTCGTAAGTCCCGGGCACCTTGCTACCGTTTACTGAGTATTTTTGGTTAAAAATATAGCGGACGCCCAGGAAATTGTTCAATATCGTCCGGTCATCAAGCTGGTGGAAGGGAATGTTGTTGTCATACTGTAGGTTGCCCAGGTCGGTCGAGAACTGACCCAGGTACTGGTTCTGGATGGAATAGTAAGATGACACGTTGGCCAGGCCGCTGGTCAAATCGTTAAACAGCTTCTTCTGGCTGACAAACTGGTTATTTGACACCGTGTTGACCCGGTAAAAACCGGCCGACAGGATGTGGTTCAAGCCGCCATAGCGGTCTTCCGCGATCTGCTCATATTCCCCCTTGACCAGCATGTTAGCCGCGAAGTTGCCGTTGTATGGAAGAGCCGCGTACAGGGCGTTAAAGGCCAAATTAGCCGCTACAGTAAGCAATAGCACCCGCTTTAAAGCCCGTCCTTCGTTGACCAGGTAGCTGGCCCCCAGACTGAGCAAGAGGAAGATGACCGGCAAGAAGAGCTTGTAATCATTTTCCAAAAAGGACATGGCGACCAGGTAGACCAGGTAAATCCCGCTGATGGAAAAAATCAGCCGCATCTCCGTTTGACTGACCGCCTGCTCACTGACGGCCTTGACAAAGACCATCACGCTGAAAGCAAAAGGCAGGTACAAGAGCAGGGTCCAGCGGTTTGACGCTGACATTCCTCCGTTAAAGACTGCCCCGACTGCCGGGATCAAGAGCATGACTGCCCCTAATAACAGAGAGGCAGCGACTAGGCGGTACTTGCGCCAGTTACGAAAGAGGTAGACCAGGGCCGGCAGGATGATGCTGGCCAGACCCAAGGCTGACCAGAATATCAACTTCCAGTTATCCCCGTCAATCAGTTCCTTTGGCAAAAGCAAGTAGTAGTAGGCCGGGTAAAAGATCAAGCCATTAGCAAACTGCGACCCGGTCCGGGTGGAGTTGACCACGGCCAAAAGTTCCGGCAAAAGCAGGCCGGCTGACAGAAGGACCGCTCCTAAACTGGCAAAGAAGAGCTTCTTAATTGTTGGCCAGAAAGGAATCTTTTCCCAATAAGCCAGGCCCCAGCGCAAAAACAGGTAGATGATCGCCCCCAGGCCCAGGACAAAGGCCAAGTAATAGTTGCTGACCAGCATCCAGACAAAGACCCCAAATAAAGGCCAGGTGCTGCCCCCTTGCAAGAGTCGCTCCAGCTGGACCACGATCAAGGGAAAAAGAATAAAGGTCGTGGTGAACATCGGCTGGGCCAGGGCCGCGTACAGCAGGTAGGCATTGACCATGTAGACACCGCTGCCAATCAAGACAACACCGTCTTTAAAGTCAAAATGGCGGGCAAAATAAACAAAGGCCAAGCCCACGCAGTAAAGGCGCAACAGCAGGATCAGCTGGTAGGCAAAGACCATGTGGCTGGTGGGAAATAAAAGGGCTAGATAGGCAAAGACGTCACCAATCGTATAGTAAGAAAAGACTGAAAACAGGTCATTGCCCAGGCCCATGGTCCAGGACCATTCAGCTGGCCCCTGGCTTAAGTGGTGCAGGAAACTGAGCACGTACTCCCGGTACTTGACCAGCAAGGGCAGGTGCTGGTTGGCCGCGTCAGTGTTCCAGATCAGGCTATGGCCAGTAACCAAGTAAGGTCCAAAAACACAGGCCGCCAAAAAGAGGAAGAAGACAGAATACTTCCAGTAGACGGCCCGGTCACGCTTTTTGTTAAAGCTGAAGTGCAAAATCATCCCTCCAAAATGTTTAATGGTCTATTTTTCTATTCTACCGCTTTTCTCCCCTGCCCGCTAAAAGACTAGAAAATATAAAAAAATAAAAATGACCAGCAAAAGCTGGTCATCATCCAAAATTCTAATTTCTCAGCTGCTCGTAAAGATCCTGCATTTCCTGGTCATCTGGCACAAGCTTCAAGTACTTTTCCAGCAATTGCCGGGCCAGATCGCCTTGGGCGCTCTCCTGAGCAAAGGAGATCATCCCCCACAAGAAGGCAGGATTGGTCTGCAGGCTCTGGTAGGCCAAGAGATATTCCTGCAGGGCCTGGTCATATTTTTCCATTTCCTGATAGGACCGGGCCATGTTCCAGTGGGCCTGCGGCTCCAGGTCGCTGTCAGCCAGAGCAGTAAACAAGGCCAGGGAGTCCGCTGCCCGTCCCTGGTCTAAGTAGAGGTCGCTCAGCAAGAGGCGGAGGCTGGAATTGTCCGGGTTGACCTCGAGGCCCCGCCGCAAGAGGTCCTCAGCATCCTCAGCCTTGCCTAATTTGGCGGCTGCCTTAGCCCCGGTCAGGTAAAGCTCTTCATCCAGCTCATTATAGCCCAGGCCCGTCTGAGCGGCAAAGAGGGCTTCTTCTGGGTTGTCTTCTTCCTGGTAGGCCTTGGCCAGGAAAGGATAAGCGTTGACGTAGTCAGGGCTTTGCTTAATGACATCATCAAGTAAGGAGATGGCCTTGTCAAACTGGCCGGCCTCTTCCATGATTACCCCAGCTTGGTACTTGGCGTCGATGTCCAGGAGGTCTTCTTTATGGTCATTGATAAAAGCAGCTGCTTCTTCATACCGGCCCAGTTTAGCCAGGGTCTGGAAGACCCGCTGGTTAAGGTTGACTTCCCCGAACATGTTCTGTCTTTGCCGCAAGTCCTGGTAAAGAGGCAGGGCCTGGTCGTTCAAGTCGCTCATGTAGTCCAGTTCCGCCAGGCCAAAGGTAATGGCATCTTCATCCGGGGCCAGCTGCCGGGCCTGCTCCATCTTGGCCCGTGCCGTTTCGATCAGGCCCTCGCTTTGATAATAGTCAGCCTGAACCAGGAGGCTTTCCAGATAGGCATCTGAATCAGCCGGCACATTGTAAAGCAGGGTCAAGCCATCGTCCTCTGCCCCGTCATTGAGGAGGATTTCGGCCAGGTAGACCTTGAAGAGGTCTTCATTGGGAAAATCAGCGATCAAGCTGCGGTAGACTTCCTTGGCCAGATCGGTAAAGCCCAGGTCGGTCAGGTTTTCCGCCAGAGACGCCAGGATCTCCGGATCATCGTTTTCCAGGGCCTGCTTCAAGAGGCCGCTGCTCTCGCTGAAGCGGTGACCTTGAATCGCGTCCAACAATTGTTCAGAATATGTCATCTTTGTCCTCACTTTCTGCTTACTATTGTACCGTAACTAGTCAGCTAAAAAAGTTTTTTGCCCAAACAAAAAAACGCCAGAAAAACCGGCGTTTCTTTATTTTAAAGCGCGTCAATTACTTAACAGCGTCCTTAAGAGCCTTACCTGGCTTAAATGCAGGAACCTTGCTTGCTGGAATTTCAATTTCAGCACCAGTTTGTGGGTTGCGGCCCTTGCGAGCTGCACGGTCACGTACTTCGAAAGTGCCGAAGCCGATCAGTTGCACCTTTTCGCCCTTAGCCAAGTCTTCTTGGATTGCTTCGAAAACCGCGTCAACAGCTTCTGAAACGTCCTTCTTAGTCAACTTAGTCTTTGCAGCTACTTCTGAAACTAATTCTGCCTTATTTGCCATGTGGAATTCACCTCCTATAAATTAGACTCGCGTCTAATTACTTCATTTCTCTTGCAGAAATGAGGGACACTGAGCGCTTGCTGCATTCAATTAATTCCCTGCTCTCTAAAATATCACAAGAACGTTGTCCCTACAAGGCTTTTAGCCCGCGGCTTAGTACTTTTTCAAGAGAATGTCACAAATTGGAAAAGAAAAGCCCGGTTCTACTTCCGCTTACGCGGTAGGATCTTGATCGGAGTCCCGGTGAAGTCGAAATTCTCCCGCAGCTGGTTGATCAAAAAGCGCTGGTAGGAGAAGTGCATCAGTTCTGGATCGTTGCAGAAAACAACGAAAGTCGGCGGATTGGTCTTGACCTGGGTCATGTAGTAGACCCGGAGCCGCTTGCCCTTGACCATCGGCGCCGGCACCAAACGGCTGGCTTCCAGAAGCAGGTCGTTTAAGACAGATGACTGGATCCGCTGGTTCTTGTTCTCGTAAACTTCCTTGACCATTTTTGGCAATTGGTCGATGTTCTTGCCGGTCTTGGCCGAAACAAAGACAATTGGGGCATAGTCCAGGTAGGAGAATTCTTCCCGGATCACCGCTTCAAAGTCCTTGCCGGATGAAGAGTCCTTCTTCGGCAAGTCCCACTTGTTGACGGCGATAATCATCCCCAGGCCCGCTTCATGGGCGTAGCCGGCCACGTGCTTGTCTTGCTCTCGGATCCCGGTGCTGGCATCCAGGACCAGGATGGCCACATCTGACCGTTCCATGGCGCTCATGGCCCGCATGACGGAGTACTTTTCGGTCTTCTCATAGACCTTGCCCCGCCGTCTGATCCCGGCTGTGTCAACAACCCGGAACTTGGTTCCATCCTTGACGAATGGCGTGTCAATGGCGTCTCTGGTCGTCCCTTCTTCGTTGGCCACAATCACCCGTTCTTCGCCCAACAGGCGGTTGACGATGGATGACTTGCCTACGTTTGGCCGGCCGATCACGCTGAAGGAGATAACTCCTTCTTCGGTCTTTTCGGCATCGGCTGGGAAGTTCTTGACTACTTCGTCCAGCAGGTCACCGATCCCGGTCCCATGGGAACCGGAAACCGGGATTGGGTCACCTAAGCCTAAACTGTAGAAGTCATAGATATCGGTCCGCTGCTCAGGGTTGTCAGCCTTGTTAACAGCCAAAAGAACTGGCTTATCGGCCCTGTAGAGCAGGTGGGCAATCCGTTCGTCCAGACTGGTCACCCCCTGGCTGGCATCGGCCAGCATGACGATGACATCGGCCTCTTCAATAGCGATTTCCGCTTGAGCCCGGATTTCTTCGTCAATCGTACTGTCTTCCCAGGTAATCCCCCCGGTGTCGATGATGCTGAACTGGTGGCCCATCCAGCTGGCCCGGGCATAGTTCCGGTCCCGGGTCACGCCTGGCCGGTCTTCCACGATCGCCACCCGTTCATTGATAATCCGGTTGAACAGGGTTGACTTGCCCACGTTGGGCTGCCCTACGATGGCAACAATTGGTAATGGCATCTTTTCACCTCTTTTGCTTTCTATTGATTATTGTCAAACAAAAAGACCGACCAACGGTCGGTCTTTTTAGTGCTGATTAACGGTTCTTAAGTTGGTCACCGATCATGTCACCAAGTGAGAAGCCGTTGTCGTCGTTGTTCATGTACTTGCGAGCAACTGCGTCGTTGTTTGATGAACGACGTGCGCGAGGTCTGTCGTTTGATGAAGAAGCGTTCTCTGGATCAGCTTGCTTAATTGACAGGGAGATTCTTCTTTCACTTGGGTCAATGTTAAGAACCTTAACCTTGACCTTTTGACCTACAGTCAAGACGTCGCTTGGCTTGTCAACGTGCTTGTTGGAAATTTCTGAAACGTGTACCAAGCCTTGGATGCCGTCAGCAACTTCAACAAAGGCACCGAAGTTGGTCAAAGACTTAACTTCGCCTTCGATTACATCGCCTTCGTTCAAGCTTGAAGTAGCTTGTTCGAATGGGGATGGTTCAGTTTGCTTGATTGACAGGGAGATACGGTGACGGTCATTGTCGATGCCAATAACCTTAACCTTAACATCTTGGCCAACCTTCAAGACGTCGCTTGGCTTGTCAACGTGCTTGTATGAAATTTCGGAGATGTGTACCAAACCGTCAACGCCGCCGATATCAACGAATGAACCAAAGTTGGTCAAACGTGATACCCGGCCTTCAACTACGTCGCCGACAACCAGTTGTGAAGCAACGTTTTCAAAGGCTTGTTCGCGTTCTTCTTCGATCAGTTCCTTGTGGGAAAGGATCAGACGGTTCTTAGCCGGGTCGATTTCAGTAATCTTAACCTTGATGGTCTTGCCGATGTAAGGCTTAAGGTCTGAAACGAAGCGGTTTGAGATCAAGCTTGCTGGCAAGAAACCGCGGGTGCCGACATCAACGAGCAAACCACCGCGAACTGATGAAGTAACCTTACCTTCGATAGTCTTGCCTTCTTCGAAGTCCTTTTGCAGCTTGTCGTAAGCTTCACGTTCCTTAACGCGTGTTACTGAGAAGAAAAATTCACCGTTTTCCTTGTCACCACCTGCACGACGAACTACGTAAGCCTTGAAGGTATCACCTGGCTTAACTTCGTCACGCAAGTTGACACTACGGTCGTTGGTGAAATCACGGCGAGTGATTACACCTTCAACGCCGGCGCCTTGAACACCAACGTTAATTTGGCCATCTTCAACGCTCAAAACGTTAACGTCAACGATGTCGCCCACCTTAACTTCTTGCATTTGAGCAAGAGCATCTAAAAATTGATTGTTTTCTGACATAAATACAAAATGCCTCCCTGTTTATTCGTTCTCTATTTTACCGAAAAATAGATGAATTTGCTACTATTTTACCAGACTTTTTTTGACTTTACTTGCTGGTATTTGTTTTTTTGGCAATTTCGGCCAAGATAGCGGCAACAACCTGGTCAATCGTTAAATTAGTTGAATCGATTTCGATTGCATCCGCTGCCTTCTTCAAAGGTGAAACTTCACGGTGGGAGTCAAGGTAGTCCCGCTTGGCGATATCAGCTTCGATTTCCTCAACCGTCTGCTTGGCCTCAATCCCCTTTTCTTGCCAGTCCAAAAGCCGTCTTTCTGCTCTAGACCGGGCGCTGGCAACTAAGAAGATCTTGACTTCAGCCTCAGGCAAGACCGTGGTCCCGATGTCGCGGCCGTCCATGATCACATTGGTTGACCCAGCCAGTTTTCTTTGCAGGTCAACCATCTTGCTTCTGACCCCCGGCAAGGCTGAGACCTGGGAGACATTAGCCGTGATTTCCGGGGTCCGGATTTCCAAAGACACGTCTTCCCCGGCTACCAGAACCTTCTGGCCGTTTTCGCCTGGCTCTAAAACAATGCCGTCTTCGTCGATCGCCTTTAAAATCCCGGCTTCATCCCCATAGTCCAGGCCGTGCTTGCGGGCAATAAAAGTACATGCCCGGTACATGGCGCCCGTGTCGATATAAACGAATGACAGCTTATTGGCGACAATCTTGGCCACCGTACTCTTACCTGCTGAAGCAGGTCCATCAATTGCTACTTGCATAACATCAAAATGAAGCGACTCGCATCGCTTCAATCCTTTCCAATAAATTCAGCTATTTGGCTTGCTTGATCTTCAGTTTCTGACCAACTGCCAGGGTTGAGCTGGTATCCAGACCATTCTGCTCAGCCAGCTCTTCGGCGCTTATGCCGTACTTCTGGGCGATCGCGGCCCAGCTGTCGCCGGACTTGACCACGTAAGTCTTGACCTTTGGAGCAGGCTTGGCCTTGCTGGACTGCTTAGCGGCCTTTGGCTTAGTCTGCTCTTTCTTTGCTTGCGGGACGGCGTAGTCGCTTTTTTGACTGGTGACCAGCGGCACGGCCGCCAAGGCCATCATAACCACGATCAAGAGGGCCGTCCACCACGGCGCCTGCTTGTTCTTGCGCTCTTCTCTGACCGCTTGCTGGCGGGCCAGACGTGACAAGGGCTTTTGGGCATTTTGATCCATCTAGCTTCCCCCTTTAAGCTTACATTTTAACATAAAACCAGGTGCTAAACGAAAAGAAAAGACTTTCCTTAGGGAAAGTCTCATCAAAAGATTCACTTGTTTGTCAATTTTTAGTACTTGCTGGAAACGCTGAAGTGCTTGATCACGAATGGCTTGATGGTCTTTAAAACAGATTCAAAAAGGATGTAGACCACAACTGAGTTGATGGCCCCCTTGATCAAGTTGAATGGGACGATGATGCCCATGATGTAGCTGGCCATGCTTGGAATGTGCAGCATCTTGCCCAGGTAGGTCTGTTCAGTAAAAGTGAGCAGCTGAGCGTAGTTCATGTGCATCCCCGCTGCCTGCGGCACTGAAGTGTAGGCGTAAACCGGAGTCAAGAGGAACTGATTAGTCAATGCCATGACCAGGGTCAATGACAAAACGCCTAAGAGCAGACCCAAGGCCGGCAGCAGGTAACCCTTCAGGCTCTTTCTGTCTTCTTCCTTGACTGAGCCAGCCAGGAAGTAAAATGGCAGGGCAAAGGCCATTGAGGCCAGGAAGGCAGCCAGTTCACCGACCAGAGACGGGAGGGCAAAGCCGGCAAAGATCAAGGACAAAAGGCACTTGACTGCGGCTACGGCCACCCCGCCGCCGATGCCAAAGATAAAGGTGGTGATGACCACGATGACGTCAGAGAAGTCCATCTTCAAAAAGCTGACACCCGGCATGATCGGGAATTCAAACTTCATCACCACAAAGGCGATGGCCCCGATCATGGCATAAGCGAGCCAGTTACTTACTGATTTAGCTGTCCGTTTGTTAGCAGCTTCCATATTAACATACCTCCATTAAAAAAGTCCGTTGCCTCGAAGAGGAACAGACCTTTCTTAGTAAGCATGCTTACTATTCCAACGTCTGCCTTCTTCCATCTAGACTATAACTATCGGTAGCTTTACAGCATTCAACCATTTGCATGGCTCGCGGACTTGCACCGCCGGTCGGGATTTACACCCTGCCCCGAAGACAACTTATTTTATTTTTGATTACGTTTACATTCTAATCCACTTGCTTGAGTCTGTCAACTTCTTTGTGGTTTAATTCCCGGTACTGTCCAGATGTAAGGCCTTGCAGGTCCAGGAAGGAGTAGCGTTCTCTGGACAACTTGTCGACCAAGTGGTTTACGGCCTTAAACATTTCCTTGACCTGGTGGTAGTGGCCTTCATGGATGGTCAGCTGGACGATCTGGGTCTGGGCCCGGGGATTGGTCTTCAAGACCTTGACTTGGGCAGGCTTGGTCTTGTAGCGGCCGATCTGGACCCCCTTCTTCAAGGCCTTGATTTCATCTGGCTGCAAAATGCCCTTAATCTTAGCCACGTAGACCTTATCGACTTCGTTTCTCGGGTGCATGAGCAGGTTGGCCAGCTCCCCGTCATTGGTCATCAAGAGCAGGCCGGAAGTGTCGTAGTCCAAGCGGCCAACCGGGTAAAGGCGGTATGGCAAGTCAGTAAAGTAGTCGGCCACCGTCTTGCGGCCCTTGTTATCCTTAACCGCGGAGATCACGCCCCGGGGTTTGTAAAAAAGATAAGTATGGTGGCTTTCTCTTTCAATCGGCTGGTTGTCAACAACAACTTGTTCAATTGAGCTGACCTTGGTCCCAAGCTTGGTTACCACTTGCCCATCGACTCTGACCCGGCCGGCCAGGATCATTTTTTCCGCTTCTCTTCTGGAAGCGATCCCCGCCTGGGCGATCACTTTTTGTAAACGTTCTTCCGCCATTATAAATCCTCCATCTTCTGCAATGCTTCATCAGCCGTGCCGTTTTCGGCAAACAGGTCTACCTGGCCGTTGGCATCAAAGCTGCTGTCTTCAAAATTCTCAATTACCGGCAGATCCGCCAGGGACTTATAGCCAAAGTACTGGAGGAAGTAATCAGTCGTCACGTACAGCTTGGGGTGGCCCGGGGCGTCTTTAACCCCCTGGGCCTTGACTAAACCTCGCCAGACCAGGGTCTGCAGGGCACCAGAGGAGTTAACCCCCCGGATTTCATCGATCTCGATCCGGGTGATCGGCTGCCGGTAGGCTACGATCGCCAGAATTTCCAAGGCTGACTGGCTGATATTCTTGGTCAGGTCCTTGTTGAAATAGGCTTCCACCAGATCGCTGACCTCCCCGCTGGTCGTTAATTTATATTCGTCGTTGATTTCCAAAAGCTGCAAACCGCAGTCGGGGTCGCTGGCCAGCTTTTCCTGCAGTCTTTTGGCCAGACTTTCAATTTCCAGTTCCGGCACTTGCAGCAGGTCTCGCAGCTGCTCTTTCTTGATCCCGCCGTCCCCGGCCACGTAAAGGAGGGCTTGCAGCTGGGCTATTTTACTCGTCATGCTTGCTTCTTTCTATTTCCAAGTCGCCAAAGCGGCGCTTTTGCCTAATTTTCAAGTACTGGTCCTTGGCCAGTTCCAAAATTGCCAAAAAAAGGCCAACCAGGTCGGCCAGGCTTTCCACCTGGTCAGTCAAGGCAAAAAAGCTGAACCGGCCCTGCTGCTCTAAAACTTCCTTCAGCCAGGCAATCATTTCCTGGATCGGCCGGCCGGTCAAGGTCACCTGGGCATGGTCGTTTCTTTTCTTAAAGCGGCGCATAGCCAAAATGAAGCTGGTCGTCAGATCCTGCTGACTGATTTTCCCTAAAGGCAGGGGCTGAACCTTGGCCCCTTCAGCCACGCTGGGCTCCTTGGCAGCCAAAACTGGTACCTCGTCATTTCTGACCTTGAAGTAGGCCGAAATCTTTTTAAAGACGGAATACTGAACCAGTTGCTCAACCAGTTCTTCCCGGGGGTCGGCAAATTCTTCTTCTGTCTCGACAAAGTCGTTTTTCGGCAGCAGGTACTGGGACTTAATCCGCAGCAAAGTTGCCGCCATCACGAAATATTCCCCGGCTAGTTGCAGGTTCAGCTTCTGCATCTGCTGGAGATAGTCCAGGTACTGCTGGGTAATCCTGGCAATCGGGATGTCATAGATGTCTAATTCCTGCGACCGAATCAGGTGGAGCAAAAGGTCCAGTGGGCCTTCAAAATTCGGCAGCTCAATGGTCATGCCTTCATTCATCATTGTTCAAGTACTTCATCAAATAGGTATATTCCGGAACCGTCATTACTTTCTGCTTGCCAGCTTCCTGGGCCAGTTCCCGCATGATTTGCGAAAAATGCTCATCATCCCGGAAACCCGGTGCTAAAGACAAATAGCGCAGGACTAGGCAGCCGGCCCCGGTCTCGCAGCCCGCCAGGCCGACTATGTTTTGATCCTCGTCCCGGTAAAGGTAGAGCTGGTGGGCCGGATCTTCAGCATACAGCTGCATCTCTTCCTTCAAATTCTGCAGGTTCTTGAAATCCGGAAGATAGGACAAGAGGCCCATGGCGACTTTTTCATAATCTTTCTTATATGGTACTAGCATATGATCACCTCTAAATGCGGGGATGAGTCTTTTGGTAGACGTCCAGGATATGCTTCTGGGTCAGATTAGTATAGATCTGGGTCGTGGAAATGTCAGTATGGCCCAGGATTTCCTGGACCACCCGCAAATCCGCCCCATGCTCCAGCAAATGCGTAGCGAAGCTGTGGCGGAGGGTGTGGGGAGTCACATCCTTGGCAATTCCGGCCTGCTGGCAGTACTTCTTGATCTTCTGCCAGACGGCCTGCCGGGTCAATTGCCCGCCCCGGCTGTTCAAGAACAGGTAATCGCTGCTCTTGCCCCGCTTTAAAAGCTGCTGGTCCCTGACAGGCAGGTAGCGCTTGATCCAGTCTAAGGCCAGGTCGCTCACTGGAATAAGCCGTTCCTTGCTCCCCTTGCCCAGGACTTTAATCAGCTGCAGGTCGGCATGGACATCGGCTAATTGCAAGTTGACCGCTTCGCTGACCCGCATCCCCGTCGCGTAAAGTAATTCCAAAAGGGCCCGGTCGCGGATCCCTAAATCCGTAGTCAGATCTGGCTGCTCTAAGAGCCGGCCCACTTCAGCCTCAGTCAAGGCCAGGGGCATCCGCTTCTCCCGCTTGGGAGCATCAATCTGGCTCATGGGGTCCAGGGCGATCAGCTGCTGGCGGACCAGCCACTGGTAAAAGCGGCGTAGGGTCGACACCAGCCGGCTGATGGAGCTGTTGGCCTTGCCCAAGTCCCGCTCTTTAGCTAAAAAAGCATCAATTTCCACTGCTTCCAGCGGCCAGGCGGGCATCTGCTCTTCTTTGACGTAAGCTAAAAACTCCAGCAAGTCTTGCTGGTAGGCCGCGATTGTATTCGGGCTGAGTCCCCGTTCAATCTGGCTATAGCGCAGGTAATCTTCAATTTCTTCGGCGAGCTTATTCATCCGCCTCATCCTTGACCAGCTTGATCGTGCCGGCTTCCTTGTCCTGGCTGACCCGGCCCCGCTTGATCAAGTTGCCTAAGGCCCGCTTGAAGGCTGACTTGGAGATGCCGAAGTAGTCCTTGATGGCCTGAGCATCGCTCTTGTCGCTAAATGGCAGAGTCTTGTCGCCCTTGCGGCGCAAAGACATCATTATCATGGCCGCGTCATCGTCAATCTCTTCAAAAGCCCGGGGCAAAACGCTCATGTTCAAGCGGCCGTACTGGCTGACCCCGATCACCCGGGCCTTGACCTCCTCACCCAGCCGCAGGGGCTGTTGCATTTGAGATTCATGGATGAAGCCCAGGTAGTAGTCATTGGTCAAGACAAAACAGCCCAGGGACTTGCTGGAATATACCCGGGCCAGCAGGTTCTTGTTGACCAGGTTATTTGGGAAGCGGACGGCGATCTGTTCAAAGACATTTTCATCAGCGGCCTTGGCCCAGATCCGGTCCTTATTATCAGTTTCCAGCCGCACCAAAAGGCGGTCATCTTTTTGCGGCCAGCGGGCCGGGTCAAGTGGCAGGTCGTCCAGGGACATAACTATATCCTTATCAGGCAAGCCAATGTCCAAAAAGACCCCCAGCCCCCGCTGAACCCTGGTAACCGTGGCCCAGCCGTATTGGTCGGCCTGGGCAAAAGGCAAGAACTGGGTCATTTCCCGTTCATGTTTTTGGTTATCATAAATAAATCCCGTGATTTGCCCGCCAATTTTCGGCGTCTCTTCTTGGGTGATTTCTTCTTTCTTCAATTTGAACGTTAAGCCGTCAATCTGCACGAAATAGGCTTCAGCGTTGCTGTCAGTGATTTTACCGGTCCGGATTTCTCCAAGCATAGTCTTCCTCCAACTTTACATAATTCTAATGCTAGTATACGGGAACAAAGAAAGAAAATAAAGCAGTTAACAATAGTTTTTCTGCTAGTTCGCTGATTTTTTCAATTCACGCATAGTTTTTTCTATTTTAAAGCAATTTTTGACTCAACCACCTAGCCAGCACTGTGGCAGATTAGCTTACAGACTTTTTTAAGCGGCTCAGCAGTTCAAAATGTCTCCTCTACCCTATCTATTTTCAAGGCAGACATTAAAAGAAAGCAGGCAAACATTAGGTAAAGAAAAAGAGCTCAATCGATTGATTGAACTCTTTCTTCTGTGGTTGTCAGACTTATAATCTTAGATTACAGGTTTGAAACTTCACCTTGGTAAATTGCGCCGCGACGTGCGTCAACAGTCAAAGTTGAGCCGTCAGCGATCTTTGAAGTTGCGTCAGCAGCACCGACAACAACTGGAATGCCGAGTGATACGCCGACAACAGCTGCGTGGCTGGTCAAGCCGGAAGCTTCAACGATCATACCGCTGGCCTTCTTGATAGCTGGCATGTAGTCCTTGTCAGTAGTCTTAGCTACCAGGATGTCGCCTTCGTGAACCTTAGCGTTGGCTTCTTCAGCGCTGTTAGCAACAACAGCCTTGCCGATAACTGAGCCAGTACCTACGCCCAAACCTTGAGCAAGTTGGTTGCCGATGATTTGCAGCTTCATCAAGTTAGTAGTACCTGATTGGCCGAATGGTACGCCGGCAACGATAATTACCAGATCGCCATCCTTAACGAAACCGTGTTCCTTAGCTACGCGGGCAGCTTCTTCGAACATTTCGTCAGTGTTTGAAGGTTGCTTTGCCAAAACTGGTTCAACGCCCCAAACGATACCCAATGAGTGTTGGATCTTTTCGTCGAAAGTCAAGGCAACGATGGTTGCGTCTGGACGGTACTTGGAGATCATACGAGCTGAGTAGCCGGAGCTAGTAGCAGTGATGATCGTCTTAACGCCTAATTCTTGAGCAGTGCGGACAACTGATTCACCGATAGCTTCAGTAACGTTTGAGCCCTTGTATTCTTCAAAGCGTTGCAGAGCCAGAGTGTTCCGGGTGTCCATTTGCTTTTCAGTCCGAACGTCGATGTCGTGCATAGCTTGAACTGCTTGTACTGGGTACAAACCGTTTGCTGATTCACCTGACAGCATAGTTGCGTCAGTACCGTCAAGAACGGCGTTAGCAACGTCAGTTACTTCGGCACGGGTTGGACGTGGGTTTTCTTGCATTGAGTCCAGCATTTGAGTAGCAGTGATAACCGGCTTGCCCAAAGCGTTGCACTTCTTGATCAAAGTCTTTTGAACAAATGGCACGTTGATGAATGGGATTTCAACACCCATGTCACCACGGGCAACCATCAAACCATCTGAAACTTGCAAGATTTCGTCGATGTTGTCAATACCTTCTTGTGATTCAATCTTTGGGAAGATCTTAACGTATGATGCGTTAGCTTCTTCGCAAAGTGCGCGAATGTCAAGAACGTCTTGAGCCTTACGTACAAATGAAGCAAAGATGAAGTTAATACCGTGCTTCAAACCAAAGCGGATGTCGTCAGTGTCCTTTTCAGTAATCCCTGGGAGGCGGATTTCAACACCTGGAGCGTTAACACCCTTCTTTGAGCCGATGACACCAGTGTTTTGAGCTTCACAAACCAATTCGCGCTTTTCTTCGTCCTTGGCCTTGATAGTCAAACCAACAGCACCGTCGTCGATCAATACAGTGCCGCCAACGTGAGTATCGTCGAACAGACCTGGGTAGGTAACGTGGATCATGTCCTTGTTGCCGGCCTTGGTTGCGTCCATTGACACGCGGATTTCGTCACCAGTGTTGATAGTGAACTTGCCGCCTTCTTGGTCAGTGGTTCTGATTTCAGCACCCTTGGTGTCCAAAGCGATGCCCAAAAGCTTGCCAGTCTTCTTTTCAACTTCACGAACCATGTTCATTCTTGCCAAGTGTTCTTCGTGGTCACCGTGTGAGAAGTTGAAACGGAATACGTTTGCGCCTGCTTCGGCTAACTTGGTAATAGTTTCAATATCGTTTGAAGCTGGTCCTAAAGTACTAACAATCTTCGTTTTTTTCATCTTGAAAAAATCTCCCTAAATCAAAAACTATAAAAACAACTATCTTGATAAATCTGCGTTGAGCTTTAACAAGTCATAGTCACCCTTGTGAGACTCATCAAATAAATCAAGGATGTCGTGTGAAGTAACCTTGCCGTTTTCAATGCCGACAGCCAGACCGCCCTTGCCTTCCAAAAGAAGGTGAACGGCTTCGCTGCCCAGCTTGGAAGCCAGCACCCGGTCAGAAACAGTTGGCGTGCCGCCCCGCTGCATGTGACCCAAAACATTGGCCCGGACGTCGAAGTCACCATACTTCTTCAGTTCAGCCATGAATTGGTCAGCGGTCATTACGCCTTCAGCAACGACTACCAAACCGTGGTCCTTGCCGCTTTCCTGGGCTTGCTTGAGCCGGTTGGCGATTTCTTCAACGTCGTACGGCTTTTCAGGAATGACGATCGCGTCTGCCCCGCAGGCTACGCCGACGCGCATAGCGATGTCACCACAGTTGCGGCCCATTACGTTGACAATGAAGACCCGGTGGTGGCTGGAAGCAGTGTCACGGATCTTGTCGATCGCGTCCATTGCCGTCATGCAGGCCGTGTCATAGCCGATCGTGGCATCCGTGTATGGGATGTCGTTGTCGATCGTGCCTGGCAGGCCGATTGAGTTGAAGCCGTGGCGGGTAAGCTGCAGGGCGCCATGGTAGGAACCATCCCCACCAATAACGACAACAGCATCGATGCCGTGCTTCTTCAATTGCTCAATACCAGCCAGCTGTCCTTCTTCTTCTGCAAATTCAGGATAACGCGCAGAGTAGAGGAAGGTACCGGAAACATTGATCAAGTGGGCTACGTCTTCACTTTCCAATGGGAAAATGTCGCCCGCAACCAAACCTGCAAAACCGTATCTGATACCGAAAACTTCCAAACCGTTCGCGATCGCGACTCTGGTTACGGCTCTTACGGCTGCATTCATACCAGGGGCGTCACCGCCGCTAGTCAAAATACCAATCCGTTTCATGAATTCACCTCATCATGATTTAAATTGTGTAATATCTCACATCACATAAATCATAACATTTTTCCCGCATAAAGTCTTGTAAAATCTGGTTTAAATTCGATTTTTTCAGACTTCCGTCCTGTTAGGGCTTACAAATCCCGGCCTGGCGTTTATTATTTTTTTCACTAGGAGAGATTTTTTTTAAAAAAGCCAATTGGTCAAGTCGTTTTCAGTGCAAATTTACCTGCTTCATGTCCCAAATTTTGAAGTCCAGGCTCTCTCTTTGGCCTAAAGCTTCCAGCTTGAGCAGGTAGTAGTCATTTACCTGTAAATTCAAAGTTAACTTGGCCAGTTCCCCGGCAAAAAGCCAGCACCTGTAGCGGCCGGAAGAATCAGCCAGAATCAAGGTCGCCATCTTGCGTCCCCGCTTGTCTTCTTGGTAGCGGACAGCCAAAAGCTTGGCCAGGGCCTGGCCCCTTTCTTTAACCCGGAAGTCGCCTAAGCGCTTGGTCCGGTAGTGCTGGTCAAAATAGCGCTCAAGAGCCAGGTCCTTAGGCTTGACGGTAACCGGCTTGACCTCCTCAGCCTGCTCGAGCTGCTTTAAGTCCAAAAGACGCAAATCCTGCAAGATCAGCTGGTAGCCCCGGCTGTCCTTTTGGTCTTCTTTTTTGGCAACTTGCAGGAGGTAGACGGCGTTTTCTTTCAGAATTTGGACAAAGCGGCGGTACTGACTGGTAAAAATGGTCACCTTCTCGCTGGTCTGTCCGTCGCTAAAGACGGCGTTGCTGCCTAATTCACCGGCCCGGGCTCCCCGCTTGACCCGCCAGTCGTTTTTCTTAATGAACTGGGCAAGCACCTGCCCGGTCTCGTTTAAGGCAAGACCAGCAAAAGGCTTGGCCCCATAACGCTTGGCCAGGGCCTGGCCGGCAATTTCAAGGGGAGATGCCGTTACGGCAAAGCCCATGGCTCTTTCTTCCATAGCCACCTTTTCTGCTGCCGTCGGCATTGGCACGTTTTCTTCCTTGGCGGCCAAAAAGTCCTGCAAGACCAGGCTCTTTTGCGCCAAGCGGGCAGTATTGAGCATGTTGCCGCAGTTGACCAAAAGACTGGCCCGGTTGGAACTAACCTGGTCAAAGAGGCCGGCTTCGATCAAGGGGACCAGCTGCTTTTCTTTCAATTCCTTGGTATCCAGCTGCCGCAAAAAAGCCGGGAAGCTGGTTACTGGCCGTTTTAGGGCCAGAAGCTGGTCCAAAAAGGTCGGCGTGATCCCCATAATGTCCTTTAAGCCCAGGTAGATCCGGCCTTCAAACAAGCGGGCCTCTGCTTGGCTCAAGTTGATGTCGGGCCCCAGGACCTCAACGCCGGCCTTTCTGGCCTGGCGGATGATGGCCCCTTTTTCCTTGCCCCGGCTGGCCCGGAGCTTTTCCAAGTAGAACTCCCTTGGGAAATGGACGGACAAGAAGGCCTGCCAGTAGGCCAAAAGGGCATAGGCGACGGCGTGGGAGTGGTTGAAGCCGTAGTTGGCGAAAGGCTCGATTAAGGCGTAGACTGCCTCGGCAGCTTGCCGGCTGTGTCCCTTTCTGACAGCGCCAGCGACAAACTTGCCCTTTTCTTCGGCTAAGAGGCCAGCCTGCTTTTTGGAAATCGCGTTCCGAAAGACGTCAGCCTCCGCCAGGCTAAAGCCCGCGAAAATCCGGGCCGTCTGCATGACCTGCTCCTGGTAGACGAAAATACCATAGGTCGGTCCCAGGACTTCTTTTAAGCTGGGGTCAGGATATTGAACCGGGCTGGTCCCGTTTTTCCGGGCGACGTACAAGGGGATGCTGGCGATCGGGCCCGGCCGGTAAAGGGCCACGGCGACGGACAAGTCGTCAAAGGTCCGGGGCTGGATTTTTCTTAAGACCTCCTGCATCCCGCTGGAATTAAACTGGAAGATCTGCTGGGTCTCCCCGCGGGCAAAAAGGCGCAAGGTATCCGGATCATCCAGGGGCAGCCGGGTCAAGTCCAGGGGGCCGTTGGACTTTTGAATCTCGGTTAAAACTCCTTCCAAAAGCTCCAGATTGTCCAGGGTCAAAAAGTCGATCTTTAAGAGGCCATACTTTTCAACGTACTTTTTGGTCTGCTCGACCGTCCACAGAGGGGCTTCTTTCCCAGTCATCAGGCCAATCTGCCGGGACAGGGGCTCTTCACTGATGATCAGGCCAGGAGCGTGGGTGCCCGTGTCCTCCGGCAGCCCTTCCAGCCTTTGGGCGGTTTGATAAAGAAGGCGGGTCAAAGGACTGGCAGCAACCAGGGCCTTAAATTCAGCCTGCTGGCCAGCTTCGGCCAAAGTTTTGGCTGCCCCCATGGCCTGCTTGAGGCGGGCGATAGCCGGCAGGGTTAAGCCAAAGACCTGACCGGTCCGCTCAAGGACGCTTTTGGCCTTCATGGTCGTCAAGGCCAAAATCCGGGCCACCAGATCAGAACCCTCGCCAAAGTGGGCTTTAGCACCGTATTTTTCCTGCACGTAAGCAAAAGCCAGCTTTCGTCCACTCGTGGTAAAATCCAGGTCGATGTCGGGCATATTGGACCGGGCGGGGTTTAAGAAGCGCTCAAAGAGCAGGTCGTATTTTAAGGGGTCAATTTGGGTAATGCCTAAAGCATAGGCCACCAAGGACCCGGCAGCTGACCCCCGGCCCGGGCCGACCAGGGCGCCTTTTTGCCGGCAGTAATTGACGATGTCGCCGACGATCAAAAAGTAGTCAGCAAAGCCCATCTGCTGGATGACGGTCAGTTCCTTTTGCAAGCGGGCCTGGTAAATTCCCTGCCTGAGGCCTAATTTTTCCAGGCCGGCAAAAGCCAGCTTTTCCAAATATTGGTCGGAAGACAAAGCTGTTGCTTGCGGAAAGACCGGCAGCTGGGGCTCTTTAAAAGGAATCTTAGCCTGGCAGCTGGCCGCGATCTTGCCGCTGTTGGCCAAAGCTTCTTCTAAGCCCATTTCCCGGCAGGCTTCTTCCAAGGCAGCCGCGGGCCGCAGCCAATGTGACCCCTGCCCCTCCGCCATCAAGGTCAGTTCATGCTCATCCAGAACCCGTCTTTCCTTAATGGCCTGCAGGACCTTGCAAAGAAACTGGTCGCCCGGGTCTAAGTAGCGGACGTCCTCAACAACCGTGACGGGCAAGACTGAAATTTCTGCCAGCTTTTTGACATAGTCATCATAAGCGGCCGCAGATTCAGCCGGGTAAACGCCTAAATATAAGGGCAGACCTTTTGGCAAAAAGGACTGGAGCTTTTTAACATATTCCTCACCGCTGCTGCGCAGTTTATTAAGCTGGCGCAGTTCGCTGGTCGGCCCGGCAGGAACGATCACGGTCAAATCAGACAATTCGGGCAGGTCCGCTAAGCTGGGGGATGATCCAGCAAGGTCGCCAGAAGCGATATTTAAAAAGCTGGACAGGCGCATCAAGGACTGGTAGCCTTTTTGACTTTGCGCCAAAAAGACCAGGTCATATTCTGCTTCTTCCAATTCGATTCCCTTAAAACGGCCCTGCAGGCCCAAAAGGGGCTTGATCCCTGCTTTTACGGCTTCCTGGTAAAAGTCGGCCAGGCCAAAAGTTACATTGATGTCCGTCAGTGCCACGGCGCTATAACCCCGCTCTTTTGCCCCCTTGACCAGGTCAGCCGTTTTCATTGGGCTGGCCAGAATGGTATTGGTCGAAATCGTCTGCAATGCTGCTATATTCACCTTGCTCGCCCTGCCTTTCACTTTTTGCTAGTTATTTTAATTATAGCAAAGTCCTTTTTCCGCCAATTGAATTTGCTTGCCGATTCTGGTAAAATGCAGAGCGAAAGAAGGAAGATACTATGGGACGTTACATTGTTTGCATCGTCTGGGGGATGATTTTTACTTTCATCATCGGCTTCATCGGAGCCCCTCTGACCCAGAGCACGTATAACCCTGTTACCTTGTTGATCGTCGGTGCCGTATTTGGCCTGCTGTTCTCTTTGACTATTTCAAAGATCACGGCCAAGTCATACAAGGACGACTCCGCGTACAGCAAATAAAACAGAAGACCACAGTGGCTAGCCTAACCGGCTAGCCCTTTTTGTTGTAATTTTTTCTGTCCACGGGCAAAAGATGGTATGATTTACCTAGTCTAAATTTATTAAGGAAGTTGACTAATGAAAGATAACCTGATCGTTTTTAAAGTAGGAACCTCCTCGCTGACCAGCCCGGCCGGCGACCTGGATCCGGAGAAGATCAAAAGAATTACCCGGCAGCTGGCCCAGCTGCACCAGGCCGGCTACAAGCTGGTCCTGGTAACTTCAGGATCCATCGCGGCTGGCTTCCGCCGGCTCGGCTTTGACAAACGACCCAGGAAGGTGGCCGACAAGCAGGCCGCGGCCGCTGTCGGCCAGGGGCTCTTGATCGAGGAATACACCCGCAGCCTTTTGGTCCAGGGCGTGGTTTCCGCCCAGATCCTCCTGACCCAAGACGACTTCGCTGACCAGCGCCGCTACCAAAATGCCCAGACGGCCTTGAACGTTCTTTTGAACCGGCGGGTCATCCCCATCATCAACGAAAATGATACTATCGCCATCGATGAACTGAAAGTCGGCGACAACGACACCCTGTCAGCCCAGGTAGCTTCCCTTTTGAAGGCCGACCTCCTGGTCCTTTTGACAGATGTGCCTGGCCTGTACAGCGACAACCCAAGAAAGAACCCTGATGCCCGGCCGATCCCGGTCATCAACGAGATTACCCCGCAAATTTTTGCAATGGCCGGTGGGGCCGGGTCCAGCAACGGAACCGGGGGCATGGCCACCAAGATTAAAGCCGCTGACATGGCGACCAAGTCCGGCGTCCCGGTCTTCATCTGTTCCGCAGACTCTACTGCCCTGGTTGACGCCGTTCACCAGAAGAACCAGGGGACCCTTTTTACTGCCAACGAAAATGCCTTCAACCAGAAGAAACAGTGGCTGGCCTTCTACGCCCCGGCCAAAGCCCGGGTCTACATCGACCACGGAGCCGTCCACGCCATGGCTAGGGAAGGCTCCAGCCTCCTTATTTCCGGGATCAAACAGGTCCAGGGCAACTTTAGGAAAGATGACATCGTGGAAGTCTACAGCTTGAAGAGCAAGAAGCTGATCGGCAAGGGCAAGGCCCAATTCTCCCAGCCTGTTCTGGAAGAAATTCTGGAGCAAAAGCACCCTGAAGGCATCTTCATCCACCGCGACGACTGGGTTACCACCCTTTGATTTGAGAAAGGAAAAATATAATATGACTGAAAGCTCAACTCAGCAACTGATGGACAGCCTGCTAGCAAACAAGGCAGCTGTTAACCTGGCAAATACTGCCGATAAGAACGAAGCCTTGGCCTTGATGGCTGACAGCCTGCTGGATCATGAAGCAGAGATCATGGCTGCCAACCAGCTTGACCTGGAAAAGGCCAAGGGGCAGATTCCTAACGTCATGCTGGACCGGCTCCGCCTTACCCCAGACCGTTTAGCCGGTATGGCCAGCGGCATCCGGGCCTTGATCGACCTGCCAGATCCAGTGGGCCGCCTTTTAGGCGAGCACACAGCTGACAATGGACTTAAGATTGAAAAGCGGTCCGTGCCTTTTGGCTTGATCGGGATGATCTATGAAAGCCGGCCGAACGTCACTTCTGACGTGGTGGCCCTGGCTCTTAAGTCCGGCAATGCCGCCCTTTTGCGGTCCGGCAAGAATGCTTTTAATTCTGCTAACGCCATCATGCAGGCCTTAAAGGCGGGCTTAGCTAAAAGCAAGATCTCCCCAAAGGTAATTGAATTGGTGCAAGACACTAGCCGGCAGTCTTCCAGCGAAATGATGACGGCCCGGGGCAAGATCGACCTCTTGATCCCGCGCGGAGGCAAGGGCTTGATCAGAGCGGTTGTTGACAACGCCAAAGTTCCGGTAATTGAAACCGGGACCGGGATCTGCCATATCTATGTCAACAAGGCCGCTAATTTGGACGAGGCAGTCAAGATCACGGCCAATGCCAAGATGAGCCGGCCATCAGTCTGCAACGCTGCTGAAGTCTGCCTGGTTGACCAGGAAGTTGCCGCTGACTTCCTGCCTCGTTTAGCTAAAGCTTTTGCCGGCAAGGTTGAGATGCGAGCTGACGAAAGAGCCAAGGAATTTTTGCCAGAAGCTAAAGCAGCTGGCCCGGACGACTTCGACACGGAATTTTTGGACTACATTATGGCTATCAAGGTCGTGGACGGAATTGAAGAAGCGATTGACCACATCGCCAAGCACTCAACCCACCACAGCGAAGCCATCGTGACTGAAGACCAAGCAGCCGCTGACCGCTTTACCCAAGCCGTCGACTCAGCCGCTGTTTACGTCAACGCTTCTACCCGCTTTACTGACGGGGGTGAATTCGGCCTGGGCTGCGAACTGGGCATTTCCACCCAGAAGATGCACGCCCGGGGGCCAATGGGCTTAAACGAACTTAACAGCTACAAGTACATCGTCCGTGGCCAGGGCCAGGTCAGAGAATAGCAAGGAGTTTTTTATGAAAGTTGGATTTATCGGTTTAGGCAACATGGGAAGCGCGATCGCCAGAGCAGTGGCCAAGTGTGATGACGTCAGCCTGCTTTTGAGCAGCCACAACCCGGAAAAAGCCGGCAAGCTGCAGGCGGAAATCGGCGGCCAGCTCTTAGACAACGCGCAAGTTGCTGCTGAAAGCGACGTTGTCTTTTTAGGCGTCAAGCCTTACCAGGTGGCCAGCACCATCAAGGAAATTGACGAAGGCAGCAATAACGGCAGCATCTGGATCTCCATGGCGACCGGGGTCAGCCTGGAAACTTTGGCTAAGCTTCTGCCCGGCCACGACCTGGTCAGAATGATGCCCAACACCCCAGTAGCCATCGGCCAGGGCATGACCAGCTACACCAGCCAGAGCAGCAAGGCCAAAGATGTCTTCAAGGAATTAATGGCTCACTCCGGCAAGGTCGTTGAAATCCAGGAAGGCTTGATGGATGCCGCTACGGCAGTAGCTGGCTGCGGTCCGGCCTTTGTCTACCAGTTTATTGAAGCCCTGGGCGACGCTGGCGTGCAAAACGGCCTTTCCCGCTCCCAAGCCATCGAAATGGCCGCCCAGACAGTTCTGGGCTCAGCCCAGATGGTCCTGGAAAGTGGCCAGCACCCGGCCCAGCTCAGAGATGCCGTAACTTCACCAGGTGGCTCAACCATTGCCGGCGTCGTTGAACTGGAGAAGAATGGTTTCCGCTACGCAGCAATCAGCGCAGTTAACGCGGCTCTTAAGCGGAACCAGGAATTGGGCTAAAGAGCTAATAAATACGATAACAAAGAAATACCCACTGAAGATTTGCTTTCCTTCAGTGGGTATTTTTTCGCAAGTTTACTTGATGTACAACTTCTTGTGCAGGTAAGAGTAGATCGACCCTTCCAAGATCTTTTTGGACAAGGCCTTGGTTCCCAGACCTGACTCCTTATAGACAAAGCCTTCCCGCTTTTCACATCAAAGCCTGATCGTAGATGGCCCGCTGGCCGCCGACATACTTTGGCCGGCGGCGGGCACAGATGATTCTGGCCTCTCCGATCTTGTCCAGGGAAATTCTCAGGGGAACGACCACCGGATGCAGGTGCATCCCAATCAAGGTACCGCCAATGTCAATCCCGGCTTCCCCCCGGGCAGCAATATCTTCTACAAGTACCGCATTTGGCATTTTCTGGTAGGCTACGGTCGCGAAGGCCCCGCCGGCATGGTTTGGCTGGGGAATGGCGTTGACCTGCTCTAAGTCATACTTTTCCATCGCTTCCCGGCTGACCACCAGGGCCCGGTTCAAGTGCTCGCAGCACTGGGCGGCCAGGAAGATCCCCTTTCCCGCCAAAACCTCGTTAATCCCCTGGTAAAGGGCTTCAGCAACATCAGTGCTGGTATTGGTGCCTATCGCCTCACCTAAGACCTCACTTGAAGAGCAGCCAACCACGAAAAACTGGCCGGCCTTGATCCCGGATGCCTCGACAATTTCACTGACGGCCTGCTTGGCCTGCTTTTGAATTTCTGCTAAATCCATCTTTTTCCTCCAATCTTATTTCTTACTTTGCTTGCTGCCTTTATTGTAACTCATCCGCAGATTCTGCCGCGAGCATAATCAAATCTGTTAAAATATAGAAAAAATAATAAAAATTTCTGTTCATAATTAGTGAGGTGTTGCTTCCCATGCACAAGCAAAGTTTGCCGCTCAAATTTTCTTTTGTCTTTGTCGTTCTTTCAATGGCTATTTCCCTGCTCACTACCGCCTGGCAATTAGTGCAAGGAAAGTCCGGCAGCCTGCTCCTGGTCCTTGAGACCGGGGCTGGCCTGCTCTTTGTCCTTTTGCCGGCCCTTTTAAGCAAGTGGCTTCGCTTTTACCTGCCGGCTTTTTTATACTTTTTCTTCCTGGCCTTTATCTATTGCGCCATTTACCTGGGAGATGCCTACCACTTCTACTACATCCCTTACTGGGACAAGTTCCTCCACTTGATCAGTGGGGCCCTGCTCTTCGGCCTGGCCTGGGCCATCCTGGGCTGCTTCAAGTTTAAGGAAGAGCTGCCAGCTGGCTTTTTGTGCCTGTACGGGGTGGCCTTTGCCGTCTTCTGCGGGGTCCTCTGGGAATGCTATGAGTTTACCTGTGACGGTCTTTTCGCCATGAACCTGCAGCGCTACCTGTCAGCTGGCCGGGCTCTTGCCGGCCGGGCGGCCTTAATGGACACCATGGGCGACTTGATCGCCGACCTGGCCGGCAGCCTCCTCTTCAGCTGCTGGAGCTACTGGCGGCTGAAAAACAACCGCTCCTGGCTCAAGACCTTCTTTTTCAAGAAATACAGCCCGGACGACTAGGCAAGCGTCCGCCTGACCGCCGCCAGCAAGGCCTGCTGGGAGAGGTCTTTCTTTTTCAAACTGTCTAATACATGCCGGTCAATCGTTCCCTTCGTCAAAAGATGGTGAATGATGACCGGCTTTTTCTGTCCCTGCCGGTAAAGGCGGCCATTCATCTGCTGGTACTGCTCCAGGCTCCAGGGCAGGGTAAACCAGATCAGGGTGTGGCCCCCTTCTTGCAGGTTAAGGCCCGCCCCGGCACTGGCCGGCTGGACCAGCATGACCGGGATTTTGCCCTTGTTCCAGCGGCGGATCATGCCAGCTGAGCCGTCAAAAAGCTCAGCCTTGACCCCGTTTTTCTGGTAAAAGGCTAAAAGGCGGGCGGCGTCTGACTTGAAATAATAAGCTACCAGGCTGGGCGTGGCCGTGTTACTGGTTAAGTAGAAGCATCTTTCTAATTTCCCGGCAAAAATCTCCTGGTAATGCACACCATCTTCTTCATAGATGGCTCCACTGGCTAATTGCCGCAAGCGGCCGGCCAAAACTGCCGCGTTATCAGCAGTAATCTCCTGGCCTGGCAAGTTCAGAACCTGCTCTTTTTTCAGCTGCTGGTAGCTCTTTTTGGCCTTTGGCGGCATTTCCACCCAATCCAGGCTCTCGGTCAGTTCCGGCAATTTCAGCCGGGTATTTTTCATGGAGATGACAATGTCATCGATGGCCTGGTAGATTTTCTCCTCACTGCCTGGCAAAAGCCGCCACTTAACCGGGTGGTTGTTTACCAGTAGGGTAGGCTCAAAGTACTGCTGCCGGTAGGCCGTGATGCTCCTGCCCAGCCTTTTTCCTTGGTCCAAAAGATAAATTTGTGACCACAAATCTTGTAGGGAATTAGGTGCCGGAGTCCCGGTCAGTTCAATCAGGCGCTGGATCCGCCCCCGCACGCTCTTTAAGGCCTTGAAGCGCTGGGAAGCCGGCGACTTGAAAGACTGGGACTCGTCAATCACCACGTTTTTAAAGAGCCAGGGGCCCAGGTCAACCAGCTTGCTGACCAGGTCCCGGCTGGCAAAATACAGCTGCCAGTCGCCCTTGGCGGCCTTAGCCGCGGCATCTTCATAGAGGGCCTGGCGGCCAGCCGGAGGCAGCTGGCGGCCTTTTTCATCGGTCAAAAATGACTGGGTCTTAAAGGGCAAGTTCCACTTATCAATCTCATCTTGCCAGGTTGACTTGGCCACAGTCTTTGGCGCGATTACCAAAATATGCCCCTTCATCCCCTCTTCCCGTAATTTGGCCAGGGCGGCCAAAGTAGTTAAGGTCTTGCCCAGGCCGATATCCAGAAAAATCCCGCAGTAAGGATGGTCCATAATAAAGTTCATGCTGTAGAACTGGTAGTCATGCAGAGGCAAAGTCTGCCCGCCTAATTTGACTTGAGCATCGACCATTTGGCCGGCAAAAGACTCGGTCTTTTCTTTTACTTTCTTTGCTTTTTTGGCTACTTTTACTTCTTTAACTTCTTCTGTTTTACCTGCTTTTTCTTCATTTGGCATTTTAGCAGCCATAATCACCCCGTCTAGCTGCAATTGCCAACTGCCCTTTTTCTCGACCTGGCTGAGGGTCAAGGTCACCACCTGCCCGGCCGGGACTTCCTGGCCAAAAATCTGCTTGAGCTTGCCGCCTTCTTCCTTGGCCAGCCAGGGCAGGACCCCTTCGGCCGCCTCAAAAGAAGCGATTGCTCCTGGCACACTTGCTTCAAAATGGCCGGATACCGGCTGCCAGTCTTTCAAGGTCACGAAAGCATAGGGCTTCTGGTGAACCGGCAGTCCGGCTAATTCTTCTGCTGCCTGCACCTGCCGCAATTCTTCGGCTGATACAAAAGAAGTCAAGTGGCTCTTGACCACTTTCCCTTGGACGCGCACATTTTCTCCAGGCATACTCCACCTCCTTAGCTGCTTTTATTTAATTATGCCACAAGGGCATGAAAAAAAGGCCTGACGGCCTCTTTCTTCGTTATTCGTTACTAATAGAAGCGGTAGTACTTCTTCGTGTCGACTTTGACCTCCCCTTGAGTCAGGTATTCGCTGAACATCTGGACATAGTCCTTGTCCAAGGAGAATTCGATCTTGTCCAAGCTGTATTCAGGATAGAAACCGCCCCCGTTGGCCCGGTAGTTGTTGACGGCCAGGTGGTAGACTTGGTCATCTTGAATGTCCTGGCCCTTGAACTTCAGCTTGGTCAGGCGCTGGCCCACCGGCTTGGAGAGGTCAGCCTCGTATTCCAGTGGATAGAAGACGTCAAAGTGGTAGAGTTCCGGCTTTGGTTTCAAATAGCGGTCAATAAAGTGGATCTTGCCGTTTTCGTCTTTTTCCAAAAAGCTGGCCGTGTGCTCTACGATGTGGCGGAGCTGCTTACCGGTCAATTTGACGCTGACCAATTGGTTGGCATATGGGTAGTTCAAAAGAATATCCCGCATGGTCACCGTCTTGCCAAAGCCCTTGGCCACGTCATTCATCACGGCCGTAGCTGAAAGGTCGGCGTGGGTGAAGTAGAGCTGCATCTGCTGGAGCAGGTTGATGAAAGGCGCCCCTTCAATCCGCCCCTTGTTGGCATCTTCAATCGGGGCTGCCTGGTCTAGATGGGCAATTGGCTGGTCAAGCCACTTCTGGGTGGCTTTATCTAGCGGCTTAACGATTTCTTCAACTTCCGGGTCTGAATCAAAGTCCTTGGTATCGATCAATTCACTGGTCGCTTCTTTGATCTTGTAGCCTGCTTCCGTCTTTTCCAGGTCCAAAACGACTTCAGCGATCGCTTCGCCCCGGTAGCCTGGCTGCACGCAGGGCTTGCCGGACGGGCTGATCATGTTCAGTCTCCGGTGCTGGTGACCCGTCAGCATGACATCCACTTCCGGGATCTCAGTCAAAATCCGGTAGCCTTCGTTTTCCCCGTTGTGCGGTTCAGTCGCTTCCCCGCTGGCAATGTCACTTTCAAAGCCGCCATGGTAAAGAACGGCCAGGACATCGACTTGCGGCTTGATGATCTTGGCAAAATGGGCAATCTGTTCGTAAGCTGACTTAAAGGCCAGGCCCTTGATCCGGTCAGCTGCTTCCCAGTGGGGGATGTACTGGGTGGTAATCCCCAAAACGCCAACCTTGACCCCGCTTCTTTCCAGAATCACGTAGTCCCGGCCCAGAGTCGGCACCTGGGTTTCCGCGTCCAAAATATTGCAGTTAACGAATGGAGCCTTGTTGTTGTCCACATAGTAGGCCATGTATTCCTGGCCAAAGTTGAAGTCATGGTTGCCCAGGCAGCGGACGTCGTAGCCGACCGCGTTGTAAGCAGCAGTAAAGCGGGCCAGGTTATCCAGATTCTTGCTGCCATGGGTGTAAGCAGCTAAAGGTGACCCTTGCAGGCAGTCGCCGGCATCAGTCACGATGACGTGGTCTGCCCCCCACTTGGACTTCTCCGCCTTGATAGCGCTGGCTACCCGGCTAAGGCCGTAAGGGGCGTCGTAGTCGCCCGTACTCTGGTAGTCAGTTGGCAGCAAGTAGCCATGGGTGTCGCTTGAATGTAAAAAAACCAGTTTCATTCTTCGAATTCCTCGATCCTAATTTTTGGCATAAAAAAAGACACCAGAAAAAACAGGTGCCTTTTACATTAGTCGTTATCGCTAGCGCTGTTTTCGCTGACTACTTGACGACCCTTGTAGTAACCCTTAGGGGAAACACGGTGGCTCAAACGGTATTCACCAGTAGTTGCGTCGTAGTGCATTGCTGGCACGCTGAGCTTCAAGTGAGCGCGACGTGAACGTTTCTTTTGCTTAGAAGTATGTCTTGCAGGAACTGCCATTTATAACTGATCTCCTTTATTGTAGTATCACAGTATCAGGTCGGTGACCTAAATACTCAAGTAATTAAATAATACTATTGCCTGGCAAATAAATCAAGAAAAACCTTACTTTATTTGCGGGAGGCAAATTCAAGTGACAATTTGTCCCCAATCACCGGGAACAAGTTGTAAAGTTTGGCCAAAGCCGCCAGGCTAACCGGCAGGTTGAGCTCACGCTTGTTTGAACCGAAGTAGTGGACTACTTCCCAGGCAACGTCGTCCGGGTCAAGCATGAAGGCCTGGACATTCTTGACGTACTTGCCACTTGCGTCGGCAATGTTGAAGAAGTTGGTGTAAACCGGGCCTGGGTTGACGGTCATGACCTTGACGCCGAAAGGCTTAAGTTCAAGGCGCAGAACGTTGGAGAACTGGATTACGGCTGCCTTGGCGGCGCTGTAAGCCGCTGACTTAGTCGTCGGCATCTTGCCGGCCATGGAGCCAAAGTTGATGATCTGCCCGCTGCCCTGCTCCAGCATCAAGCGGCCGAAAAGCCGGGTCATGTACATCAAGCCCAAGACGTCAACCTGGAACATTTCCGTTGCGTCTTGCATGTCAGCTTCCATGAATTCCTCAAACTTGCCGAAACCAGCCGCGTTGACCAGGTAGTCGATGTGCTTGACCTTTTCCTTAACTTGGTCAAAAGCCGCTTCGATGTCGCTGGCCAGGCCCAGATCAGCCTTGACGGCGAAAGCTGCCGAAGCAGACAATTCCCGGGCTTCAGCAGCGATTTCCTCCAGCTTGTCCAGGCGGCGGGCCAGCAAAACAACCGTGGCCCCACGGCTGGCGCTTTCCAGGGCAATTGACCGGCCGATCCCGCTGCTGGCCCCGCTAATAACTACAACTTTATTGCGTAATGAATCACTCATCTTTAACACGTTAACCTTTCATTGGAACTATGAAGCTGTCCAGGTCCCTGGCCAGGGTCGTGGCCGGGAAAATCTCCCGGGCCTGCTTGACCATCTGACTAGCCAGAGGGCCCACGTAGCGGGCCGAAACATGAGTCAGGTATAAATGCCCAACCTGGCAGGCGGCGGCCGTCTCAGCGGCTTGTGTGCACGTTGAGTGGTAATAATCCCTGGCCAGCTTGCCTTCACTGGCGTCAAAAGTCGCTTCATGGACCAAGACGTCAGCATGGTCAGCCAGACGGCGGATTGAAGCAGTAGACCGGGTGTCGTAGATCACGGTTACTACCCGCCCTTTCTTAGCCGGACCCAGGAAGTCCTTGCCGTTTAAAACCGTGCCGTCAGCCAGCTCAACCTGCTCGCCCCTCTTTAGTTTACCAAGGAGCGGTCCGTTTGGCACTTTAAATTCTGCCAATTTATCCATTAACAGCTCACCGGCTTTGTCAGCCTCGACTACCCGGAAGCCCCAGCTGTCGATCCGGTGGTCCAGTTTTTCAGTATAGACTTCAAATCCCCGTTCGCTGACGATCTTACCTGCTTCTTCCAGGGTAACGAATTTGATTGGATAAGAAATCTTAGTTTTTGAAATCCTGAGAGATGTCTTGACGAACTGCTCAATCCCTGCTGGCCCGTAAATAGTCAAAGGGCCCACGTCACCTTGAAAGGACCTGGTTGACAAGAGGCCCGGCAGACCGAAAATGTGGTCGCCGTGATTGTGCGAGATAAAAATCTTTGTGATTTTGCGCAAGCGGATATTGGTGCGCAGAATCTGGTGCTGGGTTGCTTCCCCGCAGTCAAAGAGCCAAATCTCGTTCAGCTCATCCAGTAGTTTTAAAGCCAGGCTCGAGACGTTCCGCAACTTTGACGGCTGGCCCGAGCAGGTGCCAAGAAATTCCAGTTCCATTTAACTCCCATTCTTTTTCCAAACAAATATAAAAAGGCTAATTCGATCCGCTGGCGCGGACCATTTCTTTGACGATATAAGTGCTGTAGTAATTTTGACCCACATTATTCGGGTGGGTCTTGTCATCGTAAAACCAGCTGGACTGGCCGTGGGCGTAGCCATACCAGTTAATGACGGTCAGGTTCTTGTACTTCTTGGTCAAGGCCTGTAGCTGCTGGTTGACTTGGTTCTGCCAGGACCGGGTTGGCACGACGACATTGATCCAGAAAAGCTGACGCTTTGGCCCGACAATCTGCATGATTTGCTTGACTTCATCATCAGTAAAAGGCCCGTTGGTCCCCAGGCCAATCAAGACATTTTCCTGCAACTCACCTTTTTGAGCATAAGACTGAAGCAGCTGGGGAGCCACGTCGGCCTGCCGGGAAACCGTGGCGTCGATTACGGCGTGCGGCAAAAGCTGGTGCAAGATGTCACTTGAAGACGCCATGACCGAGTCGCCAATGGCTGTCACCTGCAGCTTTTGGGCGGCTTGCAAGTCAGCCTGGCTGATTCCGTACTTCTCAAATTCCTGGTTGACCTTTTTCCCGCTAATCTTATCTTCGGCCTTCTTTGAGCTGGCCTTAGCCTTGGAAGTCTGCTTACTCTTCTTGCTGGACGACTTCTTGGCCGCTTTCTGCGAGCTCTTGATTGATTCCAGGGCCTTCTTGTTCATCTCAGCCTGCTGCTTGGAGTTGTCATTGATCTTCTTGATCAAAGCCCCGTCCTTGTTGTCAGCCTTAGCCAGCGGGGAGAAGATAATCCCGCCGCTGCCGATCAAAAAGACCAGGAAGAAGGCAGCCGTCTTCAGCCAGCTCTTGGACAGCTTGATTGGCCAGTGGAAGAGCTTGGCCAAGTTGTAGCGGATACCCTCACTGGTGTAGCGTCTTTTTTCAAAAAGCCGGTAAGTCAGTTCGCTGATCAAGAGGATCAAGACAATCTCAATTACCCGGTAAAGAATCACATGGTCAGCCAGGTCGCTGACCCGGCTTTCAAAAAAGATCATGACCGGGAACTGGTAGAGGTAGATTTCATAGCTTCTTGACCCCAGCCAGTTAAAGACCGGGTTGGTCATCAGCCGGTTCCAGATCCCGACCGGTGCCGCGATTACGGCGGCAAAAACCGTCACGAAGAAGCTGAAAATGAACATCCCCCCATAATATGGGAAAGCCGTCTGGGCGTTCATCAAAGGCGAGAACATGAGCAAAAGCATCCCAAACAAGGTCGCCAGCCCCGTCCAGTTGAGGATCACCCCGTCTTTTTGGGTGAAGCGGTTGTCCAGTTCTTCCACAGGCCAGAGAACTGCCATAGCGCCGCCCAGGCCCAAGGAGAAGAAGCGGGTATCGGTTCCGTAGTAGATCCGGCTGGTATCCTGGCCCGGCCGGAAAAGAAGGGCCATTTCCAAGGCTGACAAGACCGACAGGCCAACCAAAATCCAGAAAATGTTCCGCCGCTTTTTGGCGAATTTGACCAAGAGGGCCATTACTAGCGGCCAGAGCAGGTAGAACTGCCAGTCGATCGCCATCGTCCACAAGTGGGTAAAAGGCGATTCATTATTGGCAAAACGCTCAAAGTAACTCTGCCCGTTAAAAATCTGCCACCAGTTGTATACCCCCAGCAGGTTGCTGGCGACGATCTGGTAGAGTTTATTCAAGATGTTGCGCTGAAAGAGCACGATATAAGCGCTAGTCAGCCAGAGCATGGCAATCAGCGGCGGATAAAGGCGCTTGAAGCGGCGCTGGTAAAAGGACCTAATGTCAAAATAGCCATGATTGCGGTAAGCAGCCATAATCTGGTCGGTTACCAGATAGCCGGTCAAAACCAGAAAGATCGGCACGCCCAGATAGCCGCCACCAAAGTGGTCCGGATCCAGGTGATATAAAATTACCCCGATTACGGCCAGGGCCCGCAAACCGGTATAACCAGTAATGTATCGTTTCTTCATTTTTTAATTCTCTAACTTTCGTTTCTCTATTCTATTTTCTGCAATCTATCCCTTATTGCACGAATTCAAAGCTGAAGTCGCCAATGTAAACGTCGTCTCCATCGACAGCGCCTTGCGCCCGCAGTTCATCATCGACACCCATCTTCTTCAAGCGGCGGGCCAGGCGCATGATCCCGTCCTGGTGGTCCAGGTTGGTCATGGCTACCAAGCGTTCAAGCTGCTCACCGTGAATTTCAAATTCGTGGTCAGCCAGCTTTTCAACCGTAAATTCCATCTTTTCAGGCCGGTGGTACTTGTAGGTCTTAGTCTTGACCTCTTCCTTGGTCTTAACAGCAGCTTCAGCCTCTTGGGCTTCAACCTCGCTGACCAGGTCAGCCGCCCGGCTCATCAAGCGATCAACTCCCTGGTGGGTAACGCTGGAGAGTTCGTAAACTTCCTGGTCAACCCCATGAGCGGCCAGGTCCTTTTTGAACTGGGCCAGTTTCTCATCAGCACCTGGAATATCCATCTGGCTGGCCACGATGATTTCCCGCTTGCTGGAAAGGTCATCTTCCGTGTATGAAGCCAGTTCGTGCAAGATGGTTTCATAGTCTTCGTAGGCATCCCGGCCGTTGTTCGGGTCCATAGACACCATGTGGAGGATAACCTTGGTTCTTTCCACGTGACGCAGGAACTGGATTCCCAGCCCTACCCCCTGACTGGCCCCCTTAATCAGGCCCGGCAGGTCGGCCATGGAGAAGTCCCGGCCGTCTGGCAGAAGGACCATGCCCAGGTTTGGCTTCAAGGTCGTAAACTGGTAAGCCGCGATCTTTGGCTTGGCGCTGGTAACGACTGACAAAAGGGTTGACTTGCCGACAGACGGGAAGCCGACCAGACCAACGTCAGCCAGGACCTTCAATTCCAAACGCAGGGTCCGGAATTCACCTGGTTCCCCGTTTTCAGCGATTTCCGGCGCCGTGTTGACGCTGGTGGCAAAGTGGATGTTGCCCCGGCCGCCCCGGCCGCCTTTAGCCACGACCAGTTCCTGGCCGTTTTCAACCAAGTCACCGATTTCTTCACCGGTGAAAAAGTCGTAGACGGTCGTACCGACTGGCACCTTCAGGTACAGGTCCTTGGCTGCCTTGCCGTATTGGGCCTTGATGCGGCCATTTTCGCCAGGCTCAGCCTTGAACTTGCGCCGGTAGCGGAAGTCCATCAAGGTTCTGAGACCGTTGTCGGCCACAAAGATAATAGAGCCGCCCCGGCCGCCGTCACCGCCAGCTGGTCCCCCGTTGGGCATGAATTTTTCATGGCGGAAGGCCACCATGCCGTCCCCGCCCTTTCCGGCTTGGACTTCAATTTTAGTTTGATCAACAAATGTTGAAGGAGTTGGCATTCTTGTTTTTACCTTTTCTTTCTTTCGTTAATTGTTACCATTTAATCATAAGCTATTTTGCCCAATAGCTAAAGGGAAATTTTGACTGCCTGCGCCTGGGTTAAAGTCAGGCCCGCCTTACGCAGATCGTCAATAGAAGCTTCCTTGATCTTCTTTAAAGAGCCAAACTCCCGTAAAAGCTTGGTCCGGCTCTTAGGGCCGATGCCTTTGATCGAGTCCAGCCGGCTGACCAGGGAGTTTTTCGCATGGGTCTGCCGGTGAAAGGTGATGGCAAAGCGGTGGACCTCATCTTGAATCCGGGTCATTAAGTAAAAACCTTCTGACTTCGGATCCATTGGAATCAGCTTGAAAGGCTGGCTGTTAAACGGATCACCGTACAAGAGGTGGTTGGTCCGGTGCTTGTCGTCTTTAACCATCCCCGCTACCGGAATATCCAGGTTCAACTCGTTTCTTAAGACGTCCTCACAGGCTTCCACCTGGATCTGCCCCCCGTCCATCAAGATCAGGTCCGGCATTCTTTCATGCTCTTTTAACAGCCGGCTGTAGCGGCGACGGACGACTTCCCGGGTGTTGCCGACTTCATCGGCGCTGTTTTGGTGTTCAACTTCCCCCTTCAGCTTGAACTTCCGGTAGCCGGTCTTAAAGGGTTCTCCGTCTTTAAAGACAACCAGGGCTGAGACCGGGTCAGCCCCCTGAATGTGGGAGTGGTCAAAACTTTCAATGTATGACCCATAAGGCAGACCCAGGGCCTTGAAAATTTCTTCCTGGGCCCCCTTGGTCTTGCGCTGGCCAAGCTCCAGCAGGCGGAACTTGTCATCCAGCTTCAGCTGGGCGTTCTCTCTGGCCATTTCCATCAAAGAAGCCTTCTGCCCCCTTTGCGGGGTCCGGACCTTGATGCCGATTGCCGCGGCCAGCTCATCCTGGTCGATGCCTTTTGGCACCAGGACTTCCCGAGGTTTGACCCGGTTCTTTTGGGCGTAAAACTGGGCGATAAAGGACATGAATTCGTCTTCCGGGCCAGTTTCATCAGTCAAAGGAAACATGTGCGACTCCCGCCGCAAGAGCTTGGCCTGCCGCAAAAAGAAGACCTGGATAGAAATCCAGGACCGGTCCACGTAATAATTGAAGATGTCTCTTTGGGTATGGTCATTAGAGATAATCTTCTGCTTTTCAACCGTTTCTTCAATATATTTGAGCTGGTCCCGGAGTTCCCCCGCCCTTTCAAATTCCAGGTCAGCTGAAGCTTGCAGCATCTTATTGGTCAAGTCTTTCTTGACTTCCTGGATGTCCCCGTTCAAAAAGCGCTTGATCTTCTTGATCTGCTCGTCATATGCGCTTTGCGGGACTTCCTTGAAGCAGCTGCCCAGGCACTGGCCCATGTGGTAGTAAAGGCAAGGCCGGCCGGTATAGCCGCTGCAGCGGCGTAAAGGGAAGACCTTCTGGATAAATTTTAAAGTCGCGCTGGCCGCGTAGACATTGGGATAAGGGCCAAAATAGTAGCCCTTGTCCTTGTAGACGATCGAGGTAAGGCGGGTCTGGGGATTTTTCTCATTGGTGATTTCAATATATGGATAGCCCGTCCCCGACTTCAGTGCCACATTGTAATAAGGCTGGTACTTTTTGATTAGGGTGATTTCCAGCAAAAAGGCTTCCTTGTCGGAGTCCACCACAATGATGTCATAATCGGCAATATTCTTGACCAGCTCGGCCCGGCGGCCCTCCTGGCTACTCTTGAAGTAAGACCGGACCCGGTTTTTCAAGTTTTTGGACTTGCCAACATAGATGACCTTGCCGTTGACGTCCTTCATCAGATAGCAGCCAGCCTTTTCCGGCAGCAATTTCAATTTGTTTTCAATCAATTGACTCGCCATGTCTGCCTCCCCGCGATTTATTTACCGTACGATTTTATCACGAAAAGTATCATTCTAACACCAATCCGCCTATAATCGCAAAAATATTTTAATGATTTTCCGCGATCAAACCGGGACAAAATAAGGGCCTTTTAACAATAATCCTTTTATAGCCAGTCTTGTTCGACTTTTAGTCCAAAATAAACTTTTTTCTCGGAAAACAGCTGTCTTTTTTTCTCGCATCACGTATAATATTATTGTTAAGACTATAGGATTTAGGAAGGTAAGATTTCATGAAGAACTTCTACTTGAACCATGACAGCAACATGGATGACTTTACTTCACTTTTGCTCATGCTTTTGGCACCAGACATCAAGCTGATCGGGGTCGGGGTAACCGACGCCGACGGCTACGTTGAACCAGGCGTTTCCGCTTCCCGCAAGCTGATCGACCGCTTCAACCAGCGCGGTGACAAGCTGGAAGTGGCCAAGTCCGACTCCCGGGCAGTCCACCAGTTCCCGGAAGCCTGGAGAGTGTCAGCTTTTTCCGTAGACCACTTCCCGATCTTGAATGAAAAAGGCACGGTTGAAACGCCAGTTGCCGCAAAGCCGGCCCACCTGGACATGATCGACAAGATCCATGCTGCTGACGGCCCGGTTACCCTGATCTTTACCGGTCCGCTTACTGACTTGGCCCGGGCCCTGGAAATTGATCCAAGCATCCAGGACAAGATCGAAGAACTTTACTGGATGGGCGGATCTTTGAACGCCCACGGTAACGTTTATGCCCCATGCGCTGACGGGACCCAGGAATGGAATGCCTGGTGGGACCCGGAAGCCTGCAAGATGGTCTGGGACTCCAAGATCAAGATCCAGCAGGTCGGCCTGGAATCAACCGAAGAACTGCCTCTAACCGACGAAATGCGCCAGCACTTTGCATCCAACCGCAAGTACCCGGCCTTTGAATTCCTGGGCTATGTCTACGCCCTGGTCAACTCCTTTGAAGTCGACTCAACTTACTACCTCTGGGACGTTTTGACCACCATGAGCGCCCTTTACCCGGAAATCGCCACGACCCGTAACACCAAGTCTGACGTCTACACTGACGGCGACCGGGCTGCCCGCTTCTTTGAAACTGAAAAGGGCCGGCCAATGACCCTGGTTACTTCCGCTAACTACGACAAGTTCTGGGAACGCTTTGACGACCTGTGTGAAAAGGCCAAGCTTTTCTAAGAAATAAAACAGTAATAACGATTAAAACCTTCAGAAGATTTCCTTCTGAAGGTTTTTTATCCATATTTTTTGATTACGGCCAGCATGGTCTTTCCATAGTTGGCCAGTTTGGCATCCCCGACCCCGCTGCACTGGAGCAGCTCTTCTGGCGTTTGCGGCTTCCTGGCTGCCATATCCCGCAAAGACAAGTCGGAAAAGATGACAAATGGCGGCACTCCCCGCTTTTGGGCCAGGGCCCGGCGGGCCTTTCTGAGCTCTTCAAAGAGGACCTGATCACCGCCTGTTTCAGCAAGCTGCTCGCTTTTGACTTCCTGGCGCCTTTTGACTCTGGCCTTGCCGTCCAAAACGTCCCAGCCCCGGTTGGTTACATGGACCAAGGGATAGCGGTCCCCCACCAGCTGCAGGTAGCCCTTTGAAACCAAGTAGTCGACCAGGCTGCTTACATCAGCCTGCTTTTTTCCCTTGAGCAGGCCGTAGTGGACGCACTCATCAGCCCCGATCTCACTGATCTTCTTAACTTTGGACCCAGTCACGGCCTGGGCCACGATCTTTTTGCCATAGCGGCCGTCTAAGTCATAGACCATGCCGATAATCGCCTGGGCTTCGGCCGTCACGTCCTGGAAGTCGCCGCTGTTTAAACAGTTGCTGCACTTGCCGCAGGGCGGGCAGTCCTGGCCAAAGTAGCGGACGATAAATTGCTGCAGGCACTCGTCTGTATTGGCATAGTCGCTGATCGTCTGCAGCTTTTGGTACTGGACCAGCCGGTAGGACTCATCAGCTTCAGAATTGTCGATAAACCAGCGGAACTGGCGAAGATCACTGGGGTGGAAAAGCATCACGGCCTCACTCTCCAGCCCATCCCGGCCCGCCCGGCCGGCTTCCTGGTAATAGGCCTCCAGGTTTTTGGCGCTGTTTGCGTGCAGGACAAAGCGGACATTGCTCTTGTCGATCCCCATGCCGAAAGCATTCGTAGCCACGATCAAGGGAATCCGGTCATACTGGAAGTCGTCTTGGACCTGGGCCCGCTGCTCATTGGACATCCCGGCGTGGTAGGCGGCAACGTTAAAACCCTCCCGGCGCAAAAATTCGGTCAGCCCCTCCACCTTTTTCCGGGTGTTGGAATAAATAATGCCCGCCTCACCCCGGTGCTGCTTCAAGTAGTTGACAATATAGGCTCGGCTGTTTTTCGGCGCGTTGACCAGCTTGAAGTGGAGATTTTTTCTTTCAAAACTGGTGATGACGAAATTCTCCTCGGAAATGTCCAACTGCTGGCCGATGTCCTCTCTGACCGCCTTGGTGGCCGTAGCTGTGAGGGCCAGAACATTGGGATGGGTATGGAGAGCATTGATCCCGTCCTTCAGCTTCCGGTAGGCCGGCCGGAAGTCATGTCCCCACTGGGAAATGCAGTGGGCTTCATCGATGGCGACCAGGTTGACCTCCAAAAAGTTGAGCTGGTAGCGGAAATAGTCAATCTCCATCCGTTCCGGCGTCACGTAGAGCAGCTTAATTTTACCTTCATAGCAGGCTCTTAAGATGGGATTGACGTCTTCCTGGGCTGTGGAGCTGTTAAGTGCCGCGGCCGGTATCCCGTACTCGCGCAGGCTGTCGACCTGGTCCTTCATCAAGGAGATCAAGGGTGAGATCACCACAGTCGTGCCGGGAATCATCAAGGCCGGGATCTGGTAGCAAAGCGACTTCCCGCCCCCGGTCGGCATGACTGCCAGGACATTTTTTCCCTGGAAAACTTTTTCAATAATTTCTTTTTGGCCCGGCCGGAAACTGTCATAGCCAAAATACTTCTTTAAGACCTGCTGTGGATCAAGCAAGCTATCTGCCCCCTTTAATTCGCTTTACAGTTGCTAACACTTAATGATAACAAAAAAAGATGCAAAAGCATCTTTTAGTTGACCCGGTTGACCGGCACTCCGTCGACCAGGAAGGAGACAATATTGTGGCTGACTTCTTTCAAGACGCTACGCCGGGACTCCCGGGTGGCGCTGCCGGCATGCGGGGTCAAAATCACATTGTCCAGCTGGCAGAATTCCTTGTTGAAGTCCGGTTCTTCTTCAAACACGTCCAGGCCCGCCCCGGCAATCTGCTTGCCCTTCAAGGCCCGCAAAAGCGCCGCTTCATCGACCAGGCTGCCCCGGGAAGTATTGATCAAAAAGGCCGTCGGCTGCATCATGCTCAAGGCTGCTTCATCAATCACGTGGTAGGTTTCCGCCGTGGCCGGCGCGTTCAAGCTGACATAGTCGGCCTGGCTGAGCAGGTCGGCCAAGGGCACGTAGCTGACTCCCAGAGCCCGCTCTTCATCTTCCGGCAATTGGTGGCGGTTGTGGTAAAGAATGTTCATCCCGAAGGTCCGGGCATAGCTGGCCAGGGTCTTGCCGATTCTCCCCATGCCGAAGATCCCCAGGGTCTTGCCGACCGGGCTCTGTCCCTGGTTTTCGAGCAAGCCCGTGTTCAAAAAGTTTCCTTGCCGCATCTCTTGATTGTAGAGGGCCAATTTCCGGCTGAGAGCCAAAAGGAGGGTAAAGGCCATTTCTGCCGTTGGCTGCATGACGCTGGCCGGGCAGTTGGAGACGATGATCCCCTGGCTGCTGGCATAGTCCACGTCAATATGGTCATAGCCAACCCCGATCGCGGAAACGATCTTGAGTTTTTTGCCCGCGTCCAAAAGCTCCTGGTCAACTGGCAGCTTGCCGGTGATCAGGGCGTCAAAATCCCCTAGGTTAGCCAGGTACCAGTCCTTGCCGGCACCTGCCGGAGCAAAGGTCACTTCACATACTTTTTCCAATTCGGGCAGCTGCTTGACCGCCAGGCTCGCCACCAAAACTTTCGCATTTTCCATCTTAAGCATCTCCCTCAAACAGCGGATCGCGGCTGGCCTTTAAAGCCGCCACGTGGTCTGCCTTGAAATAAATTCTTTTCGCGTTGCCGTAGTATATATCTGCCAGTTCCGTTTCTGAAAAAATCCCCGAATCTTCCAGCCAAGAATAAAGCTGGCCATAATCATTGAAAGTGGCTGACCAGGGCGCGTCGCTGCCCCATAAGAGCCTTTTGGCCCCCACGATTTCCTTGGCCAGGCCCACCGCTTCCTGGCAGAAGGATCAACGGAAAAAGCCGGGGCAAAGCGGTCCGGGGCGGCCTTGGCCACATCATGGTCAGCCAGCACTTTTTCCGCGGCATCTACTCGAAAAGATTCCTCACCCCAGCCGGCTGGAAAGAGGCGGGTCTTAAAGCCGCTGTCCCAGACAACCAGGCCATTTCCCAAGGCATTGCTACGGCCATTGCCCTTGTAGCTGGCCAAATCCCGCACTAGGTGCAAGTGGGCATCAATTTTCTTCATCATTCGTCTCCCAATCTTTTTTACGAAACTCTTACCCTTATTATAGTGAAAGCGGTTCATTATAGCAAAAGTTTCAGAAAAAAAATAAAAGGTCTTTCACCAGGTAAAAGGCCTCTTACTTCATTTCTTTTAATTCTTCTTTTCTGCCATCCTAGCCAAAGTCAGCTTAACCAAGCGGTCAGCTACGGCCTGCTTGCTCATCCGCGGCCAAGGATCGATTTCCTTACCTTGTTCCAGGATCGTTACCTGGTCCTCGTCACCGCCAAAGGCATCCCCGCTGACATCGTTGGCCACGATCAAGTCGGCGCCTTTCTCCGCTAATTTCTGGCTGGCATTGGCCAGAAGATCGTTGGTTTCAGCCGCAAAGCCGATGACCACTTGGTCCGGCCGCTTCTTTTGGGCCATTGTCTTTAGCAGGTCTGGATTCTTGACCAGCTGCAGGGTCATTTCCTCTACCCCGGCCTGCTTCTTCAGCTTGTGGTCAGCCGCTTCTTTTGGCCGCCAGTCGCTGACGGCCGCCGCCATCAAAAGGGCGTCGGCAGCCGGGAAAAGTTCTTCCAGCTTCTCCAGCATAGCTTTAGTTGAACGGGCGGGATGGAGGTGAATCCTGGCATCTGTTGGCAGGGAAACTGAGACGTTGCCGTAAATCAAGTCCACCTCGGCCCCACTTTTTGCCGCGGCTTCTGCCAAACGGAAGCCCATCTTGCCGCTTGACCGGTTGCCGATAAAGCGGACAGGATCAATCGCCTCCAGGGTTCCCCCGGCAGTAACGACGATTCGCTTGCCTTTGGCTGGCAAGTCAAGCTGGTCATCAAGCCAGGCCAGGATCTCTTCAGCTTCCGGCATCCGGCCCTTGCCTGCATAGCCTTCAGCCAGTCTGCCCACGGCCGGTTCCATGATCCAGTCGCCGCCCTCCTTTAACAAGCGGAGATTGCGCTGTACAGCAGGGTTTGCCCACATATGGGTGTTCATTGCCGGCACGATCAAGCGCGGGCAGTGCAAGGCCAAAAGGGTGGTTGAAACGGCATCGTCCCCGATCCCCTGGGCCAGCTTGGCCAAAATATTGGCATCAGCCGGCACGACCAAGGCCAGCTGACTCCAGTCAGCCAGGTCAATATGGGCAATTTCCGCCTGCCGGCCTGGACTGAACAAGTCATCTAAAACCGGCCATTTCGTCAAGGCCGCCAAAGTCGCCGGACCAACAAAACGTTCACTATTGGCCGTCATCGCCACCCGGACTTCATGGCCCGCCTTCTGCAGGCCCCGGACAACGCTCACTGCCTTGTAGGCAGCTATGCCGCCAGTCATATAGACCGAAATTCTTGCCATTATCGCTCGCCTTAGTAGATCTTGCGTTCCTTAACGATGGCTTGTGCCCAGTCAGCAAAGCGGGTAGCTGCTTCAGCGTCCTTCAAGATAACCAAAAGAGTATCAGTCCCGGCGATCGTGCCGACCACGTCATCGTTGTCAATATCGTCAATTAATCCTGCCAAAATTGGCGCGTAAGTCAATTTCATGCTGGTTTGAATGACAACGGTAAACTGAACGGCAGTTACAGTTGCCACCCGTTCACGGATCGCGTCTTTCAGCTGCCTTTCCCGGTTAACAGCAGCTGATGGTGCTTTAACGTAGTAGCTGCGACCGTCATCATCTGGCACCTTGCTGATGTGCAAGGCGTGAATGTCCCGGGAAATGGTAGCCTGGGTCGCGTTCGCGCCATGGGATTGCAACAAGAGCAGCAATTGTTCCTGGGTTTCAATCTTGTTGGTCTGAATCAGTTCGTAAATCAGCTGTCTTCTTTCTTTGTAGTTCATAATTATTGCCCCTTAATCTTATATTTAAGCGTTTTAGATACCTTTAATTTTAACGCACTTTTATATTTCAATAAAGCTTTTATTTAATTCTTCTTGAATTATACAACTTTCTTCGATCAATTCTTCTGCAATTATCCCTAACAACATTGACATTAGCCAATAAAAAATGCCTTGAAGCAAGTTCAAGGCATTTAATATCATTCATGTAAAATGAAAAACTACATTTCGTCTGGTGCCTTGACGTCCAGCAAGTCCAGGGCTGACTTGATGACGTGGCTGACCGCTTGGACAACGGCCAAACGGGCCTTCTTGACATCTTCGTCAACGTCATCAACCAAAATTCTGGTGTGAGCGTAGTACTTGTTGAAGCGCTTGGCCAGTTCCAGGGCGTACTTGGCAATCGCGCTTGGGTCGTAGGTTTCCATGGCCTTTTGGATGGTGTCAGCGTAGCGGCCCATGAATGAGACCAAGTCCCATTCTTCAGCGCCGATCTTGGTCAAGTCAGCGTCTGAGAAGTCGGTAATGCCGCTCTTTCTCAAGAGGCTTTCACCACGGGCCCGGGCGTATTGCACGTAAGGACCGGTTTCCCCTTCGAACTTAACGACTTCTTCCAAGTTGAAGTCGATTGGGTTGCGGCGGTAGTTCTTCAAGTCGTGGAAGACAACCGCGCCGATACCGACTTGTTTAGCAACTTCGTCAGCATTCTTCAAGCCGGCGTTCTTTTCAGAAATCTGCTTGCGGGCCAGGTCAACTGATTCGTTCAAAACGTCTTCCAGGTTAACGACATTACCCTTTCTGGTAGACATCTTCTGGCCGTTGATGCTCATCAGACCGAAGCTGATGTGAACAATATCGTCAGCCCAGTCAAAGCCCATTTCCTTCAAGCAGGCACGCAGCTGCTGGAAGTAGACTTCCTGTTCCTGGCCGACAACGTAAATGGACTTGTAGAAGCCATAAGTCTTCTTCCGGTACATGGCAGTTGCCAGGTCACGGGTGATGTAAGTTGAAGTCCCGTTACTCTTGATGACCATCAAAGGCGGCAGGTTGTACTTTTCAAGGTCTACGATTTCAGCACCTTGGCTCTTAACCAAGAGACCCTTTTCCCGCAGGATTTGGATTGGTTCATCCATCATTTGGGCACTGAAGGCTTCACCAGTGAAGGAGTCGAAGTGGACGTCCAGCATGCCATAAACCTTCTTGAACCGTTCCAGGGAAACTTCTCTGAACCAGCTCCACAAGCGCTTGGCTTCTTCATCGCCGTGTTCCAGCTTGGAGAACCATTCCCGGCCGTCTTCATCGTATTCCGGGTGTTCTTCAGCTTCCCGGTTGATCCGGACATAGTAAGACAAAAGGGTGTTGATTGGGTCCTTTTCGATGTCAGCGTCGTTGCCCCACATCTTGTAGGCAGCCATCATCTTCCCGAATTGAGTGCCCCAGTCACCCAGATAGTCGATTCTGATCGGCTTGAAGCCTTCCTTGGCCAGAATGCGGGCAATAGCTTCACCGATCATGGTTGACCGCAGGTGACCCATCCCCATTGGCTTGGCAATGTTAGGTGATGAGTATTCAGTTGAAACGTTCCGGCCGTGGCCCAGGTCCCGGGCACCGTAGTTTTCAGGGTCAGCCAGGATTTCCTGCAAGATGGCCGCCCCGGTCTGGCTCTTGTCCAGGAAGAAGTTAATGTATGGGCCAACTGCTTCCACCTTTTCAAAGCTAGCTTGGTCGATCTTTTCAGCCAGTTCAGCCGCGATCAGATTTGGCGCCTTGCGCATGGTCTTAGCTAAAGTAAAGGTTGGAAAAGCGTAATCCCCCAGCTTTTCGTCCTTTGGCCGTTCAATCTTGACGTCAATGTCTTCCAGAGACCAGTCAGGCAAAACCGTCTGTAAAGCTTCTGCAACAAGTTGTTTACCGTTCATAAAATACCTTCTTTATTTCCTATGTCTAAAAAAATTGAATAAAAATTACTCAGCGCCCGCTTGCCCCATCGCTGATGCAAATTTTAGTTCATGCTTCCTATTAATCTCATGGAGTGTGACAAAACGCTTTGTAGTCTCATTTATTTTTACTCTGTATATTATAGCAAGAGATTAGAGGCTGTGACAACAGATTTTAACAATTTCATTATACTATTTATACAGACTGCATGCATTCTATGCGTTTTCCGCTTCCATCGTCAAGCGCCCACCCGGATACTGGCGCCTAATCAGTTCATGCACGTTCTTGATCATCTGCCTGCTTGAAGGAGCCAGCCGCTGCTGGTTTGAGGTTACCAGGGCAATCTTCCGGTAAAAGGGAGTGCTGAAAGGCAGGATCTTGACTTCCCCCTGCATCTTCTGCAGGGCCAAAGCCGGCAAGATCCCCAGACCCAAGCCCGCTTCCACCATGGCCACGATTGACTGGTCGTCGATGGAAAAGCGAATAGCCGTTGACTTAATTGAGTAGTGGTCAAGCGCGGCCTTGGTATCCAGATCGTAATCGCTTTGCTGGAGGATGAAGTTGCAGTTGACCAGGTCTTCCTCACTGACGCTGTGGCCGTTTTTGACCTGGAAGTCTTTGGGGGTAATGCAGTAGATTTCGTCTTCCAGGATTTTTTCACAGCTGATCCCCTGCTCATTTTCCGGCAGCATGGTCAGGCCCAGGTCCAGCTGGCCGCTTTTCACGGCCTGGGTAATTTCACTGAAGCCAGCCTGGCGGACGGAAATCTTGACCTGGGGATAATTTCTAGCAAAATTCCGGATTAAAGGCGGCAGCCAGTTGATGCAGGCCGAAGAGAAGGCCCCGATCCGGATCAAACCGGTGTCCAGGCCCTGGATCTGCTGGGCGACCTGCTCCAGCCGGCTCTGGTCATTGATGATTTCCTGGATCAAGGGAAGGATTTTCTCCCCATCCGGGGTCAGTTTAACCCCGTTTCTTGACCTGACAAAGACTGGAAAGCCCAGCTCGGTTTCCAGCTGGTTGACCGAGTGGCTGATGGCCGACGGGGTCACGTTCAAGACTACGGCAGCCTTGTTGAAGGTCCCCTGGTCGATCACCGTCCGGAAGACTAGATATGGAAATGGCAGCATTTGCCCCTCCTAACATGAAAATATTTCACCTAAAATTAAACAAGTTGAATTTTATTATTCTTACTCCAGCAATTATAATATAGTCAAAGCAGAAATGACAATATAATTTAGGAGCAAAGAAAAATGTTAAGCAAGCTTTTTGCCAAAAGAATCAAAACTCAAAATCCATCCCGCCTGCAAGGGCTCTTTCCGGAAAACAATTTTTCCGACAACATCTCCTTTGGGGGCGGCTGCCCGGACGAAAGCTTCTTCCCAAGCCAGGCTTTGCAAGCTGCTTACCAGAAGGCCGTTGACCAGGAACAGGCCCACTCCTTCCAATACCACGACGTTAAGGGGCCGGGCAACTTGCGCGACTACCTGGCAAACCGGGCAAGGCAGCAGGGAATCAAAGCTAACGCTGACGACATCCTGCTTACGGCGGCGGCCAGCAAGGAATCGACCTGGTAGCTAAGCTTTTCCTGGGGGCAGGCGACGAAATGGCCGTTGAAGCACCAAGCTATGTCGGCGCCCTGGCTGCTTTTGACAATTACGAACCAGTCTACCATGAAATTCCTTTGGAAGACGACGGGGTCAACCTGGACTACTTTGAAGAAGTCCTGAAAGAGCACCCGGCAATCAAGCTCTTCTACACGGTGCCAGACTTCCACAATCCAACCGGGATCACCATGTCCCTGGTCAAGCGCCAGCACCTGGTTGACCTGGCCAACCGCTATGACTTCGTCATCTTGGAAGACACCCCTTACCGGGACCTCCGCTATCATGGGGAAAGCCTGCCAAGCATCAAGAGCTTTGACACGGAAGGCAGAGTGATTTTCCTATCCAGCTTCTCCAAGATTCTTTCCCCAGCCTTCCGTTTAGGCTGGTTGGTAGCTGGTCCGGAAATCAAGGAGCAGCTGGTCAACCTGAAATTATCAGCTGACCTGGAAGTGCCATACTTAGCTGCTGGTACCGTAGCCGCCTACCTTGCAGACAATGACCTGGACCAGCATATTAACCAGCTGAAGCAGGTCTACCGGGTCAAGCTGGACGCTATGGCTAAAGCCTTAAAGACTTACCTGCCAGCTGATGCCAAGATCAGCCAGCCGGAAGGCGGCTTCTTCTTCTGGGTTGAACTGGATGATGAAATTGATACCAGACAGCTTTTGCTTAATGAAGCCGTGCCAAAAGAGCACCTTATCTACGTTCCTTCGGCTAGCTTCTATCCTAACTGGGACAAGAATAACGGCCTCCGAGTCAACTTCACCGGCTCCAGCCTCAGCCAGATCGATGAAGGAGCTGAGCGCTTAGGCAGAATCCTCAGCCCGGCCCAGCTGAAAATGGCCATCTAGGCAATCTAAATACTATTTACAACCGTCCAAAAACTTGGGCGGTTTTTTGCAGCTAAATAACTGTTAATCTATTGTAGGCTATTTTCTGGCTAAAAAGCAATTTCTATTCTCCCAAACTACATTCTAAAAGAAAAACAAAAAGAGCCAGACTTCCGTCTGACTCTTGTCTCGCGCGGCAGCTTCCTA
>ERZ791917.179-NODE-179-length-86933-cov-9.664829_pt1 | contig 86933 bp, 89 predicted proteins | sample MGYA00510138_ERZ791917 | MGnify/ENA primary metagenome ERZ791917 (study PRJEB30046, sample SAMN00792102) | human gut metagenome | study: EMG produced TPA metagenomics assembly of the A metagenome-wide association study of gut microbiota in type 2...
CCTCTCTAGGTGTTAGCTTTTCATCTACCCACTACAGTTGACAAAGAGCCAAAATCCTCCCAGCTGTGGTAGCCAAACACCACTACAACCAGGAGGATTTATTTATTTCAACTTCTCCAGAATCTCAGCCGCACTTACTCCATCGGCCATCAGCTTCTGGATGGTTTCCTCCAGTTCAGCCTTCTGTGCTTCCGCAGCAGCCTTAGCATCGGCTTCCGCTTTCTTTGCTTCCAGCTTGGACAGCTCAGTATCCAGCTTCTTCAGCTCAGCCTTCTTCTCCTTCAGCTCATTCTTCAGATTGTTCACGTTTTCTTCCAGAGCAGCGATATCAGCTGTGAGAGCATCTTTTGCTGCTGCTTTCTCAGCAATCAGAGCAGCGAAGTCAGAGGTGGGGACGGTTGCAGTTTTGACTTTGTTCTTAGAACCCTTGGGACGCGGCATAATGAACACACTCCTATTTGAAATTTTATGTGTATTAAGTATATAGCGGGAACCGGCAGAAATCAAGATGAACAATGCTATTTTCTTCATCGTAAAATCCGTATCATTTGAGTCATGCCGTATTCTTTGAGTTATTTGTGGCCCCTGTCACAGTGCATCACAACCAAAACTCGTTTTTCAGCTCCTCGATTTCATCGTATGGAAAGCACTCAGCGGAGCCATCATTATCTTCTAGATATTTTACGATTTTCCCTGCCAACTCGATTCCCTGCCGACTGTGTCGCACACCTCCATCTTCTTTTTGCACGGTCTCTCCAACGTTTCTTGCTGACCATACCTGATCATAAATCTCAAGTTGAGAAATGATTTTCCTTACAGCGGAACTGTAGACCGATTCATTGCTCTCCGATGGATAACCTAATGAGCCAAAGAGCGAATAGAGCTGCCACATGATTATGTCCGCGTTCAGATCCATCGGCACATAGATTCTCACATTATCATCCGGGAGGATTCCACTATCCCTCACACACTTTCCTGTGACCGCTTTCTCCATGTCCTGCTTTGTCTCGTAGGGCACATTCTCTGCTAGCGAAAGCTCATTGATATGAAGCACTTCCTCTGGGACAGGATGTATGTCTAATTTGTGGTGCATGAATGTTCTCCTTCTATCGCGTTTCAGAGTGCGAAGTATAGCAAGTCCAAATAATGAGTGGGAATTATATATTATGGGAAATTTATATTATTTTCTTTATATATTATATATTCTTTTTTATAAGGGGAATAAGGGGAAGTTAAATATATAATACTACAGGGGAAGTAAATAATATAAACGACCACATTCAACTTCCCCTCCCTCCCACGGAGTGTGGGAATCAACTCTTGTGTGCATCAGGCTACATCAGCACCCTTGTGGTTATCAATTCACTTCTTTTCTTTCTCTTTCTCCGCCTTTTGCTTTTGCCAGAGTTCCTTATAGTGCCTTCTCAAGCCTTCTTCACGGCATTCATCCGAGCAGTACTTGGGTTTCCTACTTGCGGTTGAAGTAAACTCTTTCCCGCAGATCTGGCAAACCAGAGTCGCTGCTTCTTTGGGCACATATCTTTTCCGCGCCTTTTCCTGGAGCATAATACCGGCGCAGTTCTCACAATACTTCTGTGTAGCGCCTTTTACGATGTAGGGTCTGCCACAACGTTCGCAGGATGCCTCGCTGCCGATTTTCCTCGTTGTTCCTTCTTTTTTCCTTAAATGCGACTCAGCATTTTGTCTTTTTCGCACTTCAGCCTGGCATTCCTTGCAACGGACACTTCTATTACCAACCCAAGCCAACTTTCCGCAATCAGGGCAAACTATCTGTTTCTGGTGTGCATCTCCTGTCCTCACGCTTTTCCTTTTCAGGGCAAGCCCCCGGCATGAGTCAGAGCAGTATTTGGTCCTGTTTGAAGGGACGGGTTTTCCGCATACCGGGCAGAACTTTTCATCGGTGCGCTTTCGTCTGTGATAATTGAATTCCTGCAAAGCCCGAGAGCAGCATGCATTGGAGCAGTACTTTTGTCTTCCTTTGGGGACTGGCTTGCCACAAACCTGACACAGCCCTTCCTCGTATTTCCCCGGTGTGAAGAATGGTGTTCTCTCCTTATCCGGCTCCAAGTTCTCAACAAAACTTTCAAAGCCCTCAATATTGGCACGTTCATTCTCCGCCTCTATCTGCGGCTTCAGGTCTTCCTCGTAATGCTCCAGAAAACTACCATATAGGATTTCCTCGGCTTTCTCTCTTGCTTTTTGTGCTTCTTCGATAGTCTTGTATCTCCCGAGATTATACCGATTCCCTTGAAAGACAATGATTGCCCAGTAATTTTTATATGTGTTACTGAAATACACACCCCGTACCCCGGATTTATTGTTTTCATACATCACACCGTCCAGAGCCCCCTGGAGAATATGTGTATTTGTCTTTTCAATATTTCCTCTATTGACGTTGGCAAGGTCCAGGGTCACTTCTTCCGCAGCGGTGCATCCACATGAGACAATAAGACCGGCCTGGAGCGCAAGTGTGGTGGCAGTAATCTCCTTACCGCAATCACACCGGCACTTCCATTTCATTGCAAATGCTTCGACATTGGATTCGATGACGCGGGATTCAACTGTGAGCTTACCATACTTTTTTCCAGTGATATCAGCTCTTGGGTCCAGGTAATCGCATCCGCAGGATGTTTTCTTCCTGAGAGCAGCCAAACCAATCTCGATGGTATTTCCGCAGTCGCATCGACAAGTACATCTACTCAGTACACTTGGACTCCGCTTCTCAAATTCTATGATAACCAACTTGCTAAATCGTTTACCAACCATTTCTTCCATACAATCACTATCCTCTATGAGTACAAATATTACCGTTGTACTCCTGTAGCCTTCACAGCCCCTCAGAGAGTTTCTAGGACGTCCCAGAGCATGCAGGTATACCGTAACCCTCTGCGGTCATCAGAAGCCCCCAGAGTGCTTCTGTCGCGTTCTAGAGCAAACAGGTATATCACAACCCACAAAACTCTCCTATAAGCTCCTAGGGGCATCATGGCTCGTCCGCGATCTGTCCACTCATTTCATCTTTCATCTGTTTCCACAGCTCTTCCCTGACCTCAGGATGCTGCCACAGCCAGTTAACCATTGCTTTGTCTGCTGGAAAATCTTTTCTGTCCTCATCCCCGGTCAGCAGCCAATCCACGCCAACCTCAAGCACAGCTGCGAGCTTCTCCCCCGCTTTCCTCCTCAGCTGGTATTTTCCGCTCTCCAGCGTACTGATCTGTGGCTGTGAGATACCGGCTCTCTTGGACAGCTCCCACATGCTAAGGCCTTTTTCCTGCCTAGCAATACTCAGCCGATGCCCGGCTGTACTTTTTACGCCATCTTCAGCATCCTTATGGACTGACTGCTCCACGCTCAGTTCACCTGTGAAATAGGACGGATCAACACGAAACACCTGGCAGATTTTCTGAATCACACGTTCATCCGGACTTAAAACGTTTTTCTCAAATCGGCTAATGTGCATCCCCGTGTAACCAATCGGCTCACCAAAGGCTTTAAGCGAAAGGCCCAGATACAATCTGAGGTCATGGATTTTTTTGTCCACTTGTGTGTTCATGATATCACCTTACCGGTCGATAATTAGGGGCTACCAATGTGTTTTACTCTTTACTCGTCATGCACTCGATCATCTTATCCTGCCATTCATCCTTGCAGATACCAGCACTTCGCATCATATCCACAATAACCATATAAGCCGCTTTCTTCTTCGCCTTGACCTTGCTATTCGCAACACCCCATCCGAAGTATCCTTCTGCTCGGCACTCAACAACCCACTCGTTGCCACGGTCATCATACTCATACTCCGGTTTTTCCTCCAGGTACTTCTTCTGATACAGTTCCTGCAGCTGGTTGATGCTGTTATCGAAGTCCGGTACGATTCCGGCTTCACTCAGATTTTTCCACAGCCCGTTCCTTACGATAAACTCATAGGCTCTTCTTGCCGCGTTTTCCCTTGCCCTGCTGCGGGTCTCTCCGTCAATACTCAGATACTGGATTGTGCGCACGCCTTTATCGTTCTTAGGAACACAGAAGCGAATATCGCACCAATAAAACGGCACTTTATTTCTCACGTCCTGTGCCACCCTATAGGTCGGAATGCAGCCAAAGTGTTTCTGATGCCAGGAGCCCAGGATATCATAGTACGATTTCTTCAGGAAACTATCCGTGGACTCCAGCTGAATGCATAGCAGCTCGTTCACCATCGTCTCGACTGTTTCCATCTCCCAGTTACAGTCAATGACCACAGCGCCGATGAGGGCTTCCATCATATCTTCAAGAGCTGAATCCGTCTCTTTTTCACCTGTTCCGTAGAGGATGAATCGCCCAAGGCCAAGCTCCCTGGCTCTTGCTGCCAACGCTTCTTTAGAAGTGAACTGCTGGCGAATCCTGGTCAGCTCACCTTCGTTATATTTACTCTCGAAAGGAGCCTCGTAGCTGAGACACTCGGTTACAGAAAACTGTCTGAGAATCTCTCTGGTAACAACGGTGGACAGGATAGTGTCACCCAAGAACTCCAATTCCTCAGAACAACCTAACAGGTTATACTCGATCTGGAACGACCGCCTTGTGAATGCCTGGCGGAGCAAATTCTCGTTGGTGAAGTGGTAAGAGAAAACAGACCGCATTGCAATAACTGGGTCCTCGTGCGGATCCATCGGAGCAATCCGAAGGAGATTGACGTGTTCAGATAAATCTTCTCGCCACGCTTCAATATCAAAACCATCATCCCAGTAATCCTCTCCCTTTTCCGGGGTGAAAGTAGCATCGTCATCCTCTGTGGCTTCTTCGTCATCATCGGAGTCCTCATATTCCTGGAAGGGGCTCACATAGTCCTCATTCAGAGTGTAGTCCTCATACAGACGTCCGCTGTACACAAGGGAATCGAAATATTCCTTGATTTCTAGAAGCCCCTGTGTTTTATCATCATAGATGCCCCCAACCGTGCCCTCATCATAATCATAACCATAAGCTGTCGGTTCCGGCCACGGGCAGTTCTCCGGCCACGGCTTTTTCTTTGCAGTTGACTGCTGCTCCATCCCCTGTGCGCATCCACGCTGCTCGTTCACCTGTTCCGTTTCTCTCAACATATAAAAATACCTCCAATGCGTTTTATTAACACACGGAGGCATGAAAGGACTGCTCCAGCAATCCCCTGATCTTCTTTTGCTTTTTTCCACAGAAAGTATAACTATCAGCTTCTCGACTACTTGCTCTGTTCTCGGCTAACGTTCAGTCTACCGTTGAATAGTGCACTCAAGTCTGGAACATCACATTACTGATACCTATACTTCGACCTGTGAATAAAGCATCAAATATCATTTGAACATCTTCTCAAATGCTACATCTCTGCCTGAAGAAGCTTACGCCCTCATTCAACCAGGATTGTATACACATAAGGAAATGCCTCATGCCATCCATGCGAGAACATTATAACACAGATGGCATAAGGATTTCAACTACAGCCATTTCTTTTTTCTACACTATCTTCCTCATGCCAACCCAACTACATGCTTCGGCTGCTTTTTTTGTACTTTTATGAGCGAAAATTGGATGACAAAAATGGCCGAAAATTGGAAGGATGGTGACATAAGGCTTCATTTCCATCATATGTTTTGAAGCTATAAAGATAATCAATGTTCAGGTAGGGGTATTTACCGAATTAAGATATGGGATTATTCTCATTCTGAGTCCGGGAGATCAACAACGCCCGGTACATTGTTCAAATCCTGAAATGCGTAGGCAATTTCTACATTGATAGCTTTACAGATAGCTTCCACACGGTTACCAATCCGCTCCCGGAAATCTGCTTCAATGTCCTTTCGGATCACAAAGATGATCTTGTTGAATCCTGCTTCGATAGCGTCATGGATAGAATAATCCATGATAATTTCATTATGTAAGCCAACCGGCTCCAACTGTTTTATTCCTGTTCCAAATCGGCTGCCGATTCCAGCCGCCATAATAAGTAATGTTGTTTTCATAATCCCTTTTCTCTCTTTCGTTTAAAATTACAAAACCATAAATTTTTTTTTGTTGCCGAGTTCTTCCATGTATTTTTTTGCATCTTTCATAAAACTCACTGCAATCATCACGATTACCGCACCAATCGGGAATGCCGCAACAATACTCACTGACTGAAGATTGTTCATGGAACTTTCAGCAAACAGCAGAGCAATCGGAAGCAAAATAAGCAGAATACACCACATCAACTGAATCCCCTTATTCGGCTGCTCGCCATCCTCCAGTGTGTGATAGCTATAGCAGGATGCCGTCAAAGCAATCGAATCAAAAGAGGTCGCATAGAAGGCAATCATCGTCAACAACACAACTACCATGATAACAGGTGCGCCGGGCATTGTCTTGATGATAGACACAATCATGCCATATAGATCTCCGCTTTCCAGATACTGTGCAATAAAGTCAGCCTTTCCAGTAACCTGCATTCCCATAGAGTAGTTACCAAGTACGATAAAACTCGTCAACGTAGAGCCAACACCAAATACATAGCCACCAAGGATTGTCTGACGTACTGTTCTGCCACGAGAAATGCTGCCAATAAAGAACGGAGCAGCTACGCACCAAACCATCCAGTAAGCCCAATAGTAGATTGTCCAGTTCTGCGGGAAGTTTGATGTACGGAGCGGATCAGTGAATGTAGACAGATCAACAAAGTTCTGAATCATCCGTCCAAGAGAAGAAAAACCAGTTTCAATAATGTACCGTGTTTCTCCACCAAACAGCAGCACAAAAGCAATCAGACCAAAGAACATATAAATACAAATATTTGCCAGCTTGCTGATTCCCTTAAATCCATGCAACAAGGAATATGTATATACAGCGCAGGTAATCAAAAGAATAATAATGTTGATCACAGTACGACTAACGGCAACATGGAACAGTTCACTGATAATAGTTGCCATAAGCGGTGTTGCCACACTAAAAGTGGTAGCAGTACCAGCAAGGAGTGCAAACACAGCTAACAGGTCAATAATTCGCCCTGCCCAGCCATCGGTATGTTTTCCAAGGATCGGACGGCAAGCCTCTGAATACTTCTGACGATTTCTTTTTCTTACATGAAGCATAAACCCAAAGGCAACAGCCAATACCAGATAGAATCCCCACGGAATAAAGCTCCAATGGAACAGTGGATATACGCCTGCCCAATCCTGAATACTACCCATCTCAGCCAGATGTGGATCAGTTGCATACAGAACCCATTCCGAGAACGAATAGAACAAGATATCCGCTGCCAGACCACAGGTGAACATCATTGAGCCCCACACAAAGAAGGAATACTTCGGCTTCTCATTCTGCTCGCCTAGGACGATGTTACCATACTTAGAACCGGCAATATACAGAGAAAGGATAAGAATTCCCAATCCAATTACCAAATAATATGTACCAAAGGTATCACCAAAGAAAAAACGGATCTGGCTCAGTACGGCATTCGATTGTTCCGGTGCAAAAAAGAATAGAACACATAATGCAATTACAATTGCCAAAGGCACCAGTGTTATCATCCAGTCTATTTTCCCTTGTTCTTTTTTCGTATTCATTTACTTTTCCTCCACATATTTTTTGTAGCTGGCATCCAGAGCAATCAACTCACTCAGATTATCCACCTCTATAATATCGTCCTTATTCATAGGATGGATACCCAATTGATACTCCTCCGGGTAACAGAACATCGCCACATCATCCCAGTAGATTTGCCGATTCTTCTTTTGTTCAAACTCAATTTCGAGATGCCGTTTCAGTTTTTTCCCATCCTCTGCAGTCCAGCGGGAAATACTGTACAGCTGCCATCCGCCTTTTCCACCTGTCCGGCTACATGCTGTAACAATGCCATTTTCAACAGTCTGAAGCCACTCATCCGTTTCATCATCTGTCCAAACACTGTTATAACCAGAGCGTTCAAATTCTGGTGCAAGGATTTCCGGATTATAAATAATCTGATCACCATCCAGAATAATCGCATTTTCAATATGCTCTCGTGCCACATAAAGTGAAGAGATGTTGTTGCAAGTATCATAGTATGGATTTTCAATCAGCTTAACCCCAGGATACTCCTCTTCAAGTGTCACAAACTGTTCTTTCAGATAGCCGACAACAACATAAATTTCATTAATTCCGTTTTTATGCAGACCATCAATGACTGTGTCAATCATCCGAACCCCATTCACTTTAACCAGCGGTTTCGGTGTTGTCAGCGTCACCGGGTGCATTCGATTTCCTAAGCCTGCCGCCATAATAATGGCTCTTTCTACTTTTGGCATTTATTCTTCCTCCCCTTGCTTTTTCAATTCTTCTTGAACAATTCGATAATAGTCTTTTGCGTATCGATACTGACGAAGAGAATACTCACCAAACTCCACACCAAGATTACGCTTATATTCACACCAGTTACTCCACAGCAGACCACAGGCTGCAATATAGCAATAAATCTTGATCCTGATATCATCACTACAACCTTCGATAAAGTAAGCTGCAATCAAGCGATCAACCTGACGTTTATTGTAAAGAGAATATATACAGAACATCGCCACGTCCACATGCGGATCCTGCATTCCTGCATACTCCCAGTCAATCAGTCGGATTTCTTCTTTTCCATCTTTCTCCACAAACAGGAAATTATCCGGCACTGCATCAATATGTGTCAGGACTTTTTCTCCAGCATGTGCATTAATATAAGGCTTTAACGACAGAACATTTGCTTTTGTTTTTTCATAGTCCTTATAAACAGAAGGAGTCCCCTCCCATAGCGTTTCATAGAACTCCATCTGTCCAAAAATATCAAACTCGTGGTTTACTTTCAATTTCAAGTTATGGAATGCGTGCAGCTGCTTCATACACTTTTTAACATCTTCGTAGTTCAATGGATCACATACTCTTGCGCCTTCCAGAAATTCCGTGATTTTATAACCATTTTCCGGATTGATATACGCAATATCATCGCAAATATGCTTTCCATCAATGGCCTGATAAACTGCCGCCTCCTGACGACGGTTAATAAGCTGGTCAGTTCCTTCGCCCGGAATTCGCATGATATATTTCTTTCCTTTGCAGGTAAAAAGGAAGGAACGATTTGTCATACCTTTTTTCAAAACAGTAATATCCGTAACTGCTTCCGGCTTTGCTTCCAATGCTTCACAAATCACCTGAATAGCATCTGTTTTCAACTGGTTAGAATCACTGTCGATTTCCCGAAGCTGCTCATAAGTGTTGATTTCCACCACATCAGCTGAATGAACTACACGAGCCGCAACAATCATCCGATCTTTGTTATAAAGAGCTTCTTCCCAGAACGACCCATCATACCGCTGATTTTTGGACAGTTCCTCTATACGTTTCGCAACTGTATCGGCATCCTCTTTTACCAGATAGCAGATACCGATCATTGCATTGCCACCAGAACTTTCAGGCACAGTCACAAGCTCCATTTTACGGTTAACACGGACATTGCTCTCGTTGTCTACTAGGTCACTAACCATATACCAGGAATACAGTTCATGACGATGAAACGGGTTTCTGTCGCACCAAATATCGCAAGGAATAATGTAAGCATTCTCCAAATGTTCTTTTACAAGTTTTACTGAATGCAAATTATTCTTTGCCGCATAATCGGCATTAACTACGAGTTCTACACCATACTCATCAATCAAATACTCGTATTTTTCTTTCATGAAACCTACAACCACATAGATTTCTTTAATCCCCACTTCATGAAGCTGCTTGATGATACGTTCGATCAGTGCCTCTCCATTGACTTCCAAGAGACCTTTCGGCATCTCGGTATTGATTGGAACCATCCGCATACCAAATCCTGCTGCCAGAATAACGGCACGTTGTGGGGTTCTCTGTTTAAATTCTGTTATTGCCTTTACTGTTGGACGTATGGATTCATCTAGGTAATCAGCCTTAATAAGTTCCTTTAGCGACCGGTTTACCACTCCCAATGAATGACCTGACACTTCCGCCAGAATCCTCTGATTAATAAAAGGTTCCAGTAAAAGCGTATTCAGAATATCGCTTTCTTGCTTGTTCATATACATTCATCCTCCGCATTTCGTGAACATCTACTTACAGTCAATGCTATCCTCTCACAACATATCGGTAGCATGACTATCTTATACATATTAAAATTTAAAGTTTTCTAAAAAATGCTACAACTCTCTACCACAACCAGCCATCTTAATATGGTCCAAAATCAATTTTATAATTACTATGAACAATTCGTTGCTCAGGTGGCGGAAGCTGCATATAATTTCCATAAAGCGTCCGAAGAAATGAATCGTAATCTTTCAATCCATAAAAAGCTAGATTTTCAAAAGAATACTGTTTTCTATTATCAAGCCATTTTGTCCGCAAATGATTTTTAGGATAATCGCTTGTAAAACAATATTCTGTTATTCTGTTATTATATTTACAGATTAATTTGCTTCTTCTATTCTTTAGCCATTTCAGCGAAAAAGGTTTTCCCACAAGAGAGAAAAGAAAGTATGACACCTTCTGTTTTTGCTTCGCACTTCCATACCCTGCTTTTACCCAAATCAAATTTTTTAGCATGTGATTCTCCGCAAGGAAAAGAGTGCGTTCCAAGTCTGAATCAGGAATATTATCGTATGGAAATATATCTACAAATATTCCATGATCCACATTTGCATTTTGCGAAAAGTTCTCAACAATTTCTGTCCCTTTCAAATGGATTTTTGCAAATGCAAAGCCATATCCAATATCTTTTTCTGTTTCCAAGAGAAATCTATTCTTATTCAAACTTTGTTGACATACATCTATAAATCGATCAAATTCTGCCCGACTCATTCCAATATCAAAATCATCATCCCACGGAATGAATCCCTTATGACGAATCGCCCCAAGCTGTGTTCCGCCATCCATAAAGTAATCAATATTATTTTCTTTGCATATTTTATCGATTTCTTTAGCAATAATTAAAATCGTATCTTGTAACTTTCTTTTTTCTTGTTCAGCGTTCATACGTCAAGTGCATCCTTTCGCATAGGTTCAAAACTGCTTCAATCGTTTTATCCATATCATAATATTTATATTCTCCCAGCCTTCCGCCAAAGATAGTTTTGCTTTCATTATTTGCTAGTTTTTTATACTCTGCATAAAGTTTATCGTTCTTTTCATCATTAACGGGATAGTAAGGCTCATCTCCGAGTTTCCACTCAGAAGAATACTCACGGCTAATGATGGTTCTGGGTAGGTCATTTCCATTCTCGTCCTTGCCGAACTCGAACCACTTGTGCTCGATGATGCGGGTCCACGGGGTCTCACGGTCGGTGTAGTTGACAGCGGCATTGCCCTGAAAATTGGGCTTATCCAGCAGCTCATTCTCAAATCGGACAGAGCGGTATTCCAGAGTGCCTAGCCTGTAGTCAAAGTAGGCATCAATGGGTCCGGTATATACGATTTTGTTCGCCAACGCGTCTAGTTCCGCTTTGCTTTCTAAGTAATCGGTGTTCAGTCGGATTTCGATGCCATCCAGCAGATTTGCGATCATTTTGGTGTAGCCGCCGACGGGAATGCCTTGGTACAGGGCATTGAAGTAGTTGTTGTCGAAGGTCAGACGCACGGGCAGACGCTTGATGATGAAGGCAGGCAGATCCTTGCAGTCGCGGCCCCACTGCTTTTCGGTATAACCCTTGATGAGTTTCTCGTAGATATCACGACCAACTAGGGAGATGGCCTGCTCTTCCAGGTTCTGCGGATTGTGGTTGATTTCCTTGCGTTGCTCTTCGATCTTGGCGGCAGCTTCCTCCGGTGTCACAACGCCCCACATTTTGTTAAAGGTATACATGTTGAAGGGCAGTGAATAAAGCTCACCCTTGTAGTTGGCAACCGGCGAGTTCGTGAAGCGGTTGAACTCCGCAAACTGAGTGATGTAATTCCAGACCTTTTTGTTATTGGTGTGGAAGATGTGCGCACCGTATTTATGAACATTAATACCCTCGATGTTTTCAGTGTAAATGTTGCCTGCAATATTAGGACGCTTGTCTACAACCAATACATTCTTACCATGAGCCCTTGCTTCGTGAGCAAAGATTGCACCATATAAACCTGACCCAACCACCAAATAATCATATTCAGCCATTTTTTTCACAACCTCTCAACTTATACAGAATGGGGAGAACCGTTTCATTTACTATCTCCATAAAGAATTTTTCCTTCAAAATCAAAAGAACGATAGCATATATTCCAAAAAATAGAATTGTAGACACTACTAAAGTCAAAAAGTTTCCAATCGTCAAATTCTTTACTAAAAGAGATGCAATTGTACCAAAAATAATCGCAATTGCAATTTTCCCATACTGAATGTTTCGATACGCTTTCGTCACGCGATTTCTTAACACATAATACTGCACAAGCCAAACCACACATTCTGCAACCAATGTACCAATAGCTGCACCTGCAGATGCCATTTGTGGAATCAAGAGCATATTTATCACAAAGTCAACAACTGCCCCTGCCACTTCAGAATAAAGAACCATTTTCTCTTTTCCAAGTGGTATCAACATCTGAATTCCCATAATATTAGTAAGACCGATTGTTAAAAGTGTTGGCATAATTATAATCATAGGAATCGTTGCCGGTTTATACGCATCACCTGAAAGAAAAAAAATGCCTTCTCTTGCGAACAGCATAAAATATACCATCATTGGTACAGCTACTAGAAAGACAAAATTTATCGCCTTGCATGTTATTCTGTCAAACTCATCCAGCATCTTATGTTCTATATAATATGATGCCCTCGGCAAAAGAACTGTTCCCAAGGACGTAACAACGCACACTAAAATACTTTTTATCTTAACTGCTGCATTATAAAAGCCAACTTCTGCATCGCCGTTTATAAATCCGAGCATAACTGTATCAAGATTTGTATAAATAGTTGTCGCACATGACATTGCAAAAAAGACAAGAATCGGTTTCAAATGCTGTCTATATTCATATTTTTGTTTCTGATGAAAATCGACAAACTTATGGGCATATATAAAATTGCAAACATTTGACGCAGATGAAGCAAAAATTGATATTCCCCCATATATTATGTAGTCGCTCTGTTGGTGAATTAGTACAAACATTGCAATCAATGCTATAAATTTAAAGAAAATCGAGCGAACTGTTATATACTTGTATTTTTCTAATGCACCAAACAGCCAACTCATTCCAATCGTATTGAAGAATATAGTTGAACTGACAATAATCATCAGCACTTTATCAGCACGCAATTTTGGGACAATACACAGTGCGATTGCAAATAGAACATATGCTGTCGCACTCATCACAATATTAATTGTAAAGATCTCGTGAACTGTTTTGGATAATTTCTTTTTGTCGTCTCTAACTCTTGCACATGCACGAATACCGTATGTCGGTATTCCTAATTGTGCAATCATTGCAAAGTACGATACAATTGATGTAGCAAATGAAACTTTTCCTGTTCCCTCCGGGAGCAAGATGCGTGATACATAAGGAAATGTAATTAGTGGGAATATGAATGTCGACATTGTTAATATCGCATTCATAACAAAATTAAATTTAATCGATACTTGCTTTTTATTTTCCATTTTTCTGTTCCATATTAGTAATCAAATACTTTCGGATTCAAATTATCATGTGAATCCTTATTACTTATTTTTTTTGCGGGTACCCCCCCCCATGTTGTTCCGGCCTCTTGAATATTAGTAACAACAACAGCATTTGCAGCAATTGCAACATCTGGTGCAATACAAATATTTCCAATCACCTTTGCTCCGCTTCCAATAAAAACGTTATCCCCTATTAGAGCCGATCTTGTATCCCCATTTGTCGCTCCAATTGTAACGCCCTCGTGAATTCTGCAATTTTTCCCGATTCTTGCCGTTGGGTTTACTACAATTGTGCCATAATGAGCAATTGATAAACCCGGGCCAAATACATTAATCGGAATTGAAAATCCTAGTTTCAGTGACATTCTTTTGTACAAGAAGAGAAAAATCCACTTCATAACGGATTTGCTTTTTGTGTTGGAATAATATTCACAATAGCGCATCAATATTTCAAATTTCCAAATATAGTCTCCAATGATTTTAGGATGCTTTTTCTTTCCTAACGCAATCCTATCTCTTTCTATGTATTCTCTTAAAGCGCTTTTTGAATCAATCATTTTTATCCTCTAATATTACTCTTCTTAAACCATGCAATCGGATAAATAATTGGTGCTTTTAGCATCATATTTATTGCCTTTGCTCCAACATATTCTGCTATTTGGGGGATTTTTGTTTTCACATACTTTCTATAATCAAGAATTTTCTTCCAATTTTCAAACGATAGCGGAAGCAATAGCAATGCCTCAAAATGCCATGCCACATTATCACCAATAACTTTATCAAAATATGCTTTCATATTGGGTGTAAGGTTATCGTGAACTTCACAGTAGAAGTTCACCATTTGTCTATTTACAAATTCATGTTGATTCATCCTTTTAGCCAACACATTAACGTTAACAGATTGATCAGCCAAGCCTAAGCGATAGCAATATACCACCGTATCCACATAATATACAGATTTCAGATATGGGAAAGGATACCACAGGATTTCGTTATCTACATAAAAGCATTTTTCATCAATATGAATTTTGTTTTCCTGTAAAATGCTTGTTCTAACAAAAACCGAATGAAATAGCAACCTAGACATACAAGCGCAGGCATCTTCCATATTGTACCTTCTATTTGGCACTAAACCTGCGGGCTTATCCACTATAGTTTTTCCAGTATTTTCATAGACTCGCAGCCGATTAGTAACAAACAAATCACAATCATTTTCTTTAAGTGCCTGAATCAATATCTTCAAGCCTTTTGGATCAAACCAGTCATCTCCATCCAACACTTTGAAATATTTTGCTGTTGCCAACTCCATTCCCTTGTTAATTGTAGAACCGTGCCCACCGTTTTCTTTTCCTATATAAAAAATGTCATTCGGATGTTTCTTGGCATAGTCAATGGAAATATCTCGTGTTGAATCTTTTGAGCCATCGTCAACGATCAATAACTCTATATCAGAAATACAACCGCTCGCATCAATTGAATCAATAAGTTTTTGCAAATACTTTTCAACATTATATGCAGCCACTGAAATGGTTAAAGTTTTCACCGAACAATTCCTCCTCTATTGTATTCATCACAACATTCTCCCAACAGTGCAATTAAAGCATAAAACACCAAATAATTAGAATATGCTTCGGAAATCATCATCAGTAAGCAAGAAAACATCACTGTAGCACTCATTTTTCCAAGCTTAGGATTTCCACATGCATCAATATTTCTTCCTGCAATTGCAATTAAAAGTCCGAATAGTATGGCTGCGATAAGCCCTCCGTCTAATAGAAATTGCAGTATTTGGTTATGTGCATAGTTATACGACGTTCCCCACCAATCTGGCATTGGTATATATACGCCGTAAACACCATATCCAAATATTAATCGTTCTTTTATTAGCTTAATCGCGCTATCCCATATAATACTCCTACCGTTCAACAACAGGCTTTCGCCTAAAATATTCGAGATTATAAACGAGAAATAGTGTTGAATGTTAAAAAAAACTACTCCTACATTCAATGCTATACCTATTGGAATCAGCTTTTTGCAATCACAAATATCAACAATTCTCTCAAGTTTTTCATGCTTCACGAGGAAGAGCATTCCCATAATTATTACAATTGCGACAACACCAGTAGAACTCCAAGTAATAAAGTTAGATAATGTTGCCATTGCAATTGTTAGCATACCAATTCTTTTGGTCCCACCTATGCCAAATTCCATACACAGCAATGCAATATAAATTCCAAAAACACCAAAGAGCGGGAAGTATGTCCGAATTCCCAACAAATATTGGTCGCCAGAAAATATTTTCACATTCCAAAGTATCAAGTTAAGTAATTCTTCAATGAACGTAATATGGAGCATCACTTTCAATAACTCATTTTTATTAACTCGCATCCAATAATCAACCAATAGAAATAGACATGGTGCACCAAACATTTTTCTGAGGCCTTCTCCAATCCCACCAGTCTCAGCAATCGTAACAATTATAATGTAAAGAAAATATACAATTCCAACGCCAGTAAACAAATTAAATCTCGGCTTTTGAATCCATAATAGAATTGTAACCACCATGGATGCCATCATCCAAGAAAGAATTATAATTTTAAGACCTTTAATACTATTTAACCCTAGTGGGCTCAAATACGGGAACAATAAGAGAAATATTTCTATTCGTATTTTTGGGATTTTAGTGTTCATTCTCTCTTCCTTCTAAATATATATTGCTAATCTTTTTTGTTGTATCCCTAATGTCGAAGCCTGCGTCCTCTATATTTTTGCGACACTTTTCATTTATTCTCAATAAATCCGTTTTGAAAATTATATCGGCCCATTCTTCTTTTGATTTTTCGAGTGATATCGTATGCCATGCTTCGGTAATTTTAACATCATTTGAGATTCTATCCGAAGCGAAAACAGGCACCCCCATTGCCTGAGCTTCTATTCCAACAACTGGTAATCCCTCGAACCTAGACGGAAACACAAATGCATCTATGGCAGCTAAAACTCCTGGTATTTCGCTTGTCGTACCAAGAAATACAACTTTATCAAGCAGGTTTAACCGTGATACTTTACCCTTAATCTGATTTTCAAGTTCTCCTTTTCCAATTAGTAGCAACTTTGAATTCGGTTTTTTCTTTACAATTTCATTAAAAACGTCGATCAAAAATTCGTGATTTTTTTGTTCTGACATTCGACCAATGTGACCGACCACGAATTCATCTTTAAAGCCAAATTCATGTCGATACTTAGCCCTAAGTTCATCTGAATATTTAAACCGATTTAAATCAATCCCATTTTTGATGTATACAACTTTTCCAGCCTTTATAACTCGTGATGGGAAAGCCCACTGTGAGGCCAAATCCGAGCATGAAAAGAAATCTGTTGCCACAAAAGGATAAAGTTGTTTAATAAGTTTTTGTAGAATACAGCGAATTCTATAAAGTTTTGTATCTCTTGTAAGCTGCCCATTATGAGAATGGATAATTATTTTTTTAACGCCGCATAATTTCGCGCTAATAGCATCTGGAAACTTATCCCAGTGCCCACAGTGGATATGAACAACATCATACTTTTCCCTTTTTATAAGATTATAAATATCCTTTCTGGTTGACAGGTATTTACAAGCCGTACCATGTCTTAAATCTCCAACCGCGAAGATTTTCATTCCATAAGACTTTACTTTCGCATCATAAAATTGTTCTGTATCTTTGTCCTTTACTACTACAAAATCTATTTGAAATCTTGTTAAATCAATATTATCCAATATATTCATGCACAGAGACTCTATCCCACCCGCATTTAATGAATATATAAGATATAAAATTTTTACTTTCTCCATGTGAAATCTCCGTTCACTTTTATGTATCCCTATCTGAAATTCAAACTGTAAATTTCCGGACAAATATATCTGAGCCTTGTCAACTCACAAGTTTCAGATATATTTTCTTTAATCGCTCTGCTCCACTTTCAATATCATACCCTGCCGTTTTTATTTCATTGAAAATAATCTCTTTGCTATCGTTACGATCTTGTAAAATCAAATTCACAACTTCATTGGCCCAGACTTCTGGTTCCTTTTTTACTGACTCAAACTTCACAAGTGATGTAATAGCACATTCCTTTGTCACTGTATCCGATACAATACAGGGCAATCCAGCAATTTGCCATTCAATAACAACTAATGGAAGTCCCTCATATAGACTTGGAAGTAGCATTACGTCAAATGCGGAAAGATAATCAGAAACATTTTCAATTACACCTGTAAAGATTACATTGTTTTGCAACTCTAGTTCTTTTACCAGAGTCTTAATCTCATCTACTTTTTCTCCCGTTCCAACCAGCACCAGATACGAGTTTCGTTTTTTCTTATAAACCTCACTGAAAACGCGAACCAAATATTCGTGATTCTTTTGCCGATTAAATCGTCCCACATGACCAATTACTAAAGCATCTGATGCAATCCCTAGCTTATTCCGATATTCAATTCGCTTTTTTGAGTCATATTCGTACTTCTTTAGATTTCGTCCATTTGGAATAATCGTAAACTTCCGTTTTCCGAACATCCATCTTCCTGCATCCTGTCCACATACAAAAGCCGTTGTATAACTCCTATTAAAAAGCGGACGCAAGATTCTATCAGCCCTCTGGTTTTCACAAGTAGTATTATGACTATGTGCGATTCTAACTTTACATCCTGCCAGCCGTGCTGCAACAAGTTCAACACTCATAATCGCGCTGCTGCCATGAACGTGAACAACATCTATTTTTTCTTTTGAAATGTATTTATATAATGCCAAAAAATATTTAACAATATTTTTCTTTCTATAGGGGAAGGGGATTGAAACTACTCTGCAGCCACTATTCTCTACTTTTTCGACCACACTTTTTTCAGGGTTATTTGTCGCCAGTACCTGAATTTCCATTCCCGATTTATCCATTGCAGTCATATACTCCACAATACAGCTGAGTATACCATCTGAGAATAATCCTCCTGTTGGAATTTGAAGAATCTTCACTGTTTCTTACTCCCCCTCATCTTTTATCTCTTTTCGGTAAAGGAGATACTATATGTTACCCCCCCCCAACGATTTTCGCTCTAATCAACTGACGCTTCACAAACTGTCTAAACCACTTTTTTGTGCAACATTGCATAACAAGAAAATTAAAGTTCTTGCCTTTTGCATAACCACTAAAAAATGCTTTTCGATTTTTGGGCAGACCTGTTGGGGCCTTCAACTGTGGGTTGGATGCTATTGCCTTTTCTATATCAACATCTGTAAGGTATACATTGGCCTTTTTCACAAGCTCTTTCCCCTGTTCTGTGTTACACAAAACCAAAGAAATCCCTTTTCCATCACTGGGCAGTTCTGTTCCCCAAGAATCTCCAATCGTCAAATCAGTTATACGTTTAGAATCCGCATAAGCACACTCATAACAATTTTCCGTGTAAATTAAACCATTCAGAAATGCAATTGAATAACAGTCCATTGTACCCGGTGTCACAATATGCGTTTCATTCTGTTCCAGAGAAAATTTTCCTTTATCTCTAAAGCGAATACTTTGAATTTGCTTCAAATCGCATCCGTACTGCTTCATAAAGGTATTCAAGGTTTTCGGAGAAGGAGTTCCATGACAAATTAAGTCTACCGTATACAGTTGGCCCTTTTTACTTTGTGCAGTTGCCTTTTTAACAGCGGCACACTGACAAGGCAACCCAATAAACAGAACCATCCTGTCACTATTTAGATACTTTCGGATTTCTTTATATACCCCTGCTGGATTGCTCTTTACATACTTTGATCCGGCAAAGCCCTTTAGTTCCCCTATATTTTTCGCAAATTTAAAACCGAATTCACCATTTTCAAACTTACAGCTGCATACCACTCCACCTTCATTTACAACAGTTCTTGAAAGTTCAGCAGCAAGACCACCAGACGAGCTTTTCTTACGAACTTCATCGTTCTTGCTCCATCCCTGAAACCATGCAACTTGGCTTTTCTTCTCCAACGGATAATTGACCTGACACACTCTGTCGCAGATTTTACAATCAATGCAGCTGGCTTCATCAATTACCGCATTCATGTATTCGGCGTGATCTTCTATTCTGATTGCATTTTTCGGGCACAACTCTTCACATGCGTGACACCCAACACATTTATTTAACTTGCATACAGTTTTCATATACTCTCATTTTCCTTCAGTATTTTTTTGAAAATACACTCTATAATTTCTGGATCAATCGTCTCAGAAAATTTTCTTGCAAATAGATTCTTGTTTTCTAGCAACATGTTTTCATCTGACTTATGGAATGTATACGGGTTTCCATTTTGTCCTCTTGCCCAATCGATAAAACGGGCATTTTCCGCCATTCCATCTTCTGAAATGTAGAGTTTATCTTTAAATCCGCAATTATATGCCACTGTTTGAACAAATAGTTCATCTGCGCAGTTCGTACACGAAAAGGCTTTGGTTATTTTTTTTCTTTGCTTAAGAATCTCCGTTACCAAATCATTTGTAATACTGACCCACGTTGAACCGTATTTTATCTCCCAGTCCAGGTCCTTTACGCGATTAATTCGAAACAAAATTTGGAATACAAGTGATACTCTTTCCAGAAACGTGAAAAAGTCATTCTTCCACTTCTGTGAAAATCTTCTTCGATAATTCTGAAGAAAATGATAATATTTAGCTCTTCTTGATATTTCAGGATCGTTTTTCAGTTTATCCTCATCTAATAAAATAAATTCTTTTCCCTTATTTCTTTCAAAAAAAGTATCGATATCTTTATTGCTTTTTAATGGTAAATCTGCTCCCGAAATCAAGTGGTAGTAATCATACTGTAATGCATATGCTTTTTCAAAAAGGAACAATTCAACCTGCACTTGGGAAAAGCCACCCCAAAATACTTCATATTCTTGATAGATGAAAATCCTAGATTTATTTGTAATTTCAAGGAATTTATCTGCCTTGAAATCTTTACTCTTTTTATCTATATGGATATATATGTCATGATTTTCCGCATCTAATAATTGAACCAGTTTTTTCAATTGTTCCCAATTATTATGTGCAATTATCAAAAAAGTGTGCCGCATTCGTAGTTCCTCTTATTCATATAAAGCTCTTTTAAGGTAATCTATTCCTTCTTTTCGTACTTCATCCAGCTTCTTGTTAACCATTCCATAATCAATTGGCTTTTGAATTACTTCTGAGCAGGTATCGTTCACACTTACCGTTCTATCATTCAAATTAAGTTGTCCGAGTAGTCCGTCGACTCTGTCATCCATGTATACATTATTGTTTTCATCAATATGTGTTGGTCTACAAAACTGTTTTTCAAAGATAATAGAAAAAACAATGCCGTGAAAGCTATTCCTACATGTATATTCTGCATTTTTTACTAACCACAAAAATTGAGCTGGCCCCACATCATAAAGAACCTTAATTCCATATTTCCTACATCTCACACAACTGTATCCTGTAAAAGCCGCATAAACAGGCATTCGCAACTCTTGAGATAATTTCTGAGCTACAGATAATACTTCTTCAGAATAATTAATTGTATATAAGAAAATATAAGGCTCATTCAGTCCTTCTTCTACCCTTAGCAGGTTTTCATACTCTTCCTTTTTAAGTAGCAAAGTTGGGTCACAAACCACCTGAACCGTTTTATCCGGTAATATCTTGTTTAAGAGCGTCTTCCCAGCTTTCTCACGTACAGAGATACGAGAAAAACCTTTTATATTTTGCTTAATTCTATCCAAATCAACGCTTTCAATATGTGATCCAAATGAGGCGGCATAAGAAATTCGACGTTTATTGCTTTTCACCATGAAATACACATCGGAATAATCTCTTGCTCCTGTATTCCAGATTTGGTCACTTCCGCATACAATTGCATCGTACGGATTGATCACATCATAGACTTCTTTCTCCGTTGTACATCTCTTTGATAATACTAGGTGCTCATTTCGCATTTGTTCAAAACGTTTATGCCTTTCACACAACCCAGAATAATGTATCAGAGAAATCAGATTTCGACCAATATCCCCAACCGAATGTGGTTTACGAAATACACTGTATTGTCTTTCTTGTTGCTCCGAATAAAAATCTATAATTTCATTATCCGCATTAAACTGGTTCATTATTATCTTTTGAAGAGCGTATGCCTGTAGAAATGAACCATTGTTATTTGGAGCATGAAAAGTAATTGTTCCGGTTTTCATAATTCATTTCTTCCCCTCAAACATCTCATCAACAATGCTATCCAGCTCTTTACAGAACTTAGCGTTATTGCTTGTGTTCTTTCCTTCTTTTTTGATTTCATCATAGCTATCTATGACTCCACCAAGCTTTTCTATATCTTCAACCACTACAATGGTGCCCATTCTGCTTTCCACTTCTTTGCAGAACTTAACCTGGTGATCGTTAACGTGCTCGTTATATTTATATTGTCTAGGCACAACAATTGGTGTTTTCCCAATCTGAAGTGGCATAATAAAACTTGATGGGCCTCCATGAGTAATGACTATTCTGGCCTCTGCTACCATCTCAACCATCTTCTGGTATGGGAAGAGCTTATTCCACTCACAATGCTTCGGCTCATATGTAGAGTATCCAGTTTGCATTATTACTTTTTCATCATGCTCTGCTGCCCATTTATCCATGTACTCAACCAGTCTATTAAACTGTTGTTCATGAGTTCCTACTGTAACAAATATCATCTCTATATTCCTTTTCCCCCTACAACTTAAAAAATACTTCCTAAGTTAACAGCCTTCGGGTACACTTTCTTCATTTCTTCCCATTCCACAATGAACTTATCTGCTACTGGATAGCAGAGTTTTCCTGCAATAGTAGAAGCATCAATTCTATCGAACACTTCAATGTAAATAGTTTTAGCGCCCATCAGCTTACCAATCCAAAAAAACGGAATTGCAGGTGCAGCTCCAGAACTGATGATGAGATCAGGTTTTTCCTTTGGAAGAATCTTCAATGCTCTCCAAGTATTGATGAGAAGGGCTTTGATGGAACGGTTTGAAGGATAATAGACGGAGTACATCTTTTCTCCTTTGAGTAAAGACCGTGCATCCTCTTTATCAAAGGTCACCCAGAATCTATCCTTATCCTGCCAGAAAGGCTTCAACATATATAAATGTGTGAGATGCCCGCCAGATGAACCGACTAGACACACCTTTAATTTCTTCATTTTTTCAACTCCGCTTCACATTTCTCCAATACAGATGCTACAGTCACATCCATATCGTAATATTTGTATTCTCCTAAACGGCCGCCAAAGATTACGTTTTCTTCCTTATCTGCAAGTTCCTTGTACTTCTGATACAAAGCACCATTCTTCTCATCGTTGACCGGATAATATGGTTCATCTCCTGGTTTCCACTCGGAGCTGTATTCTCTGCTTATTACTGTCTTCGGCAGATCATTCCCATCCTCATCCTTACCAAATTCAAACCACTTGTGCTCAATGATGCGGGTCCAAGGTGTTTCTCTGTCCGTATAATTGACAGCAGCGTTACCTTGAAAATTCGGCTTGTCCAGCAGCTCATTCTCAAAACGAACAGAACGGTACTCCAAGTAACCTAAACAATAATCAAAATAAGCATCAATCGGACCGGTATAAACAACTTTCTTAGCCATACCATCCCAATTAACCTTATCCTTCAGGTAATCCTCACCAAGTCTTACTTCAATACCATCAAGAATATTTTCAATCATCTTGGTATATCCACCAACTGGAATACCCTGGTAAAGAGCATTAAAGTAGTTATTGTCAAAAGTCAGACGCACTGGAAGGCGCTTAATGATGAATGCAGGAAGCTCTTTACAGTCTCTACCCCACTGCTTCTCTGTATAACCTTTGATCAGCTTCTCATAGATATCTCTTCCAACCAAAGATATGGCTTGTTCTTCCAGGTTCTGAGGTTCACCCTTCACTTCCTTTTTTTGCTCTTCAATCTTTGCAGCAGCTTCTTCAGGCGTAACTACTCCCCACATTTTATTAAATGTGTACATGTTAAAAGGAAGAGAGTAGAGTTCTCCTTTGTAATTTGCAACTGGGGAGTTGGTGAATCTGTTGAAGGTAGCATATTGGGTAATGTAGTCCCATACCTTTTGGTTATTGGTATGGAAGATATGCGCACCATACTTATGAACATTGATTCCTTCCACTTTTTCTGTATATATATTTCCACCTACGTTATCTCGCTTATCGATAACAAGGCACTTATATCCTTTATTCGTTGCTTCACGTGCAAAAATGGAACCATAAAGTCCGGATCCTACTATTAAATAATCATACTTTTTCATATCTTCATCCCTCTTTTTATCTTCTCTGCCCATCTCTGGCCATTCTTCTTTTCTACTTCTCTTCCTTCTACCCCATTCACCCAGTGTACCTTCAACTTTCTTTTACCCCTCACTTAAACTTCCTTATCCACCCCAATCTTTCGGTGCTGGTATTAGTAAAAGTGATGAGAAATAGTACATATAAGGTAGGGTGGAAAGAATGGTAAACCAACCGTTTTTGTAAAGGCATAAGAACCGAAGGGCTGATTTAAAGACAAAGCCATCTACATTTTTACGTTAGCAAATCCACTCACCAAACTAATCTTCGCCAATAAAATGTAATCATTCCAATCGATCTGGCCACATTAATCAGAATTTGCAAAAGCATTTCTTCTATTGTTGTTAAAATCAACTTTGGCAACCATTTCAAAAGTCTCCTCATATTTTTATCTACATCTATGTGCGCAGAAATAACTGTTAGTCCAAATTGTGCCATAACATATCCAACAAATACCATTGACAAGAAAGGAGATGATTTCTCCCACATCAACAAGCAAGCATAAACACCCCAAAATATAGGTCCTAATAATTCAACCACAAGCTGATAACTCATTGCCGCCAATCCCAACATCCCATATCGCGGGTTTGCTATCATATTCTGGTGCTTAATCAGGCAATCCATCAGGCCTCTTTGCCATCTATCCCGTTGATGCAATAATCTTTTGAGACTATGTGGGACTCTGGTATAGCAAACGGCAGTTGGATCATACACAATCTGATTACCAGATTTGTGATATCCTCCATCCTGTAATCTAAGGACCAATTCCATATCTTCCCCCACCGTATCAGTATCATACCCACCCATTTCCAACAGGGAACTTTTACGAAAAACACCAAATGCTCCTGAAATCAGGCACTGTGCGTTTAACTTGGCAAATATTCTTCTGGCAGTCTGAAAGGTTTTCATGTACTCACAGCATTGAATCCGCTCTAAAGCAGAACTATTCTCGTTTATAACAACTAAGCGGCCACCAACTGCAACCACATCCTCGTTCTCAAAATGTCTCACTGCTTGTGAAAGTGCATTTTCCTTCAAGATACAATCTGCATCAAGCACACAAACCAAATTGTTCTTTGCACGGAGTATTCCTTCATTTAAAGCATTGCCCTTTCCCTTTTCCCGAATAAAAATTTCTCTTAGCAAGTAATCCGAGTCTAGATAGGATACATTTTTTTCTGCAACGTCAGTCCCTTGTGGCAAACTTTTGATGTCATTTCTAAGAATTAAAATCTCACACTCTGAACATCCCTGGCGGACTACAGACTCAATTGTATCGTCTATAGTTTTGAAACCGGTCAAAGGAATCAGGACACTTATTGAAAATCAGAGTATTTTATCATCTATCTCTCCTATGCTATAGTTTAACGACATTCCGGTCGAGTTCTGTATAATCAACAATTTGTTGGTGCTGCAATAACCACAAAATCTGCATTTGTATATGCCTCTTTTGGATCTATCGTAGCTGTTAAGTTTAATTCCTTTTCAGCCAAATATTTCTCAATGTAATCATCTTGAATTGGTGATTTTCTGTTATTAATTAAATCCACTTTTTCAGAAATAATGTCTACTGCATAAACTTTATGATTTTATGATAATAAAGTTGCAATACTTAAACCAACATAACCGGTACCAGCTACTGCAATAATTAAATCTTTATTTTCTTCCATGATTAATTCCCCCCATTATACGCACAAAAATTGTAGTAATTTAACTACATTTATTTACTTCCTTCTTTTTTTAAAACAACTTCAACTGTTTTAAATAAAATTTTAATATCTTGACCAATAGACCAGTTATCAAGATATTGTCTATCTAATTTAACTACTTCTTCAAAATCTGTAATATCGTTTCTTCCTGATACTTGCCACATTCCTGTAATACCAGGTTTTACTGCCATTCTAATTCTGTGATGATGTGAATACTTTTCCCATTCATCCACTAATGGCGGTCTTGTCCCTACCAAACTCATGGAACCTAATAACACACAGAAGAATTGTGGAAATTCATCAATAGAATAATCCCTAATGAAATGACCAATTCCTTTAATGATTCTTGGATCATCGTCTAGTTTAAACATTAAAGATTCTTCTCCATATGTATTTTGTTTTAATAATTTTTTCTTACGATCTTCAGCGTCCATATACATAGATCTGAATTTATAAATTTTAAACTTCTTACCATTTTGACCAATTCTTGTTTGACTAAAGAACACTGGTCCTGGGTCTTTAATCTTAATTGCTAGTCCAAATGTACACATTAAAATTAATGTAATAAAACATCCAACTAACCCCCCCACAATATCCAAACAACGCTTTAAGAAAGCATCTCTATAATTTACAATCTTAACTGTTCTAGTTAATGTAGTATATTTACCTACATGAGTTACCGTGTTCGTATATCGTTCTTGACGCTTATATAATTCATATTGTGATGTAATACCCATTTCAATAAATTCTTCAATAATGTCAACTATACTTGCATAGTTTCCTTCAATTTCAATAAATTCTTCAATAATGTCAACTATACTTGCATAGTTTCCTTCAATGCAGAATAAACATTCATCGATCCATTGACGTACTGCCCAATCAACAATTTGTTCATGATACCTCATAACTACTACATTTTCATCATCCACTTTATCTAATGAAATGATTTGTTTGATATTGTATCCAACAAATTCATGATCCTTGATACTATTCTTTACATCTTGTAGATTTGCTTTGTCTGTAATAATCAACAATTGCTTTTTTTAATGCAGCAATATCATATGCAATTGCTTTAGCTGGACCAATATTTGGAACATCTATGTTGAAACAAGTTGCACCATTATATTCAAAAAAATCTTCACTAATATTAGATTTCTTTGAATTTTCCCTTGTACAAGCCACGAAATACTTAATATTTTTATTTTTTTGATTTTCAGTTAGTTTTTCTACAAAGGTTTCAAACCCACCATAATTTGCTGGTATTCCTTTTGAACCTATAATATAGACACTTTTCATTTTTTCTCCCAATACAAGAATGAAGAGGGACCCTACCTACTTCCCTCTCTTTTTAGTACTACTCCAAATGTTTTGGCAATAATTTTAATATCTTCACTGATGCTCCAGTTTTGGATATACTTCATATCAAGTGCTACGACTTCTTCAAAGTCGGTAATGTCACTACGGCCACTAACTTGCCATAAACCAGTAATTCCTGGCTTGGTAGTCAATCGTTTGAAATGATGCAATTCATAGTGATGATATTCGTCAAGCGTTGGTGGACGTGTGCCCACAACAGACATTTCACCTTTTAGGACATTGATAAATTGTGGTAATTCATCAAGTGACCAATCACGTAACTTATGTCCAAATGGGAAGATACGAGGGTCATCTTCCATCTTAAACATTAAGTCAGTATCCAAATCATTTTGCGCTAGTAATTCTTTTTTGCGTTCTTCGGCATCAGTATACATGCTTCTAAACTTATAAATATCAAAGACCTTACCGTTTTTACCAACCCGCTTTTGCTTGAAGATTAATGGCCCAGGTGATTGTTTTTTCACAATTGGTGCAATAATCAAGGCAACAATGCCAGTTAACACCAAGCCGATCAAGGCAATCACAATATCCATCAAACGCTTCAAAACTAGTGAGCGAAATTTGACAATGGTATAAGCCGTTGTAACAAAAGTCATGTCACCAACTTTTTTCAGAACACTATCTCCAACATAAAAGTTAGAATAATTTCCAATTGCAACCGTTGTTGGAATCCCTAATAACCTCAAGCATTGAGCAAAACCTGAAAACTGTTCTAAATTGTGGTTGACTACAAAAATTTCATCAACTTGGTGATTAGCCACAAAATCTCTGATATCTTTATCTGTAGACAAAATTGGTTGTTCTACTTTAGAATTATTTTTCTTACTGATGTAAGCTGTAATGTGGTAATTAAAACGATCTAAGTCAACTTCAATTTCCTTATCATTGTCAAAATCAGTCACCAAAAGAACTTTTTTAGGGTTTGACATTTGCGTCTTAAACAAGGTCTTAACACAAATACGTCCGATAAAAACAAATAACGTTACAAGGACAAAGACCTGAATAAGAAAAGCATAAGACATCTGTGAAATATCTTGAATAAAACGAACTTTCCCAAGAATCAGAACAAAGGTGAATAGGACAAGGACTCTTGTTCCAAAAATGATAGAAGAACGTAACTCCTGCAAATATCCGCGATTATTGATATAAGAGTATTCATCGGTTAAAACATTAACCGCAATGACGAGCCCCCAAAACAGAATTGCAAAGAATTTACTGTTAAAAAACTGATAAGGATAACAAGTGACAAGCACAAGGTAACTGACAATGACAGCAAAAACATCTGATAGGAAATAATAAATTTTCTTTTTTGAATCTTCACTATACATATCAACTCTAGACTATTCTAATAGAAATTATTTCTTTTTACGACGTCTATTCTTAGACGTTTCTTCCTTTGCCTTACCATAGTTTCCATAGTCGCCATAACTACCATAGTGACCGTAGGTATCCGTAGTAACATCATATTTGTTTAAAATAACACCAAGGAAAACTGCACCACTTTGTTCCAGCTGTTCTTTCATTTTTGTGACGGTACGGCGACGATCTTCACCAGCTTTTGTTACTAAAAGGCTAGCATCCGAATAGTGTGCTAAAATAGCTGCATCAATCACTAAACCAAGTGGAGGTGTATCAATGATAACATAGTCGTATAAGCTACGAACCATATCAATCATGGTTTGAAATTGATTGTTTTGCAATAATGACGTTGGGTTAGGAGCAGCTTGTCCTGCCGGAATAACCATAAGGTTTGGAATCGTTGTTTCACAAATAACATCCGACAACTCTGCATTACCTGAAAGATAACTAGTCAAACCTTGGTATCGTTCATCTGAACGGAAAGTCCCTGACATAACCGAATTACGAGTATCTGCATCAATTAACAAAGTTCTAAAGCCTGCCTTAGCAAAGGAAATAGCAATATTCATCGATGTCGTTGATTTTCCCTCACCTGGCTGCGCTGATGTCAAGGTAATAATCTTGTAGTTTCGACCACTAAATTGAATATTGGTACGGATAGAATTGTAATATTCCTCCAAAGATTTGACCATTTGCGCTTTAGCAGCTACTAATTCTAATTTTGGCATTACAATACTTCTCCTTACAATTTATCAATATCTGGAACAATTCCTAAAAGAGGCAGCCCAAGAACATCCTCAATATCTTCTGGACGACGTACACGATCATCAAGAACTTCTAGTATGATAATACTAATAACCGCTAATACCCCACCAGCAATAACTCCAATAAGTGTATTGCGTTTAATATTTGGTGATGAAGGTTCTTTCGGTACTTCTGCTGCCTCTAAAGTTGTCACGTCATCCACTTTCGTAACAGCTTTAATCTTCTTAGCAGCCACCTCTCGAACAGTGTTCGCGATAGTTGTAGCTTCTTGAGCATTATCATCTTCAACAGAAATCGAAATCACACGAGTATCTGTTGGAATAGTAACAGAAATCATTGATGATAACTCATTTGGTGTTAATGATAATTTTTCTTTATCAATAACTGAAGACAAAACTTCGTTTGATGTAATCACTTCTTGATAGTCCTTAACCAAATAAGATCCAGCCTGTAAATCTTGGTTTGTGATGCTATCTGCTGTACGGCTAACCACATAGATACGTGTTGTCGATGTGTACTTAGGTTTGATTAAAAAGACACTTCCTAATAAAGCAATCGTTCCGACAACAAGGGCGATAAAGATAATGAAGAACTTTCTACTCCAAAGCTTTCGCAACAAGTAAAGCACATCGATCTCGATGCTAGCATTGTCATTTGAATTCATATTAACTCCTATAAGTATTGATTTTCTAATAAGGCTTGTGGATTGCCTTCAAACAAGCGGTAAGCTCGATTGTTACCATATTCTTTTGCGACTATTTCTCTTGCTTTATCCATAAAAGGAGGACGAGGTCCTAGGTTATGCATATCACTAGCCACACAGTGAACTACATTTTTATCCAAGAAATAGCGAGCACGTTTTTTAAAGGTACGGTTTTTATCCCCAAAGAGTTTTGATTTCAAAATATGGGCACTATTGATTTGCGTATAGCAGCCCATGTTAATCAACTCCTTAACACGATCCTCTTCAAATTCTAGAGCATTATAACGTTCAATATGGGCAACAATCGGTGTGATACCAAGCATAATGACATTACTAAGGGCTGTGTGAATGTCTTTCCATGGTGTGGTCATACTAAACTCAATCAAGGCATAACGTGTATTATGCATTTTAGGAACCTGATTTTCCTCTAGTTTTTTTAGTAAGTCTCCACTATAGTAAAGTTCACCACCATACAAAATCGTAAGGTCTTCATACTTGGATTCTGCAGCCTCTTTGACTTGTTGAAAATGGTCGGCAATGGTCTCTTCTGGTGTTTCAAACATACCTTTGCGACGATGCGATGTTGACACAATCGTTCGGACACCTTGACGATAGCTCTCGCCAATCAAATTCAAACTTTCTTGCAAAGTTGCTGGGCCATCATCAACACCAAAAACAATATGCGAGTGAATATCGATCATTTATTTTCCTTCCATGACATTTTTAATAGCTTGTGAGGCTTTTGCTACGCTAGCATCATCCAGTTGAATCATATAAAGACTAGCATTTGGCATGGCGTAAGAGGTCAACTGTCCAGTTGAACCTGTACCAGTTACTTCCTGTGAACTGAAAATGAATGTCTTACCTGAATCCAATTGTTCGTTCACCAATGACATCATTGTATTGAGAGGCATATTGGTTTGAATCGAATCTTGTAAGGTTGAAATAACATCTGAATAGTTAGAAACTGATTGGAATGACGTTAATTTTTCTACAATGGCTTGGATAACTTTCAATTGATTATTTCCACGGTCATAGTCACCGTGTTCCAAACTATAACGTTCACGAACAAAGCCAAGGGCCTCTTCACCTGATGTTAGATTAATATTTCCAACACCAAAATTGTAATTACCATGTAAGCTTGTGAACGCTTGGTCATTATAAACCGTTACACCACCTAAGGCATTAATGAGTTTTACAAATGAGGTGAAGTTCAAACGTGCGTAGTAATTTATTGGAATATCATAAAGATTTTCAAGGGTCTTAACAGATGTTTCAATACCATAGATTCCAGCGTGGGTTAATTTATCATACTGATCAGCTCCGCCATCTGGAATTCGAACATAAGAGTCACGTGGTGTGGTTGTCATAAGAATTTTATGGGTATTCATATTAACCGTCAAGATCAGGTTGACATCTGAACGCGAAACCGTTGAAACAGCACCTGAAGTATCAATACCACTAATATAGATGTTAAAGACATTTTTATCTGTTGTTTTAGCTGTATCTTCAATGGCTTTCTTGATTTTATAAGTATAGATGGTTTTTAGATTTGATTCGTAATCATTATATGATAACTCAAGTAAACTTGAGTAGGAACTGTTTAGTACCATAGCTTGACTGCTACCATTAATGAGATTTTCATAAGCAGATTGATAAGAATCAACGGGATCAACAGTTAACTCCACTCCTTTTTCAGATTTAATATTAGCAATCAAGGCATTGATATTGCTTTCATCTGCTGAAGTCGGTGCTTGCACATTGGTTAACTCACTCACATCCGAAATCGAACTATTGGCAGGAACAACCACTTTCATTTCGATTTCAGAGTAACTAGCCGTCTTATTGATATTGTCGGCAACATCCACCAATGATTTAAAGGCGAATAAGGAAACACCAACGACAATCGAAAAAAGAACGAGCAAAACAGTTACCAGGTGTTTTCCCTTTTTAAACAATGTTAGTAGTAAACAAACAAGAAAAACAACTACCAACACGGCTGTGTAAATCACATTAACATGCCTAAAGGCTAAAATGTTATGAGCATACATGGTGTAGCTAGCAATTCCAGCTAAAAGGGCGAACAAAATTAATAAGACACCATTGGCAATCATCTGCGTGTCAAAACGGTCGTTTGAGCGACTACGACGACGCTTATGGCGTGTAGAATGGGACATTTTCATCTCTACTTTCTAATAATAAATAATAACGTTCTTATTTTATCACTCAGTTGTTTTTTTTCAATATAGTTTTCAATCAATTATTTGTAAATTCAATGTTTGAAAACAATCATGAAAACAAATAAAATAAGTATTTTTTAAGAAAATGAGAAACAATTAATTATATTGTTACAAAATCATTACATATTTGTAACAAGTGTTTTTCTTTGTTATCGTTCGCTTTTTCTATTATATGCTCCCTACTTGCCCTTCTTTCTATTTTAAGATAAACTAAAAGCTATGAGAATACAACAATTACATTATATCGTTAAAATCGTTGAAACAGGTAGCATGAATGAGGCTGCCAAGCAACTATTCATCACGCAACCTAGCCTATCAAATGCTGTTCGGGATTTGGAGCGTGAAATGGGCATCAAAATTTTTATCCGCAATCCCAAAGGAATTACCTTAACCAAGGACGGTGTGGAATTTCTTTCTTATGCGCGCCAAATTTTGGAGCAGACTGCTCTTTTAGAAGAACGCTATAAGAGCAAAGATACCAATCGTGAGCTATTTAGCGTGTCTTCACAGCATTATGCCTTTGTGGTCAACGCTTTTGTTTCTCTACTCAAGGGTGCTGATATGTCACGTTACGAGCTCTTTTTGCGGGAAACACGCACCTATGAGATTATTGACGACGTTAAGAATTTCCGTTCTGAAATCGGCGTTTTGTTTTTAAATAGCTACAACCGCGATGTCTTGACAAAGATGTTTGACGATAATCGTCTGACTTATACCAGTCTTTTTCAAGCACACCCTCATATCTTTGTGAGCCAGGATAATCCGCTTGCCAATCGCGACATAGTGACCATGAAGGATTTGGAAGACTTTCCTTATTTGAGTTACGACCAAGGGATTCACAATTCCTTCTATTTTTCAGAAGAGATTTTTTCACAAATTCCGCATAAAAAGTCTATCGTCGTGAGTGACCGTGCGACCTTGTTTAATCTCTTGATTGGTTTGGATGGCTACACCATTGCTACGGGGATTTTAAATAGCAATCTTAATGGTGACAATATCGTTTCTATTCCGCTGGATGTAGAGGATATGATTGATATTGTCTATATTCGTCATGAAAAAGCTAATCTTTCTAAGATGGGTGAGCGTTTCATTGATTACTTGCTTAAAGAAGTGCAATTTGACCAATAGATACCAAAAACTAGGACACATCCTGTTGCCATTTCAGGAGATGTCCTAGTTTTTTATTATTACCAGTCATAATGCGAACGCATTTCTTGCTTAATGAGTTCGTTAACACTATCAAAATAGAAATGATAACGGTCATAATGGATGCCAGCATAGCTTGCCAGCGTAATGATTTTATTGAGGAAATCTTGTGAGGAGAAATTTGTAGTGCGGTGTAACTCCTCCTCGTCAAAAGGCTTAATCAGATGCGCCAAGGGATTGCGTACCGAACGCTCAAATTGACGCAACTCTCTTATGATTTCCTTGATATCATAAGGCAAATGACTGTATTGCAGCAATTCTGACAAGCTCTTTGTAGTTATCTTGTCATCACGCCTAATGGCCAGATACTGATGAAAAATGGGATAATCGCTTTGCTTCATTTTGTGAAAGAGCCATGTGTCGTACTGGGCATTTTTAGCATCATGAATAAAGGTTTCAAAATTAGGAACCTCCCTCTTGGCCAAACGATAGAAAAGACGATAAAGAATGGGACTGACAGCCCTCACAAAATCAATGATTTTCTCGTTTTTTACCTTGGCTTCCAAATCCATGATATAATTGGCCAATTGCTCTTCTTCTCGAGGATTACGAATCACAGAAAAACCGTATTGCTGATAAATGGCCTGATTTTCCTCGTGATGAGCAAAGACAAAGCCCACATTTAATTCACGACGCTCTTTTAACATTTCTAAAAGATAGCAGCCTTGCTTTGGAAAGGCAGAATACTGCTCTGCAATCCTCCAAGCGTGGTGATAGGCATAAACATCCAAGAGAATATCTATGGTTTCATAGATGGGGATAGGAATGGGTGGCATCATTCAGCAATCAAGGTTTCAAGACCAACAGTCATCATATCTGTAAAGGTTGTTTGGCGTTCTTGAGCAGTTGTGTCCTCATCAGCCACAAGGCTATCTGAAATCGTCATAATACCTAGAGCTTGCACCCCATGTTTAGCAGCTAAATAGTATAAAGCTGCAGCTTCCATTTCAACGGCTTTAACACCCAATTGACCCAATTGGATATTCTTGTCCGCAAAATCAGAATAGAAAGCATCCACAGACAAGACGCTACCAACGTGTGTTTTCATGCCCAAGTCTTGCGCAATGTGGTAAGCTTTGTCAAGCAGAGTGAAATCGGCAATTTGTGGGAAATCGTACAAAGGCCATTCGTTTTTAATCATACTTGATGTGGTTGCAGCCGCTTGTGCCAAGACCAATTCACGCACATGAACATCCTTGTTCAAAGAACCCGCCGTTCCGACACGAATCAATTTTTTAACACCGTATGACGTAATCAATTCGTTGGCATAGATAGAGATAGATGGCATTCCCATACCTGTTCCCATAACGCTGACGCGGTGTCCTTTGTAAGTTCCTGTATAACCAAGCATACCACGAATGTTATTGAAACATACAGCATCTTCTAAAAAGTTTTCAGCGATAAATTTGGCACGTAATGGGTCGCCTGGCAATAAAATTTTATCGGCAATGTCACCTGGTTTGGCTTCAATATGTATTGACATAATACTTCCTTTCACTAAATAACAGTGTGGTATTTAAATACTACGTTTTAGTAGCCTAGTTCAATTCTGCTAAAATAGACTTGACTAAGGTTTTGAAATCTTCTTTGATTTGTTGTGTAACGGCTACCACTTCTTCGTGGTTCAAAGAACTTTGGAAACCTGCGGCATGGTTCGTAATAGCTGAAATTCCCAAAACTTTTAAGCCTGAATGAGCAGCAACGATAACTTCTGGAACAGTTGACATGCCGACAGCATCTGCACCAAGTGTTTGGAAGGCACGGATTTCTGCTGGTGTTTCATAACATGGACCAGATACCCCAAGGTAAACCCCTTCGTCTAGGGTAATACCGATTTTTTCAGCGACCTTGTGAGCAATAGCACGGTAGTCAGCTGTGTAGGCATCCGACATATCAGGGAAACGTGGACCAAATTCGTCAAGGTTTGCCCCAATCAATGGGTTTTGACCTGTCATGTTAATGTGGTCTGAAATAGCCATCAAAGTTCCCGGGCCAAAACCAATACCACCAGCAGCATTGGTCACGATAAGCCCTTTACAACCAAGAGCTTTCATGACACGCACTGGGAAAGTCACCACTTTCATGCTGTTGCCTTCATAAAAATGGAAACGCCCTTGAAGGGCAAGTACTTTGTGCCCACCAAGGTCACCGTAAACCAATTGGCCAGCGTGACCCGCAACGGTTGACTGTCCCCAGTGTGGAATATCTTCATAAGGAATAACCACAGCATTGTCAATTTCTTCAGCTAATTCGCCAAGTCCTGAACCCAAAATCAAGCCAAATTCAGGAGCATCACAAGCTTTTGAAACTAAAAACTGGCGCGCTTCCTCGATTTTTTCAATAATTGTTTTCATAAATGACCTCTTATACTAATTTATCTAAGAAAGATTCCCCAATCATGGCTGTTGCAACACCAAAGTTTTCAGCAATTGTTGCTGAGATATCTGCAAAATGACCTTGTGGCAAGACACCCGTTTCTTTGAATGATGGACTGTAAGCCAAAAGTGGAATAAACTCACGGGTGTGGTCAGTTCCTGCATAGGTTGGGTCATTTCCGTGGTCTGCAGTCACCAAGAGCAAATCATCTTCTTTCATGTTAGCGATAATTTCTGGCAGACGGCTGTCAAATTCTTCCAAGCAATCACGGTAGCCCTCTGTGTCACGACGGTGTCCGTACATAGCGTCAAAATCAACCAGGTTAGTAAATGACAAACCTTTGGTAAATTCTGGCAATTGCATGGTTTTGAGAAGCGTATCTACACCGTGGTTGTTTGATTTGTTGTGACCCATATCATTTGTGACACCTGAACCGTTGAAAATATCGTTGATTTTACCAACACCGTAAGTTGGCACACCAGCGTCAGCCAATTTATTAAGGACTGTTGGGGCAAATGGTGACAAAGCATAGTCGTGGCGGTTAGCCGTACGAGTGAAGTTTCCTGGTTCACCAACGTATGGACGAGCAATGATACGTCCCAGCAAACTTGGACGCTCTAAAGTGATCGAACGAGCAAATTCACAAATCTTATACAATTCATCAAGCGGAATCACATCTTCGTGCGCTGCAATTTGAAGTACTGGGTCTGCTGATGTGTAAACAATCAACTCACCTGTTTTCATTTGGCGTCCGCCAAAGTCGGCGATAACTTGTGTTCCTGAATAAGGTTTGTTCGCTTCACGAATGATTTTACGACCTGAAAACTCTTCAATCTGCGTCAAGATTTCTTCAGGGAAACCGTCAAAGAAAGTGTCAAATGGTTCTGTAATGTTAAGCCCCATAATTTCCCAGTGGCCAGTCATGGTATCTTTTCCAAGTGATACTTCTTGCAATTTTGTCACATAGCCACTTGGTTGGCTTTCAGCTGGTACGGTTTTTAGGGGTGTTTCGCGTGGGATATTCCCAAGACCGATTTTTGCCATGTTTGGCACGTTTAGCCCTGCGACTTCTGAAATGTGACCAAGGGTGTCAGATGTTGTATCTGGAACTCCAGCATTAAAGAATTTATCTGAATCTGGTGCTGCTCCGATTCCGACAGAATCCAAAACAACAAGGTGAATACGATTAAATGTTGACATACTTTTCCTCATCTAGGGTGGTTACGGTTAGCACCCAAAACCTCCTAATCCTTTTATGTGACAAAGATTAGCACTTTTCTAAAACATCTACGAATATATCTAACAATTAGCAGTTAGCTTCCAAAATAGTGACACCGTCTTGACCTGCGACGATAACTTTATTGACCATACCGTTAAAGAGGCCGTGGTCCACAACGCCAACCATAGCTTTTAATTCTTGGCCAAAAGCAACTGGATTGTCAATCACGCCCATATCAAGGTCAATGATGAAATTTCCCATATCAGTGACATAGCGTTCTGTATCGCTTGCCATGCGGAAAGATGGCTTGTAACCTTTGGCGTCAAATTCACGGAAAATGCGATCGGCACCGTAAGTCACCACTTCAACTGGCAACTTGAAAGCACCCAATTTTTCAACCATTTTTGACTCATCAACTACCCAAATGTACTCTTTTGTTGGGGTTGCCACGATTTTTTCCATAAGGAGAGCACCGCCGCCACCTTTGATACCATTAAACTGAGCATCAATTTCATCAGCACCATCAACTGTCACATCAATCACGTCAATGTCATCAACTGATTTTAAGGGAATACCTAGGGATTGGGCTTGGGCTGTTGTACGGCTTGATGTTGTGACACCTGTCACTTGCAAACCTTCTTCCTTCATACGACGACCGATTTCCTCAACAAAGAAATATGCCGTTGAACCTGTTCCAAGACCAACAACCATACCGTCTTTCACGTACTGAGCAGCTGTTACACCAGCCATTTTTTTGAGTTTGTCCATAGCTACCTCTCTATATCTCATTAAAGAATTCCTATTTCCAAATACTTATTATACCATGATTTTGGGCGTTTGTATTGTGTGTATTTATCAGTTAGGGGAGTTTTTGTAAGAGAGCCCTTTCTGATTGCTAGAATGCTGTTTTTACGTTACAATAGCAGTATGATTACTAATGAATTTGATACAATTGCTGCTATCTCAACTCCTCTTGGTGAAGGGGCCATTGGGATTGTCAGAATTTCTGGAACAGATGCGCTAGCGATTGCGCAAAAAATATACCGTGGGAAAGACCTAAACCAAGTGGCTACGCACACCATTAACTACGGTCACATTGTCGACCCTGATAAGGATGAAGTTCTTGATGAAGTCATGGTGTCTGTCATGCTGGCGCCTAAAACCTTTACTTGCGAAGATGTGATTGAAATCAACACACACGGCGGGGTTGCGGTGACCAATGAAATTTTGCAATTGGTTTTGCGTCAAGGAGCTCGCTTAGCAGAGCCTGGGGAATTTACCAAGCGCGCCTTTTTGAATGGTCGTGTGGATTTGACCCAAGCCGAAGCCGTGATGGATATTATCCGTGCTAAGACCGACAAAGCCATGAATATTGCCGTCAAGCAGCTAGATGGCTCTTTGTCACAACTCATCAACGACACGCGCCAAGAAATCCTCAACACACTGGCTCAAGTCGAGGTCAATATTGATTACCCAGAATACGACGATGTAGAAGAAATGACCACCGCTTTGATTCGTGAAAAAACGCAAGAATTCCAAGCACTTTTGGAAAATTTATTGCGCACCGCTCGCCGTGGGAAAATCTTGCGTGAAGGCTTGTCAACAGCGATTATTGGTCGTCCAAATGTTGGAAAATCAAGCTTGCTGAACAATCTCTTGCGTGAAGATAAGGCCATTGTCACGGATATCGAAGGAACCACGCGTGATGTGATTGAAGAATACGTGAATATCAAGGGTGTTCCGCTGAAATTGGTAGATACTGCTGGTATTCGCGAAACGGATGATATCGTGGAAAAAATTGGTGTTGAACGCTCTAAAAAGGCCCTTGAGGAAGCTGACTTGGTTCTGCTTGTCCTCAACAGTTCTGAACCTTTGACCGATCAAGACCGCGCTCTGCTAGAACTTAGCAAAAATAGCAACCGCATCATTTTGCTCAATAAAACAGACCTGCCTGAACAAATCGAGGCTGACCAATTGCCTGAGGATGTTATTCGCATCTCCGTTCTCACCAACCAAAATATCGACCTTATCGAAGACCGCATCAACCAACTCTTCTTCGATAACGCTGGTTTGGTTGAAAAAGATGCAACCTACTTGTCAAATGCTCGCCATATTTCATTGATTGAAAAGGCGGTGCAAAGTTTGCAAGCGGTCAATGAAGGGCTTGATCTAGGAATGCCTGTTGATTTGCTGCAAGTTGATTTGACACGTTGCTGGGAAATTCTCGGTGAAATCACTGGAGATGCTGCCCCAGATGAGTTAATCACCAAACTCTTTAGCCAATTCTGTCTTGGAAAATAAAAAGCAAGAAATCACTTTTCAGATTTCTTGCCAAGTGCTGCTACTACAGTAGCGGCTTTTTAATTTCCAGTGCTTCAATGTTAGCAATTGCTCAGAAAAATAAGCTCTGGTCTGCTCAGGGGTGTAGGTGTCATTTGACATATGAGCGACCAAGAAATCAAGCAAATCATCCATTGTTTGATAAACAAACTGCCCATCCGTGTAACACCATTTGCAATAGTCCTCGTTGAAATGCTTATCCACTTCTCTACTAATCATATCGTCCTCATCCAGCGGCATGCCACAACACTGGCAAATAAGCTTTCTTGGACTTCCTAGCAATGTATTGATTGACACGTCAAAAGTAATGGAAATCTGTTTCAGGGTTTCGATATTTGGGGTTGAATCCCCATTTTCCCAACGTGAAACAGCTTGGCGGGTAACAAACAACTTATCAGCCATATCATCCTGCGTGAGATGGTGTTTCGTGCGAATTGCTTTTAAGATATCCTTTGTTTCCATCTTTTCTCCCTCTTTGGAACACCTTCATTATAGCATGGACTTGTTTGCGCTTTCAAGCAATCGTCTGTTGCTTTTCTTGCACTAAAAAACTCGCCCGAACAGCGAGTTTTTGCCTTATTTCGAGAGAATTTCCTTGACATGCGCTTGCAAATCTGGAATCACATATTCCGCAAACCAAGGATTTTTAGCTTGCCAAATGTTATTGCGAGGCGATGGATGCACCAACGGAAAAAAGGTCGGCAAATAATCTTTGTAATGTTTGACCGTTTCAGTCAATCTGGCAGACGATTTTTGGTGCAAATAATAGCGCTGAGCGTAAGACCCCACCAAAATGTGCAATTCAATCTGCGGTGCTATAGCGAGGGTTCGCTCGTGCCATTTTTGGGCAAAGCCCTTGCGAGGCGGCAAGTCCCTTGATTTCCCCGTACCAGGAAAATAATAATCCATCGGAACCACCGCAAAAAGCCCTGAATGGTAAAACATCTCTCGGTCAACCCCAAGCCACTTGCGCAAATTGTCCCCACTCGGGTCATTCCAATACAAGCCTGACTCTTGGGCACGAATACCTGGTGCCTGTCCGACAATATTGATGCGTGCAGTGCTTGGTACGGTAAATAAGGGCTTGATGCCTTTTTTGGTGTAGGCGATATTTTGCTCATCTGCCATAATATCTGCTACTAATTGGTCAATGGTATCCATCACATGCTCCTCAAAACAAAGAAGAGATACTCTTTTCAGAGTTCTCTCCCTTACTGTTTATTATTTGATTAATTCGTAAATAGCTTCTGCGTAAATAGCAGCTGCACGGTAAAGGTCTTCGACGTCCGCAAATTCATTGGCTTGGTGCATGGTATTCACATAACCTGGGAACATAGCGCCAAAGGCAACACCACGTTCAAGAAGACGTCCGAATGTTCCACCACCGATAACTTGTTCGTAACCTTTAAGGCCTGTTTGTTTTTCGTAAACAGAAAGAAGCGTTGCGACCAATGGGTCATCAGCTGGCACGTAGTGTGGGGTGTGTTCGTGGTCTGAAAGAGTCACGCATGTTACACCTTCCAAAGTTTCCAATTGTTCTTTGATAGCTTGTGGTGTCGTACCTTGTGGGTAACGGAAGTTAAGCGTGATTGTGTTGTCATCTGAATGACGGTCAAAGGTAAAGACACCAGCGTTCATGCTAAGGGCACCCATTTTAGCGTCTGTATAAGCCACACCCAGTTTTTTACCAGCAAAATCACGGTGTAAGACATTGGCAGTGACATTCAAGTAAGCTTTAGCTGCTCCAGCAAAGTCAAATTGGTTCAAGAAAGTTGCCAAGTAGGTTGCCCCGTTGATACCTGCTTCTGGTGTTGAACCGTGAGCTGATTTTCCGATAAGGGTCACGCGATAAACATCACCGTCTTGTGTTAATTCTGCGGTTAAACCTTCAGCGCTTGTAAAGGCTGCCAATTTGTCTTGAAGGTCTGCTAGGCTGCTGTTAGCAGTGAAGGTTGCAGTGGCAGATTCTGGTACCATATTGTCACGAAGCCCTGCTTTAAAGCTAAGCAGTTGGAAAGCACCATCGTTTTCACCAGCAAAATGCAAGTACTCTGTGATATTTCCCTTTTCCCCATTAATAATTGGGAATTCTGCATCAGGTGAGAAGCCAAAGTCAGGGTCTTTCAAGCCATTGTGGGCAAAGTAATAATCCATGTCGCCCCAGCCTGATTCTTCATCTGTACCGACGATAAAGCGTACTTTTTTAGAAACTGGCAAGCCAAGTTCTTTGATGATTTTTAGGGCATAATAACAAGCCATAGTTGGGCCTTTGTCATCAGATGACCCACGCGCATACAAACGACCATCCTTGATAACAGGTTCGTAAGGGTCAGTATCCCAGCCACTACCTGCAGGCACAACGTCTAAGTGAGCAAAGATACCAAGGACTTCGTCACCTTCACCAAATTCAAAATCCCCTGCGTAGTTATCAATATTACGTATCTTGTAACCATCGCGCTCTGCCATTGCCAAGAAATGCTCCAAAGCTTTCACAGGTCCAGGTCCAAATGGGTGTTTGCTATCTGCTTGGCTATCGTCACGTTCTGAATTGATGCGCAACAAGGCAAATAAGTCATCCATCATGGCGTCTTTGCGCTTGTCCACCTCTGCTCTAAAATCTACTGTCATTTTTCAAACTCCTTCTAAGATATGATTTTGCCTCCGTTTGAGAGCTATTGACGTATCATATCACACGCTTGTTTCACATAATCAGACGACTCATCGGCGTTCAATGAGGTCATCCACAGGCAAACGATAACTTGGTTCTAATGTTTCGTCGCTGTAACCAACCGTAATCAACAATTCAGGTTGGAAACGGTGGTCGATGTTTAGAATATCGTTGGTTACTGATTTATCAAATCCTAAAATCATATTGGAAGCCAAACCTTGGTCTGTTAAAGCCAATACAAAATTCATCGCCACGATACCAGCATTAAGAGCCAGATATTCTCCTTTGTGTTGGTCATCAAAAGCTGTAAATCGTGCTGGCAAGGTTTCCATGTAGTAGCTCAATTGGTCATTGCTTAATGATTTGACCCCGATACGTGCAATTTTACGCGAACGTTGCACCAAATCAGTATCCGTAAACAAGGCAACCACATATTGTGCTTCTTCCACTTGTTTTCGGTTTGGTCCAGGCATGCTTTGAGCGAGTTCTGCCTTTTTGTCCTTGACAACCACAAATTTCCAAGGTTGCAGGTTATTCGCACTTGGCGATAAGGTGGCGATTTCAATGGCTGTGCGTAAATCTTTGTAATCCACTAGTTTATCATTGAAATGTTTGACTGCGTGACGCTTTTTGTTTAATTCTAGGAATTTCATAAGCTTCGCCCTCCTAAGATATTCTATGCCTCTTTATTTTAGCATTTTGTTAACAATTAAACAAAATTATTTTGCCAAAATCAAAAAACAACAACTAGAAAAATAATCTTAAAGAATAACAGTCAATAAAACAGGGTAATCTCCAAACTTTTGGTCAATTCTGAAAGAATATCTTTCATACAACTCCTTTCCAATCAAAAATAAAAGAACCTCGAAAGGTTCTTAAAAACTATTTAGCGTCTTTCATCTATTTTTGAGAATGTCATGACTAAAGCAAAAAAAGATGATAGCAACCTGTATTACTATAATGTCAACGGCTGGATATGCCCAGAAGTTGGGCTGCAAATTGTAGATCATTACAAGTTTTCCAAAGAATCCGAGTAAACCTGAAGCTTGAGATAAATTTGAAATATTAAGATGCTCCATGAAAACGTTAACTACCAAAAAACATTGCCACTTTAGTTACAAAAAACATAATCATAACCGCTATGGCAGATCTTATGTAGTTGAATACAAACGATACTAAATAAACTGGTGTTTGTACCAAAAGAACTAAGGCTCTCAGAAAGCCTCGTGATAAAAAGCCAACACCTTTTATCAAATAGCTAAAAAGATCAATTAAACGCTCCCCAGAGCTAGGTTTTAAGCTTTCTAGTCTAGCCTGTACTTCTTTCTGGTGTTCCCCATTTAACCCCATAATGAGACCACTTTGCATCGTCTAGTTCTTTAGCTGATAGTGGTCGTCCATTAGCAGCTTCAAACTCTTTCGCAAAAGCAACGTAATCAAATTCCTCAGTCATCCTTTTTCTCTCCTAACTCCTATTTCATATCCTACTGTTATACCATTTTCTAAGCTAAGGTGACATCCGTTTATCTTATTACAATTCTTTAGAATGATTATTAAAAACTACAGAGTATTCTGAAAAACAGTTAGTCGCTTAGATATACAAAAAGCATCCCAGAGAGATACTAATTGCAATTACTACAAAAACAAGCAGAAAAGCTCTGAGATGCAAAACTATCATAAATCGTAGGAAAATCGCTAGATAGTAGAAAATAATTTTTCCACCATCTCTAAGACCGTCTAACCATCGGCACAAACAAGACTGCGACCCAAGTTAGTAGATTGATAATGATAAGCGCATAGAACCATGTCCCAACTTGGTAAGTGACTTCTAACGTGTTTTTACCAATTCGTTGGGTAACTGTCGGTGTTCCAATACCAGACAAAAGGTAGTCCTTAGACGTTAATTTCTTGCCGTTTAAAACAAGCTGCGTATCTTGATACTTGGCAACTGGTAAACTAACCGTGCCGTCGTTGTCCGCATTCCAAGTCACTATCAAGGTGCTGCCGTCTTGTGATTTTTTGAAATCGTCCGTGTGTTTGAGGACAAATTTCTCATACAAAACATACTTGTTGTCGGTATTTGACTTTTTAGATGGCAAGTAGTCTGGTGTTGATTTGGCAATCAAGTCCAGTAAATCATTCAAATTAGAACTGTAAAAGCTTGCTTGGACAGCTTTGGTGTTGCCAAGAACAAAGGTGTGTTTTTTGTTTTTAATAGGGTGTTTGGCTGTGTAATATTCAGTGATTTTTTCCTGCTGCAAATGCATAATTTGAGCAAAACTAACCACATTAACCAGCAATAAGCCAATCGTTACCCAGCGTGACCACTTGACATCAAAATACCTCTCAAGAATTAAAGCCACCGCTAATAACAAGAGTACCGTTGCTGGAATGAAAAAGCGGAAAGGAAATTGAATGAGGTTGACCAAGGATAGGTTCAATTTGTTGATGGAATACCAAGGGAAAATGCTGCTGGATAGCACCAAAAATAGGAAAAATGACCCTACCACCAAACGCAAGAGCGTATCAAAATGACGCCAATGTTTGAAAGTGAAATAGAGCTGGTACAAGACCATGAGCAGCAAAGGAATCGGTGTTATCAACCACTGAATGCTACGCTGATTGACCGTCATGATATACAGTTTTGAATTGATAAAAGGCTCAACCAGATTGTTGGCACGTCCGACATTTGCCAGCACCACCCAAACATTTGCCGTTAAAACAAGGGCTAGGGCGACAGCCTTGATGCCATTCCACAAGATGTTTTTCTTGTCCGTGGATTTGACAAAACCATAGAGGTAAAAAGGCAGGTAGGCCAAAATGAGCAAGAAAGCACTCAGCATATGAATCTGCACCATAACAGACACCGCCACTGCTAAACGAACAGGCGCAATTTTCTTCGTTTGAATAAAATCAATGGCAGGAATCAAGCACCAGGGCATGACGGCTGCTCCCCAGCTTGAAAATCCTTGACGGAAAGTCCAGTACTGAATGGAAAACGTAGTCATGTAAAAGACCGCTATGGCTAGGGAAATCTTAGGCTTAACGCCTGCTCGCTTGGTAAGAGCATTCATGGAAAAGCCAGCGATAATGCCCATGAGAAAGCGTGACACCAGCTGATACGTGTACCAATTTCGGCTGATGAGCACTAAAAGCCCTTGAAAATAGGCAAAATACGGACCATATAAGGCGTTAACAATGCGGCCCGAACTGTAAAAGCCAAATAGCGAAATAAAGTAGCTGAAATTGCCCGTCTTTATCTGCATGGCCGTTTCGTAAAAACGGTTGTAATGAAAAAGAAAATCACTGTCAGCAATGACTCCTTTTGTTAATACTTGAGGAAGAATCAATACAAAGGCGGCTACCACGGTGATAAGACCGGATAGCCAAACCTCTTTTTCTCGGAAACGAGAAAGCCTCTCTCTTACATTCTGAAACATGATCATCTCCTTAAAAAATCCTTATCCATGTTAGCATAGTTTAGGTGATAACACAATCTAAAAACACCATTAAGCCTCTGTTTCTTCTTGAAGGCGTTCCTTGACTGCGAGCGCTACGTTTTGCGGAATGCCACACTTCCTGATAGCCTCCACATCTGCTTTTTGAATATTGGCAAGACTCTTGAAGTGTTTCATGAGCAATTGCTTGCGCTTTGGTCCCAAACCTGCAATGCCATCCAACTTAGATGAGAAGGAATTTTTACTGCGCACTTGACGGTGAAAGGTAATGGCAAAGCGGTGCACCTCGTCTTGAATACGTTGCAAAAGAAAAAATTCTTCTGAGTTGCGTGGGAGAGGAACCACCTCCAAGGGATTACCAAATAGCAATTCATGGGTTTGGTGTTTGTCATTTTTTTGCAAACCTGCTATGGGAATAGACAAGCCAAGTTGCTTTTCAATGACATCACGCGCCACATTGACCTGACCTTGTCCCCCATCAATGATAATCAAATCAGGCGGTGTTTGCCCTTCTGTCATCATGCGGTGGTAACGGCGGTAAAGCACTTCGCGCATACTGGCATAATCATCAGGCCCCACAACCGTCTTGATTTTGAATTTGCGGTAATCTTTCTTGCTTGGCTTACCGTTAATAAAGACCACCATGGCAGACACTGGGCTCGTTCCTTGAATATTGGAATTATCAAAAGCCTCGATGCGAACAGGTTTTGGAATATGCAACAAGTTTCCAATATTTTCAATAGCACCGTAGGTCTTTTTCATGTCTTTTTCAAGCAAATCAAATTTTTGTTGCAGGCTGACACGGGCATTTTTTGTCGCTAAATTGACCAAATGCTTTTTCTCACCTCGTTGCGGTTTGATGATTTTAGCATCTACCACAGCCTTAACCAAGTCCTCGTCAATGTCATTGGGAATGAAGATTTCTTTGGGTACAAAGTGCTTCTTGTCACGGTAAAATTGCCCCACATAAGTCAAGAAATCTTCCTCAGGCTCGTCATAATAAGGAAACATATTGACATCCCGCTGAATGAGTTTGCCTTGACGAACAAAGAAAACTTGGACGCACATCCACCCTTTATCGACATAATACCCAAAAATATCACGGTCCATCATGTCTTGGTTCATCACCCGTTGTTTAGTGCGCAAGGTCGAGATGGCCTGCAACAAGTCACGGTATTCTGCCGCACGCTCAAAAGCCATTTCATCTGAAGCTGCTTGCATTTTTGCCTTGAGTTCGTTGACAATTTTATCGTCTTGACCATTAAGAAAATGCTTGACGTCTTGCGCCATATCAACAAAATACTGGTGATCCACATGGCAAATCGTGTGGGCGTTGCATTGCCCTAAATGGTAGTAAAAACAAACTTTATTGGCTGGATTGGTGCATTTTTTAAAGGGGAAAATGCGGTCCAAAAGCCGTTTGATTTCATTTGCCGCCCCCGAGTCAGGATAGGGGCCAAAATACATGGCACCGTCTTTTTTGATTTGACGCGTAATGAGCAATCGTGGGTATTGCTCGTTGACCGTAATCTTGATAAAAGGGTAAGACTTATCATCTTTTAGCCGAATGTTGTACTTGGGTTGGTTTTCTTGGATGAGATTGATTTCAAGCAATAGGGCTTCAGTATTTGACCCTGTCACAATATACTCAAAATCCGCAATCTCAGACACCAATAATTCCGTCTTGGTATCGTGGCTACCGTGGAAATAACTCCGAACACGGTTTTTCAGATTTTTAGCCTTTCCCACATAAATAATCTTGCCATGCTTGTCTTTGTGGATATAGCATCCTGGACTATCTGGCAATAATTGTAATTTGTGTTTAATCAGTTCGTTCATACCCTTTATTATAACAAATTCAGGACTCATAGGATAACATAAGCTCACAAAAGCCACGTCAGGCGTTTTGGGCACAAAAAAACTGAGCCTTTCGACTCAGATTTTTGTCAAAAATTACCAAATACCTAGAGAATGTTGCATGAAGAGGCTCACGCAAGTAATTGCTACCCAACAAATAGCCCCAAGCATGATGGCTTGTCCACCAGTTTTGACCAATTTCACAGGGTTGGTATTCAAACCAATAGCTCCCATAGCCATAACGATGAAGAATTTTGAAAGAACTTTCAAGTTATCAAAAATCACAGTGTCAACACCCATGCTGCTGGCAATTGTTGTGATGATTGATGCCATCAAGAAGAATAAAATAAAGGTTGGGAAAGATTTACGCAATTGGAAGGTTTGTTTAGCTTCTCCACCATTTTTTTGCATTTTGTAAGCTCTGTAAAATGACAAACCTAAGGTAATCGGGATAATAGCCAATGTACGTGTTAATTTAACAATGGTTGCTCCGTCAAGTGTATTTGAACCGTGTACAGCATCCCAAGCTGTTGCAGCCGCTGTTACAGATGAGGTATCATTAACGGCTGTACCTGCAAAGACCGCAAAACCGTGGTTTGACAAGTGAAGCAATTCCCCAAGGGTTGGGAAAATCAAGGCTGCCAAGATGTTGAACAAGAAGATAACTGAGATACTTTTAGCCACTTCTTCGTCTTTGGCTTGGATAACTGGCGCTGTCGCTGCAATGGCTGAACCACCACAAATAGATGACCCAACACCAACCAAGGTTGCTGTATTGACGTCAAGCTTCAACCATCTTTGCAAAAGAAAGGCAATGATTAACGATACCAAAATGGTGCTGATGATAATAGGTAAAGATTCTGTCCCTACTTTCACCACTTGGGTCAAGTTAAGACCAAATCCCAAAAGCACAACGGCGATTTGCAAAACGTATTTTGAAGTGAAGGCAATCCCTTCCGCCGTTTGTTCACGATTAGTGTGAAAATTACCGATAATCATACCAAGCAAAATGGCAAATACCGGAGCACCAACAAGAGGGAATTTTTCCCCTAAAAACCAAGCTGGCAAGGCTAAAATGGTACAAAATAAAACACCGGGAACTTTTTTCTGAAATGTCATAATAGTTTCAAACTCCTTTTCATGACAATAATTATACCCCCTCTTAACTATAATGTAAAATTATTCTTTTTTATGATATAATAACAAAAAAGAATGATAAAGGACAAATCCCACCATGTTGGACTATCGTGTGTTTACGTTTATGAAAGTATGTGAAACCATGAACTTTACCCAAGCCGCCAAGGAACTTCACATCACACAACCTGCTGTCACCAAGCACATTCAAGCCTTGGAAATCGAGTATCAAACCAAGCTCTTCACCTTTTCAGGAAAACATTGCCAATTGACGCAAAACGGCGAAGAGTTGCTGAATTTGCTCATGACCATCAACAATGACATCCAGCATTTCAAATCGGATTTGAAGAAAGATGTCAAACCATTGAATTTTGGCGCCACTTCCACCATCGGGGAATTTATCTTGTGTGACTCCTTGATTCACATCTTTTCACAATATTCCCAATACCAATTCAACATGCTGGTCAATAATACCACGTCCTTGCTCAAGGCACTGGATCGAGGAAAGATTGATTTTGCCATTATCGAGGGCTTTTTCTCTAAGGAAAAATACGATTTTCTCCCTTACACGTCAGAGCCCTTCATCGCCGTTGCTTCGTCGCAGTCAGATTTAAATGGCAAAGCTGTGACCTTGGAAACCTTGTTGGATTATCCTATTATCATCAGAGAACAGGGGTCTGGCACGCGTGAAATGCTGTCGCTCATTCTCAAAGAAAACAACCTATCTATCAATGATTTTCGACAAGTCACTGAAATTGGTAGCCTCAATATGATTCGCAGCTTGGTCGCGCACAATGTAGGGATTAGTTTTGTTTATCGCAGCGTGGTCAAAAATGAATTGGCTTCTGGAAAATTGGTGGCCATAGACCTTGATATTCCACCAGTTTGGCATGATTTTACTTTTATCTGGCGAAAAAATAGCCATTTTAAAACACTTTACCAAGATATTTTTAAACTATTTTTAGAAAATAAGGACTTGATTAAAAACCAAAATTAACGTAAACTAAGTAATTAAACGGGCACAGCTTGTAACTTAGAAAGGGCATATATGCATACAACAGTTGACATCACAGAGCTTTTACAATATGGGGAGAGGGTCACATTTAAAAAAGGGGACTGCCTAGCCACATCCATCGCAGGAGAGTCTAACGGGGACATCTTCATCCTGTCTTCAGGCATTTGCGCACTCTCGTCCATTTCTCTTGACGGCAAGGAAACCACCTACCTCTACTTTAAGAGAGAACAATTTGTCGGATTTACATCCCTTATGACAACCTTTAATTTAAATTATTATGGCAAAAAGACCTTCTCTATCATTGCTAAAACCCCTTGCGTTGCTTACCGCATTTCAAACCGCAGTTTTCAGGAATTGCTCGGTTTTCCATCTATCACAGCGCTGATGGTCAATACCCTCACTGAAAACTTGGTGTATTTGATGGAGCATTTTCATAGCAGCAAAAACGAACCTGCCCTTGTGCAATTCAGCCGCTTTTTGATGGACCAAGCTGAGCAAGAACCTTCTGGCGAGCTGTTGCTCGACACTGTCTTTACTTACCAAGAAATCGCCAGCTATCTTGGTATGCATTCTGTGACAATTGCCCGCATGGTCAAAGCCCTGCGTGAAGAAGGCCTGATTGACAAGGTTGGCCACCAAATTCGCATCATCAATCCCCAAAAAATGACAAACCTCATCACCGAAGAACAAAAAATTGATTACTAAATCATGACTACCCGTTAATGGGTGATCATGATTTTTTTGCTTCTGACAGCTTGATAGCGTGATGGACTGAAAGTCATATAAACAAACAGCTGAAGTCATCTGACTCCAGCTGTTCATTGTTAACCGACAAAAATTATTCTACAGTATGACGCTCTCCTAGTAAATAATCGTCCACATTTTCAAACATCTCTGATTGGCTAAGTGGTTTACGTCCTGTCAATTTAACAAAATCACTAACTGGAACATCTAAAAAGCCTTCTGTCACTGTTGTACCAAAACTTACCATACCTTCTGATGTAGCTTGGATAGGACTCTTACTAAAGTCACCGTCAGTATCTCTTGGAACTCCAATAGAATCGAAATAGGCATATAATTCATCGTCTGTTAATTTATTATATGCGATATGATTTCCTGTTGCCTTATTGGCAATGTCTAGAAAGTTTTGATAAGAAATCGGTTCAATACCATTAATATTCAATACTTCACGATGAAGAAGGTCATTGGAAAGGGCACAACTCGCAGCAAAGGCTGCATCTCGACGAGAAATAAACCAAACTCGACCATCGCCCATATTTTTAGAAATAACCTCTTCTTTTGCATCCACTGCTCTTAAATAATCACTAATAAAAGCTTCTGCAAATAAAGAATTACGAAGGAAAATGTAGTCTAATGGTGAATTCTGAATGATAGCTTCTGTAAAACTATGGTCTATATTTTCAATACTTGGATTAAGTGGGTGACTATCTGAAAGTACTGAGGTGTATACAATTTGTCTAACATTTGCTTTAACACAAGCTTCAACTACATTTTGATGAACTTTACAACGTTTTTTCACCAACAAAAGGCATTGAAATCGGAAGTACTTTATTTGCATTTTCAAACACTTTTACAAGATTCTCCAATGAGTTAAAATCAGCTACTGCTGTCTTAATACCTTGTTCTTGATAAGGTTTTAATGCTTCCTCTCTAGGTGCAGTAAATAATAAATCGTCCTTTGGTAACAAATTTTGAATATGTTTAGCGACTTGTGAGCCAAAGTTTCCATCAACACCTTTAACAACAATTTTTGTCATAATACTTCTCCTTAAAAGATATTTACTTTATTGTTAGTTTTATTATAATGTAAACGCTATCTAAAATTAAATCCTATTTTTTTATGGCCCATTAGAAATCATAATAAGGAATTATCAAAAATGGTTAGAAAATCAATAAGTGTTTGATTTTTAGAATCTTTTTGATAAGCTAGAACAATTTCATAAGTATGCCAGCTACCTTCAATCGGAATGCTTCGAATCATTCCATCTAATTTAGATAAATTAAAATCATCTGTTCCAAATCCAATAAGTTGTTCTGATAATATATAAAAGAAACTTTCTTCAAAATCATCAACCGTCCTAGCAATATTAGGATAAAAGCCATCTTTTAGCGAACGTTCTTTCATAATGACATAACTTTTACCCATGCTCTCCTCACTCAACATTAACAAAGGATACTGATACAGTTCCGAAACATTAATAACCTGATAATCAAATAGTGGGTGTCCCTGAGCGACCAATGCATTATATCTACCTGATTTTATCACTAATTTTGAAATGTTTTTACTGGTAAATTCTTCTCCAAATGATAATGCCAAATCAGAAATATCTTTTGTAACATAGGTTTCAATATTTTTTCCTTCTACTTTTTTAATTGAATGTTGATAGGAAAGCCAATTTCTTTAAGATAGGAGATAAAAGGTAGGGGTAATCTTAAATCATATAAAGAAGTATAGGCAATACTGAGTCTTGGCTTCAAGGTATTTATTGAATTTTGTATTTGAATTTTTGTTTCTTCATACTGCTTTAACATCATTTTGCATTATTATATAGCATTTTTCCAGCTAAAGTTGGTTGAATAGGAGTCACACTTCTATCAAAAAATTTCGTGTTAAATTCTTTTTCAAGTGAAGAAATGTATTGGCTAATAGATGCTTGTGAAATAAAGTTTTTACGAGCTGTTTCTATATAATTTCTACATTCATACAAATCTATGAAGTATTTTAATTTTTCAATATGCATAGAAATTCTCATTTCATTTTTAGTTATTCTATTATATCATGAGGTATTGCAAATAATTAGAATCCTAATAAAATTATAATAAAAACCTCTTGAAACGAAACAGTTCAAGAAGTTTTGGTTAATTATCTCCCCTCCAATCGCTCCTTGAGTTTTTCAACGAAAAGATAGGCGGCGGGGCAAAAGAGGGTATTTTTAATAGTAAGGTTATTGATTTGGTAAATCTTTTTACGGTCGGTGTGGGGAAATTCACGGCACGCTTTGGGACGGACATCGTAAATGGTACACAAATTATCGCTGCCTAGGAAAGGGCAAGGCATGCTTTGGAAAACCTTGTCGCCGTCCTCGTCAACACGAAGATAAGCGTCCTCAAAGACTGATAATTTCATGCGAAAAGCCTTTGAAATGCGGGTAATATCTGCTTCAGTGAAAAGCGGTCCCAGACTTTTACAACAATTCGCACACTGGGTGCAATCAATCTCTTGAAAGACTTCCGTGTGGATTTCCTGCGTGATTTTGTCAAGGTTTTTAGGGGCTTTTTTCTTGAGGGTTGCTAAAAATTTGCGGTGTTCTTTTTGCTTTTGCTGAGCCAATTCGTGGTAACGCTCAATATCCAATTCTGTCATTTTTGCACTTTCTAACAATTTTCAATCAGAGATCATTATAGCATAAATCACAAAAGACTCAACCGCCATTTTAGCGACGCGTCAAGAGAGCAGCACGCTCCTGTTGCTTTATTTCTTGGATGAGGCGCTGAAATTCTGCAGCCACGGCTTGGCTATTAGCTCTGCTTTTTTGTGGCTGAAAGGTCAGATTTTCCAAAAAGACAGGATCGGTGCCCTTTTCTTGGTAAATATTGCCCTGAAAGAAATAACGCTTGGTCTTTTTGTCAATGGCAAGCAAGGATGAACGCCAACGTGCTTTGGGCTGAGAATTAGGTTTCCAGCTGATTTTTAATTGTTGCCCCAGATAATACCACCCCATTAAACTCAAGGAAATGGCTTGTTTTTTGTTGTGGTCTTGATAGGTACAAAACACCTCGGTCGCTTGGTCCTTGAGCGTCAAAAAAGGGTGAAAATCTTGGATGCCTTGGTAATCTTCGTAGGTCATCTCAGAAGCTTTTGTATCCTGCTGAAATACTACCGAATGAGCATCACGAAAGGGATCATAGACTTCTTCTATAACCTTTTTCTTAGACAAAATGGCCTCAATCTCAGCGTCCGAATAATAGGTAACGTCCGACGCCCGAACTTTTCGGTCACTTGGCACCTGCAAAACCTGAACACTCGCACGCGCTTTTGCCGGCACAGACAAGATGCCTTGATAAAGCGTCTTTTGACTAAATGTTTTGAGGCGCTTGAGGTACGAGCTATACCCTTGCTGCGAATGATTAAGGGCGTAAGATCCGTTTGCATCTTTAAAAACAATAACAAATTGTAGGTTTTTGCGTTTTTTATCTCGACGAAAAATAGGTGTGCTAAACTGGGCATCATTTTTGAATAGTTTCAGAAAATGCCCTGCCTTGACGATATGAGTGTGAGCAATGTGTTTCATGATTTTAGTGTAACACGCTAATGCTAAATTGTCACGGCAAAGTTAAAGGGCCTTGTAATCTGCGTCACTAACGGCCTCCATCCAGATGGTTTTGGTATTATTACCAGACACCTCGATGGCAATATGGCTAAACCAAGCATTCTTTTTAGCGCCATGCCAATGTTTAACGTTAGCTGGAATGACGATGACCTTGCCTGGCTCAAGGCTTACCGCTTCCTTGCCTTCTTCTTGATACCAACCTTGCCCAGCTGTGCAAATCAATACCTGACCGCCACCCTTATCTGCTTGATGAATATGCCAATGATTGCGACAACCAGGCTCAAAGGTCACATTTGCGAGAAATAAAGGCGACTCCTCATCCACCAAGGGATTGAGAAAAGATTGCCCGTCAAAATACTGTGCAAAAGCATCATTTGCCTGCCCTTTTCCGAAAACATTTGCCTGATCAAATGCCACTTTGTCCATTTCTGTATTCGTCATAGTAAACTCCCTTCTTTAATCGTCCTGCCAAATGTCCTTAGCTAGGCGAAAAACAGCCCAAGCTTTTGGCCAGCCTGCATAGAAAGCCACATGGGTAACTACTGCCGCTATTTCTTCCTTGCTAACGCCGTGATTTTTAGCATTTTCAAGGTGATGCGCCATCGAACTATCGGTTATACCTTGTGCCATGAGGGCCACTACCGTGATAAGGCAGCGGGTTTTCAAGTCAATAGCCGTGTCGTTCCAATTTTCACCAAAAAGCACATCATCGTTAAAATGAGCAAATGCTGGCGCAAAATCACCCAATTGGTCACGTCCTGCTGTTTGTTTAATGGTCATTGTTCTCTCCTTTCTGGTAGAAAGTAAAATCACATCACTTAAAGTTTAAATGAACTAATCCTTTTAACTGTTTCAGGATCAACATGGGAAAAGAATTGACTCTCCCCCATATCAAGTTTCAAAATTGCTTCCATATCATCTTTTGTTAAAACAAAATTAAAGACATCAAAATTTTGCTCCATACGATTTTTATGCACGGTCTTAGGAATGACAATAACATCACGTTGAATCAAATAACGAAGGGCGACTTGTGCAGCCGATTTATGATATTTTCGCCCAATATTAACAAGTGTTTCATTTGTAAAGAAATCATTGCGCCCTTCTGCGAATGGTCCCCAAGATTCTATTTGAATACCATATTCATCCATTGTCTGACGGGCTTTCAATTGTTGATTAAAGACATGTGTCTCAATTTGATTGACCATAGGCGTAACATCCGCAAAAATAGCTAAATCTGCCATACGATCAGGGGCAAAATTACTAATACCAATTGCCCTTATTTTACCAGCTTTATAGTACTCTTCCATAGCACGATAAGCACCATAATAATCACCAAATGGCTGGTGGAGAAGGACTAAATCAATATAGTTTGTTTGAAGTTTAGCTAAAGAAGCATCCAGAGAAGCTTTTGCTTTCTCATAGCCATAATTGCTTATCCAAATTTTAGTTGTGATAAAAAAATTTTCACGTGCAATCCTGACTTACGGATAGCATTTCCAACAGCTTCTTCATTCTTATAGGATTGAGCTGTATCAATTAAACGATAATCAACTAAAATGGCATCACTAACCACACGCTCGCATTCATCGATATTAGGAATTTGGTAAACTCCAAATCCTAAAATAGGCATTTTAATACCGTTTGATAATGTTTTGTATTCCACTAGGTTCTCCTTTCCACATCAAGATTTTGTGATTTCTTCGTTAAACAAATGCTGTTCTTTTTTAAGAACGATGTTTTGGTAGTTTTGAATTTTGCGGTTGAGTCGTCTGTGGGCTTCTTGCAATTCGGCAATGCGGGCTTCTAATTTGACACGTTCTTCTTCTAATAAGTCTAGCCTTGCTTGTTCGGTGCCATCACCTGCTTCCACCAAGCCCATGTACTCAATCAAGGATTCGATGCCAACGCCTGCTCTTCTGAAACAACGGACAAATTCCAAGGCCGCAATGTCACGTTCTGAAAAATCACGAACGCCCGACGCCTGACGTTTGACGCGTGGAATCAAGCCAATCCGCTCATAATAACGAATCGTATCTGCCGAAATCCCTGTCTGCTCGCTAACGGTTTTGATATTCATAGGTCATCTCCTCTCTTTGTTACCCTCAGTATATACCTTAGAGTCCACTCCAAGTCAAGCCCAAAAAGGAACTTTTTAGTAAAAGTATAATCGTTTTCTAAAATAGGCTGGAACACCAAAAAAAGCACCCAGACCAATCTAAGTGCTAAACAATTTCATCACTCTCTTCTATCGTCCCAATAGTCGCGGAAACGATTCAAATCAGGCAGGGACAAATTGCCTCTGTCTTTAGTCAAGGTAGCTAATTTACTGTGTCCCATAAAAGCCCCCAAAAAGAGCTTGGCCGACTTGGCTAGGAGAAGCTTCTTCTCTGCTCCAATAGAGTGAAAGGAGGTCAGACTAGCAGAGAGTTTCGACACAAATTCTCGATTAACCGCTAAATCGTTGATACTGGTAATGCCACTGGACATGAGGGTGTCAAACAAGGTATCAAACAAGAGTTTTAATTCTTGGCTTGATAAATCATCCGTCCACTGTTTAAAGGTTTTTTCAAGATTTCGGCTCAATTCTGTTGGATGCTCGGCAATTAGCCATTGGCCTGTTTCAGCTTCCATTTGCCAATTGGTCAAAGCGTGCTGCATGATGCCCACACCTTGACTTTGAACGATAACTGGCTCGATGTCATTGTACAACATCACCCCAACGATAGACTCTTCTGGTCGAATAACCCGCACCTTATCGCGAATTGCTCGGTAACCTTCTTTTGCAAGGTCGGCTTCATTAAGCCCTGGAGAATCCAACATATAAATCTGCGTGATTTGCGAGCGAAGGTCAGGACGCACATTGGCCGCCGCGTATAGGGCTAAATTGCCACCTTTAGAATGCCCTGACAAGGTAAAAGAACCCGCATTCTCACTTAAAATTTCTTCCAAATATTTCAAAGACGAACGATGAGCTGGGATTTCTCGCACATAACTCAGTTTGAAATCTTCCTTCCAACCAATCAAGGTGTCATCAGTCCCACGAAAAACCAGTTGGCGATAATCTAACTGAGGTAAACTAAAGACCATTGCCGCAAACTGTCTTTCGTATTCTTCGTCCACATCATTGACATAATAAGACACGTGCAAATCCGCAAAACGGTCCGATTCCGCCACTGTTTTTAGCAAATCAATACGTGATTTAGTCGCCAAAAAATTGCGGTCCAAGGTCTTTTCCCCCGTGCTATACGGACGAAAAACTTCTTGCACCAAGACATCCTTGGTCACATCGATACTGGCAGCCAGTTCTTCAAAACAAAAATAACCCAACTCATTTATGCACATTTTATCCGCCTCATTAAGTGGAAAAGCCTCGAAAGTCTTGTCTTGATGTTGCGTCACATAATCGTTTATTGTCCCCATAAGTCCCCCTTTTGCGAAACACGCCATCTGATTGCTGCTCAATGGGCAATCGTTTACACTCCTATTATCTCATATTTTTGAAAAAAAGATGGATTTTAACTGTATTTTTTTCATGTTTTTCTCATGTATTTTCAAAAAATGGCAAAAAAACAGTTAGGGCTGCTCCTAACTGTCAGCTTATTTGATAATGTGTTCCATACGGGTTTCTTGCGGGGTCATGCCTTGATGTTGGTAAAAACGCAGAGCCACTTCATTGGCATTCCAAACGTTCAAGGTCACGTTGTAGCAACCAATCTCTTTCGCATAAGACAAGGCAAACTGGTACAACTGCTCCCCAATTTTGTGCCCACGCGCTGCCGCGTCCACACACAAATCATCGATAAACAAGGTTTTGTGAGGAACTTTTGGCGCTTGCGCTTCCTCAATGATAGTAAACATATGCCCCAACACCTTGCCCTCTTCGCCTTCATAGACAAAAATAGGACGCTTATCATCAGAAAGCAGATCTGCCAATTCTTGCTCCGTGTATTTCACACCTTTAGCTTGGAACAAATCAGGTCTTACTGCATGATGTACGGACAAAACTTGTTGCAAAAGGTCCATTAAGCTTGGAATATCAGCACTTGTCGCAGGTCTAATGGTCATGTCTAACTCCCCCATATCTCGTTTTATCTATTATACCATCTTCTTTGTGGCTTGTAACTACGGCAGAGCTTATTTTTCTAATGCCCTGGCCAAGCGGATGTTCCTCCTAGCACATTTACGACTTGGTAACCTTCTTGGTCCAAAAACAAACTTGCCCGCTCAGAACGCCCACCGATCTGACAAATCACATAATAAAGCATGTCCTTATCTAATTCTTGGTACCGTTCGACCAATTCACTCAATGGTAAATTAACCGCCGTTGGCACGTGCCCTGTGGCATATTCGTCTGGCTCACGGACATCAAGCACATGACATTGTTGTCTTTGCAGGTTTTCTTTCAGGTCCTGTGTTGTAATGGTTTTAATCATAATGCATCTTATCTCCTTTTTTATTCTCATTTATTAACATAAAAAGATGTTTTTTGTGTTATCGTTTGCATTTCTTAATGCCATTTTGTCAAAAAGGTGCTATACTTATCCTTAGTAACATTTATGCGTTCATAAAGGAGGCCTCATGACTAAACAAGAAATGGTTAATTATCTCTTAGGCTACTTGCTAAAGGAAAATTCGCAATACAAAGCAATTCATATTCCAGAGGATTTGTCAGGTCAAGAGTCCTTATTGCGTGCTCTATTAAATGTTCGTCCTCCAATGGCGACATCTCGGCACTTCCTCTCTGTTCAAAACGATTATTTGCAATTAAAAGCGGCAGAGCGTGTAGTGGTTTTTCTCAACCACTTACACACTGTTCCCAACGATGAGCGTTTTTACGTTTGGAAGGGGGATATTACACGGCTAAAAGTTGACGGTATTGTTAATACGGCGAGTCGTCATCTGCTAGGCTGCTTTGAACCTTTGCATAATTGCTCGGAAAATGCCATCCACACTTATGCGGGTGTTCAGCTGCGACAAGATTGTTACAATCTCATGGAGCAACAGCCTTATGAAGAACCAACAGGAACAGCCAAAATCACACCCGCTTACAATCTGCCTGCCAAATTTGTCCTACACACCGTCAGCCCTAATCTCAGTGGACCTCTGACCCCCATGTCTAAGGATTTGCTGACGCAAACCTATTTGGCTTGCTTGGGCTTGTCTGAGAAAAATCAGCTAGAATCCGTGGCACTACCTGCGATTAATTCTAGCAAGGACCCGCATTTTGTCGATGAAAATGTCGCCGAAGTCGCCGTCCAAACAACCAAACAATTCTTAGAACAAAGCCACTTTGTCAAAAAAGTCATCTTTGCCGTCAATAACGATAAAGAACGCCATATTTATCAAAAGTTGTTGAATTGATTCCAATCATCAACCTCAAAACCGTTAGCAATAGCTAACGGTTTTTTCTTACTCAACAATGGCTTTGGCAATGTCTTCTGGGCTGATATTGGCAAAGTAAAGGCTTGTGTCTATGGTTTGGAATTTAGCTAGGACGTCTGAATACTCATAGCGAAGGCCAATAAGGGCTTTCTCAATATCTGAAACGTCTTTGATGCCAAAGAAGTCACCGTAGATTTTAATGCCCTGAATGATGGATTTGTCTATATCAGCATAAATGGTTAGTTTACCTGATGGGTAGCGAACCGAGCGCTTGATTGTGTACTCAGGAGCTGTGCCGTAGGTCCAATCCCAGGTGCCAAATTGTTGGTCTGCCAAAGTCTGAATGGCTTGCAATTCCTGCTCTGAAAAATGGTATTGGGTCATGTCAGGGTACAATTCTCGCATTTTGTTGAGCAATTTTTCTGAGAAATCATCAACCGTGATTTTTTCAGGCAATTCATCCAAGATATTGGTCACACGCGCACGCACAGACTTCACACCTTTGGATTGGATTTTATCCTTTGAGATCTGCAAGGCATTGCCAAGAACGGTCATATCCACGTCAAAGAGCAGGCAACCGTGGTGCATCATTCGCCCCTTGTAGTAAGCTTGGGCATTACCACAAAATTTCTTGCCGTCAATCTCAAGGTCGTTTCGTCCTGTGAAAGTTGCCGTCACGCCGAGATCCGCCAAAGTGGCAATAACAGGCTGAGAAAAGGTCTTGAAATCAAAAGCCCCTTCTTGAGATTTGTTGGAAATAATCGTGTAATTGAGATTGTTGAGGTCGTGGTAAACGGCTCCGCCACCTGACAAACGCCGCACCACATGGATACCATGCTCATCTGTGTAAGCCTTATTTATTTCCTCAATAGCATTTTGATGCTTGCCGATAACAATAGTTGGCTCGTTAATCCACAGGATAAATAGCTCATCTTCTTCTAATAATTCACGAAAAGCATAGGCTTCCAAGGCAATGTTGTAGGCTGGATTGTGAGAATGATTGATAATGTATTTCATCTAATGGTCCTTATCTTTGAGAATGGCGAGGTGTTGGTGGGTTGTGAATGGCTTCTCCGATAGTATCCATGAAGGCTTCGTACATATTTTCAGAGAAGGTTGGGTGTCCATGAATGGCTTGCGCCACATCATCAACGGTCAATTCATTTTCCATAATGGTTGCGGCTTCGTTAATGAGTTCGGCTGCAGCAGGTCCAATAATGTGAACGCCAAGAATTTCATGGTATTTGCGGTCTGCAATGACTTTGACAAAACCTTGCGCTTCGTTAGATGCTAAGGCTCGTCCGTTGCCAGCAAAGCTTGATTTGCCAATTAAAACATCGCCGTATTGTTCTCGTGCCGCTTCTTCCGTCAGACCAACCATGGCAACTTCTGGATGGGTATAAACAGCTGCTGGGATGTATTTGAGGTTGGCTTTGCGATGATTGCCACGAATAGCATTTTCAGCAGCCACTTCGCCCATACGATAAGCAGCGTGCGCCAGCATTTTTTGCCCATTGACATCACCTGGAGCGTAAATGCCTGGGATAGAGGTTTCTTGGTAGGCATTGACTTTGATGCGGTTGCCTTCCATTTCCAGATTGAGGTTTTCAAGTCCTTGCATTTGTGGAACGCGTCCAATAGATAGCAGGGCTTTTTCAACTTGAATACTTTCGTGATTTGTAAGGGTCAAGGTCAACTGGTGATTGCTTTCCTTGATTTCCGCTACGCCAACATTGGTCTTGATGGTCATGCCCTTTTTAGTGAGAATTTTTTGCAATTCTTGAGACACTTCTTCATCCATGGCTGGAATAATGCGGTCTGCCATTTCGATAACAGTGACATCAACACCGTAAGACGCCCACACCAAACCAAGTTCAATTCCAACAACGCCACCACCCATAACAGCTAGTGACTTAGGCATTTCTCGCAAATCTAAAATATCATCAGAGGTCAAAACAAGAGGTGACTCAATACCTGGAATGTTAATCCTCGATACTTTTGAACCTGTCGCCAAAATAATACTGTGCCCCTGAATGGTTTGAGAGCCAATGGTTACGGTTTTATCTGGATTAACCTGAGCAAGACCATCAAAAATAGTAACCTTGTTAGCCTTCAAGAGTCCACGAACACCGCCTGTCAAGGTTTTAACAACCGAATTTTTAAAATCAACGGTTTTATCCATGTCAATGCTGTAATTGGTTGAGGCGAGGTTTATTCCGCGTCCAGCAGCAATTTTGAGTCCGTCCAAAATTTCAGCGTTTTTGAGATAAGTTTTGGTTGGAATACAGCCAACATTGAGGCAGGTACCACCAAATTCAGATTTTTCAACGATGGCTACTTTAGCTCCTAATTGAGCCCCACGAATAGCGGCATAATAACCTGCAGGACCGCCACCGACGACAATCATATCGTATTCCTCAGCTGCCAGCAACACTTTGTCATGGTTGGTTTTGACCACTGAAACGGCTGGCGGAACGACCAAGCCTGCTGCAGTTAGGTCTGAGACAGCTTTATCGGCTGTCCTTTGCAGACTTGATTCGACGGCCTCACCCTCAGCACCAATGTAACCAATGATTTCTGTGACAGGGACAACATCGCCTGCAGGATGCACAATCTTTAAAAGTACCCCTGAATCCTCGGCTTCGATTTCCATATTGGTTTTGTCAGACATGATTTCAAGGAGAATATCGCCCTCGTTCACAGGATCCCCTTCGGCTTTTTTCCACTCTAAGATTTCGCCCTCTTGCATGTCAACGCCGAGCTTGGGCATGATAATTTCTACTGCCATTGCTTTTTCCTTTCTGTTAATTAGATGAGCAATTCCAAAGGATTTTCAAGAAGTGCTTTCAAATCCAGCATGAATTTGGCACCGTTCATGCCATCCACTAGCCTGTGGTCAATGGTCAAACTCGTTCCCATAATAGGACGAATAACCACCTCACCTTCATATGCTACTGGCGTATCAATCGTCGCTGAAATACCTAAAATAGCCGAATTTGGCTGGTTGATAATGGGGTTAAATGATTTAGTGCCAAACATCCCCAGATTAGTGATTGAGAAGGTTGATCCTGACATTTCTGCCGCTTTTAATTTGCCAGCCTGCGCTTTTTGAATGATGTCTTTTGAAGCCACCACGAATTCTGACAAAGTCATTTGGTCTGCACCGTGAACCACAGGTACCACTAAGCCGTCTGAAAGCCCAACGGCAATTCCTAAATTCACAAAATGATGGAGTTCAATGTCTTGCGCATCATGTATCAAAGAAGCGTTAAGAAAATGGTGTTCTTCCTTCATCAAGGTTTTAACTACAGCAAGCCCAATCAAATCGGTAAAGGTCACCTTGTAACCTGTTTTGGTCTTGATTGGCTCAAGCAATTGCTGACGCAGCGCTATGAGATTGGTCATGTCGATATCGTAATTTAAGGTAAAGGTTGGCGCCGTGAAATAAGATTGGGTCATGCCTCTTGAAATAGCCTTACGCATAGCAGACATCTTGATCACTTCAACGCCGTCTTGGGCTTGATTCACAGCAAGAGGTGTTTTTTGCGAAGTAGCCACTTTTTCTGCTGGCACACTGGCTAAAACATCTTCTTTGGTAATTTTGCCACGCTCCCCTGTACCAACCAAAGTATTCAAATCAACGCCCTTATCTTGCGCAATCTTGCGAGCCAAAGGTGTCACGCGCACTGCCTTAAAGGCCTGCACATCTGCTTCATGCACACGCCCATTGGCACCGCTTCCCGTCACTTTTTCAAGGTCAATCCCTCGCTCCCGCGCTAGCTTTCTAGCAGCTGGGGTCGCACGAACCTTGCCATTATCCACTTTTTTAGGGGCAATAGCTGGCGCTGACACACCTGACAAGGATTGGGCTGGCGCTTCCTGAGTTGACGGACTTGGACTAGCCGTCTCCTCTCCCACAGAATCAGGAAGGGCTTCACCTGCTGCACCGATGTATCCGATTACTTTGGTCACAGGCACAACATCACCCGCAGGATGCACGATTTTCAAAAGAACTCCTGAATCCTCAGCTTCAATTTCCATATTGGTCTTGTCAGACATGATTTCAAGCAAAATATCGCCCTCTTGGACACTATCTCCTTGGGCTTTTTTCCACTCTAGGATTTCACCTTCTTGCATATCTACGCCGAGTTTTGGCATAATAATTTCCTTTGCCACAGGCCACACCTCCCTTAGTTGTCGCGTCCATTGCGTGCCATTTGATACAGAGCAGCTTTAATCTTTGTCACATCTGGTAAAATACCTTCTTCCAAGACGCGAGCATAAGGCACTGGCACATCTTCACTAGCCAGTCGCACGATAGGATAGTCTAAGTAATCAAAAGCATCACTCTCAGTCACCCGCGCAGCAATTTCCCCAATAAAGCCACCTGTTTTGTAGGCATCATTAACCAACATGAGGCGTCCTGTCTTTTTAACCGACTGGATAATCAGGTCCATATCAAGCGGGATAAGAGTCCTTGGGTCAACCACTTCAACGCTGATACCATCTTGTGCCACCTCGTCAGCTGCCTGCAGCACACGCTCCAACATTCGGCCATAAGACACAATTGTCACATCTGTTCCTTCACGCTTAATCTCACCCTTACCAAGTGGTAGATACTCCTCAGCATCCAAACTCACTTCTTCTTTTTTGCCGTAGAGGGCTTTTGGTTCCATGAAAATGACAATATTATTATCTCGAATGGCTGATTTTAAGAGCCCTTTAGCATCGTTAGCCGTTCCTGGTGCAACCACCTTAATGCCTGGAATATGGGTCAACCAAGCCTCTAGCGATTGCGAATGTTGGGCAGCTGAGCCGATGCCAGAACCAGAGGCCACACGGAAGGTCACGGGTGTTTTTAGACCACCACCAAACATATAATTGTTTTTAGCACCGTTATTAACAATGGCATCAAGGGCAATGGTGATGAAATCCATAAAGGTCACATCCACAATAGGACGCAGACCTGTAATAGCAGCCCCAATAGCGCTCCCTGCAATCGCCGCCTCTGAAATCGGTGTGTCTTTCACTCGTTTGGCACCAAATTCTTCAATCAGACCTACAGACGTTCCAAAGTCACCACCATAAATCCCGACGTCCTCACCCATGAGAAAAACCATGTCGTCTTTGCGCATTTCCTCAGCCATCGCAAGATTAATGGCTTCACGAAAGGCCATTTGTTTTGTTTCAGTCATTATCTCTCTCCTTTTTGATGCAAATGCCTAGTCAGCCCAAACATCTTCAAATGCCACTGCTAAATCTGGCTCAGGGCTATTTTGAGCAAAAGCGTAAGCGTCATCGATTTCTTTGACCACTTGAGCATCCAAAGCATCCAATGCTTCAGCGTCAACCAAGTGATTGTCCGTCAAATAGGTGCGAAAGAGGACCAGCGGGTCTTTTTTCTTCCACTCATCGACTTCTTCCTTGCTGCGGTATTTTCCAGCATCGGCCGTTGAATGCCCAAACCAGCGGTAAGATTCTACTTCCACGATGGCTGGTCCCTTACCAGCACGCACATGCGCAACCGCCTTGCCCATCGTGTCGTAAACCGCCAACACATCATTGCCATTTTCACAGTAAAAACCTGGAATGCCGTAAGCTTCCGCACGCGTGTAAAGGTGAGGGGTGTTGGTTGCTTTTGTGATGTCCATCGAAATACCGTAACGGTTATTGATGATAAAGAAAATCACTGGCAAGTGCCATGTGGCAGCTAGGTTCACGGATTCATGGAAAGACCCTTCGTTGGTTGCTCCATCACCCGAAAAAGCCACGACAATATTGCCTGTTTGCTTGTAGTCTTGTGTCAGGGCAGCACCAACAGCTAGGGCATAGCCACCCCCTACAATACCATTGGTACCGTAATTGCCTTTTTCAAAATCCGCTAGGTGCATCGAGCCCCCACGGCCTTTAGATACCCCATTCACCTTGCCTGCCAATTCGGCCATCATTTTATTCAAATCCATGTCCTTGGCAATACACTGCCCATGCCCACGGTGATTTGAAAAAATAATATCATCATAGGTCAAGTGAGCCATAGCCCCAACACTAGCTGCTTCTTCCCCCACAGAAAAATGCGTCATGCCTTGCACAAAGCCTCGGCGGACGAGTTTATTGATGCGCAGGTCAAACTCACGAATGCGCTGCATTTTGAGATACATCTCTATATAGTTTTCACGTGACAAATTCATCTGATTGCCCTCCAAAATTTCCATGTCTTATCTTATTTATCATAAGCTATTATTGGTCAAATCACAAATTATTTAACCGCTTTTTTGAAAACGATTTAAAGAAAAAAAAACAACCCTGAAAACAGTTCAGCCATTTTCAAAGGTTGTTTGGATGGGTTAGTCGCTAATTGCGTTTCCTGTATAAAGTTGGTAATAGCGTCCTTTTTGCGCCATCAAATCATCATGGTTACCCCGTTCGATGATACGACCACGCTCAAGCACCATGATGCAATCAGCATTGCGAACCGTTGACAAACGGTGGGCAATAACAAAAGTTGTGCGCCCTTTCATGAGAGCGTCCATCCCTTCTTGGACGTGCACTTCTGTCCGTGTGTCAATAGAAGAGGTTGCCTCATCCAAAATCAAGGCTGGTGGATTGGCTACCGCCGCACGCGCAATCGCTAGCAACTGACATTGCCCTTGTGAAAGATTGCTACCATCACCAGTCAAAACAGTGTCATAACCTTTCGGCAGGCGTTTGATGAAGTCATGAGCATTGGCTAATTTAGCGGCCTCGATACACTCCTCATCTGATGCCGTCAGGCGACCATAACGAATATTGTTCATCACCGTTCCTGTAAAGAGGTGTGTGTCTTGAAGCACAATCCCTAGGCTACGGCGAAGATCTGCTTTCTTGATTTTGCGGATGTTGATACCATCGTAATGGATTTTCCCTTTTTGAATATCGTAAAAACGGTTAATCAAGTTGGTAATAGTGGTTTTCCCAGATCCAGTTGAACCGACGAAGGCAATCTTTTGCCCAGGTTCTGCAAACAAATTGATATCATGCAAGACCATCTTGTGGTCGTTGTAACCAAAGGTTACATCTGAGAAAGTCACGCCACCTTCAAGTTTGTGGTAGGTCACCGTACCATCCTCGTGTGGGTGTTTCCATGCCCACATACTTGTGGTTTCTGGCACCTCTTGGATGTGACCAGCAGCGTCCACCTTGGCATTCACCAGCTCAACATAACCTTCGTCCCCTTCCACATCAGCATCAAGTAAGGTAAAGACACGGTCAGCACCCGCCATCGCCATAATAACCGAGTTGATTTGTTGGCTGATTTGTGTAATTGGGTTGGTAAAGCTACGGTTTAGAGCTAGGAAAGACACCAAGGTCCCCAAAGACAAGCCGGCGTGATCATTTAGGGCTAAAAAGGCACCCAACATGGCACAAAGCACGTAAGAAATATGCCCGATATTAGCCGACACTGGCATCAAAATATTGGCATAAATATTGGCACTTGTGGCAGAGTATCGCAATTCTTGATTGATGGTTCTAAAATCAGCCTTGGCACGCTCCTCGTGATTAAAGACCTTAACCACCTTTTGCCCTGTCATCATTTCTTCGATAAAGGCATTGACACGACCAATATCGTTTTGTTGTTGGTGGAAATGTTTAGACGAACGTGTGCCAATCTGACGAGCTACCAGCAGCAAAATAGCCACCATGACAAGCGATAGCATGGACAAAGGAAAGCTCAACATAAGCATGCTAGTAAAGGTTACCACGATAGAAAAGGTTGAATTGACCACTTGCGGGATACTTTGACCAATCAATTGACGCAGCGTATCCACGTCGTTGGTGTAGATAGACATGATATCCCCATGAGCATGGGTATCAAAATACTTAATTGGCAAACGCTCCATATGGGTAAAGAGGTCCAAACGAATGCGACGCATGGTTCCTTGCCCAACGTAAACCATCAAACGGTTGTAACCGTAAGAACTTAAAACCCCCACGATACCAACCAAAATCAAGCGAAAAATAGCCCGTGCCAATCCTGAATAATCAGGATTTTGGGCAGCTAAAAGAGGGGTGATGTAGCTATCAATCAAGGTTTGCATGAACAAACTAAAGCGTACCATACACAGTGCCGTCACCAAAATCAGCAATAGCACCAGCAAAAAATGCCATTTGTAGTTGCTAAAAACATAGGCCAAGACCCGTCTTAGAGTGTCTTGTTTGTTCACTTCTTTTTGTGTTTGGGACATTAGGCACCACCTTCCATATCAAAATCTCCATCATCTTGTTGTTGCACATCATTGATTTCACGGTAAATAGCATTGGTTTTGAGTAATTCGTCGTGACTGGCAAATCCTGAAATCTTACCGCCGTCAAGCACCAAGATTTTATCAGCATGTTGGATACTTGAGATACGTTGAGCGATAATAATCTTAGTTGTGCCAGGAATGGTTTCAGCAAAGGAACGACGGATATTGGCATCTGTCGCTGTATCAACGGCACTGGTTGAATCATCCAAAATCAAGACTTTTGGCTTTTTCAACAAAGCACGTGCGATACAAAGGCGTTGTTTTTGCCCACCAGATACGTTGCTACCACCTTGCTCAATCCACGTATTGTATTTATCAGGGAAACGCTCGATAAATTCATCCGCACAGGCTTGGCGACAAGCTTCAATGCATTCTTCTTCCGTCGCGTCCTCATTTCCCCAGCGAAGATTATCCAAAATAGTTCCTGAAAAGAGGATATTTTTTTGTAACACAACGGCAACTTGGTCACGCAAAACTTCCAAATCGTATTGGCGGACATCATGACCACCCACAGTAACGGAACCAGCATCCACATCGTAAAGACGGGAAATCAAGTTTGCAAATGAGGTTTTTCCTGAACCTGTACCACCGATAACACCGATAATCTCACCCGATGCAATAGACAAATCAATGTCAGATAGCACTTCCTCACCACTACCATGCTTGTACGAAAAATGCACATGGTCAAAACAAATGCTGCCATCTGGCACTTCCATCAATGGATTTTCAGGATTCACAATATCTGCTTTTTCCGTCAACACTTCTGATATCCGCTCAGCACTGGCCGTACTCATGGAAATCATGACCATAATCATAGACAACATCATCAAAGACATCATCATGGCAAAGATATACGAAAAGAGCGACGTCAATTCCCCTGTAGTCAAGCTTCCTGCCACGATAAAGTGTGCCCCAAACCACGACAAGCAAATCATACACGCGAAGATGATAAACATCATGATTGGGTTATTGAAAATGACAATTTTTTCAGCCTTAACAAAAAGCTGGTAAATGTTCTCTGCTGCCTTGGTGAATTTTTTATTTTCATAATCTTCGCGCACAAAGGCTTTTACCACGCGAATACCAGAGATATTTTCTTGAACACTGGCATTGAGTTCATCGTATTTACGAAAAACGTAATTAAAACTCGTCATGGCTCTGCGCATGATAAAGTAGAGCGAAGTTGCTAAAATCACTACCGCAATCAAAAACATGATACTCAAGCGACGGTCAACCACAAAGCACATAAACATACTGAAAATCACGGTTAAAGGTGCTCTGACTGCCACACGGATAATCATTTGGTAGGCATTTTGGACGTTTGTGACATCCGTTGTCATCCGCGTCACCAAACCAGCCGTGCTGTATTTATCGATATTAGAAAAGGCAAAGGTCTGAATATTATCGTACATCCCCTCACGTAAATTAGCCGCAAAACCAGCCGAAGCTTCTGCCGCAAATTTCCCAGCTAAAAAGCCAGTTGTCAAACCACAAATGGCTAGAAATAGCATTAACAAGCCAAATTTCATAGCGACAGCCATATTACCCGCCTGAATCCCTTGGTCAATCAATTGGGCGATAACAAAAGGAATCGACATATCAAAAAAGACTTCCAAAGCAGCACACAAGGGCGCTAGCAAAGACGGTCTTTTGTACTCCTTAACGTGTGCAAGCAGCGTCTTAATCATTCTCGTCACCTCTTTCTACGACATTATAGTAGGCTTTTTCTAACAAGACATGGAAGGTTTCTTGTTCTTCCTGACTAAAGTTGCCAATAATTTCACATTCCGAATCGTCCAAGTAAGCCTTCAATCTCTCCATCAAAGCGCTCCCATCGTCTGAAATACGAACCCGTTTAATCCGCTTGTCCTTCTCATCTTGGCTGATGAGAATCATGTTTTTCTGATTCAAGCGTGCCAACAAGCCCGCCATAGTTGGCTGCGATACCTCAAATTCTTTTTCCAATTCTTTGTAGGTATAACTGGCTTCCGTTTTCTTCAGAAAAAGTAAAATCCAAGACTGCATAATCGTAATATTATACGGCTTTAGGAAATGGTTCATGTTTTGCTCCAAACGGTGTGCGATTCGCTTGACTAACCAGCCATAAGGCGCGTTTTTCGTTTCCATCCTTACCTCCAAATGTGCTCAAAAACGCATAAAAACGTCTCCAAACATTTCTCTCACTAATGATTATACAAAATGATTTTCCGAAAACCAATAGCCTGCTATCTATTTATTTCTACAAAGAGTTGGATATGAAAAATGGAGCCAAATCGACTCCATTTGTTTTTTGTATGCAAGTTCAGACTTCTGATACTAGCCTTCGACTTGTTCGCTGAGTTCTTCCCATTCTGACATGAGGACTTCTTGTTGCTCGCTCAAGGCATCCAATTCTTTTTGCAGGTCAACCAACTCCGTAGCATCATTTGTGGCAAGCATGGCTTGGTTAATGCTTTCTTCCTTGTTTTCAATGTCTTCCAATTGATTTTCAATGTCAGCAATGCGGCGAGTGAGTTTGCGGAGTTCCTTTTGGTTGGCTTTTTGGGCATGGTAATCATTGGTTGGTGCTTTTTCAGACACTTCCGCAGGCTTTTCTTGCCCTTCTTCGGCTTTTAGACGGGCCAATTCTTCCAGCTCTGCCTTTTTCTCAAGGTAATAATCGTAATCACCAAGATAAAGGGTTGAGCCTTCTTCTGAGATTTCCAGCACTTTTGTTGCCACGCGGTTAATGAAATAACGGTCGTGACTGACAAAGAGAAGGGTGCCATCAAAATCAATCAAGGCGTCTTCCAAAACTTCCTTGCTATCAATATCCAAGTGGTTGGTTGGCTCATCTAGGATAAGGAAATTGTCATTCTGCATTGACAATTTCGCAAGAAGCAAGCGAGCACGTTCGCCACCTGATAGCATAGCAACTGATTTTTTGACGTCATCTCCTGAGAAAAGAAAAGCTCCCAGACGGTTACGAATGTCCACTTCTGGCGTGGTTGAAAAATCATTCCACAATTCGTCCAGCACGGTGTTGGTCCGCGTGAGACTAGACTGCGTTTGGTCATAGTAACCCACTTCGACATTGGCACCGTAAGTAGCAGTTCCCTTGATAAATGGCACTTGCCCCACGATAGACTTAATCAAGGTTGATTTACCAATACCATTTGGTCCGACGATGGCAATGGCATCGCATTTTTTAACGTCAATGTTAATCGGCTCAGACAAGATATGATTGTCGTAACCAATTGCCATATCTGTGACGGTCAAGACCACATTTCCTGAAACCTTGTCCGCGTGGAAGGTCATATGGGCTGATTTTTGCCCAGCGCTTGGTTTATCCAAACGTTCCATTTTCTCTAATTGTTTGCGGCGGGCTTGGGCACGTTTTGTCGTTGAGGCTCGAACGATATTGCGTTGCACGAAACCTTCCAATTTGGCAATTTCTTTGGCTTGTTTTTCGTAATTTTTGGCTTCAAGGGCTAATTTTTCCGCCTTCAAGTCCATGAAAGTCGAATAATTACCCACATAACGGTCAAGCGAATGCGGATTCAAGTCCAGCGTAATCGTTGCTACCTTATCCAAGAAATAACGGTCGTGGCTGACGATGATCAAGGCGCCTTGGTAATTGACCAAATAATTTTCCAGCCAAGCAATGGTTTCGATATCCAAGTGGTTGGTCGGCTCGTCCAAGACCAAAAGTTCTGGTTTTTCCAGCAACATTTTGGCAAGGGCTAGGCGGGTATTTTGCCCTCCTGACAATTCCGAAATCTTCATTTGCCACATGGATTCATCAAATTTAAAACCGTTTAAAATAGCCTTGATATCCGCTTCGTAGGTAAAGCCGCCCTTCACGCGAAATTCTTCTGATAAGCGGTCATAATCTGACATTAACTGGTCAAAGGCATCGCCTGTCACCTCTGCCATCTGCATTTCCATGCGACGCAGACGGTTTTCCATGCTCCGCACGTCATCAAAAACGTGCAGCATTTCATCAAAAATCGTATTTTCCGATTCAAAACGGCTATCTTGTGCCAAATACGACAGGCTTAAATCCCGTTTTTGGTTAATCTCACCAGAAGTCGGTGCTTCTTCGCCAACCAAAATTTTCAGCAAAGTCGATTTTCCCGCACCGTTTCGCCCAACCAGCGCAATGCGGTCTTTTTCATCTACTTGAATATTGATATTATCAAATAACACATCGCCCGAAAATGAGCGTTCCAATTTATTACCTTGTAAAATAATCATAGGTCTATTTTACCAAATCACGAGTCGTTAAACTAGAAGAATGTCAAAAAATCTGCCAAAATCAGCAGATTTTCCAAACAAACCATTTTTAAGAAGCATAAAGTTTCTTGACATTTTCAATATCAACAGGCTGAATGCCATAATAAGAGCCTGATGATTGCATGACAGACTGTTGGCTATCATCGTGGTCCAAGCCAATCGCGTGCCCCAATTCATGCTCCGCCGTGTAAACACTTCGATAATAACTGTAACCGTAGTTGTTCTCCGTCAAATAATAGGTGTTCAACTTGACCTTGACATACTTGATTTCATTGGTGAGAGCATCGGTTTCAGCCTCGGCCACTCCTGCGGCTTTTGATTGGGCATCTGAGTACTCGGTCAAAACAATCCCTGCCAAACTCTTGTCAGGAACGATGTTGAAGGTAAAAGCCCCTGTATCATTCCAAGCCCTGATGGCTTCTTCATAAGCATAAACCAAGGTCGTGTTGTCCGTATCAATATAAACCGTCGCACTGGCATTTTCCCAACGCTCGCCCGCATGATGGCTGTCCTGGTCAATAGTGAGGTTGTTCAAACACCCAACCAAATCGTCATCTTGTGTGGACACATAAGTCACCACACGGTCTTTGACATCTAAAATAGCATTGGCAAGAGCTGATTGGCTATGATTAGCGTAATAAAGCAAGCCAAAAATTAGAAGTCCCAGCACCACCACCGTCTCGACCAAACCCCAAAAAAGATTCCAAATCAGCCGAAACACAAGTCTGAGAATAAAGAAAATCATGTTTACAAAAGACCGCATCCACCTTCTCCTTTTTATGTATTTTTGAAAACGCTTAATTCATCATTATTACCTCAAGTATACAAAGCTTTGGCTTAAAAAACGAGAAAAAGCACCCAAAAATAAGGAAAACCTTATTCTTGAGATGCTCATTCTGCTCCTTTTCAAAACGGATTAACGCACTTCCATGACAACTGGTAAAATAGCTGGACGGCGTTTGGTTTGGTCAAACAAGAACTTAGCCACGTCATCACGGACAGCTCCTTTTAATTCGCCCCAGTCAAAACTGTCTTGTGCCAAGTAATTTTCAACCGTTTGGTTGATCAATTCTGCTGCCTCTCGCAAGATATCACGGCTTTTCTTCACATAAACAAAGCCACGCGTATGAATTTTAGCTTTTGATACGATTTTCTTTTCGCGTTTGTTGACTGTCAAAGCCACGATGAAAATACCGTCTTCTGACAAGACTTTACGGTCACGAAGGACGATATTGCCGACATCACCAATCGCATTTCCATCAATCATCACATCACCAGCAGGAACACTGCCTTCGTGGTGGAAACCATCTTTTTCAAGTACCATAACGTCCCCACGTTTGACAATATAAATGTCCTCAGGATACATCCCAACTTCTTGTGCCAAGTCTGCGTGGGCAGAAAGGTTGCGGTATTCCCCTTGGATAGGGAAGAGGTATTTAGGTTGCAACAAGTTAATCATCAATTGCAAGTCACGGGCATTGGCATGACCAGATACGCACAAATCTTGTGTGATGAGTTTAACCGTTCCACCTGCTTTGTAGATAAGGTTCTCAACGCGAGCCACAACAGCTTCTTTTGAAGTGCTTGGAGTGGTTACGATATACACCAAATCACCGTCTTTGATTTGAACATAGCGGTGACGTCCCAAAGCCATTTTTTGCAAACCATTGATTGGCTCACCCATACGTCCAGCTTCCAAGATAATCAATTCATGGTCTTCGAATTTATGCATATCTTTTGGCTTAACAATGAGTTTTTCATCTGCCACGCCCAAGCGTTTCATGCGAATAGCGGTACGGATGATATTTTCCGCATCAAAACCAGTCAAGACCACACGGCGACGGTGTTCAGCGGCAGAATCAAAAACTTGTTGGATACGAGAAAGGTTTGACGCCACAGCCGCAATGATAACACGCCCTTCGGCATTGGCAATCACGTCATCAATTTCTGCCCCAACTTCTGATTCACTAGCCGTTAAAAGATGACTTGTCGCATTGGCAGAATCTGACAACAAAGCCAAAACGCCGTCACGACCAATTTCAGTCAAGCGTGCTAAGTCTGTACGGTAGTATTTACGGGCAGCTTGGTCAAATTTAAAATCACCAGTATAGACAACTTGACCTTCATCTGTACCAACCACAATCCCTAAACTTTCTGGAATAGAATGGGTCGTTTTGAAGAAGGAAATGGTCGCATCCGCAAACTCAATCTCTGTTTCTGCGTCAATGACATGAAACTGATTGAATTTCTTCACATTGTTGTTTTTCTTCACAAAAAGCTTAGCAAGCTCAATCGTAAGTGGTGACCCAAAGACAGGTACCTTCATTTCTGACAAAATGTAAGGCAAAGCCCCAATTGCATCTGCGTGACCATGTGTCAAGAAAATCCCTTGAACACGTTTTTTATTTTCAATCAAATAATCTAGATTTGGAATGACCTCATCAACACCCAATTGTTCATTTTCAGGATATTTCAAACCAGCATCTAAAATAAAAATAGAATCGTTCACTTCAACCACATACAGGTTTTTACCGTTTTCACGGACTCCACCTAGGGCAATTAGTTTAATATCGCTCATGACGATGTTTTCTCCTTCATTGATTTTTTAATACAAGCAACGCCAGTTGCTTCATGATAATACAAACGGTCCTTGCAACAAACGGTTAACAAGTCGAATTACAGCTCTTTCATTATAGCATATTTTCAGAAGATTTTCTTCTTTTACACTTGGAAAGATTGCTTTAAACAGCAAAAAAAGATACCCTAAGGCATCTTTCACACATTTAATCAAACAGCTGGTAGTAATCCGCAATCGTCATGTCTTTCTTTTCCTCTTGATTGAGGTCTTTGACGATTTTACCATCTTTCATGACAATCAAGCGATTACCATAATGCAAGGCATCCTCCATGTGATGGGTAATCATCAAGGCTGTTAGTTGGTCCTTTTGGACAAACGTATTGGTCAAATGCATCAGAGAAACGCTGGTTTTGGGGTCAAGGGCTGCGGTGTGTTCATCCAGCAGCAACAATTCAGGGCGTTTGAGCGTTACCATCAATAAACTCAAGGCCTGACGTTGTCCCCCAGATAAAAGACCTGTCGGCGTTTCCAAATGCTTTTCCAAACCATTGCCAGTCTTAGCCACCAAGGCCTGAAATTCTTCTGTAAAAGCGTGAATGTTGCGAGGGACCAAACCACGTTTTTCGCCACGGTATTTAGCAATAAGGAGGTTTTCTGCCACGGTCATTCGAGGAGCCGTTCCCATCTTAGGGTCTTGAAAAACACGCGCCAAATCACTCGCTCGTTTCTCAGCAGGCAAATGGGTCACGTCCTTACCCAAGATGAAAATGCTGCCGCTAGTCAACATCAAAGTCCCCGCAATCACGTTGAAAAGGGTTGATTTTCCAGCACCATTGCCACCCAAAATTGTCAAAAAATCATGTTCATAAATCGTCAAATTCACATGGTCAAGGATGGTTTTGACATTATCCAAACCGTTATTAACCTGAACGGTCGCTTCTTTTAATTCTACAACTTTTTTCATCGCGATAAGGTCACTCCTTTGAAAAATTTATCTTTGAGAACAGGTACCATAAGACAAATAGCCAAAATAATGGCACTAAACAATTTGAGGTAGTTGGTATTGAAACCAAGTGCAATCATGCCAGCAATCAAGAATTGGTACAAGATAGCTCCCACAACCGTTGCCACAAGACGTTCTAATAAGGTCAGATTGGTCGAATAAAGAACCTCACCAATGATAATGCTAGCCAAACCGATAACAATGACACCAATCCCTTTTGACACATCAGCATAGCCATCTTGCTGACTAATCAGAGCACCTGACAAGGCAATCAGCCCATTTGAAACCACCAAGCCCATGACTTCCATACGGTCGGTATTGATGCCAAAACTCTTAGCCATATCACGATTATCACCCGTAGCAATATAAGCCTGCCCAAGTTTTGTATATAGGAAGAAAATCAGCCCCGCAATCACGAGAATAACGGCTAACAACCCAATCACCAAAAGGTTAGTTGTTGCTGAAAAAGGCAGCAAGTCTTGAATGGTCTTAATATCCAGCAAACCAAGATTAGCACGCCCCATAATCATCAGCATGATAGAATTACATGAGGTCATTACCAAAATCCCTGCCAAAATGGTTGGAATTTTACCTTTGGTGTAGAGTAAGCCAGTCACAAGACCTGCCACACAGCCTGCCAACATTCCCGCAAAAGTCGCTAGAATAGGATGAATGCCTTGATTCATCAAGGTAACCGCCACTGCACCACCCAAGGGGAAAGAACCCTCAGTCGTCATATCTGGGAATTTCAAAATACGAAACGTGAGGTAAATACCGAGTCCAAGAATTCCCCACAAAAGCCCCTGTGAAACCGATGAAATAATCATGTGCCTCTCCTTTTCTAATTCTTATCTGCCTCAACGGCTACGGTTGCATGAGACAAAACGTCTTCTGGAATAGTAATGCCAAGCTCCTTAGCCGCTTTTAAATTCAAGGTTGGTGTTCCTGTATTGACCACCTTAACAGGAACTTCTGATACTTTTTTACCTGCCAATAATTTCACGGCAATCTTAGCCGTTTCGACACCCAAATCGTATTGGCTCTGTGCCACAGAAGCAATGCTTCCTTGCTCAACCATGGTATCCACGCATGAGTAAATTGGGATTTTAGCTGCGTTGGCTGCACTCACAACACTCGTGAAAGCTGAAGCAATGGTGTTGTCCTGAGGAACAAAGATAGCATCGACTTTGCCAGTCATCACAGACATGGTTGTTGTGATTTCATTAGTTGACGGCACAGCGTATTCCACAACATTGATGCCAGCAGATTTGGCATATTCTTTAAATTGAGCCACTTGTGACACTGAGTTGTCCTCGCTGCTAGCATACAAAACACCAATCGTTTTCGCATTTGGCGTGATGCTCTGGATGAGTTCTACCGTTTGTTTGAGCGGTACTTGGTTGGAAACCCCTGTTACATTGCTATTTGGTTTCCCAAGATTTTTAACCAATTTTGCTCCAACTGGGTCTGAAATAGCCCCCATCACAACTGGGATATCACTCGTAGCCGAAGCCAAACCTTGTGCCGCTGGCGTTGCAATCCCAATCAAAACATCGCTTTTAGCATTGACCAATTGCTTACTCATGGTCTGAATCTTACTTTGATCCCCTTCAGCATTTAAAACCGTGATATCCGCATTTGACTTGTCATAACCCGCATCAGCCAAACCATCTTCAATCCCTCGCTCAATCTCATCCAAAGCCTCGTGGGTCACGTATTGCAAAATACCGATTTTAACCTTTTCATTGCGATGCGAATCACTCTTGGTTTGGTCATAAAGCATTGACCCCACCACTAATACCACTAAAACAATTAACGTTCCAATAAGTCCTTTATTTTTCATACGTGTCTCCCTTTATCTCACCTATTAAAGACTGACTTTGCCAGTCAAACCATTCTCATCATTGCCATATCATCGAGCCTGCTAAAAAGAAAAGCGTGTAGTAAATGCCTACTACACGCCTTATCCAACTTTGTCATTAAGACTAGCGCATAGATACTTTTTAGAAGTACTCTAAAAGTCGTATCTATGCCACAACATAAACACAACTCTACCTACGCCAACCTTGCCAACTTGTAAGAGCTTGTGTCATGTTCATCCTAATATCCTCCTGAAATAGTGTTTTTTATAATTATATACTAAATTCTGAAAATTTCAAGAGATTTGATTAATTTTTTTGGGCTATAATTATATCTCTTGTTTTCTCGATTTCTCTAAGTGCTGGAGACATACAAATGTTAATATTGTGGGTTACTTCTCAATTTGTAAATCATTTCTGAAATAAAAATACCTGCTTCATTTTCGTAACCGATAAAATCGTTGACGTCTTCTAGTTGTTCGTCAAAGATATCGATTTCATTTTTGGAATAATCTTTATCGTATTCCCAATTTGGCAAGTGACTACTGATTTTTTTGAATTCATCACTTGAATAAATGCTATTTAGTTTCATTTTTATAAACTCCATGTCGTTTTCTGATGTTTCTTCGTGTTGGATTGGTTGATACAACATTACCAGTATCTGGATTGACAACGACGGTAGAGACTGCACCACGATATTGTTTCGATGGTAAACCGTCCTTATCGTACTTAGTATTTGTTACTTCCAGCGGATTAATTAAAGCATCTGTCAATGTCTGAATTGTACCACCACGTTCAATAGCTCTTTCAGTTGTATGTTTTGATATTCCTGTAATTTCTACATTGTCAACTGCTTTCACGCCAATTATACCATTTTCTAACTCTCTTCGCTTAACTAAAATAGCTTTTTTTATGGTATAATATAGGGATTGAACACATGAGATTAGAAAGGAGGCGTCGTAAGGTTATGGGGCTTTGATGCTGCTACTGACAGCCTTACGGCAACTTTTATCATGTCATTTGATGGTTTTTTTCTACACCATTTAACCAAGGAACTCCAAGGCGAGCTGATTCATGGGCGGGTGCAAAAGGTCAATCAGCCTTTTGAGCGTGAACTTGTCTTGACCATTCGGAACAATCGTCAAAATTACAAGCTTCTTCTATCTGCTCACCCTGTTTTTGGGCGGGTGCAAATTACAAAAGCAGATTTTCAAAACCCGCAAACGCCTAATACTTTCACGATGATTATGCGGAAATACCTGCAAGGTGCGGTGATTGAGGATATTCGTCAAATCGAAAATGACCGTATTTTGGAGATTGCCTTTTCTAATAAAAATGAAATTGGCGACAACATCAAGGTCACTTTGGTGGTTGAAATCATGGGAAAACACAGCAATATCATTTTGATTGACAAGGCTGAGCACAAAATCATCGAATCTATCAAACACATCAGTTTCTCTCAAAATAGCTACCGTACGATTTTACCAGGTTCAACTTATGTTGCCCCTCCTCAAACCAATGCCAAAAATCCTTTTACCGTGCCAGACCAGACCTTATTTGAAATACTGCAAACGGAAGATTTGGCACCACGTCACCTGCAAAAACTCTTCCAAGGTTTAGGACGTGATACGGCTGAAAACCTCTCTCACCAACTCAGCACAGACAAATTAAAACAATTCCACGCTTTCTTTAATCGTCCTGCCCAACCCAATCTGACTGAAAAATCGTTTGCGCCAGTGCTATTTGAAGATAGCAAGGAAACGTTTGACAACTTGTCAGAATTACTGGATATATTCTACCAAGATAAGGCTGAGCGTGATCGTGTAACTCAGCAATCCAGCGATTTGATTCATCGGGTGCAAACGGAATTGGACAAAAACATCAAAAAACTGGGCAAGCAAGAAAAGGAATTACAGGCGACTGAAAACGCGGAAGAATTTCGCCAAAAAGGGGAACTTTTAACCACTTACCTCACGCTTGTGCCCAATAACAAAGATTCTGTGGAGTTGGACAACTACTACACCAACGACAAAATCCGTATTGCACTGGATAAGAGCTTAACACCAAGCCAAAATGCTCAACGCTATTTCAAAAAATACCAAAAATTAAAGGAAGCTGTTAAGCATTTGACGGGGCTTATCCAAGAAACAAAAGACACCATCACTTACCTAGAAAGTGTGGAAACAGCCCTCAATCATGCGTCGCTTTCAGACATCGAGGACATTCGTGACGAATTGGTGGAAACTGGTTTTGTCAAACGTCGCACGCGCGACAAACGTCACAAACGCAAAAAACCAGAACAATACCTTGCTTCAGACGGCAAGACCATTATTCTGGTTGGGCGCAATAATCTTCAAAACGATGAATTGACTTTTAAATTGGCCAAAAAAGGGGAACTTTGGTTCCACGCCAAAGATATTCCTGGTAGTCACGTGCTCATCAAAGACAACCTCAATCCTAGCGATGAAGTCAAAACAGATGCAGCTGAATTAGCGGCTTATTATTCTAAGGCAAGGCTATCTAACCTCGTTCAGGTGGATATGATTGAAGCTAAGAAACTCAACAAGCCTACTGGTGGTAAGCCAGGTTTTGTGACTTACACAGGTCAAAAGACCCTACGCGTCACACCAACAGAAGAAAAAATCAATAGCATGCGTTTGCCATAAACATAAAATATCCCTCCTAGGTGACCTAGGAGGGATATTTTATCTGAGATTGTTAATCATCTACTTGACCGTTGCCAATTTTAGAATGGCGGTAGCCATAGACAAAGTAAATAATTGTACCAAGAACAAATGAAATGAAAAATCCAATCCATGCTTCTGTGCCACATTGAGTCATCAATGACAAACAGATGATAATAGATAGAATTGGTAGAACAGGTACAAATGGTGTTCTAAATTCACCTTCTTTTGGCTCTCCGTGTACGCGGCGCAATTGAATCACACCTAAAGCCAACAAAATCAAGTAAGCTAAAGTAACGATATTAACCAATAAAGCGAGAAGTTCTATCGGTAAAATACCTGCAAAAATCATGGTAACAATACCCACGAAAATAGTCGCATTATTTGGCACCTTGCTTGTAGCTGATACTTTTTGGAATTGCACTGGCAACAAACCATCACAACTAATGTTGTAAATAATACGTGACAAGGCATACATCATTGAAATGCAGACAGTTACCAAGGTCAAAATAACTACAACTGACACGAAATTCCCTGCCAGTGGGAAACCGATGCTACGAAGCACAAACGGTACTACGTCAGTAATATTGAGTTTGGTGTAGTTCACCGTTCCTGTCAAGACTAAAGTAAATAGAACATAAAGCAAAGTTACCAAACCGATTGAAATGAAAATCCCTTGAGGAACTTTCTTTTGTGGGTCTTTGGTTTCATCAGCCGCCATACAAATGGACTCAAAACCAAGAAAAGCAAAGAACATGAGTGTCGCTCCTGCCATAATACCCGTTTTACCGCCATAAAGTTGACCAAAACCATACGGGGCAAAATTGCTCCAGTTATCCACATTGATGGCTGTCAAGCCCAAAGCGATGAACAAAATCAGCACCGCTATTTTACAAACAACCAAAACAGAATTAAAACGAAGCGCTGTCTTAGACCCTCTAAGTACCAAAATGGTCACAAAAAGCAGCAACAAGACAGGAACAATATCAATGTAAGTACCATTTGCAGGGTTAAATGGGCCACTCAAAGCCTTTGGCAACGAGATACCAAAGGTTTGCAGGAAGGCTTTGAAATATTCTCCCCAACCAGATGCTGCCGTTGAAATAGCACCGAGGAATTCAATAATCATAAACCATCCAGCAATCCAAGCAGGATATTCACCAAAAACTGTATAAATATAGCGATAGACGCCACCTGAATGAGGAAGTCGAGATGAAAATTCAGCAAAGAACAATGCTGACATTGTCACACAAATAGCGGCAATAATAATAGAAATGGTGATAGCAGGACCAGCATACTCTGCTGCACTCGTTCCTGTTATCGTGAAAATTCCAGTCCCCACAATTGACCCAACACCTAGAAAAATCAATTCTGATAATCCAAGGTGGCGCTGTAGATGCGATTTCTTTTGAGTCATGGGAGCTTTTCGAAAGATATCCATACACTCTCCTATGTAAAAAATAAACTCGTTAGTCTTTTTCCTTTGCAAACTATGTCCGTTGGGATGCTTGCTCTTTTTACCAACGATACCCAATCTTATTCTAATATAGCCTTACCAAGTGATAGCCCTTACCATCACAGACAAAGTGAACTACACAACGAACTCTATTTTAGTATAAATATACGCAAAAATCAACACCATGTTGGGGAGATCGAGAAAAAGTCTGCAAAAATCGTTATTAAAATCTGATTAACATCACTCATTGAGGTGTTGCAATCGGTATAGGTTGTACATCCGAGCCATTAAAATCAAAACAACATAGAGCCCAGACATGGATTTGCTATCTTCAAAATCAACTTCTAAATCACTCACTTCATAATACAATTGATAGGTCGAATGCTGTCTTAAAAAGCTATCCCCAAATGCCGTAACACTCAAGACGGGTATCTGTTTTAAAACTAACTTCTTCAAGGTTTCTTGGATAGACAAGGTATTACCACTTAGTGAAATAATAATAACAAAGTCATTTTCAGTCAGATTATCGGAAATGGCAGAAAAATTGGTTTCCCCAGAGAGTAAAAAATTGGGTCTTTTGTACAAGAACAGTTCATTTGAAAATTCTCTCGCAAAATTACTCTGAGTGAACCCTGTTGCGTAAATAATAACATTACACGCCTTATGAAGCATAGAAAACATTTTATCAAGGTCAATATTTTCCATTAACTTGATAGTATTATGAATATCGCCTAATAGTCTATCAATCACATCTTGGTCCGATGGGATAACTTGTGCGGCAAGGGAAGACTGAATAAAATACTTCATTTCCGAATAACCACTGAACCCTAGTTTTTTGGCAAATCTTAAAACCGTACTTTTAGACATTAGAACTTTTTGCCCTAATTCTATCAACGTTAATTCTGCAATATCCTCTTGATGAGCTATGATATACCTTGCTAAATCCTTTTCAGACTCCGACAAGTGATCGAAATGCAACCCAACTAACTGTTCAAAATTCAAGACTAACCCTCCACAAACTGATGCTTTCATGCTTAATCATAACGACTGATATAACAATATTGTATACTATTTGCTAAAAATTTTCGATACCAAAAAAGACAATGCTCATCGCATTATCCCTTTAGGTATTTATTTCATTAATCAAATAAATAGACAAAAGCTTCATAAGGTTGGAGTTCTTGTTTAACATTTAATGACGATGGCTCTTTGGGGTAATTATGGATTAAACAACGCCCTGAGCGTTCCAGCAACTCTTTTGGAAGATCAACATAAGTCGGCTTATCAGCAAAAGAACACACAACAAGAAGCGTCTGATTTTCGTATGTTCTCAAATAAGAATACACATTACTATCGCTTTCATTAATTAGTTCATAATCTCCGTGAACGATAATTGGTAATTGATGTCGCAAAGCAATTAGTTGTTTATAGTAATAGAAAACAGATCCTTCATCTTCTAAAGCTGACTCAGCATTAATAAATTGATTATCGCTAGAATAAGCAATCCAAGGTTTTGATGGTGAAAAACCATAGCCATCGTTGGCATCCCCATTCCAAGGGAAAGGGGTTCGAGCATTGTCTCTTGATTTGAGATACATCGACTCTTTAATATAACTTTCAGGCTCTCCTTTTTCTTTCATCAATTGCAAGAAATATTGCGTCTCAATATCTTGATAGTCTTCCACTTTTTCAAAAGGAACATTTTTCATACCTAACTCTTCTCCCTGAAAAATGTAAGGAGTCCCTTTCATCATATGTAATAAAGTAGCCAGCATTTTTGCAGATTCAACACGATATACACCGTCGTCACCAAAACGCGTTACAGCTCTAGGTTGGTCATGGTTACTCCAATATAAGCTATTCCAGCCTTCAGCTAACTTATCTTGCCACTCTGATAATACTCTCTTTAATTCACTTAATTTAAAACGAACATCAGAGAATTTGCCATAACGACCGTAGTCTAGATGCATATGGTCAAAATGGAACACCATATTTAACTCTTCATTTTCAGGTTTGGTGTAACGAAGGGCTTGATCAGCATTGGTATTAGGCGCTTCACCTACGGTCATCACATCATAACGTTTTAATACTTTTTCGTTCAATTCGTGCAAATACTCATGAACTCTAGGACCATTTGAAGCACCGATATAATAAGATTTAGTATAAGGGAGAGATTCTGGGGCATCTGGATAGTTTAGATCTTTACTGATTAACGTAATCACATCCACCCTAAACCCATCGATTCCAAATTGGAACCACCAATCTATCATCTGAAAAATCTCTTCACGCAATTTTGGATTATCCCAATTTAAATCGGGTTGTTCCTTGGCAAAACAATGTAAGTAATACTGGTTTCTTTCTGGAACATATTCCCAAGCTGAACCTCCAAAAGTGGATCCCCAATTGGTCGGCTCACTGCCATCTGGCTTTGGATCTTTCCAAATATAATAGTCTGAATACGGATTGTCTTGGCTTTTTTTAGACTCTTCAAACCAGCGGTGCTTATCACTAGTGTGATTAACCACTAAATCCAATATGACCTTTATACCTATTTTGTGGGCTTCTTCCAATAACGTTTTTAAATCATCTAATTGCCCATATTTAGGATCAATCTTATAATAATCGCTAATGTCATACCCGTTATCTACTCCTGGTGACTCATAAATTGGATTTAACCAGATGACATCAATACCAAGGGTCGCTAAGTAAGGAAGTTTTTCGATTATTCCTTTTAAATCACCAATACCATCTGCATTGCTATCTTTAAAACTTTGCGGGTACACTTGATAGACCACGCTATGTTTCCACCAATCTTTCTCCATGACGCTCTTCCTTTATATCCTACTTACAATTCATCTTCATCTAAATCATCAACTGATTCTTTTAAAAACTGATTCACATAGATAATCTGATTTTTAGCCTCTTCAATACTCTGTGTAATCAATTCTTCAGATAGTGGTTGATTTTCCAATTGTAACAACAAAGTCATGATAATAGGTAAATTCATCCCTGCAATGACGTGAACATTGGGTTTTAATTGTCTAACAAATTCTTGATTGACAGAACCGCCTAATAAATCTGTGAAAACCACAACATCTTCTGTATCTTGGCAACGGCCTAAAGCTGCTTCAACAGCCGAATCAATCGGCTCATTGTCAAGATAAGCACTGATGGTTTCAATATCTGTCAAAGAAGGTACGAGATACTTTAACGTATCTCCCATACCATCTGCTAACTTATGATGACTTGCAATAATAACTTTAACCATATATAACCTACGCTTTCAAAATTCCAAAATAAGATAATATAATTGAGAGGATAATAATACCAAAAATAATTTGGATAACAGATACTTTTTTACTTGCAATCAATTTATAGACAGCTACGGTTAATAAAGCAGGTAGTAACGAAGGCATGATTTTATCTAGCACTTCTGTTTTTAAAGGTAGGGAAACTTCTCCTGTTTTAAAAACAGTAGCAACGTCGATTTTGACAACAGAGGCTACCAAGGCACCAATAACAGTCAGTCCCATGATGGAAGCTGCCTCTGTAAAGACACTAAGGCGTTCACCTAAAGCTGTTACTAGCTTAATCCCTGATTTGTAACCGATGTTAAACAATTTAAAACGGAATAACAAGAAAAGCAGATTGAGTAAAAGCCAGACAATTGCTCCTGTCGGATTTCCCTCTAGTCCCATATAAGCAGATATAGAACCAATGATGGTTGGATAAAGAACCCAAACAAGGGTATCACCAATACCTGCCAAAGGCCCCATCATCCCTGTTTTAAAACTTTGAACCGCATCATGAGCAGCCGCCCCATCTTTTTCTTCCATTGCCACACTTGCCCCCAGCAAAATATTAGCCATCCAAGTTGTGGTATTGAAATATTTAAAATGATTATTCAAAGAGGCTAGGTATTCATTATCATCAGGGTAAATTTTTCGTAGTAATTTATTTAATCCAAATACAACTGCTGGTCCTTGTTGTGTTTCATAATTGAAGGTGTTACAAGCCATAAACATGTATCTAAAGGCTGCTTTATTAATGTCTTTAGTGGTTACGGTATCTTTTTACTTACTCATCAAAATCATCTCCCATATCTTCTACAGTATTAGCACTAGTTGTAGCGACTTTTTGAGTCGTGGTTGTAAAGTAGTAATAAGCTAAAGCTAGTCCAATGATAGAAACCCCTACAATTGGTAGGCTAAGATAAGCCGTTAAGACAAATCCAATCAACAATAGGGATAGGTATTTTTTAGCTGGCATCACTTGTAACAACAACGCAATCCCTACAACAGGAAGCATATTACCAGCAACCGTTAGGCCAGTTGTCACCCAATCAGGGACATAATTCAAGATTAACGTAACAATTTGTTCACCGAACAATACACATAAAGCTGTTGGAATCGCCATTGATAGCCCAAAAATAAGAGGACCAAGCCAAAGGATGCGATTCATTTTATCAAATTGTTTGGCATTTGCTGCCTTTTGTGCCCAGTGTGCAACATAAGTATTTAGGATTTTAGCTAGTACATCTAGTTGAATGCCTAACATACCAACAGGAACCCCTACTGCCAGAGCAACAGCTTTGGCATCTTCAATATTGTTAGTACTCTTTATAGCGACATAACCACCAACCAATGCTGCCAACCCCCAGTTTGGAACCGATGAGCCTCCAATATTTGCGACACCTAACGACATTAATTGGAAGGTTCCACCAATAACCATGGCTGTTTCCATATCGCCCATAATAAGACCAACAAACAATGACACCATGATAGGAAACCAAGTCACAACGACTAGCCCTTGTTGATCCAAAACGACCCAAAATGATAGTAAAATAATTAAAATGCCTTGAATAATATCCATAGTGATCTACCTCAATTAATGTAGCTACTCATTGGTTCTTCAACATCATTTGGAACAAAATGGAAGGTTACTTCCACGCCAAGATTTTCCAATTCTTTCAAAGCACTGATTTCTTCCTCATTGACTGAAACCATCTTTTTAACAGTTTGCTTACCAGGACCATCAAAAATGATTCCGATATTAACTTTAGGAATAGCTACGCCTCCTTTAGCTAAGTCAACTAATGTTTGAGGGTGGCGGACAATTAGAAAAACGTTGTGACTGTCGTATTTTCCTGCTGCAAAATTAGTAATGGCTGTGTTTGTATCGATGATAGACATTCCTGTTCCTGCTGGCTTACTCATTCTCATAGCTGCCTTTTGAACTTCATCTTTGCTAATATCATCATCGACAACCATAAGGCGTTTGGCCTTGGTAAATCCTGCCCTCTGTGTGACGACAATACCGTGAATAAGACGTTGATCGATTCTTGCTAATACTACTGACATAATGTTTTCTCCTTTTGTTATCGTTTACATTGGTTATTTTATCAACATCAATACGGGAAAACAATAGATTTCAGGCATTCTGAAACTTAGTCAGTGAGGTTGGGAAAAGTATTAAACGATGACACTTTTTCCCACTTGATAAGAAATAAAAAAGAGCACTACCTTCTACCCAAATGGGTAAAGGTAATGCTATAAATCATGGCTCTATAATTTCTGTAGTGGGTAAAACCACCATGGAAATTATGGAGCCTTTTTGAGTGTAGAAAAAAAGTCCCATATGACCTATAATGAAAA
>ERZ791917.182-NODE-182-length-84773-cov-6.007283_pt1 | contig 84773 bp, 68 predicted proteins | sample MGYA00510138_ERZ791917 | MGnify/ENA primary metagenome ERZ791917 (study PRJEB30046, sample SAMN00792102) | human gut metagenome | study: EMG produced TPA metagenomics assembly of the A metagenome-wide association study of gut microbiota in type 2...
AGGTCATGAATGACGTGGCTCCCCGCGACCGCCACATCGCCATGGTTTTCCAGAACTACGCCCTTTACCCGCACATGACGGTTTACGACAACATGGCCTTCAGCTTGAAGCTGCGCCACTATGACAAGGCCGAAATTGACAAGCGGGTCAAGAATGCCGCTGAAGTCCTGGGCTTGGCCCACCTTTTGGAGCGGCGGCCAGCCGACTTGTCTGGTGGTCAAAGACAGCGGGTTGCCTTGGGGAGAGCGATCGTGCGTGATGCTCCGATCTTCTTAATGGACGAACCACTGTCTAACCTTGACGCCAAGCTCCGTGTTTCCATGCGGGCGGAAATCGCCAAGCTGCACCAGAACTTGAAGACGACCACCATCTACGTTACCCACGACCAAACTGAAGCCATGACTCTGGCTGACCGGATCGTTGTCATGAACGCCGGCCGGATCCAGCAGATCGGGACGCCGAAGGAAGTCTATAACAAGCCAGCCAACCAATTCGTTGCCGGCTTCATCGGGTCACCGCAGATGAACTTCTTCAATGTGACCTACAAGGACGGTTACATCGACGACGGCCAGGGCATCAAGCTCAAGGTGCCGGAAGGTCGGGCCAAGGTCCTGGATGCCAATGGCTACAACGGCAAGGCCGTTGTGATGGGCCTGCGGCCGGAAGACATCCACATGGAAGAAGCCTTCCTGGAAACCTGGCCGGAAGCAGTCGTTTCCGCTAAGGTTGTCGTTTCCGAACTGCTGGGTGCAACCAGCCAGCTCTACATGAACGTTGACAAGACCGAATTCGTCGGCGTTGTCAACGCCCGTGACTTCCACAAGCCAGGTGACAGCGTCAAGGCAGGTTTCAACCTGAACAACGCTCACTTCTTTGACAAGGAAACGCAAGTAACGATTACCGATTAATTCCATCAAATATCGGACGCTTAAGTAAAATTAATTCAGCTAATCAACTTGCAGCTAAAGGCTGCAAGGTGATATAAAAAAATAAACAATTGTTTGTTTAGGAGGAAAAAATGAGTTTCTTTAAAAAGGCTGCTTTGAGCAGCGCTGCAGTATTGGCTGCCTTGAGTTTGTCAGCATGCTCCAAGAGTAGCAGTAGTTCATCATCAACTGCCGACAAGAAGGCATCATTGACTTTGTGGGTAGACACTGAACAAGTATCTTACTACAAGGACATTGTTAATGACTTCCACAAGAAGTATCCAAACATTACCGTTAAGGTTACCCAAAGTCCTAACGGTTCCGCTAACGCCAAGACTGACGTTGGTAAGGACGCTTCCAAAGCAGCCGACGTCTTTGAAGTTCCAAACGACCAATTAGGCCAAATGGCAAACGCTGGTTACATTAACCCGCTGTCACCAAGTGACACTGCCAACATCAAGAAGAACTATGTCAGCCAGGCTTCCAAGGGTGTTACCTGGAAGGGCAAGGTTTACGCTTACCCATACGCTCAACAAGCCGACACGATTTACTACAACAAGTCCAAGCTGTCAGCTAATGACGTTAAGGACTGGGACACTTTGACTTCCAAGGGTGTTCTGGCTACTGACTTCACCAACGCCTATACTATGTGGCCAATCTTCTTCTCAGCTGGCACTAACCTGTACGGGGAAAACGGTGAAAGCTTGAAGGGGTCAACCTTCAACAGCCAAAACGGTGTCAACGCTTTGACTTGGATTGCCAAGCAAAAGAGCAACAAGGGCGTAATGCAAACTTCAAATGCTTTGAACCAATTGAAGAAGGGCAATGCTGACGCCATCATGGACGGTCCATGGAACGCTGCCAACATCAAGAAGATCTTGGGCAAGAACTTCGCTGTTGCCAAGTACCCAACTGTAACTGTCGGCGGCAAGAAGAAGCAATTGGAAGCCTTCCTGGGTATCGAAGGTTTTGCGGTTAACTCCCACACTTCAAACGCCAAGGCCGCTTCACAATTGGCTGCTTACATCACCAACAAGAAGTCACAATTGATCGCCCACGAAAAGGCTGGTCAAATCCCAGTTTTGAAGAGCGCTGTTAACTCAAGTGCCGTGAAGAACGATCCAGTTGCCGAGTCCGTTATCGAAATGGCGCAACCGGGCAACTCAGTTCTGCAACCAAAGCTGCCACAAATGGCAACCTTCTGGGACGGTGCAGCTCCTCTGATCAGCGGTACTTACGACGGCAAGATCAAGGCCAGCCAATACAAGGCACAACTTGCCAAGTTCTCAAAGAAGATTTCTCAAAAGTAATTTAATTAAGCAGCAATAACTTTAATTAAGCTTGAGAAGGAGAGTAATGAAAAATGTTTAAAAGAAAAGGACATGTTCCTCCGAAAGCCAGCTACAAAGAAGTCTGGTCCAAGGGGGACGCGGCTGACAAGCTGTCCTTCTTCTTCATGGGCGCCAGCGCTCTGAAGAATAAGCAGTGGGCCAAGGGTCTCAGCTTGCTGATCAGTGAAATTGTTTTCCTGGTCTGGTTCATTTTTAGCGGGGTCAGTGCCCTCAGCATCCTGAGCAACCTTGGGGAAAACAAGACCAAGAAGGTTGTCTTTGACCAAGCGCAAGGCGTTTACGTGACCAAACAACCAGACAACTCCGTCTTGATCCTCCTCTTCGGGATCATGGCCCTCTTCCTGGTCATCGGTTTCATCTGCCTCTATGTCACCAACTTGCGCTCAACCCGGGCCAACTACATCAAGAAGCGTGATGGCAAGCACATTGCCACCAATAAGGAAGAACTGGCCAGCCTGCTGGACTCCCGCCTGCACGGGACCTTAATGTTTATTCCTGTGCTGGGGATTCTCCTCTTCACTGTTTTGCCAACTGTCTTCATGATTTCCATGGCCTTTACCAACTACGACCGCCAACACCCGATCGGCTTCTCCTGGACTGGTTTCCAGGCCTTCGGCAATGTTTTGAGCGGGGACCTGGCCGGGACTTTCTTCCCTGTCCTGGGCTGGACTTTGATCTGGGCCGTAGCTGCCACGGCAACCACCTTCTTAGGTGGGGTGCTCCTGGCCCTCTTGATTGAATCCAAGGGGATCAAGCACCGGAAAGTATGGCGGACGATCTTCATCGTGGCTTACGCCGTACCGCAATTCGTTTCCTTGCTGCTGATCGCGCAATTCCTGGACGCGCAGGGTCCTTTGAACAGCCTGCTGCAAAACTGGGGCTGGATCTCAGGGCCGATTCACTTCATCGACAATGAAGCTGCCCCTTGGGTAGCCCGGCTGACGGTTATCATCGTCAACATGTGGATTGGTATTCCGGTTTCCATGCTGGTTTCCATGGCGATTATCCAAAACCTGCCACAAGACCAGATTGAAGCTGCGAGAATCGACGGGGCTAACGCCTTCCAGATTTTCCACAACATTACCTTCCCGCAAATCCTCTTTGTCATGGGTCCGTCCTTGATTCAGCAATTCATCGGCAATATCAACAACTTCAACGTTATCTTCCTGTTGACTGGTGGTAAGCCAATGAACAACAACTACAACGGTGCCGGCTCAACCGACCTTCTGGTCAACTGGCTCTACAACCTGACCTTCGGTCAGCAGCAGCGCTACAACGCCTCAGCCGTTCTGGGCATCTTGATCTTCATCTTGAGTGCGACGATTTCCTTGATCGCTTACCGTCACACCACTGCGTTTAAGGAGGGATAAAATTGAAGTCTTACTCTAACCAGAGAAAAGTATCCCTTTTCTTCAGATATTTATTGCTGACGATTTTAGCAATTTTGTGGTTGATCCCCATCCTCTGGATCGTTTTGGCCAGCTTCTCATACAATGACACTGGCTTTATCTCAACTTTCTTCCCTGAAAAAATGGACCCTCCAGAACTATATCGGGATCTTTACCAACTCCCAGTTCCCATACCTGCACTGGATTATCAACACTTTGCTCGTGGCCATCATTTCCGCCACTCTGTCAACCTTCTTCCAAATCTCGGTTGCTTACGTCCTGTCCCGCTTACGCTTCAAACTCCGCAAGCCATTCCTGCAGATTGCCCTGGTTTTGGGCATGTTCCCTGGTTTCATGTCCATGATTGCCCTTTACTACATCTTGAAGGGGCTGAACATGCTGAACCTGGGCGGCTTGATCCTGGTCTACGTCGGTGGTGCCGGCCTTGGCTTCTACGTTGCCAAGGGTTTCTTCGACACTATCCCGCGGTCACTGGATGAAGCAGCTGAACTGGATGGTGCAACCAAATGGCAGGTCTTCACTAAGATCGGCCTGCCGCTCTCTAAGCCAATGATCGTCTACACAGCTTTAACGACTTTCATGGCACCATGGGTAGACTTCATCTTCTCCGGGATCATCCTCTCAACTTCAGGTGACCCAAAGACCTACACGATCGCGTATGGTCTGTACAACATGCTTTCTTCTTCAAAGGGGAGCGCGACGACCTACTTCGCCCAATTCGTGGCCGGCTGTGTCATCATCGCTATCCCAATCACGATCCTCTTCATCATCATGCAGAAGTTCTACGTCAGTGGGATTACTGCAGGTGCTGACAAGGGTTAACACACAAACACGAACAAAACATTTCATTCAATCCTTGCCTTCTCAGCGAAAAGAATCTGAGAATATCTCGGATTCGATTAAAGAAAAACAGTGGAAGCTTCCTTACGAAGCTTTCCACTGTTTTTTTGTCTAAAAATATCGAAAAATTACGGCTTATTTAAGGGGACGGTAGAAGTCGATGCCGCTGGCGGCAGCGTAATCGCCGGTTGTTTCCAGAATGCTGAGGCGGACAGCCTTGGCGCTGACCCCTCTGAGGCCGATAACCTTGTTCTTGCAGTCGCTGTTGAACTGGTAGTCAGTCCCGTAGCTGGTGAAGTTTTCCCCATCGGTGGAGATTTCCACCCGCATCCGCAGAGGCCGGCCATCCCGGCTGCTGGCTCTTGGCACGTAGATCAGCTTATTTAATTCCGTTTGGTCCGGGAAGCTGAAGGTCAAGGTCAGCGGCTGGTCTTCGCTTGGTTTGCCCGTGCTTTGCCAGTCGGTTGCCATTCTCCGGTCCAGGAGGTTTTTCAGCTGGTGGCCGCTTGCGCTTTCCTGGCTGGAAGTGACTTTGGCATTTGAGATGATAAAGTCCCGCGGGTCCCGCTTGGTCTTAACCTGCAAGAGGTCGGACCATTCGGATACCTTGTAGCCAGCTTCATAGCGCAGTCGCAACCGGTAGCCAGTGTTGGCGGCTAGGTCGGTAAAGGTGAAGATGTTCCCGCTGATCCCGGTGTAGAGCAGGCCGTTCAATTCAATCTGGACACTAGGCGTCCGCTGGGCCCACTTGACTGTCAAAGAGTGGGCACTGATCTTGTCCCGGTCGACTTCAACCTTGCCCGGCAGTGGCAGGGCGGCGTCGGTTATCTGGTGAACCAGCTGCTCATTGGCGAAGCGGAAGTTGTTGACCAGGATTTCCAGCTTTTCCTGCTTGATGTCCCGCTCCTGCAATTTGATGATCAAAGCCGGGCGAGGTGTTGCGCCCAAGTCCTTGAAGCCTTCCGGCCAGCAGAACTTGTTGTCGTAGTAGAAGCCTTCCTTGGCTCTTTGCAGAGTTTCAGGCGTGCCGTATTCAGTCAAGGTAACGACTTCCTCGTCGCCGGCCCGGAGCTTGATTTCGTCTGGGTGCTGGTCACAGTATATATAAAGGAAGGTTTGCTCTTTAATGGCCATGTTCGGGTAGTAGCCGGTGGTCGGTTCGATGATCACGCGCAGCTTGCTGTCGGCCACATGGGTGCGGATGACGGTTTGGGCACTGTTGTGCTTGTAGTCGCTTTGGTCATTGTCGCTGTAAGTGCTGATGGTGGCGTCGCCTTGCGGGTAGAGAACGAAGCGCCGGTTGCCCAGGTCGAAGATGCTGCCACCTCTGACGAAGACAGGCAATTGCCAAAGTGGGTACTTGCGCCGGTTGTAGACCCGGCCGCCCATCAAGCGGTCACCGGTAAAGAGGTCAATCCAGACAGTCTGCTTGTCGGGCAGGTAGATCCGGTCGCGGACGCTCATGCCTTGATTGTCAGACTTGCCGTTGACGATTGGCGCGACAAGCAATTGGTCACCCAGCATGAATTCATCGGCAAAGTCCCGGCCGTAGCCAACCTGTTCATGCGGAAAGGCCATAAGCAGGGGCCGGACCAGGGGCAGGCCGTCCTGGGCCTGGCGGCTGAGAGCGTAAAGGTAAGGCTTCAGCTGCTCACGCAAGCCGAGGTAGGCCTTCATGATCCGGGAGACCTTGTTGTTGAAGGCGAAAGGCGTCTTGCTGAGGGGGCTTTGGTCGTCGATGGCGAAGAAAAACGGGGTAAAGGTCTTCCATTCCAGGTCGCGGACAGCAACTTGGGCATTTTCCTGGCCGTGCTTGCCGCCGGCAGCGGCCCCGATGAAGGGCAGGCCAGACAAACCAGCACCTAATAAGGTAGAGATTTGTGTTTTGATGCTGGACCAGTCACCGCTGACATCGCCGAAGGCCAGGACAGCCTGGCTTTGGTAAGGAAGGAGGCTGTCGCGGACCAGGGTAAGGGGCTTGGCTTTCGGATTTTCCTTAGCCAGGTCGGAATTGACGGCGGTCAAGTCGCTGCTTGGGTCGTCGACCGCGGCAAATTCGCTATGGTGGGCTAAAGGCTGGCCCTTTTCACTCCAGAAGCCTGGGTGGCAGTTATGGCTTTGGGCATAGCTGGCAAAGGCGGCAAAGTCATCGGGCTTAGCGGCAGCATGGCTTTCATAGTTGGGGATGATCCAGGATAATGGGAAGCCCCAGCGCTGGTAGCGGTCCAGCATGGCCCGGGCGGAGAACTGGTAGTCCTTTTCCCCGTTTAGGCTTGGCAGGCGGGGACCAGTTTCTGTCTTTCTTGAGTAGTAGCGGTTGTCTTCAAAGCGGACTGCTTCATGGCCCTTGCCGTCAGCTCCTTGCCAGGAGCCGTCAAGGAAGTTGCCGAGGTGGCCGAAGGAGAGGGCGTAGCTAGGCAGCATGAAGGGCTTGCCGGTCAAATAATAGAAGCTGGACAGCAATTCTTGCGGAGAGTTTCCTATTATATAGTAGCTGTCAAAGACCGGGGTCCGGTGGCTGAGGATGGTGAGCTGGGAATTTTGCCGGCCGAAGTCATAGTGGCCAGTCGCGGTCGTGTTGCGCAGTTCGGCAAAGCCAGCGTTGGTCCAGAAGAAAGGTACGGCAGCCAGAACGCCGTCAGCCCCGGTTATACCGTCGGTTTTGATGGTGATTTTTTCGCCCTTGTGGCTGAAGTGACCGTTTTGGACCCCACCGCCGTAGTAGTATTCGTTTTGCCCTTGCTTTAGGATTTCGATGCTGTGCTTGCTGCTCAGTTCGAGGGCGGAAGCCTGGGCCATCCGCGGCCGGTGGACAGACTCGTCAAAGATGCTGAAGCTGCCGGTTTTCTGCTGGAAAATCAACTTGCAGCTGCCAGTGGTGATGATGAACATGTCGCTGGTCGCGTGGGCCGTGGCCCGGGCGAAACATTGCGGGTCGGGCTCGATGCCTTTGACCAGCATGTCGTCAGTTTCGGCAAATTCTTGACTTGGATCCAGCCAGTAGCGGAATATGCCACTTGCGATCAAGTAGACGCGGGCGATCTCGCCGGTCGCGTAATGAAGCTCATAGTAATTTTCACGCTTATTGACGCCAACCAGTCTTCCTAATTGATGTCTTGAATTTTGCAGGTCTGCAGTCATAATCTTTTTCCTTTATGTCATGAAATATCTAATCTAATTATAGCCAAAAAGCCGATAAATTGGAAAAAATAGCCTATACCAGTTTGGGTAACCAGGAGACAGATAATTACTTTGTAGAAAAGAAGTTGCTTATTGCTCCTTAAATTATCTGGCTAACAAATATTATGATGTCTTGAATTGTGACGACTTTCAATAATATATTATAGATCATATTAATACAAAAAGACGTGCTGGATTACTACTGGTCTAAACAAAAATGTGATACAAATGGTGTAATGGCATGATACAAGCTGTGTAACTAACCATAATATATTTTTCATTCATATTGACATCACAATTCTTGGATGCTACACTTGCTCTATAAATGTGAAATAAATATTTAGGAGGAAATTACGATGAAAAGAATGAGAATTGTGACTGTGGGATTAATTTTATAGTGCGGATAAAAAGTAGGTGAAAGGGATGAACTTAGTAAAGAATCGCTATGTTTTCGGTGGCTTGGCCTTATTGACACTGGTTGATGCACAGAACCAGCTTAGCGCTATTGAGGCAAATAAGATGCTTAAGCCTAGTGCGAATTTGGCTTGGCAACTGTTTTATAACGCGCAGCTCGCGGGTGGATATGAGTCGATAATTCACTTTGTATTATTTTTGGCCTTATTCCCAGCAATCGTCAGCTGGATGCTGATCTATCAAAAGAACAGCAACTTGGATAGCAGCGCTCTGACTCGTGTAAATAGGCGAAAATATTGGGCCAAACAGGGTCTGCAGCTTTTTGTGCTAGCTGCCGTGTACCGCTTATTGCTGACCGCTATGGAGCTTTTGCTTGTATCCGTCAAGTTTGGCTATCTGGACTTTTCTCTTATTTTTAAGCAATCAGAAACTTCCTTTATGCTTTTTAACCCAAATGCCAGCTTACAATTTTTGATCTATACTGTTATTTCAGCACTGGGCTGGGGAATTTGGGCTTTATTGACTTATAGTACTTGTCTCTTTGTTAAACGGACGATCTTGGTGATTCCTGTAGCCTTGCTGGTCAGTTTTGCTGGTTCAGTTCTTCCAATAGTCATTGCTCAAACGAATATTCCAGTTCTCTATGATTTAGCATACGCGCTGCTTTTTGGCAATGTACAGGCTCCAGGTGTCATGACGGTTAATGGAAAGCTGAGGGGAGTTACAATTATATATCCGCTTATCAGCCTGATTTTTTATGCTGGCCTTTCCGTTGTAGCCGCGCGTCTTTATATGCGTAAAGCAGAACGAGGACTGCTGGATTGATGAAGCTGATTTTTTGGAATACGAAAGCCAAGACTGTCTGGGAGATGATGCTCTTTTTAGCCTTTATTGCTCCGGTCATCTCACCGATAAAAAATCTGTTTGGGATCGGTTTGGCGGGCTTTTATACTTACTTAATCCAGCTGCTGGCTTGCTTAATCATTTTGAGCTATGACTTGGCTCTTAGAAAGAGCCGGGAGCTAGTTGAATTACGTCAGTCGCTTGCTAAGGTTTATGTAAAAATTCTGCAGTTCAATTTGCTAGCTGCTAGTCTCTTTTACATAAGCCAGCTTGTGACTTGTTATTTGTTTGGAGCCCGCATTGCGGGAGCAGCTGAGTTCCGGCTGACGATCATCATTCTGCTGGCTAAGTTTTTGATTCTGTTGCTGACAATGTTCTTGTATGCCTATAGCTTTACGCTGCCAAATGGCTGGCCGCTATTAGCAGCAGCTACATTATTGCCACTTTTATATCACTACTTAATTGAGCTTGGGCCTCTTTATGGCGCGCTTAGAGCTATTGGCAGCTTGTAGGGCAATTACAGCTGATAATTTTTGGAGGAAAGAAATGTTAAAAGTTGACCACTTGCAGATGTCTTTTCAAGGGCAGGAAGTAATCAAGGACGCGACCTTTATCCTTGAGCCGGGCGACCTGGCCCACATAACCGGGCCAAACGGTTGCGGAAAATCCACCTTATTTAAAGTGATTACCGGCATCTACCAGGCGACTGGCGGAAAGTGCACTTTGGGCGAAAAAGACGAAATCGGCGCCTTGATTGAAAACCCCGGCTTCTTGGAATTCGCGGACTTAAAGAGCAACTTGAGTTTTCTGGCCAAGCTCAAGCACGAATTTGACTATGACTATACGCAGACTTTTTGCCAAAGACTGGGCTTGGATTTAGCCAGCAAGCAGCGCATGAGCAAGTATTCAATTGGGATGCGGCAGAAGGCCGGGATCATCCAGGCTGTCATGGAAAAACAGAACGTGATTCTGCTGGATGAACCGTCAAGAGGCTTGGATGCGGATTCCCTTGTGGCTTTCGCAAACTTGGTCAATGACCTGGCTAAAGAAGGGCGAAGCGTGGTGATCGCATCCCACGATCAAGTGCCAGGCATCAACTACAACAAGCATTATGTCTTAGAACAAGGCGTTCTGACTCAAAATGAAGATTAACAAACGATTTCTGCAATTAAGCGCGGTCGTCAGTCTGCTGGAAGTCTGGATTTTAGAAGTCCAAGGGCCGCAGAAAGCAGCAGCGGCAGGGCAGATCAGCTACGGGATTTACCTGCTTACTCCAGTCACTATCTTGTTTGGCCTGGGTCTTTTGGCCATGCAGCTATGGATCTTTGTTTCCTGCCAGCAAGACTTGCAGGAAGTCTGGGTCTTCATGAAAGTGCGGCGGTTGTCGGCGAAAGAAGAAAACCGCGCTATCTGGCAATTGCTTAGTTCAGGTTTGGCAACAGCTTATTGGCCCAACCTCCTTATTTTATTCTTGGCCTTTAGCTGGCAGCTTTTGCTTGGATTACTGGTATATGTTCTATTGACTGGCTTAGCTGCTTGGGCGGGGATGAAGCTGCGGAAGAGCTGGCTGATCATCCTGTTTTTAACTTTAATTCGACTAGGCTTTTGCTTGTGCTTATCTTTGGGCTAGATGAAGACCTGGTCCGGTCGCAGGGCTTTTTCTTCAAAGAATCCAATAGCTGATCTTTAACTGCCTAAAATGGGCAGTTTTATTTTTGCTCATTTTTTAGCAAAGCATTGACTAAAATGCTTACAGAGTTAAGAATAATAGAAGAAAAAGATTGTTTTACTAAGGAGAAAAAATGCGCTATTACATTCATGCTGATCAGTTTTACCTGCCAAATGGCCGGGAAAAAGGCGGCTATTTAGAGATTGTTGATGGTAAATTCGGGGCCTACCTGCCAGAAGGCAGCCAAGTGCCAGACGCGGTGGACTATACTGGCTTTAGCGTGGCACCGGGCTATGTCGATACTCATATCCACGGCTCTGTTAAAGAAGACGTGATGAAGAGTGACTGGGAGGGAATCAACCGCCTGTCTGAAGCCTTGCTGAGCGCCGGGGTAACTAGCTGGCTGCCAACGACAGTGACCGCGTCCAGTGAGCAATTGGCTGAAGTCTGCCGGATGCTGGCTGCTCACCAGGGAGAAGAGAGCGGGGCTAAGATTCAAGGGATCCATTTTGAAGGCCCGTTTTTCACGGAAGAACACGCGGGGGCGGAAAATCCAAAATACATGATGGATCCAAGCCCGGCAGAACTGGACAAGTGGCTGGAAGCGTCAAAGGGGATGCTGAAGAAGATCTCTCTTGCGCCAGAACGTCCAGGAACGCCAGCCTTCGTAAGCTATGCTGTCAGCCGGGGAGTCAAGGTAGCCCTGGGCCACTCTAGTGCCAGCTACGACCAGACTAAGGCAGCTGCTCAAGCTGGGGCAACGATTTTTACCCACACCTTTAACGGGATGCCGGACTTCTCCCACAACCGGCCAAACATTGCCAACGCGGCCATGGCACTGGAGAACATGGACAACGAACTGATTGCAGATGGTCACCATGTCACGCCTAGCGCCATCAAGGCCCTGCTGGCGGCAAAAGGCAAGGACCATATTGTTTTGATCACCGACTGCATGGAAGCCGGGATGATGCCGGATGGCGACTACATGCTGGGGGAACTGCCGGTATACGTTAAGGACGGAATGGCGCGCCTGAAGGAGGGCGACAACCTGGCCGGCAGCGTCTTGCAACTGAAGGACGGAGTGAAGAACCTGGTTGACTGGGGATTGGCTGGCAAGGAAGAGGCTGTGTTGATGGCCAGCTATAACCCGGCCCGCAGCCAAGGCCTGCTGGATAAGTGCGGGGCGATTCGTCCGGGCCTGCCAGCTGACTTCTTGATTTTGAAGGATGACATGTCCCTGGCGAAGACCTACTTGAATGGGGAAGTTCGCTGGGAAGAATAATAAGTATAAAGAGAAAAAGCCTGTCTTCCAAAATTGTGGAAGACAGGATTTTTGTTAGATATAGTTGTTTTTAGTATACGGCACCTTCGTAGAAGTCAAAGCGCAGCTTGTTGAAGTTGAAGTCCTTCAGCTGGCTCATCTTGATCACGTTGTCGCTGACGCCCCAGCTCATGAGGTTGATCGGCTTGCCGTAGTCTTCGTCCGGGATGACCAAAAGGACGTACTTGCCTTGACTCAAGGCGTAGCCCAGTTCCATGCCCAGGCCGACGTCTTCTTCGTCAGGGATGTAGACACCCAGCATGACGTCGTTGGTCTTGATCCCGTTCAAGTCGTTGTTGTAGGTGGCCGTAGCCCAAACCTTGTCGTGCAGGTATTCCGGGTGTTCGTCAACCCGGATGCCCTTGTACTGGTTGTCCAGGGGAACGTAGCTGTTTTCCAGGTCAACCGTTGGGTTTTCCTTGAGGGCTTCCATGGCTTCCTTGTAGGCTTTGTTTTGGCGGTCAGTGAACCAGCCGGCACCGAAGTAGATCGTCTTTTTCGGCATATCTTGTATTCCTTTCATGTCCGTTGCGAGATATTGTGTTTCTTTTTCTAGAATAACTTTACCATTTTCCGCCCCGGCTGACTAGTCAAAAATTAAGCATCAGCAAAGTTGCCCAGCGGCAGAAAGCTTATAATAAAAATAGCTGTATTTTTGAAAAAAGGGGCGGACTAAATAAAAATGACTGAAGAACTCTTAAAAGCGGAAAGCTGTTTTGTTTTGCGGGCCGAAGACCGGGCTGACATGTTTGCCCAAGTCTACAAAAAGCTGCTGAAGCAGGGGCTGGTAGCGGCCGGCTTTTTAGACCAGGTGGTGGACAGAGAAGAGGACTTTCCGACCGGCCTGGCTAGCTGCAATCTGGCCCCGGGCCTCCCCAACCTGGCTTTTCCGCACACGGAAGGCTGCTTTGTCAAAGAGCAGCGGATTGTTCCCATTAAGCTGCTGGCCCCGGTCAGCTTCAAGAGCATGGTTGATCCCAGCCGCGAATTGCCAGTTGGCTTTTGCTTTATGCTGCTGGACCAAAAGGTAGACGGCCAGGCTGAACTATTAGCCAGAACCATGACCTTCCTCAGCAGGGCTGAACCAGCAGCCCTCAGCCGGATTTTTGCCCAGACTGATCCTGCCGGCTTGTACTCTGCCCTGCAGGAAGAGGGATTTTAATTCTGGCGCTTATTTCTCCAAGTATATCGTCCGCAAATCCAACAGGTCAGCATTAGAGAGGCCGATCTGCTGGTGAAGGTAGGCGTTGATGCTGCCGTAGTTCCGGTTGATGACATTCAGCAGGTACTTGAAGTAGGCCGGCTGTACAGTCTGCAAATCGCGGAAGGTCGCCAGGAGGCTGTCATCAGCTCCGGCGGCCTTTTCCTTGGCCAAAAGCTGACTGACGAAGTCCTGGATTACTTCATTAGTGAAGAGGTAGTCTTTTTCAATGGTTTTCATCGGTACGCCCAAGGCCGTCAAGATCAGGATTGCCCCGAAACCGGTCCGGTCTTTCCCGGCCGTGCAGTGGAAAAGCACGCTCTCGCCGTCTTTCTCATTAGCCAGGAGAACTTCAAACAGGTGCTGGTAGGCCTTGTTGGCATTCTTCCCGGTTGCCATGTTCTTGTAGGCCCACAGCATCCGCTGGTAGCCCCAGCCTGGATCCTGGCTTTCTCTTGCCATGTCGGAAATGCTCATGGTGGAGTTGGTCAAGTCCTCATCAAAAACGGGGTCGGCGAAGTACTCAACGCCCGCGATCTTCCGGTCCGGCTGCTTGTTTCTTTCGAAACTGGTCCGGAGGTCGATATCGTACTTAAGCCCGTAGCTGCGCAGGTATTCCTGGTCTTCCTTGAGCAGGTCGGCCAAGTGCCCGCTCCGGATTAGCTTGTGCATTTTGATCTTTTTGCCGGAAATGGTCTGGTAGCCGCCCAGTTCACGGAAGTTCCGGCCACCTTTAACGTCCAGCAATTGCTGCTTTAATGAAGTCATTTTTCGAATCCTTTCTTATTTGTATGTCTGTATTTTCTTTTTATTGTTTTCTAGCGATTGATTTTTTCATCTTGCTAAAAAAATGCTCTCCTGCAAGTTTAAGATGTAACAATTTTGCGAAAGCGCATTACTAAACTGTGACTTATGTTAAAATATAGATAAGCGAAATACGTAGATAGTACGGGAGATGAGCACTATGACTGAAGAAAAAATCAAAATTTTGGTACCTGTCGATGGATCTGAATCCGCTGAACGTGCTTTTGACAAGGCCGTGAAAATTGCCGCCAACAACGGCTACCACGTTGATGTGTTGAACGTGATCGACACCCGGCAGTTCATGGGCGAAATGCAGGACACCTTGATCTCAGGCGACACGATCTACCAAATGACCCAAGACTCAGAGGAATACCTCAAGAGCCTCAAGCAATGGGCCCACGACAACCTGGCCTTTGACGACATTGACTACCACATCCGTTACGGCAGCCCGAAGAGAATCATCTCTTACGACTTCGTCAAGGACCACGGCAACAACTTGATCGTGATGGGCGCCACCGGTTTGAACGCCGTTGAGCGGATGCTGATGGGGTCAGTTACTGAATACGTCAACCAGCACGCCATGGCCGATGTCTTGATCGTCAGAACTGACGTCAACAACATGCCTGCCAAGTAAGCTGACTGATAAAAGTATATCTTAAAAAGAGAACGTTTGGAACAATTTCCAAACGTTCTTTTATTTCCTGTTTATTTAACTCAAATTTTACTTTTGTTCGGATTTTAGCCAATTAAGTTAGTGCTTTGTGCAATTTTTCGCTATTTCATTAACCTTTTTCTGGCAAAATTGGACCGGATCAATTAGTTTGGCTAAAAAAAACTGAAAAACGCTTGCTAAAACCCGAATATTTTTGGTAGAATTGTTCCAGAACACAGATGCGAGATTCGCCTTGCTGTCGTTCTGATGAGATGTATGAGCGTGGGAGCCGGCCCATAGTGGAGGCTTTTGTGTGGACTTTTCTCTGGCTGCTTTCAGGCTCATCCCTTATGCTGCTGTTGTACTGTTTTAACTTTCATTAACCATTTTTCAGGGGGAAATAATGAAAAAGTTTAAGAAAGCATTGTTTGGTGCTTTAACTGTTGCTGCTGCCGTGCTGGCAACTGCTTGCTCTTCAAGCAAGTCATCTTCTTCATCAAAGGGCTACACTCCATCAAAGTCACACCCTTTGACGATCCAATTTGTTCCTAGTCAAGCTGCTTCCACTTTGGAAGCCAAGGCTAAGCCGCTTGAAAAGATCCTTTCCAAGAAGCTTGGTGTTCCGGTTAAGATCTCAATGTCAACCGACTACAACACGGTTGTCGAAGCCATGAAGTCAAAGAAGGTTGACGTCGGCTTCCTGCCACCGGATGGTTACGTTCTGGCCCACAAGCAAAAGGCGGCTGACGTTTTGCTGCAAGCTCTCCGTTACGGGGTAAAGCAGCCAGGCGGTAAGGCAACCAATAAGCTGGTTAAGTTCTACCGGGCAGAAATCCTGGTTAAGAAGGGGTCAAAGATCAAGAGCTGGAAGGACTTGAAGGGCAAGAAGATTGCCGTTCAAAACGCTACTTCTTCAGCCGGCTACATTTTCCCAATCGCTGAATTGAAGGAAAAGGGCCTGGACTTGACTAAGAAGGGCAACGCTAACTTGGTAACTGTAACTGGCCACGACCAAGCCGTGCTTGACGTTCTTAACGGGGACGTTGACGCTGCCTTCACTTTCGAAGACGCACGTAACACTGTTTTGGCCGACCAACCAAACATCATGAAGAAGGTTGTTCCAATCTACTTCACTAAGGGTATCCCTAACGACACTATCTCAGTTCGTTCAGACATGAGCAGCTCTTTCCGTAAGAAGCTGTCCAAGGCCTTCGAATCTCTGCGCGATGACAAGAAGAGTTTGAAGATTATCGAAAGCATCTACAGCCACGAAGGCTACACTCCTTCAAAGGACTCAAACTTCAACATCGTCCGCAAGTACGACAAGATGGCTGCTAGCAAGTAGTCATTGATATCACAAAGACTATCAGCTGAATACTATAGTGAAATCGTGCCCCGCTTTACGTAGGACACGATTTTCAATGAAAAGGCAAATTTAGTTATTTAAGGAGTTATTATTCATGGCAGAACAGCCGATGATCGAAATGAAGAACGTTACCAAGGTCTACGACAATGGTACCGTTGGTTTGAAGAACATCAACCTGAAAATCAACAAGGGTGAGTTCGTGGTAGTCGTTGGTCTTTCCGGTGCCGGAAAGTCCACTCTGCTCCGGGCCATCAACCGCCTGCACGACATTTCTGAAGGCGACATCTTGATTGACGGTGAGTCAATCACCAAGGCCAAGGGCAAGAACCTGCGCCTCATGCGGCGCAAGATCGGGATGATCTTCCAAAGCTTCAACCTGGTCAAGCGTTCCAGCGTTTTAAGAAACGTTTTGGCTGGCCGCCTGGCTTACTACCCAACCTGGAAGACTACTTTCAACCTCTTTACTAACGAAGACAAGCAAAGAGCTTATGAAGCCCTGCAAAGCGTTGGTATGGCGGAAAAGGTATACTCCCGGGCTGATGAGTTGTCCGGTGGTCAGCAGCAGCGGGTGGCTATCGCCCGGGTGCTGACCCAAAGACCGGAAATCATTCTAGCCGACGAACCAACTGCTTCTTTGGATCCGAAGACTTCCCGCCAGGTTATGGAAGACTTGAAGATGCTGAACGAAAAGTATGACATGACGGTCGTGGCCAACCTACACTCAATTGAACTGGCCAAGGAATTCGGCCACCGGGTCATCGGTGTCCGGGCCGGGGAAATCGTATATGACGGCAAGATGGAAGACACGCCGCAAAGCGTCTTCGACAATATCTACAACGGCGGCAAGGGTAAGGAGGAAGACTAACAATGTCAGCAACTGACCGCGACATGTTAAAACTTCCAAAAAAGAAGTTTAAGATGTGGAACTGGGTCTGGGTCATTTTAATGATCTTGGGTCTGGTTTTATCTGTTAACAACACGCAGACCAGTCTGCCGGAATTTTTCGCCAACTTTGACCAGTTCGCGGAAATCTTCGTGCAGATGGCCCAGCCGGACTGGTCATACGCCGGCACTGCCATTCCTTACCTGGTGGAAACGATCAAGATGGCCATCATCAGTACGGTTATCGGGTCTCTTCTGGCTTTCGTTTACTCACTCTTGATTGCCAGAAACATCGTCCACAACCGGGCAGTTACCGGTGTTCTGCGTTTCATCATGAACATCATCAGAACTATCCCAGACCTGCTCTTGGGTTCAATCTTTGTTGCCATCGTTGGTATCGGCCCAGTTGCCGGTATCCTGGCCTTGACTGTTTTCACCTTCGGTGTTGTTGTCAAGCTCTTCTACGAAGCCATCGAAACTATTGATCCAGGTCCAAGTGAAGCCATCAAGGCAGTGGGGGGCAACGGGATAAACAACATCATGTTTGCCGTTATGCCGCAGATTCTGCCTTACTTCATCAGCTACGCCCTGTACGCTTTTGAAATCAACGTCCGGGCATCCACGATCCTCGGTTACATCGGTGCCGGTGGTATCGGTCTGCAGCTGAAGAACACTTTGGACATGTTCAACTACAACCAAACGGGGATGATCATCCTGGTTGTCTTCCTGGTTGTTTTGGTCATCGACTTTGTTTCAACTAAAGCAAGGGAGGCTTTGATGCGCTAATGGATACGACAATGAAGAAATTACCACCAAAACCAGTGACGGCCAAGTCCAGAGCCATTAAGTGGGGCGGCTGGATCATTTCCATCGCCATCATCATTTGGTCCTGCACGGGCATCGACTTCGGCGGGATCAAGCCAACTGCCGGCCAGATTACCGGGGCGATCTTCAATGGTCTTTTCCACCCGGACTGGTCATATGTTTATAACGGTAGCGGGGAAGACCTGGTTTCCCAATTGTGGCAGACCTTGTGTATTGCCTTCCTGGGTACTTTCATCTCCGCCATCATTTCAGTTCCTTTTGCTTTCTGGGCTGCTAACACCCGGCATAAGAAGTTCTGGGTATCTGAAAGCGGGAAGATCGTTTTGACTTTTATCAGATCCTTCCCGGAAATCGTTCTGGCCTTGATGTTCATTAAGGCCGTTGGTCCGGGCGCCCCAGCCGGTGCCCTGGCCTTGGGTCTGCACTCAGTCGGGATGCTGGCCATGCTGTTCTCAGAAGCGATTGAAAGTTTGGATGATGGTCCAGCTGAAGCGATTACGGCGGTCGGCGGGTCTAAGTTCAACGTTGCTGCTTTCGCGACCCTGCCTGACTTGATGCCAGCCATCGTTTCCAACACCCTTTACCGTTTTGACGTGTCCGTCCGGTCCGCATCTGTTTTGGGTTTGGTTGGTGCCGGTGGTATCGGCTATCCTTTGATCATCGCCTTGAACTACCGGCAATGGAGCCGGGTTGGGATCATCCTTTTGGGGATCATCGTTATGGTTGTGGTCATCGACTGGATTTCTGGTGCTATCCGGAAGAAGCTGGTCTAAAAAATATCTGAATAATAACTCTTTGAAAAGCTGTGGCGGTTGCCACGGCTTTTTTATTAGGCAAAAGAAAGAGGCTCGCGTAAGCCGCGAGCCTCTTTTCTTTATTCTAGTCTGTTGTCTGTTATCTATTGTTTGTTTTCTATCGCTATTGCTGCTTGTTACTTCAAGTAAGCGTACTTAAAGCTGTAGTTTGCCCCGGCACCGTTGTAGATCACGCCCTTAACGCTTGGCTTGACCATCCAGGCTTCGATTGGGTGGTAGAGTGGGGTAACCCCTTGTTCTTCCAGCAGGATCTGTTCAGCCTTGGCCAGGTCCTTGAAGCGGTCAGCATCTGAGCCAGTCGTCTTGGAAGCAGCCACGTACTTGTCGTATTCCTTGTTTGACCACTTGCCGTAGTTGTATGAAGCACCAGTAGTCTGCAGGTCAAGGAAGGAGATTGGGTCGGAGAAGTCGGCGTTCCAGCCAGTTGAAACAACATCAAAGTTGCCGCTCATCATTCTAGTCAGCCGGGTCTTCTTCGGGATGCTCTGAACTTGCACGTCGATGCCCAGGTTGTTTTCCAGTTGACTTTGGACGAATTCCGCTGCCTTCTTGGCCGTATCGTCGTCATCGCCAAGGAGAGTGAAGGAAATCTTCTTCTTGCCGGTTTCCTTCAGAGCTTGCTTGTAGAGCTTCTTGGCTTCAGTGACATTGTAGGTCGTCGCCTTTTCAGTAGCGGCGTTCTTGACCGTGTCAGTGTAGTCCTTGCCGTTAACCGTCGTCATGCCTTCTGGGTCAAAAGTCGTGGCTGGAGTAGCTGCCCCGCCCAGAGTTGAAGCCAGTTCCTTCCGGTTGATGGCCATGGAAATAGCCAGACGGAGATTCTTGTTCTTGAATTCCGGGTGCTTCTTGATGTTGTAGGACAGGTACTGGGTCGTGGACATCTTCCGCTGGGTGTAGCCGGTCTTGCCCTTCAAAGACTTGGTGGCTTGGGCGTCCAGATAGGCCGCGTCAAGCTTGCCACTTTGGTAGAGGTTGTAGTCGGTTGCCGGAGTCTTTTGGACGCTGAACTTGACCGTGTCGAGCTTGACGTTCTTCTTGTCCCAATACTTGTCGTTCTTGACCAGTTTCCAGCTCAAGTTGGACCCGGTCCAGCCGACTTGCTTATATGGACCGTTGTAGATCATGTACTTGGATGAGGTCGCGTACTTAGACCCCATCTTTTCAATGAACTTTTGGTTCTGCGGGAAGAAGAGCGGGAAGGCCATCAGCAGCTTGAAGTAAGGGATCCGCTTTTCCAAAGTAACCGTCAGCTTGTACTTGCCGTCAGCCTTGATCCCCAAAGCTGCTGGCTTCTTCTTGCCGGAGACGATGGCGTCAGCGTTCTTGATGCCGGAGAACAAATAGGCATATTCAGACGCGGTCTTCGGGTCGATGGTTCTGCGCCAGGAATAGACGAAGTCCTGGGCTGTAACCGGGTCCCCGTTGGACCACTTGGCGTTCTTCCTCAAAGTAAAGGTCCAGGTCTTGCCGTCAGCGCTGTTCTTGGTAGAAGTAGCCAGGGCGTTTTGCACCTTGGCGTTCTTGCCTAAAAGGTAAAGTCCTTCTTCAACGTTATTGATCTGTTCATAAGATGCCTGGTCAGTTGCCTTGGAGGAGTCTAAAGTTGCCATTTCCGCGGTGTTCATCCAGGTAAGGGTCTGCTTCTTGGCACTGCTTTGGGAGTTGCTTGACCCGCAGGCGGCTAAAGTGGCCGCGCTGGCTAAGATTACGGCTGAGCTGGCTAAAAGTTTCTTGCTTCTCATATTTTTTGCCTTCTTTCTCTTGTAAAACTCATATATTACGACACAGCCAGATAGATGCAGCTAAACTACTGATCTAAGATATATTACTAATTATAGCAAATAAATTAAAAAACACCAGTTGCATTTTAATTTTTTTGCCATTATTTTTGAGAAGCTCTTTTAATCCTTAAAAAAGCGCTTTGGTCAAGTAAAAAAAGCTATTCCAGACCGACTTTTTGCTATAATTAGGGTAAGATTGCAAGGAGGACAACATGGAAAAATTAACTACCATGGAGCTGGCTGACGAGTTAGCTGAAGCTCAAGACAAGATTCTTAACGGTGAAGCAAAACTGGATACCGGCCGGGTTTACCAGGCCATCGATGATTTGGGCGTCTTGAACGATCCCATCAGCAATTACTTCGACCGGACCGAAGATGAATACTATGAAACTGAAAGTGACCACTACCTGGCCCTAACTAATCTGACCGGCAAGCTGGGCGACCTGCATGACCGCATCTTGACCAACCACGTGGACGGTTTCGTTGACAAGGATGAAATCAACATGACCTATAACCACGAAAATGCCTACGTGGAAGACAACTACATGCCAAGAACTGACCTGCACGTTTTGGTCTACGGGCTCAAGGTGATCGGGGCGGTTGAAGCCATCGCCGCTGCCGACATGCGCAACGTCTTGTCCAAGGATGCCGTGCTTTCCTTGGGCCTGGCGGCACACGCTTTAGCAGAAAATCTATAATTGAGAGCCGGGGGAGGCCCGGCTTTTTGTGATTTTAGGCTTTTTGGAAGGGTAGAAATGGACCTGTTTAAATACACAAAGGGAATTATTGACAAGGCAGTTGGGGCTTCCAAGCTGCACGCCGTGCAAAAGAATGGCGGCGAGCTCCTGGATCCCATGCAGAAGTATCTGACGGTAGGGGAGTACCATGTCGATGCTCGCGACGCCACGCCTGACGGCCGGCCGTTTACCTTGACGGTATACCAAGATGACCAGGGCATCCTGCACCAGGCGCTCAGTCCGGAAAGCACCGACAGCCTGGCCGCTGAATACGACCGGAAATTCGTGCCGGAATTGAACCGCTTCAAGGCTTTCCGCAGCCGGGAAACAGGCCGGCGCTATGTCGTGGAAGACTACCTGGCCCGCTTTGTCTCCGACGTGAAAAAGGAAATCCGGGAAGGAGACGACTCTGTCAATATCGGGGTCATTACCGATACCCACTTCAAGAATGTTGACAGCCTGGACTTCTATGGCTGGAACGGCTTGATGCATGTCAGAGAGTTTTCCTACCTGGACCAGCTGGACATCCTGGACCTCAAATGCCACCTGGGCGACTGGATAGACGGCTCTGACGCCGGCCTCATCAGCGAAAGTGAACTGATGAAGCTGCGGGACTCCTTTAAGTCCAGCAAGGTGCCTTACCTCATGATCAAGGGCAACCATGACGAAAACGACAAGTTTGACGAGCACCATGACCTGAAGGCCAGCTTCCCGGAGCGGGAGTTTGAGAAGATCATGTGGCCGGAGATGTACCGGCAGCGGGAATTGGGCTACATTTCCCGCCAGCACGGGGTGGCCTGGTTTGACCAGGGCCATGTCCGGGTGATCAGTCTGAATACGTCAGATATTCCCTATATTTTGGATGAAAAAGGGCAGAAAAAGTACGACGTCAAATTGACCCTGGGGGTGCGGGAAGACCAGGTGCAGGAACTGATCGAAATCTTGCAGCAGTCAAGCGGCAAGCAGGTCATCCTGCTCAGCCACGCCAACCCGATCAACCGGAAGGGGGGCAATGCCTTGAAGTATAACGGGCGGTCGCTTCACGAACTCTTGGTAGCCTTCAACCAGAAGGAAAAGGGCCGGATGCACTCCAGCAAGGACGTGCCGGCGGAATTCCGCCTTAGCAACGACTTTGACTTCACCAAGGTCAAGGACGCCCGGATCATCGCCTACTTCTGCGGCCACCGGCATGTGGAAGACCAGTACCGGATCAACGGCATCCAGTACGTTCTGTTCAACTGCTCAGCCTTGATGGGGCCTAACCACCAGCTGACGACTAAGTATAACAAGAACTTAAACCGGAAGATGGACCACCAGAATGAATTTGCCGGCTATGTCGTCAACGTGGACCTTTTCCGGCGGCGGATCAAGGTCTTTGGCTATGGGGCCGCGACCAGACGGAGAATTTTTTTCATTTAAGTAAAGATTGACGAGGACTCTGTAAACATTAGAGCCCTTGTTTTATAATAAGAAGTTGACTTTATAGAAACTAACTAGAATTAAGGGAGAGAAAATATGTGCGGAATTGTCGCCTTTTACGATCCAGAAATCAATGACAAGCAGGCGGCCATCGGCAAGATGATGGCTACCATCCAACACAGGGGACCAGACAGTGACGGGATGTACACCAACGACAAGGTAGCCCTGGGTTTCAGAAGACTGTCGATTATCGACCTGCGGTGCGGTAGTCAGCCAATCTACAACGAAGACCACAGCCGGGCGATAATTTTCAACGGGGAAATCTACAACTTCAAGCCCTTAAGAGAGGAACTGATCAAGGCGGGCCACACCTTCTCCACCAAGGCCGACACTGAAGTCATCCTGCACGGCTATGAAGAATGGGGAATGGACGGGATCCTCAAGCGGCTCCGGGGGATGTTCGCCTTTATCATCTGGGACGACAATACCCAGACCATGTACGGGGCCCGGGACTTCTTTGGGATCAAGCCGATGTACTACCAGGACGTGGACGGCCACCTTTTGGTCGGCTCAGAATTGAAGAGCTTTTTGGCCTTCCCTCATTTTAAAAAGGAACTGAACACCGAAGCCGTCAAGCCATACCTGATGAACCAGTACAACGACCTTAAGGAAACCTTCTTCAAGGGCGTCTACCGCTTCCAGCCAGGCCACTGGTTTGAATACAAGGACGGCAAGATGAAGACCCACCAGTACTGGGATGCCGAATACAAGGAAAACAACCTTTCCTTTGAAGAAACGGTCAAGAAGATCAACGAAGACTTGAAGGAAACGGTTGACCTTTACCGCAACGCCGACGTTAAGGTCGGGGCCTTCCTTAGTGAAGGGGTTGACTCCAGCTTCCTGACGGCCCTTTTGGACCCGGACGAAGTCTTCTCCATCGGCTTTGACGACAACACCTACGATGAAGCTTCCAAGGCCAAGGCCCTGGCTGACATCAACGGCTGGCACTTCTACGCTGACAAGGTCTACTCAGAAGAAGCCATGCGGGACTTCCCGGAAATGCAGTACCACATGGACGAACCAGACGCCAACCCGTCAATCATTCCTTTGTGGTACCTGTGCAAATTGGCCAGAAAGCACGTGACTGTTGCCCTGTCTGGGGAAGGGGCCGATGAGCTTTTTGCTGGCTATGTCAACTACGGGATGCACACCCACAACAATGTCATCAAGGTCTTTACTGACAAGCTGAAGAAGCTGCCAAAGGGCAAGCGGGTTAAGCTGGCTCATAAGATCAAGAAGATGCCGAACTTCCCGGGCAAGGTGCACCTTTACACCAACCTGGCTGAACCAAGCGAATTCTACGTGGGCCAGTCTGTCATCTACGACATGGACTACCCGACCATCTTCACTTCCAAGGACGCTAACGCTGTCTTGCAGCCAAGCTACCGGAACAAGCTGACAGTCAACGGCAACTACCAGGAAGACTTCAAGAAGGTCAAGGACCTGGACAATGTCAAGCAGATGCAGTACATCGACCTGCACCACTTCATGCTCAACGACATCGAGCAGAAGGCCGACAAGATTTCCATGGCCCACTCCCTGGAACTCCGGGTGCCTTACCTGGACGTGAAGATCGCCGAACTGGCCAACTCCATTCCAAGCAAGTACCTGGTCAATAAGCATGACACCAAGTACGCCTTGCGCAAGGCTTCAGAACAAGTTCTGCCGGATGAATGGGCTAAGCGGCCGAAGCTGGGCTTCCCGACGCCAATCAAGCAATGGCTGCAGGAAGAGCGTTTCTACAAGCAGGTCAGAGACCTCTTCAGCGAAGACTTCGTCAATGACATTTTTGAACAAAAGAAGATCCTGGACCTGCTGGACGAGAACTACAATGGGGACGGTTCTCACCGCCGGCAGATCTGGGCAATTTACACCTTCTTGGTTTGGTACAAGCTTTTCTTCGTTGACTACGAGGAAACTGTGCGCAAGTACCAGCACGTGCAGCCAGAAGTGGCCAGCCTGATTGCTCAAGGCAAGCTGCTCTAAAAAGAGGAGAAAGAGAATTTAATTACTAATGGCTAAATTTACACCAATTTTGCTTGGCAGCGACATCAACGTCTACGGGATGGCGCGGTCTTTTAACGAAGCTTACGGCATCAAGGTCCAGGCTTGGGCGGCAACGCAATTGGCGGCAACCCGCTATTCCAAGATCGTGGACGTTGAAGTGCACCCTGGTTTTTCCGAAGACCCTGGCTTCATGGAAGTCATGCAGGAAAAAATCAAGGAATACCAGAATCATGAAGAGCCAGTCATTCTGATCGCCTGTGGAGACGGCTATGCGGAACTCTTGGCTAAGCACAAGCAGGAACTGGAAGGGACCTTCGTCGTTCCTTACATCGACTACCAGCTTTTGGAAAAGCTGATCTCTAAGGAAGGCTTTTACGAGGTCTGTGAAGAATACGGCCTGCCTTACCCGAAGACCAAGATCATCAAGCTGGCTGACTACCAGGACGGCTCATACGCCGACGTGCCTTTTGCCTTCCCGGTTGCCTTGAAGCCGGAAGACCCGGTTTCCTGGCTGGACGTCCAGTTTGAAGGCCGGAAGAAGGCTTTTGTCATCAAGGACCTGGACGAATTCAAGGACATCGTGGGCAAGATCTACACTAACGGATACAAGGAAGACTTGATCCTGCAGGACTTCATCCCAGGCGACGACTCCAACATGCGGGTCTTGAACGCCTATGTGGACAAGAACCACCAGGTCAAGATGATGTGCCTGGGCCACCCGCTTTTGGAAGACCCGACTCCGCAGTCAATCGGGAACTACATGGCCATTTTGCCGGCCTATGACGAAAAGCTCTACGAGACCGTCCAGACCTTCCTGGAGAAGATCAACTATGTCGGCATGGCCAACTTCGACATCAAGTACGATGCCCGCGACGGCCAGTACAAGTTCTTTGAAATCAACCTCCGCCAAGGCCGGTCCAGCTTCTACGTGACCTTGAACGGCTACAACCTGGCCAAGTGGTACGTTGACGACTATGCTGAAGACTCCTTGGCCGGTCAGGAGACCGTCTATGCCAATAAGCTGGAGAGCAGCCACATGCTCTGGCTGGGCGTGCCGGAGAAGATCTTCAAAGAATACGCCGTCGATAACGAGGCCAAGCAAGCGGCCTTGAAACTGATCGACGCCGGCCAGGTAGGGACGACCGTCTTCTACGACCAGGACAGCTCCTTTAAGCGCTGGCTTTTGATGAAGTACATGTTCCATAACTACTACAAGCGCTTCAAGACCTACTTCCAGGTCAACAAGGGCCAGTACTTCGACAAATAGCAAATACTTTTATAAGCTCTTGATGAAGATCAAGGGCTTTTTTCATCTTTTTGAAATTTTCGTAGGACTTTGCTAAAAGGCTAAAAATATTTGCTCAAGCAAAATATTCTTTTTTTAAAAATATACGGGCTCCAAGTCCCGTGACAACTGAATTCTGCTCTGCTGTTTAACACAAATGTGTCTTTGTATAGACCACAATATCTGGTATTTTGTGCTATGCTTATCTCATGAACTAAACAAGATGTGGTGGTTATACACACTTAATCCACAAGATAGCCTGCTGCTTGTGGGTAACTCGCTTAAACAGCCCCAGAGGCTGGATGTAAAGTATTTTTGAGAGATAAGAGGTTGATTGTCATGTTAAAGCCAGTAGCAGAAGCCGTAAGCTTAGATTTCGCCAACGCCCCAAAGAAGTTCATCAAGCGCGATGGCGCCCCATTTAAATTTGAACAATTCAAGCTGGAAATGGTTCTGGATGAACTTGGCCTGGAAGACAGCGAAATTAAGGCTGCCGTTTTGAGCAAGGTTTACGCTAAGCTGGCCGCCTACACGGTTGACGCCGTTCAGGTCCACGATGCTTTTAAAGCCAGCTTGAACGAACTGGGCTATCTGAATGAAGCCAAGGAATACGAAGCCAAGCGGCGGGAAGACGAAGCTGACTGGCGGGCAGAAACTGACACCAAGCAGCGCCTGGTCAAGCTGGTTGACAAGGACCCAAGCATCGTCCACGAAAATGCCAACAAGGACTCTGACGTCTTTGCCACCCAGCGGGACTTGACTGCCGGGACGGTGGGCAAGACGGTCGGCCTGACCTTAATGCCCCAGCACATCGCCAAGGCCCACCTGCGCGGAGACATCCACTGGCACGACCTGGACTACACGCCACTTTCACCAATGTCCAACTGTTGCTTGATCGACTTTGACTACATGCTCAACCACGGCTTCAAGATCGGCAACGCCTTCGTGGAAGTGCCGAACTCCATCCGGGTGGCCACCAGCCAGGTAGCCCAGATCATCACCAGCGTGGCTTCCAGCCAATACGGCGGCTGCTCTTTTGACCGCTGCGACGAAGTCCTGGCACCTTTTGCCGAAAAGAACTACAAAAAGCACCTGAAAGAAGGGCGGGAGTTCATCGACGATGAAGACAAGATCAAGGCTTTTGCCAAGAAGTGGACCCAAAAAGACATCTACGACGCCATGCAGAGCCTGGAATACGAGATCAACACCATGTTCTCCAGCCAGGGGCAGACTCCTTTCACCACCTTGGGCTTCGGTCTGGGGACCAACTGGATTGAAAAGGAAATCCAAAAGGACATCTTGAAGGTCCGCATCGAAGGCCTGGGCCGGGAACACCGGACGGCCATCTTCCCGAAACTGGTCTTCAGCTTGAAGAAGGGGCTTAACCTCCATCCAGGCGACCCGAACTACGACATCAAGAAGCTGGCCCTGGAATGTGCTACCAAGCGGATGTACCCAGACGTTTTGAGCTACGACAAGATCATTGATATCACTGGCTCCTTCAAGGCCCCGATGGGCTGCCGGTCCTTCCTGCAAGGCTGGAAGGATGAACAGGGCCGGGAAGTCAACTCCGGGCGAATGAACCTGGGCGTGGTTACCTTGAACCTGCCAAGAATCGCCATGGAAAGCCAGGGCGACATGGACCGCTTCTGGGAAATCTTCAATGACCGCCTGGAACTGGGCCGGCAAGCCTGCGAATACAAGGCCAAGAAGGTCACTGAAGCTAAGCCGGTTAACGCTCCAACCCTGTATGAATACGGCGCCTTTGGCCAAGGGGTTGGCGATGACGGCGACGTCAACGACTTCTTCAAGAACGGCCGGGCCACTGTTTCCCTGGGCTACATCGGCCTTTACGAAGTCGGCACGGTCTTCTACGGGCCAGACTGGGAAAAGAACCCGGAAGCCAAGGCCTTCACTTTGGAAGTGGTCAAGAAGATGCATGATGCCTGCGCCAAGTGGGAAAAGGAAGACCCGAACCACTACCACTACAGCCTCTACTCCACCCCAAGTGAAAGTCTGACTGACCGCTTCTGCCGCCTGGATACGGAGAAGTTCGGCAAGGTCAAGGACATCACGGACAAGGAATACTACACCAACTCCTTCCACTACGACGTCCGCAAGCACCCGACCCCATTTGAAAAGCTGGACTTTGAAAAGGACTACCCATACTACGCTGCCGGTGGTTTCATCCACTACTGCGAATACCCGAACTTGAAGCAAAACCCGGCCGCCCTGGAAGCTGTCTGGGACTGGGCTTACGACAGAGTCGGCTACCTGGGTACCAACACCCCGATCGACAAGTGCTACGAATGCGGCTTCGCCGGTGAGTTCAAGTCAACCGCCAAGGGCTTTGAATGCCCGCAATGCGGCAACCACAACCCGGAAACCTGCGACTGCGTCAAGCGGACCTGCGGCTATCTGGGTAACCCGCTGAAGCGGCCAATGGTCCACGGCCGGCACGAAGAAATCGCCCACCGGGCCAAGCACATGAGCTTGGGCATGGTCAGCGAGGAAGCCAGCTTGGAAAAGCAGAAGAACAGCCAATACTAAACGAAAAGAATTATACTAATGGGCAGGAATCTTTCCTGCCCATTTTTTATCAAAAGCAAAGGAGAAGCAGATGCCAGATAAAGACAAGAATCAGCAAGAAGGCCCTGACGTCCGGGACAACCTGATCCGGATCAGCGTCGGCGGGGAAACGGTCTTTGTGGACGCCAACCAGTACAAGGCTAAAAATGCCGGCCAGACGGCCAAGCCCCGGAAGATGAAGCGCCAGCCCAAGAACCCCAAGCCGGGCGAATGGATCTCAGAAGACTACAGCAAGCATAAGATTGCCGACTACAAGCCCTTCAACTTCGTTGACGGGGAAGGGGTCCGCTGCTCCTTATACGTGTCCGGCTGCCTCTTTGACTGCCCGGGCTGCTACAACCTGGCCGCCCAGAACTTCAACTACGGCCGTCCCTACACCCAGGAATTGGAAGATCAGATTATCGCAGATATCGGCCAGTCCTATGTTCAAGGGCTGACCTTGCTTGGCGGGGAACCTTTTTTGAATACCTGGGTCTGCAACCGGATCATCGACCGGGTCCGGGCTGAATACGGCCACAGCAAGGACATCTGGTCCTGGTCCGGCTATACCTGGGAAGAACTTTTAAAGGAAACCCCGGACAAGGTGGAAATGCTCAAGAAGCTGGACATCCTGGTTGACGGCCGTTTCATGGACAACTTGAAGGATCTGACCCTGCAGTTCAGAGGGTCCAGCAACCAGCGGATCATCGACGTGCAGAAGTCTCTTAAGACTCCGGACCTGCACCCAGTTATCTGGGACAAGCTGCAGAGATAGTTTTTTAGCGAGGAAAAAATGAACGAAGAAAAACGCGCCTTAGTTAACCAGGTTATCGGCCAGCTGCAGACCGTCATCGACCCGGAGCTCCTGGTCAATGTGGTCGACCTGGGCCTAATCTACGGAGTCGACATCGATGATGAGGGCAACTGCCTGGTGACCATGACCTTGACGACCGCCGGCTGCCCCTTAAACGACTACCTTAACAGGGAAATCCGCCAGGCGGTGGGCCAGCTGGATTCTATCAAGCAGGTAGACATCAAGCTGGTCTGGTACCCGGTCTGGACCCCGGACCGCTTAAGCGAGCAGGCGAAAAAGCAGCTGGGCATCAAGGAAGAGCCGGCTCCGGCGGCTAAGGAGATCAACCTCCACCAGCCGATCAAGACTTTCGCTGACCAGTATCCGGAATTTACCGAAGATATGGCCGAGATCGGCTTCAACCGGATTAAGATTCCGGGCATGCTGGACACGGTGGGCCGGCTGATGACCCTGCCGATGGGCTGCCGGGCCATGGGCTTTGACCTGGAAGAGGTCAAGGAGAAGCTGCGCTTGAAGGGATACGAGGTGACTGAGTGATGACCATGTCTTTAAAGGAGAGGCAGGAGAAGCTGCTGGAGATCTTGCGCCTTTTGCGGGACAAGGGGGACTTTGACCAGGCCAAGGCCATGTTCAACGAGGCTTTTTCTTCAGTCTCAGTCAAGGAAATCACGGAAGCTGAGCGGGCCTTGATCGCCGGCGGCCTCAACCCCCAGGAAATCCAGAACTTGTGCACGGTCCACGCGGAAGTCTTCCGGGGATCGATCGGTGAGCAGGAAGCAGGGGCGGCTTTTGTCCGGCCGGGCCACCCGGTCCAGACCTTGAAGCAGGAGAATGTCGTTTTGACCTCCTTGGTCAACGATGCCCTTTTGCCAGACCTGGCCAAGTATGAAGCAAAGCCAACCCCGGACCTTCTGGCTAAAATCAAGCAGGAGCTGGCTGACCTGGCCCAAGTGGACAAGCACTACACCAGAAAAGAAATCTCCATGTTTCCCTTGATGACCAAGTACGGCATCACGGCCCCGCCCCAGGTCATGTGGGGGGTAGACGATGATATCCGGGGCTGGATCAAGGAGGCCCGGCAGGTGGCTGAAACGGGCGAGGCAGAACTTTTGGTCAAAAAGGTCAAGCAGGCAGCCAAGGAAGTCACTGAGATGATCTTCAAGGAAGAGGCAATCATGCTGCCGCTCTTGACAGAAGTGGCGACGCCGGCCGACTGGCTCAGGGTCAAGGAAGACGAGCCCCGGGTGGGCTACTGTTTGATTCCCAATCCGCCAGCCTGGCGGCCGTCCGCGGCCGAAGTGGCTGAGAAAAAGGCAGCCGACCCGGCAGCGATCGCCAAGTGGAACGACCAGATCGGGACTTTTGCCGGCCAGCTGGGCGGCAATGAAGCCGAAAACTACCAAAAGCTGGTCGAGGTCGAGCAGGTGGAAGAAAAAGCCCGGCCGGCCCTGACCGACTCTTTTATTGAGTTCGCGGAAGGCAGCCTCAGCTATGAGCAGCTCTCGGCCGTCCTGGACCTTTTGCCCCTGGATCTGGTCTTTGTGGACAAGGACGACGTCATCCGCTACTTTGGCGGCAGCTGCGGCTTTTATCCCCATTCTAAAAACGACTTGGGCATGAACCTCTTTAGCATTCACATGCCCAAAAGCGTGCCTAAGGTCAAGGCTATTGTGAGTGACCTGAGAAGCGGGAGAAAAGACAAGCATGCCTTCTGGTTTGAAGTCCGGGGCCGCTTCGTCTACATCCAATACCTGGCCGTCAGAAACAAGGACGGGGAGTACCTGGGCGTTTTGGAAGTCCTGCAGGATATTACCGACCTGCGCGCCTTGCAAGGGAAGAAGAAAGAGTTGTAGAATTATAATAAAGAGAGAAGCCATGACTTGCTAAGTCGTGGTTTTCTTATTGCCTGGAGTATTTTTAGCAATTAAGTTTAGAAAAGGAGGAATGGAAAAATGAAAACTAAACACGGACAGAGCCAGTTGCCGGAAATCGCGCTGCCCTGGCTGGTCGTGGCCGAACTGGCTACTTGGATCGGGGCCAGCTTCATTTGGCCACTGACTTCTGTTTACTTGAACAAGCGGCTGGGGATCAGCCTGTCGGTAATCGGAATCGTCCTCTTTTGCAATTGCGCGGCCAATATGCTGGGGTCAACCATCAGCGGCCGGCTTTTTGACCACCTTAATCCTTATCCCTTAATCACGGGCGGGATGCTGCTGGATGCCCTGGCCCTGTTGGCCATGGCCTTCTTCCATGGCTGGCCGGTTTACTGGGTCTGGCTGGCCTGTACGGGCTTTTTAGGGGGCTGGAACGGGGCCCTGGTCAATTCCATCGCCACCAGCCTGCGCAAGTATCCTGGCCGGTATGTTTTCAATATTCTCTACTTCTCCCAGAACCTGGGGGTGGTTATCGGTACTTTGATCGTTGGCTACCTTTACGACTATTCAATTGAGTTGCTCTTTATCATTGCCAGCTGCCTTTTCTTGATCGGGACTTTGGTGGCCTTTTTCAAGTTCAAGCCAATTGTGGCCTACCATGCCCGCCGGCAGGAGCAAAAGAAGACCGGCCAAACCCCGCTGAAGGCGGAAAAGATGCCGAAGGCCAACTTCTGGATGACCATGGGCTTCTTCATCACCCTGGGTGTAACCTGGCTGATGTACATGAACTGGGAGTCCAACCTGTCCGTTTACATGGTCAGCCTGGGAATTCCTTTCCACCTCTACTCAACTTTATGGACGATCAACGCTGGCATCATCGTGGTCGTGCAGCTGATTTTGGCCCGTTTCCCACGGATCTTCAAGAGCATCTACCAGCAGATCTACTTCGGGATCTTCATGTTTGCCGTGTCCTGGCTGACCTTGATTTTCGCCAAGACCTACCCGGGCTTCGTCTTGTCCATGTCGATCCTGACCTTGGGTGAATCGACGGCCTTTTCCGCCATTCCAGCCTATGTCAATGACATGTCGCCGTATTCCAGCAAGGGCAAGTACCAGGGGATGACCCTGGTGGCCAGCGGGGTCGGCCGGGCCTTCGGGCCGCTTTTCGGCGGTACCCTGATCGATCTCTTCGGCTACAAGGCCATGTTTGTGATCGCCAGCTGCGGCATCTTCCTTTGCCTTTTGGCCCTCTTGCCGCTGAGAGCCAAGCTGAAGGACCAGGTGCAGTTCTTCAAGTAGGAATTTTTAGTATTTTTGCAAAAGTAAGACCGTCATAACGGCCTTATTTTTTTTGCACTTTGGTTGAACAGGGAAGCAGTTAATGGGTAAAATAAGAGGATAGTGAGAAAAGGAGGAAAACATGCTTAAGGTTTACGGGACAAAAATCTGTCCGGACTGCATCGCCTGTGAGGCCAGTTTTAAAAAGTACGGCATCGACTACGAATTCGTTAATATTTTCGCCACCATGCCGGATTTCAAGGAATTTTTGCGCTTGCGGGATGCCAGTCCCGCCTTTGCTCACGCTAAGGAGCAGGGCAACGTGGGGATTCCGGCCTGCGTCAAGGAAGACGGGGAAATTTTTACCGACTGGGAAGGCTTCTTAAAGGACCAGGGCTTAGAACCAATCTGGCCGGAAGCCGCCGACCGGGCCAAGGCTGAAATCGCGGCTCAGTGTGACCTGCGCCAGCACAACTGTTAGCTGAAAAATAAGGAGGAATAAAAATTGAACAATAAATTTGCCGTACGCGGCGGCAGCGGCGATACGACTGTCGTTGACAAGACTGCCCGCCCGCAGGACAACCTGTATTTGGCCGTTAACTCTGACTACCTGGACCAGCTGGAAATCCCGGCTGACCGGTCCCGGATGGGGAGCTTTGACCAAATCGCTGAAAACGTGGAAAAGAGCTTGATGGCTGACTTTGCGGCTTTTGCCAGCGGGGAAAAGGAAGTGCCAAACCTGCCGAACCTGGCCAAGGCCGTTGAACTCTACAAGCTGGCCAAGGACTTTGACAAGCGGAACGCTGACGGGGCAGAACCAATCCAGGCTGACTTGCATAAACTGGAAGGATTGAATAGCTGGGCTGACCTGCAAGGCGCGGCAGCTGCCTTGGCCAAGGAAGGCTTTGCCCTCCCATTCTCCTTCTCCGTTGACGCGGACATGAAGAATACCAAGATCAACACGGTTTACTTCGGCGGTCCCCACATCTTTTTGCCAGACACGACTACTTACGAAAGCCCGGACGCGGAAAAACTCTTGGGCGTGTTAAAAGAACAGACCCTCAAGCTCTTCCAAATGGCCGGGGTAAGTGAAGAAAAAGCCGCTGAATATGTAGACGGGGCCCTGGCTTACGACCAGCGCCTGGCCAAGGTAGTTAAGTCCAGCGAAGAATGGGCTGACTACCCGGCCATGTACAACCCGATTTCATTGGCGGACTTCAAGGGCAAGTTCAGCAGCTTTGACATGGGCCAGTTCATGGCAGGCTTCCTTGGCGAAGAACCAGAAGTTTTGATCAACACTGAGCCCCGCTACCTGGACCAGGCAGAAGGTCTTTTAAACGAAGCCAGCTTCAGTGAAATCAAGGGCTGGATGCTGGTTAAGTTTATCAATGACGTGGCCTCCTCCCTGTCGCAAGAATTCAGAGAAGCCGCCTTCCCGTTCAGCCAGGCTTTGACCGGCCAGCCGCAACTGGCCAGCGGAATCAAGCAGGCCTACCGGATCGCCAACAGCACTTTCAGTGAAGTTGTCGGCGTCTACTACGGGCAGACCTACTTCGGGGCCGCCGCCAAGGAAGACGTTTTGGGCATGATCAAGCGGATGCTGAAGGTCTACGAGGACAGACTTGCTGAGAACGACTGGCTCTCCCAGGCAACTAAGGACAAGGCCATCACCAAGCTGCAGGCCTTGATCTTGAAGGTCGGCTACCCGGACAAGATTGAAGACATCTACAACCGCCTCCAGGTTACCCCGGCTTCAGCCGGCGGCAGCCTTTACAGCAACCTGCAGGCCGCCAGCCAGGAAAACATCAAGTACAGCCTGGAGAAGCTCCACCAGCCGGTTGACCGGACCGTTTGGCTGATGCCGGGCAACCTGGTCAACGCCTGCTACGACCCGCAGAGAAACGACATCACCTTCCCAGCGGCTATCCTGCAGGCACCGTTTTATAGTGCTGACCAGAGCCGGGCAGCCAACTACGGCGGGATCGGGGCCGTGATCGCCCACGAAGTTTCCCACGCCTTTGACAATAACGGGGCCCAGTTCGATGAATTCGGCAACATGAAGAACTGGTGGACCGAAGCTGACTACAAGGAATTTGCTGACCGGACCAAGGCGGAAATCGCCCTCTTTGACGGGCTCAAGTTCGGCCCGACCACCCTTAACGGCAAGCAGATCGTGTCCGAAAACATCGCTGACCAGGGCGGCTTGACCGCGGCCATGACCGCCTGCAAGGAAGAAGGGCAGGATCTGGAAGACTTCTACGCCAACTGGGCTAGAGTCTGGGCGCAAAAGTCCCTGGAAGCGGCCATCAAGATGATCGTTTCTGTTGACGTGCACGCGCCAGGCCCGCTACGGGCAAATGTCCAGGCCCAGTGCCAGGACGAATTCTACGAGACCTTTGACGTCAAGCCGGGCGACGGGATGTACCTGGCTCCGGAAGACCGGGTCAAGATCTGGTAGTTTTTCATAAAATTTCATAAGCAAGAAAAAAGCAGTCATTCCATCAATGACTGCTTTTCTGCTGCTGTGTGTTTGTCTAATATATGTGTGTGTAAAAGAGGAAAAGAAAAAGAAAAATTAATTCCTATAGGAGAGGCAATTTCTTGCTTCTAACTATAGTTATATAATAACGATCCTTTGTAAAAAAGCTGTGATCAATCTGCTTTGCTTCAATGAAAAAAAGTTTGTAATTTTCTAGAGACTTTAAGACTTTCTAAAAGCAAAAACGGCAAGCCTTCAAGCGCTTGCCGTTTTATATTTGCTGTTTTACTTCTTTTTGTCCTGTTGCTTCTTGTTCAGCATGGTCTTGCTGTAGTCAACCGGAGCAACCCGCTTGATTCTTTCAGGCTCTTGCTTACCCAGGATCAAAGGCACGCGTTCAATGACCGTGTCCGCGAATTCCAGGCCGAACCATTGAGCCGGGTTAGGCGAGAGGTTCTGCAGCTGGACGCGGGCCTTGACCAGCCACTTCTTGTAAGAAGACAGGGTGGTCGAAGGTGAGATGACGTCGCTGACAATGACGAACTTGAAGTCGCCGACGTCCCGGCCAGGAGTAGTCGTGTATTCCTGTGGCTGGGCCTCGATCGTGTTGTCCTTAATCAAGTCGTGGACGATCTGGCGCAGGTAGACGTTAACACTGGTTTGTTTCTTGAAACCAAGGTAGAGCTGGATGTTGATCACGTTCTTGGTGCCAAAAGTGTTGACCGCGTATTCAGCGGTAAACGGCTCGTTGGTCACGTTAACCGTGACGAACCAGTAAGCCCGGGCCCGCTTTGGCCGCTTGTCCAGAATTGAATAGAGGATTTCGCGCTTGATGAACTTGTTGTATTTGACGTTGGCCATGTAAACCAGGTTGTCAGCGTAGGTCGGGTAGTTGTCGTCGTGGCTGAGGTCGGTCAGCATGTCCGTGTATTCATCCAAGCGGACATAGGCATTGCCGGCTTCGTTTTGGTCCCGGACCTTGTTGCCGAAGTACCAAACGACCATGACTGAAGCGATCAAGAGGGTGATCACCAGTGACACGTAACCGCCGTGAGTGAACTTGCTCAGACTTGACCCCATGAAGAGGATGTTGATCGTACTGAAGAAGATCACGAAGAGCATGTTGGCCAGGTTGTGGCCCTTCTTGAGCACCAGCCATTCGTAGAGCAGGATGGTGGTCGTCAGCATGGAAATCGTGATTGACAGACCGTAGGCTGCTTCCATGTGGGCTGAGGTTCTGAAGAAGAGAACCAGGCCAATAGTAGTAATGCCCAGTATCTTGTTGATAGCCGGAATGTAGATCTGTCCTCTTTCATCAGACGGGTAGAGGATGTTCATCCGCGGCAGGAACTTCAGGTTGATGGATTCAGCCACCAGGGTGAAGGAACCCGTGATCAGGGCCTGGGAAGCGATGATCGCTGCCAGGGTGGCCAGAACGATTGACGCCAGCCGAATATTTTCCGGAATCATGGCGTAGAAGGGGTTGATTTCAGTGGCTGAGTGCATGTTGGTGTTGTTTAAGATCCAAACCCCTTGCCCGAAGTAGTTTAGGGAGAGACAGACGAAAACAAATGGCCAGGAGCCAATGATGTTCCCCTTGCCGACGTGGCCGACGTCGGAGTAAAGGGCTTCAGCCCCCGTGGTGGCCAGGAAGATGGACCCTAAGATCGCGAAGCCCGCCTTGTTGTAAGGGCTAAAGAGCAATTTGATCGCGTAGTAAGGGTTCAAGGACTGGAGAATCCACCAGTTGCCGCCAATGTTGATCAAACCCATGACACCCAGGAAGGCGAACCAGACAAACATGACCGGGCCAAAAGCCTTACCGATGATGCTGGTCCCCATCCGCTGGATGGAGAAAAGCACCAGCAAAATAACAATAGTAATGATTAAGACCGTGGTCTGGTTGCTGACCGGGACATTGCCCTTGCCGAATTCCAGCCCCTTCAGCCCTTCAATAGCGGTAGTAACCGTCACGGCCGGGGTCAGGGTCCCGTCGGCCAGGATGGCAGCCCCGCCGATCAAGGCCGGCCAGACCAGCCAGACTGCTTTCTTTCTGATCAAGGCGTATAGGGCGAAGATACCGCCTTCGCCGTGGTTAGTTGCTCTTAAGGCAATAATCACGGTCTGCACCGTCGTGAGCAGGGTCACGGTCCACAGGATCAAGGAAATGGTCCCGATGATTAAGTCACGGCCGACCGTATTGATGCCGCCGTTGCCGGCGATTACGGATTTCATGACATACAGGGGACTGGTCCCGATGTCGCCGTAGACAATCCCAATCGCGATCAAGAGGCCGGCGGCCGTCATACGATTGCGTTTATTTTCTACTTCCATAGCAATTAAATACTCCTCAAACTAAAAAGTCTGTGATAGACAACAATAACTTTAAAGCTTTTGTTTAGATTTAACAAGTAAAAAAAGAATGCCAGGAGACATTCTTTCTACTGTAATTTTCTTATATTTAGAGTAAAGTTTCAAGCCCTTAGGACAAACTGCTTTCGATCTTCGCGCGAACGCCTTCGTACCAGTTGCTCCAGTCTTCGTAAGTAGTCATCGCTTCCGGGTCAACGCCGGTTTCTGCGGTCATCTTGTCGAGGATGGCTTGGAAATTGTGGGCGTGGTCGATCAGCACGTGCTTGACCAGGTTCTTGCGGGAGAATGGCTGGTTAAGCAGGAGGTAGTGGTTGATGTTGACCATGTTGTGGTCTTCGTCAAATTCACTGATGATTTCCAGGTCGTCGCGTTCGAAAGAAGAAACGTAGAAGTTGGCGAAGTTGACCAGGTAAGCCGGCTGGTCGGCAACTTCGCGTGCTGGCATGGTTACGCGTTCTGGTTCAGGCATCACAATCTTGAACATATCTTCATTGCTGCGGATTTTCTTTTCTTCTTCTGCCAAAGTTGTAGCTCCTTTTTAAATAAAAGTCTATAAAGTCAATAGTAATTTTAACGGCTTTAAGGCCAGAAAGCAAGCGCCAGGCCCCCATAAATCAAGGCCTGGCGCTGAATTATTTCTTATTTGCCCGACTTCAGGTAGCCCTCGACGTCATCCTTGGTGATGGAGTCGATGGTGGTGTGGCCCTGCTGGTAGGCGTAGTTGAACAGGTTGATCAAGTCTTGCGGGCTCCAGCCGGCCGTGCTTTCACCCAGGTTGTCAAGCTGGTTGCGGATCTGCTGGACGTCCCGGCTGGTCACGGTGCTGCCGCCGACCTTGTCATTGTTGCTGGCCCCGGACCCTTCAGCCTGGTTGCTGGAAGAGCTGGAAGCGGCAGAAGATGAGCTGGAACTAGATTCCTTGCTGCTGGACTTGCTGGAAGAGTCTGAGCTTGAGCTTTCAGAACTGGAGCTGGAGTCTTCCTGCTTGCTCTTGGCTTCCTTGAGCAGGTCCTTGACGTTAGACCGGACCTTGGCGTAGTAAGCCCCGTTGATGTAAGGCAGGTCTAAGATGCTGCTGTAGGCGGAAACGGCGCTGTCGTAGTCGCCGTCTTCCATGGCCTTGGCTGCCTTGTTTAAGAGCGGCTTGATTTCACTGTCGTAGTTGTCCTTGACGGCCTTGAGCTGTTTAACCAGCTTTTTTGCCTGGCTGGTCATGACGCTGTAGCCGCCATTTTGCTCCTGGGCCTTTTGGGCCAGGTTCAAGGCGCTGGCATACTTGACTGTCGTCTTGGCCAGTTTCACGGAGTCGGCCAGGTTTTCGGCCTGGGCCTGGTAGTTTTTGGCTTGGGCAGTTGCCTTAGCCTGGTAGGCCTGGTCAAATTCATCAGCCGCCTGGCTGTACTTCTTGGCTTTTACGGCCTCTTTGCCGGCCTGCATGTGGCTGGAGTAGCTGGAATTTGCCGTCTGCTCCTGGCTCTGCTTTTGCTGGCTGGAGTAGAAGTAGACGCCAGCCCCGCCTAAGGCGAGCACGGCCACCACAATGATGGACAAGATAGTCGATTTTTTCATAAATAACCTCCTCGTTAATCTCCTCAATTATACCAGAATCGTCCCTCCCTTCAGTCATCTGGTCCAACTTGTAATTATTACTTAACAAAAAGTGGCCGATTTTTGCTTCTTGAAACGTTAGTATCAGTGCAGGCCCAAGGCGCCGGGGCCGGCCGGAGCGAAGCCCGTTGCTTCGCGGCAAGATTGGATTTTTTAACAGAAACAGGAGAGAAAAAATGAACTTCACTTTAACTGACCAAAGTATTCAATACACCTTCAAGGCCGAAAAGTATGACAAGGGGCAGATGCAGCGCAGCTTGCAAAACGTCAAGCTGGATGCCAGCCCGGAAAGCCTGGTCAAGGTGGGCCAGGCCATCAGCAAGCTGCAGGGCGACGAATTGTCTGCCTTGACCCTGGTCCAAAAGCACGATTTGACCTTGGCCTAACTCTTTAGCGCGGAAACTACAGATAAAAAGAATCTTTGAGTAAGAAACAGGAGAAAAAAACATGACTACGACTACCGAATTGCAATTAACCTTTAAGTCCAGTGCCGGCAAAAAGAAGAGCCTGAACCTGCCATACGCGGTCAAGGGCTTGAGCGCGGACGTGGTCCGGGAGGCAGCGGCCGCTATCGCCGGCGAGGGCGTGTTCGTCAAGGAAGGGGAGGTCCTCTATGCTGAGCCGCTGGCTGCAAACTATATTGAACGTACTGTTACGGGTGTGTTTGACGATAGTAATCATTAGGCAGATCTGGCCGCTTTAGCCGGATGCGAAATTTATACCCAAGAGGCGGCTTGGCCGCCTCTTTTCTTTTGTAATTTTCTTTCTTAGCCCGGAAGGGGGAAAAAAGCGTTTTTTCTCTATAAAAATTGTAATTGTTTAAGTAAATTGTTACTTTTATTTTACAGAATACGCGTTCGATTGTAACTAGAGCGCTGAGCACATACAATAGAAGTTACGATTGAATTATTTAGGAGGGAATTAATGAAGAGAAGATTTTTGACTGGACTTGCTACCGCTGCGATGTTGACTTCCGTCGCCGTTCCAGTGACCAACAACATGTTTCTCTCAAATCAAGCAGTTGAGGCATCAGCTACCAGCGATGCCTTTTTAAGCAAGGTCAGCCTGCAGGCGCAGAAGACGTCCAAGAAGTACGGCGTCTACGCCTCTTTGATGTTGGCCCAAGCAGCCTTGGAATCTGGCTGGGGGACTTCAACTCTGTCCACCAAGGCCAACAACTTCTTTGGGATGAAGGCAGCGAACACTTGGACCGGGGCAACTTATAAGGTCAAGACGGCTGAACAGACTTCCAGAGGCAAGACTTACTACATCACGGCTGCCTTCAGAAAGTACAGCAGCTACCAGGCATCTTTTGACGACTACGGCTTGAAGATGCGGACGACTTTGGGCAATTACGGCAGCATGCGCTACAGCAAGACCTGGCTGGAAAATGCCTCAAGCGCTTCAGCTGCCGCTAAAGCCATCAAGGCTGCCGGCTACGCGACTGACAAGAACTACGCGACCAAGCTGATCAGCCACATCGGGACCTACAACTTGACCAAGTATGACCCGGTTTACTCCGGCACTAATTACACGGCTAAGGTAGCCAAGTCCGGGGCAACCTACCTCTACCCGACTGACCACTCTGTTTCACCGAAGAAGTCTTACGTGACCGCCGGCCAAACCGTAACGGTTACTAAGACCTACACTTACTACAACGGCAAGAAGCGGATGTACCTCAAGGGCCTGGGCTGGATCAACGGCGAAAGCCTGAACACTGGTAGCTCCCAAGCGCCAAGTGCTGATAATGCCGCCAGTGTTTCCGGGCAAATGAAGGTGCTGATGCACTCAGCAGCTATCTACACCAGTACCGGTGCCAAGAGCACGGCTAAGTCGGTCAAGGCTGGCAAGAGCGTGACGACTTACGGGTCAGTTACGATCAATGGGGCTAAATACTACCGGGTCAAATCCGCCAGCGCTAACCAGTTCATCAAGGCAAGCAACTTTGATGGGACCAGCCGCAAGCTCAAGCACAATGCCTACATCTACAACAATGCGGGCAAGCGGGTTGGCAAGACCAAGTGGCTCAAGGGCAGTACCCACACTGTCTACGGCGGCAGAGTGAAGATCAAGGGCAAACAGTACTACATCGTTGGTCTTAACCGATATGTTAAGAAGGCCAACTTTTAAGCAGACGGGGAAAAAAACTGAATGAGATTTAGAAGATTTTTTACCGCGGCAGCGGCAACGGCAGCTTTCGGCCTGGTCTTTACTTTTGGCCAGGGACAGGCAGCCCAGGCTTCAATCAACAGTGATGCCAAGAAGACGACTTACAGCGGCACCAAGTCACTGGAAACCCTGCTCAAGGCGGCAGGTTTGTCTTACAACCAGTTCAACAGCGTGGCCAATGGTAAAAAGTATGGCAGCCGCTTCGGCTACCGGAACGGGGTCGGCAAGCCGGAAGGGATCGTTGTTCACGAAACAGCGACTCCTGGCGCCACGGCCTGGGATGAAGGCCGCTACTTCAACAACAACTGGACCAGCGTCTACTCATATGTCCACGCCGTGGTCGACAACAGACAGACCATCCAGTTGATGTCAACTGACTATGGTACTTGGGGGGCAGGGCCAATCGCCAACGTCCGCTACATCCAGATTGAACTCTGTGAAGTTTCAACCCGGTCCCAGTTCGTGCAGAGCGTGGCCAACGATGCTTACTACATCGCCACTCTTTTAAACCAATACAACTTGACTCCATCCCGGGCAAGCAAGGATGGGTCAGGCACCATTTGGTCCCACAATGAAGTCTCCCAGTACCTGGGCGGGACCGACCACGGGGACCCGGACGGCTACTTTGCTAAATGGGGCTACTCCATGAGCGACTTCTACAGTTTGATCACTTACTACTACAACAAGCTGGGGACCAGCAGCAACAGCGGCAACACTAACAATAATACTAATAACAGTGGCTCAAACAGCTCTAGTCAAGCACCAGCTACCCAGCCGGTTTCAACTAAGACGGTTAAGCTGATGCGGAACTCTTACAGCTACGATGCTTCCGGCAAGAAGCTGGCTGTCAAGACTTTAAAGGCCGGGTCTTCCCTGAAGGTCTACGGGTCAGCCGTAACGATCGGCAACTCTAAGTACTACAAGTACGCTGCAGGTAAGTACGTGAAAGCTGGCAACATCGACGGGACCAGCCGGACTTTGATGGCTAATGCCTGGACTTACACCAGCACAGGCAGCCGGGAATGGTCAACGGCCAAGCTCCTTAGGGGGACCAAGGTGACGACTTACGGCAGCCAGGTCAAGATCAAGGGTAAGGCCTACTACATGACAGGCTTTACCAGCAATAACGTGGCTAAGTACGTTAAGGCAATCAACTTCCAATTCAAGCCAGTGGAAACCACCACGACCAAGCGCTTGATGCGGAACTCCTACAGCTATGACGCTTCTGGCAAGAAGCTGGCTGTCAAGACTTTAAAGGCCGGTTCTTACCTTAAGGTCTACGGTTCAGCCGTAACGATCGGCAACTCTAAGTACTACAAGTACGCTGCAGGTAAGTACGTGAAAGCTGGCAACATCGACGGGACCAGCCGGACTTTGATGGCTAATGCCTGGACTTACACCAGCACAGGCAGCCGGGAATGGTCAACGGCCAAGCTCCTTAGGGGGACCAAGGTGACGACTTACGGCAGCCAGGTCAAGATCAAGGGTAAGGCCTACTACATGACAGGCTTTACCAGCAATAACGTGGCTAAGTACGTTAAGGCAATCAACTTCCAATTCAAGCCAGTGGAAACCACCACGACCAAGCGCTTGATGCGGAACTCCTACAGCTATGACGCTTCTGGCAAGAAGTTGTCAACGGCCAAGCTGACTGCAGGTTCTTACCTTAAGGTCTACGGTTCAGCCGTGACGATCGGCAACTCTAAGTACTACAAGTACGCTGCAGGCAAGTACGTGAAGGCTGGCAACATCGACGGGACCAGCCGGACTCTGACCCACAACGCTTACGTGTACACGGTCAAGGGGGCCCGGAACTGGAACGAAGCTAAGCGCCTTAAAGGCAGGGCCGTAGTAACTTACGGCAGCCGGGTCAAGCTTAGCGGCAAGTACTACTACATGGTCGGCTTCTCCGGCCAAACCGCCCTGTACATCAAGGCCGGCAACTTTTAATCGAAGATAAGGAACGGATTCAGGCTTAGCCTGGGTCCGTTTTTCTTTCTTAATTTAGCGATTATTGTATAATTAGAAAAAACTGTAATTAGTGAGGAGATGCTTTTTAGCATGGAAGGACTATCACTGTTTTTAACGGTCTTCTTGGCCCTGGTGATTCCGATTGTCATGGCCCGCCTGCGGGTGACCACGGTGCCGACCGCCGTGGCCGAGATCATCGTCGGGATCTTGATGGGCAAGAGCTGTTTGAACCTGATTACCCAGACTTCCCAGCTGACTTTTTTGTCCAACCTGGGGGTCATCGTCTTGATGTTTTTGTCAGGGATGGAAATCGATTTTGACTTGCTTAGCCCGAAAAAGCATACCCGGGCCCGAAAGTCAGAGAGCGGCAAGCAGGTCAAGCCCCTGGTCGTGGCTGCCTTCGCCTTTGGCGGGATAGCGGTGGACTCGGTTTTGCTGGCTTTGGGGATGAAGGCCCTGGGCCTCTTTAACGACGTGGCCCTGGCTTCAATCATCTTTATGACCGTGGCCTTAGGCGTGGTTATTGCGACTTTAAAGGAAAAAGAAATTCTGGGCCGGCCGATCGGGCAGACGATCTTGCTGACGGCGGTCATGGGAGAAGTTATTCCATTGCTGCTGTTGACCATCTATTCCACCATTAACGGCGGGGATGCCCGTAAGCTCTGGCTGATCATCCTCTTGTTTGTGGTTGCGATTATTCTTCTGCGGCGCTTTAAGCGTCCTTACCTGTGGTTTGCCAAGGTGACCAAGGCCACAACCCAGCTGGACGTCCGCCTGGCCTTCTTCCTGATTTTTGCCCTGGTGACGGTGGCAGAGCAGGTTGGGGCGGAAAACATCCTGGGGGCCTTTTTGGCCGGGATGGTCATGAAGCTGCTGGAGCCAACCCAGGCAACCAAGGACAAGCTGACTTCCATCGGCTACGGCTTCTTTATTCCGATCTTCTTCATCCGGACCGGGGTCAACCTTAACTTGAAGCTGCTCTTTGCCAACCCGCAAGCCTTGAAGCTGCTGCCGGTTCTGGTCATCTGCTTCTTCTTAGCCAAGCTGCCGGTTACTTTGACCTACATGCGGGCCTTTAACAAGCGGAATGCTTTTGCCGGGGGCTTCTTAACGGCAACGACGATCACGATCGTTCTTCCGACCCTGCAGGTAGCCCGGAAGCTGAACGCCATCACGGCGACCCAGTCCAGCGCCTTCATTTTGGCGGCGGTCATCGTCTGCATCGCCTGTCCGATCGTCTTCAACTCAACTTTTGCCTTGACGCCGGAAGACAAGATCAAGGAAAAGGTCGTGATTTTCGGCCTCAATGCCGTAACCATGACCGTCTACCAGGACCTGCACGACTCCTGGTACTCAGTCCAGGTTTTGACCTGCCAGAAGGAAAAATACGACACATACAAGAGCAAGGTCAAGAATTTGAAACTCCTGCCTGACCGGAAGCTGGATACCTTAGAAACAGCCGGGGCTTTTGACACCGATATCTTTGTGGCCACCTTCACTGACGATGAGGCTAACTTAGAAGTCGGCCGGGCAGCCAAGCAGGCTGGGGTCAAGCGGGTCATCGTCAGCCAGGGCAAGGTCGTGGCCGACACGGTTGACCAGCTCAGAGAGGAAGGTATCGAGCTTTTTGCCTTCAACAACCTGCACGGGGCCATGCTCCGGGCCTTGATCGAATCGCCAGCCGTCTACCGGATCATCACGGACACCAACAATGCCCTGTATGATGTGGTGGTCAGAAACTCGGCCTACACTGGCCGCCAGCTGATGGACTGGGACTTTGTCGACCAGATCACCGTTTCCCGGATCCGGCGGGGGGACAAGTGGATTTCCCCGCACGGGTCAACCGTGATCGAGCCAGGCGACGAACTGATCTACAGCGGTCCTTGGCGGGAAGCCGACCGAATTCACCAGCTTTTGAGCCGGGAATAGAAAAAGACTGTATAGAAAAAATCGCTCTGCCTGCCGGCAAAGCGATTTTTTCTTGTTTGTTTCTTTAGTTCTGCTTTTTCCTTAAGGCATGCAGTCCCTGGCTGCTTCCAGGACGGCGATGACCTGCAGGCTGTGGGCGAAGGCCCGGTCAGCGGCGGTTTTATCTTTTTGGTCAAAGATCCGGATGAATTCAGTGAATTCTGGGATCATCCGGTGCAGGTCTGGGTCAAAGTTCTTGTCGGTCTGCCCGTCTGCCGTTTCCAGCCGGTAGCTTCTGATGTCACCCGGGCTGCCAATAAAGCTGATCGCCCCTTTTTCCCCGGCGATGAGAGAGGGGTTGTGGGCAAAGGACTGGGAGTCCTTTGCCGCGGTTAAGCTGGCCTGTTTGTCGTCATAAGCCAGGACTAAAACGCCGGAGGTGTCGACTCCCTTTTGCAGGTTAGGGAAGTAGTGGACGTCCAAAGGCGCCCCAAAAAGGCTGACGGCTAAGTGGATGTTATAGACGTTCAAGTCCAAGAGGGCTCCGCCGCCCAGGCGGGGGTTGAAGGCCGGGGCGATGTCGCCGGTTAGGAAGCGGTCGTAGCGGGAAGAGTACTGGGTGTAGTTGAGGCTGACCACGTGAACCGGGCCTAAAAGCTTTAGGTCGCCGGCTAAAGACTTAAAGGCTGGCAGGTAGCGGTTGGTGATGGCTTCCGTAATGAGGCAGCCCTTCTGGTCGGCCAGCTGCTTGAGCTCTAAGGCTTCTTCAGTCGTGAAGACGAAGGGCTTTTCACAGATCACGTTCTTGCCGGCTTCCAAAGAGTCCAGGCACATTTGGTAGTGCATGGAGGAAGGGGTGGCCACATAAACCGTGTCAACTTGGTCGTCTTTAAGCATTTCCAGGTAGTCGTCGTAGACCCGGCCGATGCCGTATTGGTCAGCCAGTTCCTGGCCGGTGGCTAGTGACCGCTTGGTCGTGGCGATCGCGGCTAATTTTAAGCCGGGCAAGGGAAGGGCAGTGAGGAAGTCTCTAACGATCTTGCCGCTGCCGATGATACCGAGTTGCATTTTTTTGCCTCCTTATTTGTACCTTACATTTGGATTGTCTGTTTTCTATGTTCTATTTTCTATTTGTTCAGCTTGCTGACGTCAACGGAATTCTTGATGACCGTCTTGGGGATGGCCAGTTTCTTTTGCTGGTTGACCTTGAGCATGGACAGCTTGGTTGAGCTGGTCTGCCCCTTGATCTTGTACTTGGCGTAAATAACCAGGCCGGTCAGCTGTTTTTTCTGGCTGAAGTCGATGGTCATCTTGATTTGCTGGAGCTTGGCAGCGGCCATTTGGCTGTCGTTTGACAGGGTGGCCAGACCGTTGTTTTCCGTGATCTCTTGCCAGAGGCGCTGGCTCCTGCCCGTGTAGCTGAGCCGCCAGCCATTTTTGGCCTGGCTGACGGTGAAGAGCTTGGCACTCTTTTGGCTGAGAGTCAGGGTGTCCATGTCCTTGACCAGCTGCTGGAAGTGGGAGATGGTCGTGAACTGGCTAAGCTTGGCCTTGTACCAGGCTTCCTGCTGGTCTTTATAGTATTTGACGTAGGCATAGTGCTGGCCCACCCACATCTTGACGTTCTGGTCCCCGCTCTGGGTCAAGTCGGTCTGCATGACGAAAGGAGAGCGCTGGTAGTTGATCTGGCCGTAGAAATGGACCGGCTTGGCATTCTCGTAATAATGTTCGTCGATCTTCAGCTGGAAATTGGCGATTTTGCTCTGATGGGCCTTTTTGATCAGGCTCTGGGGGCTGGGCTTAGCGCAGGCGGCTAAAAAGAGGCTGACCAGGGCCAGGAGGGCGAGCAGGTAAATTTTCTTTTTCTTTGACGGCATAGTATGAATCACATCCTTATTCTTTAATTCTAACAAATCACTGACTAATTGTTAGCGATTGCACTCAGAAAAAGTGCTTTTTTTGCCTTTAGTACTTTGAAAAGGCCGCGAGAGGCCGTATAATAATTAGTGAAACGTTTAATTTGCTAAAGGAGATTTTTTAATGTCTAAATTAGTTTTAATCCGTCACGGTCAAAGTGAATGGAACCTTTCAAACCAATTTACTGGTTGGGTTGACGTTAACTTGTCAGACAAGGGTGTTGAAGAAGCCAAGAAGGCTGGTCGCTTGATCAAGGAAGCCGGCTTGGAATTTGACCAAGCTTACACTTCAGTTTTGACCCGTGCGATCAAGACTCTGCACTTCGCTTTGGAAGAAAGCGGCCAACTCTGGGTTCCAGAAACTAAGACCTGGAGACTGAACGAACGTCACTACGGCGCTCTGCAAGGCTTGAACAAGGCTGAAACTGCTGAAAAGTACGGCGACGAACAAGTTCACATTTGGCGTCGTTCATACGACGTTTTGCCGCCAGTTTTGGCTGACGACTCAGAATTCAGCCAAGCTAACGACCGTCGTTACGCAAACTTGGACCCACACATCGTTCCTAAGGCAGAAAACCTGAAGGTTACTCTGGACAGAGTTATGCCATTCTGGGAAGACCACATTGCTCCAGACCTTTTGGCTGGCAAGAACGTGATCATCGCTGCCCACGGCAACTCACTGCGTGCCTTGACTAAGTACATCGAAAACATCTCTGACGAAGACATCATGGATGTTGAAATGAAGACTGGTGAACCAGTCGTTTACACTTTCGACGACAAGTTGAACGTTGTAAGCAAGGAAAAGCTGGACTAAGTCCCCTTTCCTTAATTTAAAGCGAAGCTCCGGCTTCGCTTTTTTTGTTGAACTGATTAAGGATTGACAGATGGTTTGCTAAAATGATAGCTTAAACTAGGAGAGTTGTGCACAGGGATACTTACGGGAAAATATCTTGCGCCCGCTTTGATTGTTTTTTACAATTTCAATAAGAAAAGGCGGCAGGCAAAAGTTGGCGGTGCTTTTTTGCTATAATACAGACTAATGTCATTTTTAAGTAGGTATCAATTTATGAAGAAAGAAGACAAGTTGGGCATTCCTGAGACCAGGCAGCATGCCAGAAAGCGCAAGCAGAAGCGGATTCGCAACTGGATCATCGGCATTTTGGCGGTTGTCTGTGCCATTGCGGCCGGAGTGGGCCTGTATGCCACCTATTTGTACAAGACGGCTGAGCAGGCGGCCAACAAGGCTTATGACTCAGAAAACGCGGTTAAGACGACCTATGGCGAATTCAACGGCAAGAAGCCTTTTGCCGTCATGCTCTTAGGGACCGACACCGGGGCCTTGGACAGAACGGAAAAGCGTGGCAACACTGACACGATCATCGTCGTCGTGGTCAACCCGAAGAAGAAGAACTACACGATGTTCTCGATTCCGCGGGACACTATGGCTGACATGGTTGGCGATGATTCCAACGACGTGCAGAAGATCAACGCGGCCTATTCGATCGGCGGAGCCAAGATGGCCATGAAGACTGTCTCTAACCTCTTGAACATTCCAGTCAAGTACTACGCCTTGGTTAACATGGGCGGGCTGATGAAGCTGGTCGATTATGTCGGCGGGATTTACGTGACGCCGCCTCTGACCTTTACCTACAGCGGCTTTCCTTTCAAGGAGGGGGTCCGCCAGCACTTAAACGGGCAGGCGGCTCTGGCTTACAGCCGGATGCGCTATGATGATCCGCAGGGTGACTACGGCCGGCAGAAGCGGCAAAGAGAAGTCATCACCAAGCTGGTCCAGAAGCTGGCCACGGCAGACTCACTGACGAACTTTAGCAAGATCGCCAATAACCTGTCGTCCAACGTGAAGACCAACTTGAACTTCCAGGCTTTGAAGTCTATCCTGGCCAATTATTCAGACTGCACTTCTTCCAGCGACAGTGACTATCTGCACGGCTACAGTGCCTACGTTAGCGACGCGGCCTACCAAATCGCGCCAACCAGTGAACTGCAGCGGATTTCCAAAAAGATCAGAAAGCTGCTGGGCTTGGAGACGGCGACCGTCTCCAACCGGGAAACCGAGCTGAATACCTTAAACGAGGCCGCGGGCTTTAAGTTTGGCAGCGGTGAGACCCAGAACTACACGATCTATGATCAGGGCACGACGGCTGACAGTGTCAAGAGCGGCAAGACAAGTTCAAAGTCCAGCTCCAGTTCTAAATCCAGCAGCCGGGCTTCCAGCAGTACAGATTACTCCGGCAGCACAAATTACGATACGACTTATAGCTACAGTTATAATTACAATACCAATCCGTTTTCAGGGGGCTATTAAAGGTGCTTAGCAAATTTTTGGCAGTAATTATCGGCTATTTGTTTGGCAACTTCATCAGCGCCATGTTCGTGGGCAAATACTACCTGCACAAGGATCCGACCAAGTACGGGTCGGGCAACCCGGGCACGGCTAACATAGGGGCGGTTTTCGGCAAGAAGGCGGGAATTCTGACCTGCATCGGCGACTTGCTTAAGACCCTGCTGGCCATTTGTCTGATCTATGCCATCTACCATCAGCACTTGCTCACGGCTTATACGGGCCTGGGCGTGGTCTTAGGCCACTGCTTCCCGGTCTTTAACCACTTTAAGGGGGGCAAGGCGGTGGCCGTGACGGCCATGGCCACGGTTCTCTACGACTGGCGGGCGGGGCTTATTACTCTTTTAGTAGCCCTGGTCTTGACCGCAATCATGCAGAACCTAACTATCCCGCCTTTGGTTTTCATGCTGTCTTTCAGTATTTACCAGCTGACCAGGTCACTTGAGCCTGGCTTGGTTTTCTTGATCATGACGGCGGTCATGGCCTTTAAGTTCCGCTACGATATCCGGGACTTTTTCACGGGCCATGGCAAGCGGGTCGATATTTTATATACGATCAAGAAGAAGTTGGGAATATTGAAATAATTTCTTGGTCTTTTTTTAAGAAAAACTGAGTATAATGGATAATGAATTTGCAAAAGAAAGAGAATAATTCCGATATCGATGAGTGAACAAACACAATCCAGAAAAACTCATAACCTGCTGAAGTACGGCTTCCTGCTACTGGCAGCTCTGGTACTTTTGCTGCAAATGTTTAATTTCAAGAGCAGCATGCTGAAAAGCTCAATTACCTACCTGCGCCACCTGCCACTAATCGTGGAAAGCGCGACCTATTGGTTTATTCCAATGGTCTTCGGGGCCGTTTACAGCAAGCGCAAGCTGCGCTTTAACGAAGGCTTCAAGGCCTGGGCCATCATGGAAGTAACCCTCCTGGCCTACTACCTTGTCTTCTTTATCTCCAAGCCATGGCACTTGAATGCCTGGCGCTTCTGGGGTATCCTCTTCCCGATTCTGACCTCGACTTCCGTTTTAATGACGGGCTTGGTCTTCGGCATGCTGGTGCAGCCGGTCATTTATGACTGGCAGGAGAAGTTCAGTAAGAAGCAGAGCTTGATCATTTTGATCGCCTTGACCTTGCTGGGCTTTACCCTGTCAGCCGGGACTTACGAGATGAACTATTCCATCTATGGTCTCTACCTGGCTCTGCCATTTGCCTGGGGGATGTTCTTAGGGAAGCTTGACTTTTCCGTCAAGCAAACGGTCATCTTTATTGTGGCCGGTATCCTTTCCCTTGGCCTGGTAATCGTCGGGGTAGCCGGCTTTAATGCCGTTTACTGGTCACAGATCATGTCCTGGCGGGCCAACCCGTCATCATGGAACTACCAGTTCCTGCTCAATGTGACCTCACCCTTCATCTTTATTATTGCCTTGGCCGCTTTTGCTTTTTCCCGGCCGGCCATCAAGGCTTTGGAAGCAAAGGATCTGGACTTCCTGGTTCCGCTGATCATCTTCATGCAGGCACCAGATGCCAACTCCTTTATGTCTTCCTTTAAGTACGGCACCGGCAGCCGGCAATTGAACCGGATGATCACGATTTTGATCATGCTGGCCATTGCTATTGCCTGGCACTGGCTGATTGAACGTTACTTGTGGCGTTTCAAGCCAGTTAAGCGGGTCAACCGTTTCTTGTACGAAAGCAAGAGCTTCGGGGCAGTGGCTGAAGGGGCCTTTAACCGTCTGTGGGGTTGGATGAAGTGCCACCGGACTAACCTTTTGACCTGGACCTTCTTCTTTATCCTGTCCTTTGCTTCCTTCCTGGTTGAGTCCGACAATATGCGGATCCAGATCACGACTGCTTCCAACGTCAATGCCGTAGTCTGGCTGGTTGGGACCAAGCTGGGGGCCTTGATTTTGACAACAATCTTTATCGACGCCTTCTTCACGATCCTCTACTTCGTCACGACGAGATACTGGGTTTCCCTCATCACGACTTCCACGGTCGTGATCGCCTGGGCGGTTGCCAATAAGATCAAGCTTGACTTCCGGGGCGAGCCAATCTACCCAAGTGAACTGTCTGAAGTAACCAACGCTGACAGTTTGCTGAGCATGATCGGGGGGCAGAAGACCTTGATCATGATCCTGTTGGCTTTGGCTGCCGTTATTGCCTTGATGGTCTTCTGCGAAGTTAAGTTCAAGGTTAAGAAACGTGGCAACTGGAAGCGGCGGGGGATGTGGGCCCTGGCCAGTCTGGCCCTCTTCATGACGCCGAAGTGGTTTAACCACCAAGGCTCAGCTATTTACCGCCTGAACCGGGCCTTTGACAATAAGCAGTCCTTCCGGAACCCGGAAAGAGATATCCAGGTTAACGGGCCAATTTTGAACTTCCTCAACTACATCGACTTGCAGATCATGGACAAGCCAAGCAACTACTCCAAGAGCCAGATTCAGAAGCTCTACGAGAAGTACCAAAAGGTGGCTGACCAGATCAACAAGACCCGGACTAATGACCTGTCCAAGCAGACCGTTATCTTTAACTTGAGTGAAAGTTTCATCGATCCATATACCTTCCCGACGATCAAGTTCGCCAAGGGGACTAAGGACCCGATTCCTTACATCCACTCACTGAAGAAGACGACCACTTACGGCAGCATGCTTAGTGCCGGCTACGGTGGTGGTACGGCCAACATGGAATGGGAATCACTGACTGGCTTTAACATGGGTTCCTTCAGCGCAACTTTGACTCCTTATGTCCAAGTCGTGCCGCAGTACCAGTACTACCCAACCATTGGGGCCAACTTCAACTACTCTTCAGCAGTTCACCCATTCATCGGGACTTACTACTCAAGAATTGAAGACTACAAGCGCTTCAAGTTCAACAAGTTTGTTTACCTTGGTTCCAAGTACAAGATCGTGGACCAACAGAAGCTGGGGACCAGTTCCTACAACTCCGACTTCACGACTTACGCCAACGGCTTGCGGCAGATCAACTCCCGCAAGGGCGGCCAGTTCATCAACCTGATTTCTATTCAGAACCACATGCCGTACAACAACTGGTACCCGAAGAACTACTATGCCGGCAAGATTTCCGGTGATCTTTTTGACGACGGTACCATCAGAACGCAAGTGGCGACCTACATCATGGGGACCCACTACACTGACCAGGCGGTCAAGAAGTTTATCAAGCAGATTGACAAGATCAAGAAGCCAATCACCATGGTCTTCTACGGTGACCACTACCCGTCAATCGTTTCCCAGTCATACACGTCTAAGTACCCGGTCCAAATGCACTCGACCCGCTACTTCATCTACTCCAACAAGTATGCCCGTCAGCATGGGGCTAAGGCTAAACTGACTTCCAAGACCAACTACGTCAACACCAGTGACTTCATCGCCATGATGCTGGAACAAACGGGCAGCAAGGTTACGGCTTACCAGGCACTTTTGACTGAAGTGCACAAGAAGCTGCCAGCCTTGACGATCAGCTACAGCGATGACACCGGCTTTACCCTGGTTGACCAGAAGGGCAAGGAAGTTGACCCGAAGACCTTGACCAGCTCGCAACAAGCCCTGCTCAAGGACTACGAAATGATCCAATACGACATGACGGCTGGTTCAGCCTATGCCTTGAAGATCAAGGGTTTTTACACCATGAAGAAATAATTTGATTTATTGCAATAAAAGGGGCTAAGGAGGATTAGTCCCTTTTTTGTTTTTTGAAATAAAAAGGGGGGCAATGATGGCTCATAAACAGCGTGTCGCCTATCTCGATTACCTCCGCCTGCTGGCAATCTTCGGGGTAATCACCGTCCATGTGGCCACGTCTCTCAACTTCTACCGGCAGGATTACTCGAGTTTAAACTGGCAGATCCTCAACTTCTGGGACGGCTTGAGCCGTTTTTGCGTGCCGGTCTTTATCATGATTTCCGGGGCCATTTTTCTGAATCCGGATTTTGACTTGAGCTGGGAAAAGCTTTTTAAAAAATACCTGCGCCGGATCGTAGTCAGCTACTTAATCTGGCAGCTGATCTACTGCGGCTGGTACTATTTCGCCAAGGGGGGCGACCTGGTGACCATGGCTAAGTTCCTGATCGGCAGCTATGACCACCTGTGGTATCTGCCGATGATTGCCGGCCTTTACCTGGTGACGCCGCTTTTGCGGCCGCTGGCCAGAAGACGGCAGCTGCTCGAATACTACCTCTTGCTGGCCCTGCTCTTTGCCTGGCTCTTGCCGACCGGCCTGGACTTAATCCGCCTTTGGCCAAACCCGCCCAAGCATATGGCTGACGCGCTTGCCGCTGTTAAGCGCCTGCTGGGCAAGCTGGACCTGCAAACGGTAATGGGCTTTGGGGGCTACTACATGGCTGGCTACTACTTTAGCCAGGCCCACATGAGCAAGCGGAACCTGCACTTTGTCCAGGCCCTGGGCTTGCTGGGGGCTGGAGTGACAATCGGCTTGTCTGGCTGGCTGACTGTGAAGGCCGGCCATTTGCGCCTAAGCTTGTACAGCTATAATTCCTTTTTTGTCCTGCTGGAGAGCAGCGCGGCTTTTCTCAGCCTGCAGACGCTCAAGCCCCGGCTTTGGTCAGAAGAAGTTTTAGGGGAATTGGCCGGGTCTGTCATGGGCATTTACCTGCTGCACCCGTTATTGATTTACTACTGGGGCAAGACGCCGGTCTGGCAGCTGGCGGCAAGTAATTCTGCCTGGCTGCCTGGCTTGGTAATTTTGATTTTTGCCAGCAGTCTGGCTATCGTCTGGCTCTTGCGCAGGAGCAGATTTTTGGCCCGCTGGCTTTTATAGGCTTGACCCTAAGGCGAATTCATGTTATTTTTATAAAAACGCGACAATGAAGTAGCTGCCTGGTTCAGCGTTCAGAGAACTAGCGGTTGGTGTGAGCTAGACAGGCCAGGCAGACGAAATACAGCGCGGGGAAGGAGAACCCCGTTAAGAAGCTCCCAAGAGGCACTTTGTGCGAACGTGGGTGGTACCACGGCTAAGACAGAATTTAGTCGTCCCTGGATCTTTTGATCCGGGGACTTTTTTATTTGGAGGCAGAAATGGCTAATTTTGACATTTTGGAAGATTTGAAATGGCGCGGCGCCATCAACCAGGAAACTGACGAGGAAGGCTTGCGGGATTACCTGGCCAAGCATGACAACCTGGCTCTTTACTGCGGGACTGACCCGACGGGTGACTCCCTGCACATCGGTCACTTGATTCCCTTCATGATCTTGAAGAGATTCCAGCTGGCCGGCTACAAGCCAGTCATCATTATCGGCGGGGCCACGGGCTCAATTGGTGACCCATCCGGCCGGTCAACTGAACGGGTCCTGCAGTCTGAAGAAACGATCAAGCACAATGAAGAAGCTTTGACAGCGCAGATGGTGAAGCTTTTTGGCACGGAAAACTTCACCATCGTCAACAACCGTGACTGGCTGGGCAAGATGACCCTGCTGGAATTCCTCCGCGACTACGGCAAGCTCTTCCAGGTCAACAACATGCTGAACAAGGAAGTTGTGGCCAGCCGGCTGGAAAACGGGATCTCCTTCACTGAATTCTCCTACCAAATCCTGCAAGCCATCGACTTCTACATCTTGAACCGGGACCACGGCGTCCAGATGGAGATCGGCGGGGCTGACCAATGGGGCAACATCACGGCCGGGATCGACTTGATCCACCGCCTGGAAGGGGCAGACCGGCCAGCCTTCGGTTTGACCATCCCATTGATGCTGAAGGCCGACGGGACCAAGTTCGGCAAGTCCGCCGGCGGTGCTGTCTGGCTGGATCCGGAAAAGACCAGTCCTTACGAATTCTACCAATTCTGGATTAACCAGGACGACCGGGACGTCATCAAGTACCTCAAGTACTTCACCTTCCTCAGCCACGAAGAAATCGACGCCTTGGAAGAAAAGGTCAAGACTGAACCTTGGAAGCGGGAAGCTCAAAAGCGCCTGGCTGAAGAAGTAACCAAGTTCGTTCACGGCGAGGAAGGCTTGAAGGAAGCCCAAACGGTCACTGAGGCCCTCTTCTCCGGCAATGTGAAGGACTTGACCACCAAGCAGGTAGAAATCGCTCTGGCCAAGGCGCCAAGCGCTGAGAGCGGGGCAGAAAAGAAGAACCTGGTTGACTTCCTGGTTGACAGCAAGATTGAATCATCCAAGCGGCAGGCACGAGAAGACGTTAACAACGGCGCCATCTACGTCAACGGCGACCGGATCCAGGACACCGACTTTGAAGTTGACCCGGCGGCTGCTTTTGACGGCAAGTTCGTCATCATCCGTAAGGGCAAGAAGAAGTACACCCTGGTGCACATCAAGGACTAAAAAGATTTTTAGAAAGTTTCCAGTTGGAAGCTTTCTTTTTTGTTTGCTTTTTATCCTTTTGCCGAAAAGAAGCCGGCATGTTACAATTAAGGCGCTGCTGTAGCTCAGGAGGTAGAGCACCGCCGTGGTAAGGAGGAGGTCGCCAGTTCAAATCTGGCTAGCAGCTTAAAAAAGCAACTATGCCAATACAGCTGTCATTGTATTGGCTATTTTTGTGGTCAGTTTGGCCGCGATCGAAACCCGGACACAAGACTTTACGGTCGATGACGGGAAGTTTTACCTGCTGGACGGGAGATACCTGCTGACCAAGGCTGGCGGCAGCGTCAAGCTCTTCAGTAAGACCCAGCTGGTGGAAGATTCTCGCTATGGCAAGGTCTTTTACATCACCTTATCATTGCAAAAGGACGATAAAATCTCAAAAGAGAACTAGGAACTCTAGTTCTTTTTTTCTTGCATTTTTAGAACCATCGGCTATAATTGAAAAAATAATTACAGCACACATGGAGGTAAAAATGGAACGGAAACTGATCGCGGATTTTGTCAAAGAAAACCTGGCTGAAGAAAGGACGGGGCACGACTACTACCATGGCCAGCGGGTGGCGGTCTTGGCTGAAAGAATGCTGCTGGCGGATCACCCGGATGCCAGCCAAAAGAGCCGGGATATTGCATATACGGCGGGTTTTGTCCACGATACGATCGATGAGAAGGTCTGCCCAAACCCAAGTGAAGTTTTAGCCAAATTGCGGGAAGTCTTTACGGCTGCCGACTTAAGTGAAGGCGACCAGGAAAACGTCTTTTTCACGATCGAGCACATGTCTTTTTCCAAAAATATTGACCGCCACTACCAACTCTCTTTAGAAGGAGAGTACGTCCAGGATGCCGACCGGCTGGAGTCTTTGGGGGCGATAGGGATTGCCCGGGCCTTCGTTTACAGTGGCAAGCACGATGACAAGATCTACGACCCGGAAATTCCGCCGATGGAATTGGTCAGTCATGATCAATACCGGAATCATGAAGAAACTACGATCAATCATTTTTATGAAAAACTTTTTAAGCTGGAAGGGCTGATGAACAGCCAGGCTGCCCAAAAGGAAGCCCGTCGGCGGACAGAATACATGCGGGATTTTGTTCAGGAATTTAAGCAGGAGTGGTATTTAAATTAGAGGAAATTAACAAACTGGCCATGCAATGGCATCTTTTTAGCTTTTTATGGGCAAAAATTTATTTTTCTTTAAGTTATCCCTTGAAAAGAGTCTAACTTAGAATTATAATCAAACTATCATGTTAACTAAAGGGCGGCTTTGGCTGTGTAGGTCGCTTTTTTAACCACAACAAATATGTGTTATAAGGAGAACAAAGATGAAGTTATCTAAGACTTTGAGCGTTGGTGCAACTGTGTTGGCATCAGCTGCTCTCTTGGCTGCCTGCGGCGGCAACAACAGTAAGGAATCCTCTTCTTCAAAGAAGACTTTGAACTGGATGGATGCAGCCGAAATTCCAACTATGGACATGTCCAAGGCCACTGACGCTACTTCCTTCAACCAGTTGTCAAACACTATGGAAGGTTTGTACCGTTTGGGCAAGAATTCCAAGCTGGAAAAGGCTTTGGCAACCAGCGAAAAGGTTTCTAAGGATGGTAAGACTTACACTTACACCCTGCGCAAGTCCAAGTGGAGCGACGGCAGCGAACTGACTGCTAAGGACTTTGTTTACTCATGGCAAAGAACTGTTAACCCAAAGACTGCTTCTCAGTATTCCTACCTCTTCTCTGGGATCAAGAACGCTGACGCGATCGTAGCCGGCAAGAAGAAGGTTGACACTTTGGGTGTTAAGGCTGTTGGCAAGTACAAGCTGGTTGTTACTTTGGAACGCCGGATCCCTTACTTTGACAAGCTGATGGGTTTTGCTGTCTTCTTCCCACAATCAGAAAAGGCCGTAACCAAGTACGGTTCTAAGTACGGTACTGCTTCCAAGTACATGCTGTACAACGGTCCGTTCAAGCAAACCGGCTGGACTGGCTCAAACCTGTCTTGGAAGATGGTCAAGAACCCATACTACTGGGACAAGAAGAACGTCAAGCTCGACACCATCAAGTGGTCTGTTCAAAAGACTCCATCAACTTCTTACAACTTGTACCAATCAAACAAGCTGGACTACACTGGCCTGGACGCTTCACAAACCAAGCAATTGAAGAACCAGAAGGGCTACGTAACCTTAAACCAAGGTGCTACCTTCTACCTGCAATTCAACGTTGCCAAGAACAAGTACCTGGCTAACACCAATGTCCGCAAGGCCTTGTCACTTGCTGTTGACCGGAAGGGCTTGACTTCATCCCTGGGCGGCAACAGTGTTCCAGCCAACACTTTGACTCCAACCCAATTGACTGACGTTAACGGTGAAGACTACACTAAGCGGATCTCCAAGTCTGCTGAAAGCTTCTACCCAGCTTCAACCAACAAGAATGAAGCCGTTAAGTACATGAACAAGGGCTTGAAGGAATTGGGCGTAAGCAAGTTCAGCTTCAAGATCTTGTCTGACGACACTGACAACGGCAAGAAGACTACTGAATTCCTGCAATCAACCTTCGAATCAACCTTCGGCAACAAGGTCAGCGTTTCAGTTCAAAACCTGCCATTCAAGACCCGTCTGTCCCGGTCAACTGCCGGCAACTTCGACATCGTTGTCTCCGGCTGGAGCGCCGACTTCGCCGACCCAATCTCCTTCCTGGACCTGTTCACTTCAACTAACCCAGAAAACAACGGTAAGTGGAAGAACACTTCCTACGACAAGCTGATCGCTGACTCCAAGACTACTGCTTCAACCAGCAAGCGTTGGGACGACCTGACTAAGGCAGAAGACATCCTGCTGAACAATGTCGCTGTTGCTCCGCTTTACTACAACACTAATTCTGCTTTGATCCGTCCAACTGTTAAGGACGTATACCAAAACCGTGGTACTTGGAACTTCAAGGACACTTACATCAAGTAAAGACAAGCTAGCTAAAGCTTAGAAGAGAACGCCGGAAGGCGTTCTCTTTTTTGTCCTCTTTTATTTTTTAAAAGGGGTTGAAAATTAAAAAATCCCGTTATAATTAGATTCAAGTTATAGATTTCAATTCTAGTCTAATCTATGTTTGTTTTTTAATAAAATGAGGTGCGATTATGAGAAAAGAGAAGTTATTCGCTACCGGCTCAGTTTTGCTCGCCTCAGCTGCGCTTCTGGCGGCCTGTGGCAGCTCATCAAGCAAGTCAAGCTCATCTAAAGCGCAAAAATTGTCCTGGACAAAAGCTGCCGAACTGACTACCATGGCCCCGTCCAAGGCGTTGTCTTCAACGGCGCCGGCTCACCTTACAACTTCAAGGAAGCCTACATTAAGTAGCTTAAGCAGTAAATCAAGTTAACAGATTTTTTGAAAACGGAGCCCTGGCTCCGTTTTCTTTTTTATATTGTTCTGGCTATTTCACTTTTGTCATATTTTTTGAATTGTCACAGGGTGGGAAATATTTTATAATGAAAGAATGATTAGATGATGATGAATTACTAAAAGATGTGTTTTACAAAAAAGTTTTTGGACCAAGAGAGGATAAAACAGTGAGTAATTTTAAAAAGCTTCTGACAGCAACTGTCGCTGTATCCGGCGCCTTCTTGCTGGCCGCCTGCAGCAAGACCGCGACCAAGTCAGCCAAGCCTGTCTCCAGCAGCGGCTATGAAAAGTCGATCAACTGGATGACTACTTCTGAACTGCAGAGCCTGGACCCGGCCAAAGCCGACGACACGGCCAGCGAGGAACAGATCGCCAATACCTATGAAGGCCTCTACCGGCTGGGCGAAAACTCCAAAACCGTTCCGGGCGTGGCTACCAAGAGCACGACTTCTAAAGACGGTCTGACCTGGACCTTTTACTTAAGAAAGGATGCCAAGTGGTCAAACGGGGACCCAGTAACGGCGGAAGACTTTGTTTACGCCTGGCGCCGGCAGGTGGACCCCAAGACCGCTTCCGGCCAGGTCAACAACTATGAAGGCATCAAGAACGCCATCAAGATCTCTGAAGGCAAGAAGAAGCCGTCCAGCCTGGGGGTTAAGGCCGAAGGCAAGTACAAGCTGGTCGTGACTTTTGAAAAGAAGATTCCTTATTTTAAGGTCGTTACGGCCATCAGCTTGAAGCCGCTGGATTCCAAGGCTGTCGAGAAGTACGGCAAGCGCTACGGGACCAAATCCGCCTACGCCGTCTACAACGGGCCTTTCAAGTCCGTGGGCTGGACTGGGTCCAACCTGACCTGGAAGCTGGCTAAGAACCCGTATTACTGGGATAAGCAGGCAGTTAAGCTGGAAACGATCAACTACAGTGTCCAGAAGACCCCGTCAACTGACTACAACCTCTACCAGACCGGGAAGCTGGACGCGGCCATCCTGGACACCCAGGCGGCCAAGATCATGAAGGGCAAGAAGGGCTACCGGGTTCTGACTTTGGGCAACACCACCTACCTCTGCTACAACTACAAGAAGAAAAAGATCTTCCGTAATGCCAACTTGCGCCGGGCCATCTCCATGGCCATCAACCGCAAGCATCTCCTGTCCACGATCGGGACCTACAACACCCAGGCCAAGACCTTCTCAGCCACAAATGTGGTCTTAGACGGGAAGAATTTTGCCCAGGAAGCGGAAAGTGCCAACTCCAGCGTGAACAAGTACGTGGAATACGACCTCAAGTCCGCCCGCAGCTACTTCAAGAAGGCCCTAAAGGAACTGGGCGTCAAGAAGGTTTCCTTTACTCTGATGGCTGACGACGACGACAGCTACAAGAAGCAGACCGAGTTCATTCAGAGCGCCTTGACTGAGGCTTTTGGCGGCAAGATGACCGTTTCCGTCAACAACCTGCCAAAGACGACCCGGGTTTCCCGGCAAATTGCCAATAATTTTGACGTCGTTTTAGGCGGTCTGACCAGCGACTTCCCAGACCCATACCACTTCCTGGCCTACATGCAGTCAGGGCAGACTTACAACTTCGGCAAGTGGAAGAACAAGGAATACGACAAGGCAGTCAAGGCTTCCCTGACCATGGACAAGACCAAGCGCCGCAAGGCCTTGCTCAAGGCGGAAGAGATCCTGATCGACCAGGAAGCCATCAGCCCGCTTTACCACATGGGCCAGGCCTGGATGATCAGACCAAATATCAAGAACCTGGTCTTCAATGGCGAATACCCAGACTTTAAGACAACTTACGCGGTTAAAAATTAAAATTTAACCGTGGTATAATTGAAAGTTGAGACGTTAGCAATAACGCTCAACTTTTTCTTTATTCCTGGATTTATGTCCGGGAATAGGATATTTTTGGGGCTAAAGGAGGGAGGCCACTAGAGATGTCTGCCGGCTGAAAGTTAAGAAAATTAGTTTTTACAGGAAAAAAGACTAATATTTTTATCTTAGCCGAACACTTATTTAAAAAGGGTCAGTCTAAGTTCCAGATAGACTCAAAAAAGAAAAAAGGAAAGTTTAGGTTAGTTGCCAAATGATGGGAAAAACGGACAAAAAGCCCGTAGTGCTTGACTTTTAGGGGCACAGTTTTATATCATCGTATGGTAATTTCTTTATTTTTTGGTATAATAAGAAAAACATTAAAAATGTAATGCTGATTAAAGCGAAAAAGTGTAAGGAGCAATACTATGGCTAAATACTTACTAAAACGTATTTTCTACATGATCCTCACTTTGTTCCTCGTTGCGACGATTACCTTCTTCTTAATGAAGATGATGCCAGGTTCTCCGTACGCCAACGAAGCAAAGATGACGGCTACCCAAAAGGCAATTATGAACAAGCAATACGGCTTGGACAAACCTGTTATTGAACAATACATCACCTACTTGGCTGGCGCCGCGCATGGTGACTTTGGGATTTCCTTCCAATACAGCAACCAGCCTGTTTCCAGCTTGATCGGGGCGCGTTTGGGCGCTTCAGCTCAATTGGGTCTGCAGGCTCTGGTTGTCGGGGTTATCCTGGGGATCATCATCGGCTCAATCGCGGCCATGAACCAAGGTACCTGGATCGACTCCACCGCGACGATCGTTTCCATCATCGGTAAGTCGGTTCCTAACTTCGTTCTGGCGGTATTGCTTCAATACTACATCGGCTTGAAGCTGGGCTGGTTCCCAATCGCCGGCTGGGGTGAAGCAGCACAGACGATCATGCCGACGATTGCCCTCTCGGTAGGGCCGCTGGCCGAAACAGCCAGATTTATCAGAACGGAAATGGTCGACACCTTGAGTTCTGACTACGTTGAACTGGGTAAGGCCAAGGGTCTTAGCCGGATCGAAGTCATCAGAAAGCACACCCTGCGTAACTCAATGATTCCATTGGTTACCTTGATCGGGCCATACGCCGTTGCTTTGATGACCGGTTCAATGGTTATCGAAAACATCTTCAACATTCCTGGGATCGGGGAACAGTTCACCAAGTCAATCCTGACCAACGACTACCCGACCATCATGGGTGTAAGTATGGTTTACTGCTTCGGTTTGGTGGTAATCCTGCTGCTCACTGACATCGTGTACAGTCTGATCGACCCACGGATCAGACTGACTGACTAACGGAAAGCGAGGTTAAAATCAATGGATCAAGACGCAAGTAACGTAAAGATCACACCTGAATCCTTTGAACACGTGGAAAAGGGTGACACGCAAAGCGCGGAACACATTTCAGGTCCCTCACTTTCTTTCATGCAGAACGTGTGGATCAGATTCAAGAGCAACAAGGCAGCCGTGATTTCCGCTGTGATCATCATCGTGATGGTGGTTATCGCTTTTGGCTCCAGCTTCTGGATCAACAACTCCAGCTTGGTTAAGTCAGCTCCGCAATACGCCAACCTGCCGGCCAAGTGGAAGGGCTTTGACTGGCTCAACGGCTTGAACGGGAAGATCAAGCAGAACGGCGTTTGGACTGATGCTTACGCTTCAGTGCCAGCTGGCAAGTACTTTGTGGCCGGGACCGACTACCTGGGCCGGTCATTGGCACAAAGAATCATCTACGGTACCAAGATCTCCTTGATCGTTGCCGTGGTTGCCGCCTTCTTCGACCTGGCCATCGGGGTTACCTACGGGATCATCTCCGGCTGGAAGGGCGGCATGACTGACAACATCATGCAACGGATCATCGAAATCATTTCTTCAATTCCAACTCTGGTTATCGTTGTTTTGATGCTGGTTGTTTTGAAGCCTGGTATTACTTCCATCATCCTGGCCCTGGCTATTTCATCCTGGACCACGATGGCCCGGCAGATCCGTGCCGAGACACTGTCTTTGAAGAATGAAGAATACGTTCTGGCAGCCCGGTCCTTGGGTGAATCAACCTTTAAGATCGCTACCAAGCACCTGATTCCAAACCTGTCCAGTATCATCATCATTCAAACCATGTACACCATCCCGAGTGCCATCTTCTTCGAAGCCTTCCTGAGTTTCATCGGTATCGGTATTTCCGCGCCTGAAACTTCCCTGGGTGTGCTTTTGAACGAAGGGCAGAAGAACTTCCAGTTCCTGCCATACCAAATGTGGTACCCAGCAGCAGTCCTCTGCGTTTTGATGATTGCCTTCAACCTGCTCGGTGACGGTCTGCGTGATGCCTTCGACCCTAAGGGCCAAAGATAAGGGAGACGAACATATGGCAAATAGAATTTTAGACGTTAAAAACTTAAAGATTGACTTCCACACTTACGCTGGTGAAGTTAAGGCCATTCGTGACGTTTCATTCCACCTTGATGAAGGTGAAACTTTAGCGATCGTTGGTGAATCCGGTTCAGGCAAGTCCGTTACTACCCGGAGCATCATCGGCCTTTTGGCCAAGAACTCCCAGATCATGGGCGGGCAAATCCTCTTCCACGGCAAGGACTTGCTGAAGATTTCCGAAAAGGAATGGCAACAGATCCGTGGTAACCAGATCGCCATGATCTTCCAGGACCCAATGACTTCTTTGGACCCGACCATGAAGATCGGCCAGCAGATTGCTGAACCATTGATCAAGCACAAGGGCGCTTCCAAGAAGGAAGCCTGGGCTAAGGCCTTGGAAATGATGAAGGCCGTTGGTATTCCGAACGCTGAAGAAAGAATCAACCAATACCCGCACCAATTCTCTGGTGGTATGCGGCAAAGAATCGTTATCGCCATTGCCTTGATCTGTGAACCGGAAATCCTTTTGGCTGACGAACCAACCACTGCCTTGGACGTTACGGTGCAAGCTGAAATCCTGGACTTGATGAAGGACTTGCAAAAGAGAGTCAAGACTTCCATCATCTTCATCACCCACGACTTGGGTGTCGTTGCCGGGATGGCTGACCGCGTTAACGTTATGTACGCTGGGGAATTTTTGGAAAAGGGGACGGTTGACGAAATCTTCTACAACCCGCAACACCCTTACACTTGGGGCTTGATCAATTCCATGCCGACCCTGACCAGTGAAAAGCTGGAATCAATTCCAGGGACCCCGCCAGACTTGCTTGATCCGCCAAAGGGCGACCCATTTGCCCCGAGAAACAAGTACGCGATGAAGATCGACGCGCAGATGAAGCCGCCGTTCTTCAAGGTTTCAGAAACCCACCAAGCTGCTACCTGGCTCCTGCACCCAGACGCGCCAAAGGTTACTCCGCCTGATGAAATCGTGCGTCGCTGGGAACACTACAAGGAACTGCAAGCAGCTGACAAGGATTAAAGGAGAAGCAGAATATGCCAGAAGAAAGAAAAAAGATTTTAGAGGTCAAGCACTTGAAGCAATACTTCAAGAACGGACGCACCGTCACCAAGGGTGTCGACGACGTCAGCTTCGACATCTATGAAGGTGAAGTCTTCGGCCTGGTTGGTGAATCAGGTTCTGGTAAGACCACCACTGGCCGGTCAATTTTGCAGCTGTACAAGCCAACGGCCGGTGAAGTCCTCTTTGAAGGCAAGGATGTGACCAAGCTGCATGGCCGTGACGAGCAATTGGCTTTCCGCCGCGACGCGCAGATGATCTTCCAGGACCCATACGCTTCCCTTAACCCAAGAATGACGGTTGAAGACATTATCGCGGAAGGACTGGACATCCACCACTTGGTTAAGGACAAGGCAGAACGGCGCAAGCGGGTCGAAGACCTGCTGGAAACGGTTGGTTTGAACCGTAACCACGCTTCTCGTTTCCCACACGAATTCTCCGGTGGTCAGCGGCAAAGAATCGGGATCGCCCGGGCTTTGGCCGTTGAACCGAAGTTCATCGTGGCCGACGAACCTATTTCAGCCTTGGACGTGTCCATTCAAGCCCAGGTTGTCAACTTGATGATCGACTTGAAGAAGCAGCGTGACTTGACTTACCTCTTCATCGCCCACGACTTGTCCATGGTTAAGTTCATCTCTGACCGGATCGGGGTTATGCACTACGGTAAGCTGCTGGAAGTCGGCGATGCTGACGAAGTTTACGACCACCCGCTGCACGACTACACCAAGAGTTTGATCTCTGCCGTGCCGCAACCAGACCCGGAAATCGAACGGTCCCGGAAGCGGATCGACTACGAATACGGCAAGTTCGAAGGCGACGGCAAGGACGACCAACGGTCCTTGCACGAAATTCGTCCAGGCCACTTCGTTAAGTGTACTGACGATGAAGTTGCCTACTACGAAAAGGTTGCCCAAAGCTACGAAAAGTAGTTTGATAAAGCAAATAAAAGCAAAATTACATGAAAAAACCGCTCAAGTTCTGTTAGAGAACTGAGCGGTTTTTCGTCCTTAATCCCGGTGAAGGGCGGCGATGACCAGGCCCAGCATGACGAGCGAGATCAGGCCGACGATAATCAGCGTACCCATTAGGCTAATGAGTCCCAAGGAGCAAGTTCAACAGGAGTTGAAGAGAGCAATTCTTGCTGGTCCTTGGTCAAGTATTTCTTGTGGACAACGACTTCGTAGACATATTCCTTGAACCAGTTGTGGCTCATAACGAAGAAGCCCTTTTCCCCAGATTTGTCGCCCCAGGAGTTTTCCACCTTCCATTGGCGGATGTCGCCCTTATCTTCATCAACCCCAACCAGGGTCATGGCGTGGGAAACTTCACCAGCGCCGGTAGCCAGGCGGTCAGCCTTGGACAGGCTGAAGTCAACGGCAAAGAGGTCTTCCAGCTTGTAGAGGTCAGTGTCCAGGTAGCCGGTCTTGCGGTCCATTTGCCGCAGGACGTCGTTGCCGAACCAGACAGCTTCCCCGTCCTTTAATTGGGCAACAGCGGCTTGCTCCAGGTATTCCATCGGCACATTCAAGAAGAGGATCGGGCTGCCGCCTTCAACGTTGTCTTCAGCGCCCAGGTGGTAGAGCTTGCCGTATTCGTGGTCTGGGGCGTTGGTCAAGACCACGTAATCGTCCAGGTCGACGTCAAAGTACTTGTTGAAGAAGGAGACTGGGGTCAAGTTCTTTTCCAGGTGGTAGTTCTTGTCGTCGTCTCTGTATTCCAGGTCAAAAGTCTTTGGCGGTTCACCAACGGCGATGGCGACCATCCGGTAGATTTCGTTTAAGAAGGTCTTGCGGGCCTTTTCCAGCCCTTCCTGGTCACCTGCTTGAGCCAGGCGGCGCAAGGCCAGGGCGTCTTTTCTTTCCTTGTCAGCCAGGGCGCTGGCCAAGCCGGCAGTAGCGGAAGTGTTGAAGCTTTCTGGCATAACGTAGCTTGGCACGACACCGTACTTCTTGACCAAAGAGATGGCCATGTGCCATTGGCCGCCGTCGTGGCCGGCGAAGTCGAAGTAGCTGCGGACTTCCCGGTCGTCTAATGGCTTATCAGCGGTTTCGATCACTTTTTCATAGAAAAGGTTGGCTCTTTCCAGCTTGTCCCAGAAGAAGTTGTAGCTTTGGGACAGGGTAAAGTTCTTGGCCTTGTGCTTGGCGCCGAAGTTGTGGCGCAAGACGTTCAAGGTTGAGAAAAGCCAGCAGCGGCCGGACTGCTTTTGGTTGGTGACGTTGTCCGTTGGCAATTCAGTTGAAAAGACCCGGGTCAGGCGGCCAGCCACGCGTTCGTTGTAGGAGGCTTCCAGAACCCCGCTTCTGGCGGCGGCGCGGGCGATGACTTGGTTCTTCGGGTCAGCATTGAAATTGGCGCTGAATTCCGCCAATTCCTGCAGAGTTAATTCGTGACTCATATTTTTTTCTCCTTTTGTTTTAATATTAATAAGTCAATTTTAACATACCTGCTTAAATCAAGGAATCCCAAGGATCAAGTTCGATCGGCTGACTCTTGAGCAAGTCAAGGATTTCAGCCGGCACGTGCTTCTTTTGCACGGCGACCTCGTAGGTGTATTCTCTGAACCAGTCAGCGCTCATGGTGAAGTAGCCCTTTTCCCCGGACTTGTCGCCCCATGAGTTTTCCACCTTCCATTGCCGGACTTGCCCACCGTCCACGTCAACGCCGACCAGGGCCATGTCGTGGGAAGATTCCCCGATCCCGGTAGCCAGACGGTCAGCCTTGGACAAGTGGCTGTCGATGTCCAAAAGCTGGTCCAGTTGGTAGAGATCCAGATCCATGAAGCCGGTCTTGCGGTCCATCTGCCGGCCGACGTCATTGCCGAACCAAACAGCTTCTCCGTCCTTCAGCTGGGCGATCGCCGCGTCTTCCAGATATTCCATTGGCACGTTGATGAAGAGGTTAGGGTAGCCGCCCTTAATGTTGTCTTCAAAGCCCAGGTGCAAGACCCGGTTCATTTCATGGTCTGGGGCATTTGCCAAAACTACATAGTCGTCCAGGTCGGTCGCGCAGTACTTTTGGTAGAACTGGACCGGAGTCAAGTCCTTGTCCAAGTGGTAGTTCTTGTCATCGTCTCTGAATTCCAGGTCAAAAGTCTTCGGCGGTTCACCCAAGGCCGTAGCCATGATCCGGTAGATCTGGCTTAAAAAGTCGGTCCGGGCCGCCTCCAGCCCTTCCTGGTCGCCTGCTTGCGCCAGCCGGCGCAGGGCCAGGGCGTCTTTTCTTTCCTTATCCGCCAAAACCATGTCCAAAGCCTGGCTGTGGTTACTGTTGAAGCTTTCCGGCATGGCGTAAGTTGGCACTACCCCATATTTGGCGATGAGGGAAGCCGCCATGTGCCACTGGCCGCCATCGGTCTGGCACCAGTCAAAGTAGCCGCGGACCGTCCGGTCATCCAAAGGACGGTCAGCCGTAGCAATGATCCGGTCGTAGAAGTAGTTGGCCCGCTCAATCTTGTCCCAGAAGAAGTTGTAGCTCTGGGAGAAGGTGAAGTTTTTAGCCTTGTTGGCTTTGCCAAAATTGTGCCGGACCACGTTCAAGGTTGAAAAGAGCCAGCAGCGGCCGGATTGCTGCTGGTTGGTGACATTGTCAGTGTCCAGCTCGATGGAAAAAGTCCGGTTCAGCCGCTGGCTGACGTCCGGGTTGTAGGCGGCTTCCAAGAGGCCGCTTCTTCTGGCGGCCCGGGAAATTACTTGATTTTTAGGATTAGCGTTGAAGTCCCGGCTGAAGGACTCCAGCAGCTGAGGGCTTAATTCGTGTGACATGAAAAATCTCCTTTAGCAATAGATGATTATAGAATAATCTTACGCTAAAGAGGACAAAAAAAGAAGCCCTCGCGGGCTTCTCTAAGCACTCTAGGCTTATTCGATAGTAATCGTGTCTTCGTTTTCTTCTGGAGCTGCCTTTGGCAGGGTAACCGTCAAAACGCCCCCGTCAAGCTTAGCGCTGATGCCTTTCTTGTCAACGTTCGGCAGGCTGAAGCTTCTGGAAACTGACCCTTCGCTGCGTTCCTGGCGCAGGAGGTTCTTCTTCTTGTCGCTGTCATCCTTGAAAGTGCTGCGGTGGCCGGAAATCGTCAAAATCCCGTCAGTGTAGGAGAGGTGGATGTCATCCTTGCTCATCCCCGGCACGTCGACCTTGACAGTGTATTCGTGCTCATCTTCAGCAACGTCTGATTGCAAAATGTTTCTGAAAGCGTGGCTGTCCAAGAAGTCCTTGGAGTTGTCGAGCCAGCCGCCCATGTGATCGAACAAGTCGTTGTAACGGTTCATTAAATCATTAGTCATAATCTAAAACTTCCCTTCAACAAATTATTCAAATGCCTTTTACAAACAGAGGCAGGGAGAGAAGCGGTGGAGCCGCTTCCTTTCCCGACAACTATATTATAGTCCCTTTTGGGAAAAATGGCGTAATTAGCACTCGGCTTTTTTGACTGCTAAATAAAATTTTTGGCAAAAAGACCTGGGCGGGCTATAATGATTTAAAAATGGAAGTGAAAGGCGACTGGCAAGCATGGTATATTATCAGAAAATGACCCCCGAGGGTTACAAGCAGATTGAAGACGAGATCGCGGCCTTGAAGGCTGACCGGCCCCGCCGGGTGCAGAACTTGAAGGAGGCCCGGGCCCTGGGCGACTTGTCCGAAAACACTGAATACTCAACCGCTAAAAGAGAACTCCGCCACCTGGACAGCCGGGTACGCTATCTCAACAAGCAGCTCAAGTATGCCGAAATCATTGAGATCAAGAATGACGGCAAGGTCAACCTGGGAAAAAATGTCACCATCCGCTATGAAGACGATGGGGAAGAGGAAAGCTACAAGATCGTGGGCCGGATGGAAGAGGCTGTAGGCGATGGCAAGCTGCCCTTTGACAGTCCTTTGGGCCACGCCCTCATGCACCGCAAGGCTGGGGATGTGGTGACGGTTGAGGCCCCGATGGGGGACTACCAAGTCACCATCCTCAGTGTGGAAAATTAAAATGGAAAACCGTCTAGCTCTAAGCTAGACGGTTTTTGTGTGTTATTTTTTGTTGAGCTTGTAGAATTCTTCAATTGAAAAGCCAAAAGAGAAAATGGCGATTATGGCCAATTCAATGGTTGGATCATAATTGCCTGTGCTTCTATTCCAAAAGGCGATAGCCCCAACTGCAAAGCCAGCAAATAAAGAATCAGAAAACGCAATAATTCTCAAACTTCCCTTTCCAGTTAAAATATTCCACAATCTCTCTCTAAATTTATTAGTAGTCAACTTGACTTTTACCTTGTTTAACTTGTAGAGCTTGTATGTGCCATAGATACCATAGAACAAGAGGATAAGTCCGCAAATAATAGCTTCGGCTATGGAGCTGTTATGATAACCGCCCTTGAGCCCTAAGGCAACAGTCGCTGCCGCAAAACCAGCTATGAAGGTAGTAGAAAAGGTAAAGATACTTAGAGCGATTTTATCATTTAGTACATCCTTTACGGATTGAAAAAGATTTTTGCTTTTCATGATAAAAACATCTCTTCCAAATAATATTATTTACGCCTCTATGGTAGCACTTTCTTCAAGTAAAACAAGATAAAACATTTTTTGCCAAAATAAAGAACCCCGTCAAAGACGAGGCTCTTAGTAGATATTAATTTTTTACAAAGTCCATGGGTCTTGCAAAACGATGGTTTGTTCCCGGTCTGGGCCGACAGAAACAGTCACGACAGGGATGCCAGTGATTTCACTGATCCGCTTGACGAAGGCCTGGGCCTTTTCTGGCAGGTTTTCCCAGCTCTTAGCACCGGTGATGTCTTCTTCCCAGGCTGGCAGTTCTTCGTAAACTGGTTGGCAGGCTTCAACTTCCTTCAAGTTGGCTGGGTAGTAGTCAATTTGCTTGCCGTTTAAGTCGTAGGCCACGCAGATCTTGATCTTGTCAAAGCCGCTGAAGACGTCCAGCAGGTTCAAGCTCAAGGCGTTGATGCCGGCTACCCGCTTAGCGTGACGGAGGGCAACTGAGTCAAACCAGCCAACCCGGCGCGGACGGCCAGTAACAGTACCGTATTCGTGGGCGATGTCCCGGATCTTGTCGCCGGTTTCATCATGCAGTTCAGTTGGGAACGGGCCGGCACCAACTCTGGTAGTGTAGGCCTTGCAGATGCCCAGGACAGTCTTGATCCGGTTAGCCCCGATCCCGCTGCCGGAAGCGATCCCGCCGGAAACTGAGTTAGAAGAACTTACGAATGGGTAGGTACCCTGGTCGATGTCCAGCATGATCCCTTGGGCGCCTTCAAAGAGGACCTTTTCGTCCTTGTCCAGGGCGTCGTTGACGTAGAGGGAAGTGTCGCAAACGTACTTGGCGATCCGCTTGCCGTATTCAACGTACTTGTTGTAGATTTCGTCAAAGTCCATGGCAGGCTTGCCGTAAACCTTGGTGAAGAGGGCGTTCTTGCTTTCCAGGTTGAAGCGGAGCTTTTCCGCAAAAGTTTCCGGATCGATCAAGTCGCAGACCCGGATGCCGATTCTGGAAGCCTTGTCCATGTAAGTTGGCCCGATCCCGTTCTTGGTGGTGCCGACCTTCAAGCTGCCCTTGGCTTCTTCTTCATATGTGTCTTGCATTACGTGGTAAGGCATGATGACGTGAGCGCGGTTGGAGATCTTCAAGTTGCTGGTGTCGATCCCGCTCTTTTCCAAGTTGTCCAGTTCGCCCAGGAGGACTTCAGGGTTGATAACCACCCCGTTACCGATCACGGCGCCCAATTTAGCTGCGAAGATCCCGGATGGAATCAAGCGCATCTTGAATTCCTTGCCGTCAAAGTCGATCGTGTGGCCAGCGTTGTTACCGCCGTTAGCGCGAACTGACAGGTCTGCCGTCGTCCCTAAAAAGTCTGTAATCTTCCCCTTGCCTTCGTCGCCCCATTGGCTGCCGACAACTGCGATTGATGTCATTTTTTCACCTCAAAAAATATTTCGTAGAACTTACGATAGAAAGGTTAGCATTTACCGGGCAATTAGTCAACAAAAAATCCGAATAATATTTTCAGAACGTTCGTGAATGGTTCGAATAAGTCTTGACTTTTAAGGGAAATGTCAGTAAAGTATCAAAGGTAATTTAAAAAAGGAGCTGGCAAAAAATGAGCAATTATTTCAGCATGGAAGCTTTTGACTATGATGATATCCAACTGGTGCCCAACAAGGCCATCGTGAAGAGCCGGAAGGAATGCGACACGAGCGTCAAGTTTGGAAACCGAACTTTCAAAATCCCAGTCGTTCCCGCCAACATGGAAAGCGTCATTGACGAAGACCTGGCGGTCTGGCTGGCCCAAAATGGCTATTACTATGTCATGCACCGCTTCCAGCCCGAAAAGCGGGCCGACTTCATCAAGATGATGCATGAGAAGGGACTTTTTGCATCGATTTCCGTCGGCATCAAGGACGATGAATATGACTTCATCGATGAACTGGTGGAAAAGGACTTGATTCCGGAATACACCACGATCGACGTGGCCCATGGGCACTCAGTCTACGTGATCGACATGATCAAGTACATTAAGGAAAAAATGCCGGATACCTTCCTGACGGCCGGCAACGTGGCAACGCCAGAAGCTGTCCGGGAACTGGAAAATGCCGGCGCGGACGCTACCAAGGTCGGGGTTGGTCCGGGCAAGGCCTGCATAACCAAGCTCAAGACCGGTTTCGGGACTGGCGGCTGGCAGCTGGCAGCTCTCAGAATGTGCAGCAAGGTGGCCAGAAAGCCTTTGATCGCTGACGGGGGGATCCGCCACAACGGTGACATCGCCAAGTCTGTCCGCTTCGGGGCCAGCATGGTCATGATCGGGTCAATGCTGGCCGGGCATGAAGAATCCCCGGGCAACATGATCAAGATCGACGGCAAGACCTACAAGCAGTACTGGGGTTCAGCCAGTGAAGTGCAAAAGGGCGCCTACCGCAACGTTGAAGGCAAGCAGATGCTGGTTCCTTACCGGGGCAGCATCGCCGACACCTTGGAAGAAATGAAGGAAGACCTGCAGTCTTCCATCTCTTATGCCGGCGGCCGGGACCTAGAATCAATCAAGCGGGTTGACTACGTCATCGTCAAGAACACGATCATGAACGGCGACTATTAAACTGAATTTTTGGAAAAGAGGCTGAGGCCTCTTTTTATTTTTGTTTTATTTTTTGTTCGCTTGCTTTTTAGAACAAAGGTTCGATATAATTTATTAGAACAAATGTTCAAGAAAGAAGTGGATTTTGATGTACGATTACCGTTATGAGCCCCACCGGGTTATTTTCATGATCGACAACAAATCTTTCTATGCCTCCTGTGAGGCCCTGCGCCTGGGATTGAACCCGATGGAAGTCGCTTTAGCCGTCGTGTCCCAGCAGGCGGGGACTGACTGGGGGTCAGGCCTGATTATGGCTGCTTCGCCTTTGGCCAAGAAAAAGTACGGCCTGAGTAATGTCATGCGGGCTAGGGACTTGCCGCCTAAAGACCAGGCCCCGGACCTGATGCTGGTTGAGCCACATATGAATCTTTACATCAAGCGCAGTATGGAGGTTTTGCAGATTTTCCGCAAGTACGCGGCGGATGAGGATATCCATGTCTATTCGATCGATGAAAGCATGATCGATATGACAGAGTCCTGGCACTTGTTTGGGGATGACCCTTATCTGGTGGCCCGGAAGATTCAAAAAGATATTCATGACAGCCTGGGCTTGTACACGACTTGCGGGATTGGGGAGAACCCCTTTTTGGCCAAGCTGGCCATGGACATTTCCGCCAAGCACCGGACTTCGATGATTGCCTGCTGGCACTATATTGACGTGCCCGATACTATCTGGAAGATTCCCAAGCTGGAAGACGTCTGGGGGATCAATGTCAAGACGGCCAACCGCCTGCGCCGGCTGGGGATCAATAACATGTATGACCTGGCTCACAGCGATCCGGCTGTTTTGAAGAAGGAGTTCGGCGTGATCGGCGACCAGCTTTTTGCCATGAGCTGGGGGGTGGACCGGAGCATCATCAAGCAGAAGTACCGGCCCAAAAGCAAAAGCTATGGAAACTCCCAAATCTTGAACCGGGACTATGAAGACCAGCGGGAAATTGAGATCGTTATTCAGGAAATCGGCGACCAGGTCGCGGCCAGAATCCGGGCCCAGCATTTACTGGCTGGCCGGGTCAGCCTTTATGTCGGTTACGCTGACTACGAGGCAGATCCAGCTGGCTTCAGCATTCAAGAGAAGATCACGCCGACTGATATTTCCAGCGATTTGATGGCCAAGCTCTGGGCCCTTTTCAGAAGAAAGTGGCGGGGGCAGGCGGTCAGACGGCTGGGGGTGACCTACAGCAATTTAGCAGCTGCTGGCTGCCAGCAGCTGACCTTTTTCCTGCCGCCAGCAGAGCAGATCAAGCAGCAGAAGCGGGACCAGGTAGTCGACAAATTACGGAAGAAGTACGGCTTTGCCAGTGTCGTTAGAGCCTCCAGCCTTTTGCCAGGGGCCACGGCAATCGCCAGAAGCCGCTTGGTTGGCGGCCACAATGGGGGAAACGCCTATGAGTAAGGAGTTTGACCAGCGGGTGACGGATTTTTTTGCTCATTATCAAGACCGGGGGATGAAGAAGTGGGCGGGCTTTTTCCTAAGCGACCACACGGCCATGATCAATAAAGAAACAAGGCAGAAAAGGGTGCCCGACCGGGCGGAGATGAGTCGGGAAGAGTGCGGGAAAGTGCTGGGAGCAGCTTTTGCCAACCAGCAGCCGGTAGCCGTCCAGGTCAAGGAGGTGGATGAAAACGGGAACCGTCCGGAGGAAATAGTTGGCTTTGTCCGGGGCTACGCGGAAGACAAGGTGGTGATCGGCGAACAGGTCATTGCTTTAGATGATCTGCGCTGCGTCCTGCTTTTAAGTGATTAAGGACAAAAAAGAAGCCCCGCTTCATGGCGAAGGAGGCTTCCGGTGTTTATCTGTGTTTAATTGCAAAAGTTATTTTTCGTCGAGGCCCTTTTTGCCCTTGAAGATCAAGTTCAAAAGGACAGATGAGATTGAGGCGATGACGATCCCGTTTTCCAGGAAAAGCTGCAGTTCACTTGGCAGAGCCTGGAAGATGGTTGGGTAGACGGAAACGCCTAAGCCCAGGCCCAGGGAGATGGCCACGATCAAGAGATTGTGGTTGTTGCTGAAGTCGACCTTGAGCAGCATCTTGATCCCTTGTACGGCGATGGAGGAGAACATGACCACCATGGCCCCGCCTAAGACGGCTGTTGGCATGATGGTGACCAGGGCGCCGACTTTTGGCAGAAGGCCCATGGCCATCAAGAGGCCGGCTGCCCAGTAGATCGGCCGCTTGGACCGGATGCCGGACAATTGCAGGAGGCCGACGTTCTGGGAGAAGGTGGTGTAAGGGAAGGTGTTGAAGAGGCCGCCGAAGATCTGGGCCAGCCCTTCAGCCCGGTAGCCCCGCTTGAGGTCATCTTCCGTGATGTCCTTGCCCAAGAGGTCGCCTAAGGCGAAGAAGACGCCGGTTGATTCAACCATGGAGACCAAGGCGATGATCATCATAGTCAAGCTGGATGACCATTCAAATTTTGGCAAGCCGAAGTAGAAGAACTGCGGGAAGTGCAGCCAGGCAGCTTGGGAAACTGGAGTTAAAGAAACCATACCTAAGCAGGCCGCCAAGAGAGTACCGACAATCAAACCGATCAAGACGGAAATTGAGGCGATGAAGCCCTTGGCGAAGGCCTGCAGAGCCACGATCACTAAGATGGTGACGAAGCCGACCAGGAGGTTCTTCGGGTCACCGAAGTCCTTGGCAGTGGCTGACCCGCCGCCCAGGTTCTGGATGCCGACCGGGATCAAGGTCAAGCCGATAGTGGTGATCAAGGTCCCGGTGACAACTGGCGGGAAGAGCTTTTTGATTTTGGAAAAGACTCCGGCGATGAGGAAGACGAAGACCCCGGCCACGATGATTGATCCGTACATAGTGCCGATGGAGTACTTCTGCCCGATCATTTCCAAAGGAGCAACAGCCTGGATGGCGCAGCCCAAGACAACTGGCAGGCCGATCCCGAAGTAGTGGTTGCGCATCAGCTGCAAGAGGGTGGCCAGGCCGCACATGAAGATGTCGATGGAGACCAGGTAGGTCAATTGCTCTGAGTTAAAGTGCAGGGCATTGCCGATCAAGATCGGGACAGCTACGGCCCCGGAATACATGGCCAAAAGGTGCTGCAGGCCCAGGACAAAAGAGCGGCCTTGTGAAGGTTCTTGTGTTTGATCCATTTTTAGTAAATAACTCCCACTGTCGAAAATTAATTGAAGATGACTTGCCCGTCGGCGAATTCCTTGATGCTGGCCAAAGCTTCCAGGTGGTAGCCGTGGTCAACCAGCCAGTCGTGGCCGCCCTGGAAGGCTTTCTCCACGACAACGCCCACGCCGACTACTTCAGCGCCGGCTTGTTCAGCCAGGGAGATCAAGCCCTTGGCTGCTTCGCCGTTGGCTAGGAAGTCATCGATGACTAAGATGCGGTCATTGGCATCAAGGAACTTGGCTTCAACAGAAATGGTGTTGGTCACTTGCTTGGTGTAGGAGAAGACTTCTGCGGTGTAGACGGCGTCAGTGACGGTTGAAGGCTTCTTCTTTCTGGCAAAGACCATCGGCACGCCCAGGCAGTAGGCAGCCATGATGCCGGGAGCGATTCCGCTGGCTTCAGCGGTGAGGACCCGGGTGACCCCAGCGTCCTTGAAGAGGCGGGCGAATTCCTGGCCCAGGGTCATCATCAATTGGGGATCGATCTGGTGGTTCAAGAATGAGTTGACCTTCAAGACGTCGCCTGGTAAAACGACGCCATCCTTCTTAATGCGTTCTTCTAAAAGTTCCATGTGACTCCTTCCGAGAAAAGAAAAAGGCTCCTTTTACCAAACTAGGCAAAAGAAGCCGCGCCGGCAATACCGGCTCTTCTTCACCTATAGTCCGGAGTTTACGGCTCCGGGTAGAGACTGCTGCCCGTATTGCAGCGATATATAAGCAAAAGCATTTGTTAAGTTATTGCTAAATGTTACAGCAAAAGCCGAATTAATTCAATCGAATTCGCTGAAAAATTGCTAATCTGGCGCAAAAAGTCCTAAAAGATTAAAAAAAATAGTGAATGATTCGCTTTTTGTTGACCTGGCGGCGAAAAACGTGTAAAGTTGATTAATTAAAAAGTATCAACGATTGTTTGAAAGGATGAAATCATGTCTTTGTGGGAAACCAAATTTGCTAAAGAAGGTATTACTTTTGACGACGTGCTCTTGATTCCAGCTGAAAGTCATGTTCTGCCGAACGAAGTCGACTTGTCAACCCAGCTGGCACCAAACTTGAAGCTGAACATTCCTTTGATCTCCGCTGGGATGGACACGGTGACCGAAGGCAGAATGGCGGCAGCCATGGCCAAGATGGGCGGTCTTGGGGTAGTCCACAAGAACCTTTCAATTCAAGCGCAAGCTGACGAAGTCCGTTTGGCTAAGAACACTCCGGTAACTGCCGAAGACACCCACGCTGCCGTTGACAAGGACGGCAAGCTCTTGGTAGCTGCTGCTGTCGGCGTAACCAGCGACACTTTTGAAAGAGCAGAAGCCCTGTTTGAAGCCGGTGCTGACGCGATCGTCATTGACACGGCTCACGGTCACTCAGCCGGCGTTTTGCGCAAGATCAAGGAAATCCGCGACCACTTCGCGCACAACACTTTGATTGCCGGCAACGTGGCAACTGGCGAAGGCACCCGGGCCTTGTTTGAAGCCGGCGTTGACGTAGTCAAGGTTGGTATCGGGCCTGGCTCAATCTGCACCACCAGAGTGGTTGCCGGTGTCGGCGTGCCGCAATTGACTGCCATTTACGACGCGGCTGACGTAGCCCGGGAATTTGGCAAGCCGATCATCGCTGACGGCGGGATCAAGTACTCAGGTGACGTGGTTAAGGCTTTGGCAGCCGGCGGCAACGCGGTTATGCTGGGTTCCATGCTATCAGGTACTGAAGAAGCTCCAGGGGATGTGCAGCAAGGTGCTGACGGCCGTCTGGTCAAGTCCTACCGTGGTATGGGGTCAGTTGGCGCTATGTCCCAGCAGCACGGCTCAAGCGACCGTTACTTCCAAGGCGGCGTGAACGAAGCCAACAAGCTGGTGCCAGAAGGCATCGAAGCTGTTGTTTCCTACAAGGGTACGGTAAGCAATGTTGTTTACCAGATCCTTGGGGGCCTACGGTCCGGTATGGGCTACTGCGGGGCTGAAAACATCGACAAGCTGATTGAAACCGCCCAATTCGTCCGCATTTCAAACGCCGGCCTGCGTGAATCCCACCCGCACGACGTGATGATGAGCAAGGCTGCACCTAACTACGGAGGCATCGACTTCTAATGGCAAAAATCGACTTAAGCAATTTTGACAAGATCATCGTCCTGGACTTCGGCAGCCAGTACAACCAATTGATCACCCGCCGGATCCGTGACTTTGGCATCTACTCAGAACTTTTGCCACACACGATTACGGCAGAAGAAGTGAAGAAGATCGCTCCTAAGGGGATCATCTTCTCCGGCGGCCCGAACTCAGTTTACGATGAAAACGCTCTGGACGTTGATCCGGAAATTTTTGAACTGGGGATTCCAATCTTGGGCATCTGCTACGGGATGCAATTGATGACCCAGAAGCTGGGCGGGACGGTTGAAAAGGCCGGGGAAGCTGAATACGGCTCAGCCCACATTGAAGTCAAGGAAGCTGACATCCCGCTTTACAAGGGCCTGCCAGAAAAGCAGGTTGTCTGGATGAGCCACGGGGACTTGGTAACCAAACTGCCAGAAGGCTTTGAAGTTCTGGCTTCAAGCAAGAACTGCCCGATCGCTTCCATGGCTGACCCAGCCCGGAAGTTCTACGCAGTCCAGTTCCACGCTGAAGTCCGCAATTCAGAATACGGCCTGGACATCTTGCGCCGTTTTGCCTTTGACGTCTGCGGGGCCAAGGACAACTGGACCATGGACGACTTCATCAAGCTGTCTGTTGACTCAATCAGAGAAGAAGTCGGCGACGCCAATGTGATCCTGGGGATCTCCGGCGGGGTTGACTCCAGCGTTACGGCTACCCTTTTGCACAAGGCAATCGGCAGCCAGTTGACGGCGATTTTTGTCGACCACGGCCTGCTTAGAAAGAACGAAAGCGATGAAGTTATGGCCGCTCTTAAGGAAGGGCTGGGCGTGAACATCGTCAGAGTTGATGCTAAGGACCGCTTCATGTCCAAGCTGGCTGGGGTAACCGACCCGGAAAAGAAGCGGAAGATCATCGGCAACGAATTCGTGCAGGTCTTCAACGACGAAGCAAAGAAGATCAAGGACGCCAAGTTCCTGGCCCAAGGGACCTTGTACACTGACGTTATTGAGTCAGGGACCGACACGGCCCACACGATTAAGAGCCATCACAATGTCGGGGGCTTGCCGGAAGACATGCAGTTCAAGCTGATTGAACCGCTGCGGCAATTGTTCAAGGACGAAGTCCGGGTCTTGGGTGAAAAGCTGGGCCTGCCACACGACTTGGTATGGCGGCAGCCATTCCCAGGTCCTGGCCTGGCTATCCGGGTGATCGGGGAGATCACTGAAGAGAAGCTGCGGATCGTCCGGGACGCGGACGCGATCTTGCGGGAAGAAGTCAAGAACGCTGGCTTGCAGGAAAGCATTTGGCAATACTTTGTTGCTTTGCCAGGGATGCGGAGCGTCGGGGTCATGGGCGACGGCCGGACTTACGACTACGCTGTCTGCATCCGGGCCGTTACGTCAATTGACGGGATGACGGCTGACTTTGCCCAGATTCCATGGGATGTTCTGCAGAAGATCTCTGTGCGGATCGTCAACGAAGTTAAGCAGGTTAACCGCGTACTGTACGACGTGACGAGCAAGCCGCCGGCAACTATTGAATACGAATAAAATAAGTGGAATTTTCTCCGCTAGGGAAACTACCTGGTTATTGCCAGGTAGTTTTTTTGTGGAAAATGCAGATTTTTTGACACCAAATATGACACCAGATAGAATAGTGTAAAAATGGTACGCAAAGTTGTTGAGGAGGAAACAAAGCATGAAAACAATTGATTATTATCTGGCTCTTCCATATAGACTTGAACTTGTACCTGATCCAGATGAAGGCGGTTATGTTGCCAGCTATCCAGAATTGCCTGGATGCATTACTAGCGGGGAAAGTCTAGAAGCTGCCGCGGAAAATGCGGAGGATGCTAAAAAAGCGTGGCTGGAAGCCGCGCTGGAGGATGGTATTGAGATAGCAGAGCCGGCATCTCTGGATAATTATTCCGGGCAATTTAAGCTGCGGATTCCAAAGAGCCTGCACCGCTCACTTGCTGAACACTCTAAACGCGAAGGCGTCAGCATGAACCAGTATTGCGTCTATTTGCTGTCTAAGAATGATGCGCTGGAAGAAAGAAATAGAGCTTGAGGATGGAAACTACCTGGTTATTGCCAGGTCTTTTTGTGTGTAAAAATAAAAAAATCACTTAACTTTTTTATTTTTTAATATATACTTAACCGAAGTAATCCCACAAATTATTGGCCCAGATTACCAAGGCTGTTTGATGTGTGATGGGCACAGTGCTTATCAACAAAGTAGATTGCCCAATGGATTCCTTGGGGCCTGCTTAATTCATGTCATGCGTAAATTCAAGGAACTCGTTAAAATTGGAAAAGGAGCAAAAGCCTTAGAGCACTCTAAAGCTACAAAGGCAGTCGAAAAATTGGGGGAAAGTCTTTCACACCGAGGATGGTCTAAGCTATACAACAGCGGTCCAAAAAGCTCAGGAACGAAAGCGAAAAGTCAAACCGTTGTTAGATGAATTCTACGAATTCATCAGCAAGATAAAGAAACCAATTGGCAGATTAAAAACAGCGATTAACTACGCGTTAAGTCAGAAACAGCGAGTGTACCAAGTTTTTGATCACGGAGAGATGCCATTGGGTAATAATCACGATGAGCAGCAAGTCCGGCCAACTACAATTGGGCGGAAGAACTATCTCTTCACAAAGAGTGAAGTGGGCGCCAATGCTAACGCAATGTGGTATAGCATCATTCAAACCGCTAAATTAAATAAACTCATAAAGACGGTCTGCTATTGACGTGTACCCGTAAAGTTGGAACTTGTATGTTCTTACTTGTAAATTGAATAATTATTTTTCTTAGGCAACTAAATTCTGCTCGTATTGGAGTGGTGTTTGGTTGCCTATTTTTGTCTGTATTCGTCGTTCATTATAGAAATAAAGCCATTCTTCAATTGTCTGGATTAATTCATCGCGACTTCGATAACTAGTATCCTGGCCAATCTCAGCTTTAAGTTTGCTAAAGACCGTTTCACAAGCGGCGTTATCTAAACAGGTTGCTCGATGAGACATGCTTTGTCGAATGTGTCCTTCACGCAAAAGCTTTCGCCAAGCGTGATGTTGGTAGTGCCATCCTTGATCGGTGTGAAGAGTTAATTGATAACCAGTATATGGTAACTGATCTAGTAACTTTTGCAGTGGTGTTAAGGCAAAAGAGTGTAGGGCTTTGACCGATGGTCCAAGTTAAAATCTGCTTAGTGGCGAGATCTTTAATGACTTCCAGATAGACTTTTTGGCCGTTATATGCCTTAAATTCAGTAATGTCACAGACCATTTTCTGATATTTATGATTACTCATAAAGCGACGATTAAGCTTGTTCTTGGCCTTCTTACCGTTAGGACCCTTGGAAGAATCGTATTTGCGCCGCCGCTGATTGTATTTAGTACATTTAAGATTCATCTCATGCATGAGGCGTTGGATTCGCTTGTGATTAGGAGCTGTTTTACCGATTAGCTGATAATAAGCGCGCACTTGGGCGCTAAGTGGTCGCACTCCATACTCAGCTTCATAGTAGTTAAACAGCCCTTTGATTACCGCTTTAAGCTCAAGTTCATCTTCGTTAGGGTACTTAAACTGTTTCTGCCAGTATTGGTAAGTCGACATCTAAATTGGGAGCGCATCAATCAAGTCCTTTAACAGGTATTTAGCCTTGAGTTCATTAATTACTTGCGCAAGTTCTTTTTTGGATGCTTTCTCAAGGCTGTCAATTTTTTGAGGCGTCGAGTTGTATCTTTAATAATAAGTTTTCTCTTTGTAGAGCTTGATTCTGTTTTTGGAGTTGAAGTAGTTGTTGGTCTCGATCCTTGTCGTGTTGTGTGACCATTTTTAGGTTTCCTTCCGCAGTGTAATTCTAATAAAGCTTGCGGGCCTTGCTTATTATAAAGAGCTTCCCATTTAAATATTGAACCGGGCGATCGAAAGGCAAAGTGAATACAAGTTTCAGAAATTGACGCCAAATTTTCTTGTTTCCACTTTACCAGATTCAGCCGGAAATCCCCAGTCACTTTAGGTGGATTGAGCAGTGCCTGTTTACCAAATTTTGCATAAATTCCCACGCAAATTTTAAATTCTAGTTTAGAGATTCCGTATTTGCTCCTTATAGCAGTTAGGCTAGCTGTTCCATTGGCATACTACTCAACGGCTTTAATCTTAGTGTTAATACTAATTTTAGTCATAAAAATACCCCCAGAGTTGATTTCCAACTCTGGGGGTACACGTCATATGCCGTGCTTACTTTTGAGCGAACTATTAAACATAACGAAAATAATGATAATGATAAGTCGACCATAACAAAACGGGTGTATAATGATAATAATAAGTCAATTTGGATGGCTTACTCAAAAGGAAGGAGATTAGACGAATGAATAAGGAATTTCAAACGTTACGCAAGAAGCAACGGTTTAGCTTAAGAAAGCTGAATATCGGGGTGGCTTCCGTTCTGTTAGGATTTACGATTTTTGGTTATAATCTGGCCAGTCAAGCGCCGGTTGCCCACGCGGCCACGACGCCTAGCGCTGGTTCGTCAGCGACTGGGGGAGTAAGTGGATCACCGGCCAGCAACAGTCAGGCCGCCAGTACGACCAGCTCTGTTGCGAACACCAGTCAAGCAACCCCGGCGACCCAAGGGACGGCATCGGTCAACCAGACTGAAAGTGTCACCCACACGACGCCTAGCGCTGGTTCGCCAGCGACTGGGGTAGCAAGTGGATCACCGGCCAGCAACAGTCAGGCCGCCAGTACGACCAGCTCTGCTGCGACCGACAGTCAAGCAACTTCATCAACCCAAGTGACGGTGCCTGCGGCCAGTCAGAGCTCAGAGTCGGCAAACTCGGGCAATGAGACCTCCTCACAGGCCAGCCAAGCGGGGACGGTATCGGCTAACCAGACTTCAAACACCAGTGCGGCTGGTGCACCGGCTTCAAGTGATCAAACCGTGACGGTGGATGAAACTACGCTTCCAGCGACCCAAGCGGCAATACTGTCGACCAATTTAGCTAGGTTAACAAATTTCAAAGTGGGAACAAGACAACTCCATTCAGCAATACTGTTGACCAATTTAGCTAGGTCAACAAATAGTGGGACTGACACGACGTTGCCACCAACGACGCAGACGTATGACAAAGTGGAACAACCGTTGCTATACGATTACGGGCTCCACGTAGATGTGAAGGGAACCCGCGATGGTCAGACATGGGTCGATAAGACGTTGGGCACGGGGGTCAAGGATTATCGTGGTAATACGCTGGATACGATTTTTGGGAAAACTTCAAAGCCGGGGACGGGGATCATTGGCAGCAATCCCGACAAGTATTTCTTTGCGGCGTACGTTGATTTTAGTGAACAATATCACCGGGTAATCCTGTTAGCGCGGAGCCAAGATTCAAGTGATAAAAATCTGTACAGCTACACGATTCACACTTATTCGCAAAACCATTCCACGACGACGATTGAGCCCGGGAAAAGCACCAAAGAGCAATATACTGGGCTCGGTGGCAGTACCTATGATTTAATTTTCCATAACTATGGTGACTCCTTCACAGTTAAGTTAAATGACTTTAACGGAAAATGGGGGATGTTACCGGTCTTTGATGGGGGCTTATTGGACCCTACGTACGGCTCTAATAGTTACAAACAAAATGATACGGCGGCCCAAACGGAGCCAATCAGTTTCTGGGCAAGTGCGATCCCACAGAAAACTTCGACCAAGGTTAGATACGTGGACCAAGCAACTGGAAAAGACATTGTTCAACCAATGGAAATTAGTGGCTTTGGTTATCAAGGCTTCAAAGTTAAGGGTGATGCTCCAACGGTTAAGGGGTATCATTTGGTATCCAAACCTGAGTTCCTGCCCTCAACTAATAAAGCCTCAGCTTATGAAGACGGTACGATTTCGCCATATAAAGTTGGGCAAACTTATGATTTAGCTTTGTCGGATAGTGTCGTAATTAAGCAAACGGTGATTGATACCAATGGGACCGTGCGGGCGACTGCGTACTATAATGGGAGTCGTCTACCATCGACGGATGCCAGCAAGGTCTTGGGGCGTGAGAGCTACAACGATAAGATGAGTTTTGGTGCCCCGGATGATAAATTCTATACTTACACCAACCGAATTGGTCAGGTCGATGGCAGCTATATTTACTACTACGCCAAGAACAGCGATCCCGACGGCAGCGAAATGCGGCTGCACTTCATTGATGTGACGAGAGTTAACAACAGTAACTACGCACCGTCCGATGGGCCAGAACTTGATGTTGATAATGTTCAGACCATTCATGGCAACATTGGGGAAAATTACAACTTTACCTACACGGTGCCAAAAGGTTATGACCAAGTTGCTACCAGTGACGTCACGGGGACGTACTCAAAGACGCACCACGATGCTTATGTTTATGTAAAGAAGCAGGCTGAAAATAAGCTTTATACTCCGGTTGCTGGTGCCCCGCTTACCGTGGAACAAGGGACGACGTTGACTACCGACCAAGCAAAGACGCGCGTTAAGTACAACGGTGATGTACCAAGCGATGCAACGTACGCGTGGGATCCGAAGACGCCAGTTGATACCGCAACGGTTGGTTCGTACACGCCAAACGTAATTGTAACGTACGGTGATGGTACGACCAGTTCAGTTCCAGTGACCGTCAATGTGGTGGCTAAGACTGATAAGAGTAACTACACCGTTACGGCTGAACAATCGGTCACCTTGACTCACGGTCAAAAAGTACAAGCAGGTGACAGTCTTGATAGCAGCGCGGTGACCCTGAAGGATGCCAAGGGACAACGGGTAAGTTTGCCAGATGGAGCGAAGGTCGTTTGGGCGACCGCGCCAGATACCAGTGAAGTTGGGAACGACAAGACTGGTCAAGCCAAGGTAGTTTACGGTGATAACTCGGAATCCGAAGCAGTTGACGTAACCTACAACGTCGTGCCAACCCAAGCGGATAAGAATGACGCGAAGGCCAAGGACGGTTTGACGACAGACTTGAACAAGGTACCAGCTGCTAAGGACTCTGTAACGGTTACGGATCCAGATAAGAAGCCAGTCACCGACTTTGAAGCAAAATGGACGAAAGAACCAGATGTATCGAATCCGGGCAAGAGCACGGGGACGGTAGAAATCACCTACCCAGACGGCTCGAAGGAAACGGTTGAAGTACCAGTAACGGTTCGGGACGAAAACGGCCAGACCCAAGCAGATAAGAATGACGCGAAGGCCAAGGACGGTTTGACGACAGACTTGAACAAGGTAC